>Ga0214919_10002112_pt1 | contig 31650 bp, 33 predicted proteins | sample LL1503_MetaG_FD_177994 | JGI IMG/M metagenome (GOLD analysis project Ga0214919, IMG submission 177994) | Freshwater microbial communities from Lake Lanier, Atlanta, Georgia, United States - LL-1503 | ecosystem: Environmental > Aquatic > Freshwater > Lake | place: USA: Georgia | collected... | reverse complement strand
TTTCAGGAAATTGTGCTGATGCGATACATTGACTTGTACTTGCTTCTACGACCGACACCTTGATGGATGAAGTGCCTATATCTATGCCTAATAAATACATAAAAATTAAACTTATTAACCCCAATATGTGGGGGAGATTGTTATCTCTAAAAATAAGAAATAAATAATAGTATTAGGGAACTAATATGACATTTTAAGTAAGATATATGACAGCGTTAAGACAATCATTTTTACTGCCTTAATAAACGCTGCTTAGCCCAACCGGAAAAGGATTTATTTCTCCCAACCAGTCTCTTTTAATGCGGGATCATTCTCCTTTTTCAAGAAATCAGCATTGGATAAACTAATTGATTCCCAGTCAGTTATGGCATTATCGGGTACTAGTTCCATAGGAGTTTTCCAAGAGGTTGAATTTTCATTATAAGCTAAATTGGATTGAGAAGCATAGCAAGAAATGATGGACCATCTTGGGTGATCTGATAAGTTGGCTTCGGAGCGATGTAAAATATTACTATGAAAGAACAAAGCATCCCCTGGTTCTATCTCAACATAAACTAAATCCATTGTTTTAAGCGCATTATTTACCATGACCATATCGGCACCTACTTGTTCACCCGCAAAACCATGATTTATGCGACCTAATTTATGCGAACCCTTGATCACTTGTAAACAGCCATTTTGTTTATTCGCTGGTGTCAAAGCAACCATGACACTGATTAATTGGTCCGGGAACATGAATTGATTTTTGTACCAATAACCATAATCTTGGTGCCATTCCCAAGCACCTCCTACTTTTGGTTCCTTTTGCATCAACTTGGAATGGTAATGACAAACAGGCGCATCACTATCTAATAATGCAGCTACACTATTCACTAATCTTTCACTACGTGTCAAATACCCAAAAACATCATTGCCTGGTGTAAACCACAGTGACAGCTTTGAATTTTTCCCAGTTTGATCCGTTACATTAATAGCATTGTTTTCCATAGCATTGTCCCCTATTGCAGTACCGTAAAGCTTTTCAACAGCTTTTGGTGCTAGAAAATTTTTAACAATCACATAGCCATCTTTATGAAAGGATGCAATTTGTTGCGGGGTTAAAGTAGTGGTTGACATAGTTATTTTTTTACAATGGTTACTAAATATAAATCATCTAATAGAATTAATAAAATCGAAAATATTATTTGGTTTATATTGATCAGTAAATTGGTGAATAATTCATTAAATTCATACAAGGAAACAAACAATTTTATATATTAAATTAGCTTTTTGTAAGCAAATAAATGAGAGCGCAAAATGAAAATTTCTAAACAAGATATCGTAAGTGCACATGAACGCATAAAACCCTATATACATCGCACGCCTGTAATGACTAACCAGAGTATAAATGAAATGACTGGCATTGACTTTTATTTTAAGTGTGAAAACTTTCAAAAAATAGGCGCATTTAAAATTAGAGGTGGCATGAATGCGACGCTTACGCTGAGTGCCGAACAATTAAAAAATGGAATTGCAACACATTCTTCAGGCAATCACGCGCAAGCTTTGGCTTTTGCTGCAAAAACCATAGGTATCAAAGCATACATCGTTATGCCTAAATCCTCCCCGCAGGTAAAAGTGGATGCGGTGAAAGGTTACGGTGCTACCGTAATTATATGTGAAGCAAATCAGGCCGCAAGAGAGGAGGCTTTAAATAAAGTTGTTGCGGAAACTGGCGCGGAATTTATTCATCCCTATGATGATTATCGTGTCATAACAGGACAAGCCACTTGTGTTAAAGAATTATTGGAAGAAGTGCCTGATTTGGATGTCGTAATTACACCTGTAGGTGGCGGTGGTTTATTATCAGGCACCTGCTTAGGCGCATCTTATTTTAAACCAGGCTTGAAAGTATATGGCGGAGAACCAGAAGGAGCAGCAGATGCAGTCTTAAGTTTAAAATCAGGTAAGGTAGAAAAAGCACCATTTATTGAAACCATTGCTGACGGATTACTGACTACATTAAGTGAACAAACCTTAGGGATCATAAAAGAACATGTATCCGATATTTTATTAGTATCCGAAGCAGAAATCATAAATGCACTTCGATTGGTGTATGAGAGAATGAAAATAATTGTTGAGCCTAGTTGTGTAGTTCCATTTGCAGCAGCTATGCGCAATGCAAATTTATTTAAAGGAAAAAAGGTAGGTATCATTTTATCGGGTGGCAATGTGGATTTAACTAAATTTGGATCTTGGTTCCCAGCAAAATAAAAAAGTAAAATAAAAACTCGTTAGAATATGAAAAATGCCTCTTTAAAAATAAATCAACTACTAATCGCAGGTAGTATTTTGGTATTTGCTTTTGCAATTACAATTAAAGGCAAAAGCCAAGTACTTTCATTTGAAACTGTGAAAAGCAATAAGTTTGATTATTCAAAACTTGCACAAATTGATTCACTTGTAAATAAATATGTAAACAACCGATGGTTAATTGGTTCAACAGTCATAGTGGTAAAAGATAACCAAGTGGTTTACCACAAAGGTTTCGGATACGCCAATGAAGCGAGTAAAAAAGCAATGCCGACCAATGCAATTTATCGCATCATGAGTCAAACGAAAGCCATTACTAGCTTGGCGATTATGCAATTATATGAACAAGGCAAACTTAGTCTTGACCAAAATGTTTCAACTATCATTTCCAGCTTTAAAAATCCCACAGTTTTAAAAGATTTTAATACAAAGGACAGTAGCTACACCACCATATCTGCAAAAAGAGAATTAACCATTCGTGATTTATTAACCCATACCTCTGGGATTGATTATACAGCTATTGGTACCCCTAAAATGAATGCTATTTATACCAAGGCAGGCATTCCTTCAGGATTAGGTGATTTTAATGCGAGCTTACTTGATAGAATGAAAATTCTTGGAAGTTTACCCTTACTACACCAGCCAGGGGAAAGATTTACCTATGGTTTAAATACCGACTTACTTGGATGTATTATTGAAGTAGTGAGTGGTTTATCCTTAGAAGCGTATTGTCAAAAAAATATTTTTGATCCATTAGGAATGAAGGATACTTATTTTAATGTTCCAGTGTCAAAAGCGGAAAGGATGCCGACAGTTTATACGGAGGATGATGCCAATAAAATTATTGAATGGTCACCCACCTTTAGAGATATCAACCCCAATTATCCAGTAGTACCTAAAACCTATTTCTCTGGGGGTGCAGGGCTATCTTCAACTGCGTATGACTATGCCATATTTTTACAAATGATTTTGAACGGCGGTAAATACAATGGCAAACAAATCATTGCGCCTCGAACTGCCGAAATTATGACAAGCCCCCAATTAGATTTTAAATTTAATGGACAGGATGATTTTAGTTTGGGTTTTATGATTACTTCTGAAAAATCGGCCAATTTAAATTTTAGAAACAAAGGTTCCTTTTCTTGGGGAGGCTATTATGGCACCACTTATTGGGCAGATCCAAAGGATAAAATGGTCGTGTTGATTATGACACAGCATAATCCAAATTCACATGGAGAGCTTAGTGGTATTATTGAAAGAATTATTTACGGAAGCAGAATAAACTAATTACACTATTAATTTAAATGACTTAAAAATGGAGTTTTACTCCATTTTTTTGTTATTTCAATCCATGCGGCAGTATGCTCATTGATATTCATTAAAAAATCCCAGGCTTCTACCATTAAGCTTTTTTTAATGTTGGCACTTTTATACATTTGATTTAATTCTACCTTACCTACAATTTCTCCGTTTAATAAATACACAATTTGATTGATAATTTTTCCTACTACTTTTTTATTACGACCAAAATAGCAATCACCAATTAAAATACCAATGACATGTTCATGATTGGTATCTAAAATCATCATATTTTCGATAAAGGCAATGGTTTCTTTTTTTTGATCTTGTATTAAATACATAATGATTGTGTTAATGATTTGAAATGTAATTGTTTACTAATTGTTTGAGCTCAAAAATTTTTATGCTTTTGCTAATGTATTGTTCATTAAAACCTCCACAATATCCTTGGTAGAATGGGTTAAAGAAATAGTTACTGAATTATCCTGATTGATCCATGTTTTGAAATGTTCTCCAAAATGATGGTCTAATTTTTTTAATACCGTTACCCCCATTTTTTTCATCGCAGCTGCATTACATTCTTGTTCAAAATGATTTAAGATGGGTATACTTAACAGTTTTTTATTCAAATACATTGCTTCCGCAGGTGTTTCAAAACCACCAGCAGTAATTATAGCATGGCAGCTAATTAAGCTATTGGTGAAAGCAGCACCACTTATTGGAAACAAGGTAATGTTTTTTGAATGAGTCACCTGCGTTACCTCCTTTGTAAATACCTCAAAATGAAATTGGGATTGTGCATGTAAAAAAGGAGTAATAAATCCAATCGTATATTGTGGCAAATACACCGTGATGTGTCCATCATTTACTTTATTTGCACTTATAATTTCATCCTTAATGATTGGGTTATAAATTTGATCATCATAGGACTCAAAATGAAGACCAAGGAAAGAGGTACTTCTGACAAAATTTTCTAAAACCAATTTCCCAATGGGATTGATTGTTTTAGCCCTAGGAGTTAATTTACTCTGAAAACTTGCTTGGTGACCAAATTGAATACTTTTTTTTCGTTTAATGCCACAAGCAAGTGAAGTAATAAATTCAAAGTCATTGATGATTAAGTCGTAATGATCAATAGGCAAGGCCTTAGCATCTTTATATAATTTAAAAGAAATAGATTTTGCGATATTGGTATAATCCAAACCACCTGTATGTTTGTAATGTAAACTAAGTCCCTGACTTTTATATTTAATTGGGATACGCGTATTTAATTGAGCATTTGATCCACTTAAAAAAAAGTCCACTTCTCCGTATTTTTGTAAATAAGGATACAATTGCTCAGCCCGGCTTAAATGACCATTTCCCGTCCCTTGAATTGCGTAAAATATTTTCATAGGGTCAACTTTACATAGATACCTGAAAGGCAACTTCCTGCGTAATCACACTTAGTTCCTCCTGTAGTTGTATGATTTTACTTTTTTTATTTGTTTCTTCAAATTGTTTGGGATCATACTGGTATAAGCGCCAAGCATTATCGAAATACTCTAATGATGTTAAATTTTCAATCCAATCACCGCTATTTAAATAAGTGACGGATCCTTTATCAGTTATAACTACACGTTGTTGTGGCTGATGAATATGTCCACAAATAACATATTGGTAATTATTTTCAATGGCTAATTCAGCGGCTGTTTGTTCGAAATTATTAATCCAGGATACTGCCTTTTTTACCCCGTTCTTAACACTCTTACTTAAACTCATTTTCTCCTTACCCATTATTTTTAAACTCCAGTTTAAAAGACTATTGATAAGAATTAATAAATCATACCCATATCCACCCAATTTTGCTAATAGCTTAGCGCTTCCCTTAGTTGTTCTATCAAAAACATCACCATGAAAAACCCAATTCTTTTCTCCATTGATTTCAAAAACAATTTTGTCAGTCAATTGAATATTACCCATCTCAAAGTCGGCATATTTCCGTAAAGCTTCATCATGATTACCAGTGATATATATCACTTTTGTATCCTTACTTGCCATACTAAATATTTGTTTGATCACCGCCATATGACTTTTAGGAAAATAACGCTTATTGAATTGCCAAATGTCAATAATGTCCCCATTCAAAATCAAAGTTTTAGGTTTTATACTTTTTAAATAATTAAGTACTTCCTTGGCTTGACATCCAAATGTGCCTAAATGCAGGTCACTTACGATACATATTTCCATTGATCGCTTGTCCATGGGTTGTATTTTATGTAAATAACGCAATACGATGTAACTTTAATGTTTCCGACATGTTACCATAGTATTAAGAAATAGTGAACAGAATATTACTTAATCTTGAATGAACTAAATTCGCACTACAAATTTGTATACCATATGAAGCATGAGTTTATACCTAGAGATATTAGCTGGCTAAGCTTTAATGCAAGGGTTTTACAGGAAGCCAATGATCCAAGTGTAACCTTAAAGGATAGAATCCGTTTTTTAGGTATTTTTTCAAATAATTTAGACGAATTTTTCAGGGTACGGGTAGCCACCTTAAAAAGAATGGTTGAATTTGTTGATAAAAAGAAAAATACCAATATTGATATTCTTGAATCACCACAACTAATACTCGATGAAATTCAAAGAGTCGTTTTAAAACAACAAAGTGAATTTGCACGCATTTGGGGAAACATTAATAAAGAATTAATAAAAAGAAAAGTATTAATAATTAATGAACGAAAATTAAATACAGTACAAAAGGAATTTGTTAGGGACTATTTTGATAATGTAGTGCGCCCATACATTATTCCTTTAATGATTGAAAATTTACCAGAGCTTCCCTATTTAAGAGATAAGAGTTTGTATTTGGCAATAGTGATGAAAAATAAGATAGATGCTTATCATGAAAAATTTTCATTAATTGAAATTCCCTCAAAATCAATTGGCAGATTCGTTATTTTACCATCAACAGGTGCTACAAAATCAATCATTTTATTAGAAGATATTGTGAAGTATAATTTACCAATTATATTTTCACACTTCAAGTTTAATAAATTTGAAGCCCATGTATTTAAAATAACCAAGGATGCTGAAATTGATTTAGACCAAGAAGTTGGATTAAACTTTGTTGATAAAATTTCTAAAGGAATTAAAAATAGACGAAAAGGCAAGCCCGTTCGATTTGTATACGATAAGGAGATGAATGCTGAACTACTTGATTTTTTAATTCAAAAACTACATTTAACTCGAAAAAGTAGTATCATACCAGGTGGTCATATTCATAATTTTAGACATTTCATGGATTTTCCAGATGTACTCGTGGAAAAAGCGGAACGTCCAAAACCCTTTATCCATCCATCCTTTAGAAATAAATATCAGGTTTCAGAAGTGATATTACAGAAAGATGTTTTGTTACATTTTCCTTACCACAGTTTTGATCCCGTAATTGATATGTTAAGGGAGGCCGCTATGGATGATGCAGTAGAATCCATCAAAATAACTGCTTACCGATTGGCTAGCAATTCAAAAGTGATTAACGCACTAATCAATGCGGCACGTAATGGGAAAAAAGTAACTGTGTTTTTAGAACTAAAAGCAAGGTTTGATGAAGAAGCAAACTTGGAGTGGAAAACATTGATGGAAGAAGAAGGCGTAAAAGTTTTAGTGGGTATTCCAAATGTAAAAGTGCACGCTAAAATTTGTATCATACAAAAAAGAGTAGAAAAAAAGCTACTACAATATGGATTCATAAGCACTGGGAATTTAAATGAAAAAACAGCTAGGGTTTATGCTGATCATTGCTTATTAACTGCATCCAGGCCCTTATTAATAGAAGTAAACAAGGTTTTCACCTACCTAGAAACATGGCAATTGGGTGATAAGCCCATTGGCAAAACTAGGAACTTACTTATTTCGCCGATCAATATGCGCAATTCAATTATTCAGTTAATTGAAAATGAAATTAAGCATGCAAAACAAGGGAAGGGTGCTAAAATAATTATCAAATCAAACTCAATCAGTGACCACACGCTCATAGATCATTTATACAAGGCGACTAAAGCAGGTGTGGAAGTACATTTAATTATTCGAGGAATATTGACATTGAAAAAGGGAAGTGAAAAATTGAAAAATAAATTAAACGCTATAAGTATTGTAGATCAATATTTAGAGCATGCCAGAGTGATGATTTTTCACAATAAAGGAAATGAAAAAGTATACATTTCAAGTGCCGATTGGATGGTACGTAACCTAGATCATCGGATTGAAGTTGCTGCACCTATTTTAGATATAAAATTAAAAAAAGAATTGGTTGAGATGATCAATATTCAATTGAAAGACAATCAAAAAGCCAGAATTTTGGATGAAAATTTAGGCAATAATTATGTATCTTCCGTTGGTAAAAAACATTGTAAATCGCAGGTAGCTACTTACAACTACTTAATTGGTAAAAAATAAAATACTTTGATACTTGCAGCAATAGATATTGGTAGTAACGCGGTCAGATTACTCATTTGTGAAGTAATAAAAAAAGGGAAAGCGACAGAATTTAATAAATTGAATCTTTTAAGAATCCCTGTTCGATTAGGCTTTGACGTTTTTGAAAAAGGGCATATTGGTGGACAAAAAAAGAAGATGCTGATTAATACCATCAAGGCTTTTAACAACTTAATGAAAGTTTACGAAGTTGATCACTATATGGCTTGTGCAACCAGTGCTATGAGGGATGCTGAAAATGCCAAAGAAATAATAAAAGAAATTAAATCTGAAACCAGTATTGAGATTGAGGTAATCACTGGTGAATTAGAAGCGGAGATTATTTATGAAAATCATATTGCAGAACTTTTAGATAATGATAAAAGCTACCTCTATATTGATGTAGGTGGTGGAAGTACCGAACTTACTTTATATCATAAATCCAATATTATACTGCAAAAATCATTTAATATTGGCACTGTTCGTATACTTACAAAAAAGGTGAAGGACGAAACCTGGGATGAAATGAAGGAAACCTTAAAGGACCTTTCAAAAAAATACGAAAATATCATTGGGATTGGATCAGGAGGCAATATCAATAAACTATTTTCAATTAGCGGAGCAAAAGCAGGCAAATCAATTTCATATGAAACTTTGAAAGATATTTATAAAGAAATGGAGCCCCTTGCGATAGATGAAAGAATGAAAAAATACACGATCAAAGAAGATCGGGCTGAAGTTATTGTACCTGCATTAACTATTTATAATGCCATATGTAAGTGGGCAGCTGTTTCAGAAATTCATGTACCTAAAATTGGATTGGCGGATGGGCTAATCCACCATTTATATGATATGGTAATACATGACTAAGCAAATCTTCTTGTCAGCTTAGAAGGCACTGTAGCCAAATAACACAATTACAAGTTTCTATTTCAAATTCATATAGTCTTGCAAATGGGCTATAAGCGACTTTTGGGTGTCAATGGTATATTTAATGATATCACTTTGACTTATCAGGTTAACCAATTGGCTATTTTCAAAAACAGGCAAATAACGCAAAGTTTTTTCAGTCATGATGGTACTGCATAGCTCAATAGAATCAGTACTATTCAACATTGGTATATCTGATACCATAATCTCATTCACGGTGGTTGAATCGGAGGACCGACCTTCTAAAACTATTTTACGGGCGTAATCCCTTTCAGTAAACATACCTACATAGTGATCACCATCTAATACTATTAAACACCCAATATTAGCTTCTGCCATGATTCTTAATGCATCAATGATGCTTGACGAACTAGATACAGTGATCAATTTCCTATTTTTATTACTTAGTAAATCCTTAATTGTTGGCATAAGCAATTATGTTAATGTTGTTAAAAGAACTAACCTAATTTACAACTTTTTCTGGGGTAAGTAATTTAAACATAAGCGCTTTGACCTGATCAATGATCAAAGGAGTTACTGCTTCAATATTAGGCGTTAATTCAATGCCTTGTTGCTGAATACTTTCAATACTTACAACGAACAAATTAATATTGGGCATGGTGCCTAATAATTGTAAAGCACTCACCATGTCTTTTAATCCTATATCATGCGTACTCATTGCTTGTGGAAAATCTTTGGCAAATTTGGGTTTAATTAAACGAATGGTGCCAGGAGGGTTTTCATCTAATGTCGCGTCTATTAGAATTACGTTAGGGTATTGTTCAAAATACTCTAAAAGATGAAAACCTCCTGTACCACCGTCTAATACATCCACCCCTTTGGGCAAATCTTCATGAATCATTTTTTCGGCAATTTGAACACCAATACCCTCATCCCCCATTAAATAATTCCCGATTCCTAAGATTAAAATCTTGTTGTTTGGATTCATGTTTTAAGTTTACTTTTTTTCCGGATTCGGTGTTTGATGTTTGTTTTTATCAAACACATCCTCTTCGATAAATTTCCAACCACCTCCCATACTGCTTATTTCGCCGCGCCCTTCCACGTAGTCATGGTAAAATACCAAGTAAACATGTACAACAGCAAACAAAATAAAAAACCACATTGCCCAATGATGAATAACCCTAGTTAAAGCATCGCCGCCCAGCATGGCTGGGACCCACGCAAATAATTGTGGGAACCACCAGCCACCCATTGCGGCATATAAACCAAACCCCGTTAAGCATTGAACCAAAAAAGCAATAAATGTTAAAAAATAAATAAAGCCAGCCATTGCATTGTGACCAATGCTTAAATGGTGTTGCTCCTTACCATTCTTTTTTAACATTAATATGTCAATTTTAAAAACTGTCCACATTTCTTTAATGAACCTTTTTGAGGTAGGAATGAATTGATTCCAGTTGGCAAATTTATTTCCTACAAAACCCCAATAAATACGGAACAAAAAATTAAAAAAGAACAAATAGGCTGCAGCAAAATGTATGTACTTGAACCAACCCATAGTATATTGTTCAACCGCATCTCTTTGACTCATTAATGCTAATGGATTTGAAATATAAAATCCGGTAACAATTAGGGCTACTAGCACAAGTGCATTAAGCCAATGATAAAAGCGAACGGGCAATTCCCACACATACACGCGTCGTAGTCTTTGAATATGTAAAAATTTACTTGCCATAAAAATATTTTTATAAATGATTAATCGCCAACTACACTAACTCGACTTATTGTTTTACCATTCTCATCATACAAGTGAACGCTACATGCCATACAAGGATCAAAGCTGTGAATGGTGCGTATAATTTCCAATGGTTGATTTTCATCGTGCACCGGTGTATCAATTAACGCAGCTTCATATGCACTCATTTGTCCTTTGCCATCTCTTGGAGATGCATTCCATGTAGTTGGAACAACTAATTGATAGTTGGCAATTTTTTCATCTTTGATATTAATCCAATGTGCTAATGCGCCACGAGGTGCTTCTGAATGTCCCACACCTAGTGCTTCTTTAGGCCAGGTAGATGGATCAAACTTACTCATCTCCGCCATTTTAGTATCCCCTGCTTTTATATTGGCAATTAAAGAATCATAAAATTCCAAAGCCCAATCTGCAGCCAACACCGCCTCTAATCCTCTTGCTGCTGTACGTCCTAAAGTAGAAAACAATGCTGCAACTGGGACATCTAAATCCTTTAAAGTTTTATCTACAATTGCTTTATACTCTTCAACACCACGCGCGTAACCCACTAAAACTCTAGCTAAAGGACCCACTTCCATCGCATTACCTTTCCATCTTGGTGTTTTTAAATAACTATATTCCTTACTAGTATCTAAATGTTCAAATGGAGGTTTAGGGCCGTTGTAATTAATTTTACTTTCCCCTTTCCAAGGATGTAATCCTTTGTCTTTACCGCCTTTGTAATCATACCATGAATGTGTAATAAACTCTTGCACCTCATCTTCTTTTCTTAAATCAACCTCATGCACTTTGCTGATGTCTTTATTTAAGATAGCGCCTGAAGGAAATTTATACGATTTAGCATCGGCATATCCATTGGTTGGCAAGTCGCCATACACTAAGTAATTCCCTAATCCACCACCAATAGCACCCCAATCTTTATAGAAAGATGCAACCGCCATTAAATCAGGAATATATACTTGATTGATAAAATCCTTCCCTTGCTTCAACAATTGATGAACGTACGCTAACCTTTCAGCATTAATACCACTTACATCATCCAAGCCAATTGAACAAGCCATGCCTCCTACTAAATAATTGGGATGTGGATTTTTACCACCAAAGATGGCTTGTACTTTTACAATTTCTTTTTGCCATTCCAATGCTTCTAAATAATGTGCTAAGCCAATTAAATTAACCTCGGCTGGCAATTTATAAGCGGGGTGTCCCCAATAACCATTTGCGAAAATACCTAGTTGACCACTTTCAACAAATTTGGCAACTCTTTTTTGAATATCGCTAAAATAACCTGGCGAACTTTTCGGCCATTTTGAAATGGTTTGTGCTAATTCAGAAGTTTTTTTAGGATCTGCTTTTAATGCATTCACTACATCAACCCAGTCCATAGCATGTAGATGATAAAAGTGAACCACATGATCATGCATGTATAAAACGCAATGCATTAAATTTCTAACTAATTCCGCATTAGGTGGCACTACAATACCAAGTGCATCTTCCACAGTTCTAACGGAAGTGAGTGAGTGTGTCGAAGTACAAACGCCACAAACCCTTCCTACATAAGCCCATGCATCTCTTGGATCACGGCCTTGTAATATTTCTTCCAACAAACGAACCATGGTACCACTGCTAAATGCGTCAACAATTTTTCCGTTTTCAATATCGGCTTCAACGCGCAAATGACCTTCAATTCTGGTGATGGGGTCAACAACTATTCTTTTACTCATAAAATTAATTAAGGTGGTGAATCAATTAAGAAGGCAATTCGTGTTCACTTATTTTTCCTTCATTTTCTAAATCATGAATGCTATTTTTTTTACCTAAGTTGGTCGCTACTGCATGTGCTGCTATAGCAATACCTGTAGCGCCTAATGCTATTTTACCAACGGTATCTGCATCTGCTTCAATGCCAAAACCAGCAAAGGATGATGCACGATCATATAACCTACCATTGTCCCAATAGTTCTCCTCACTACAACCAATACAACCATGTCCAGATTGAATAGGGAAACTTGTACCACCATTCCATTTCATTACACCGCACGCGTTATAAGTAGTAGGACCTTTACAACCCACTTTGTACAAGCAATATCCTTTTCTTGCATTCTCATCATCAAATGTTTCCACAAATAATCCTGCATCAAAATAAGGACGACGATAACAAGTATCATGTACACGTTTGCTATAAAAGGCTTTTGGACGACCTACACGATCTAATTCAGGAATGGTACCAAAAGTTAAAAGATGAACAATAACACCAGCCATTACCTCGCCAATAGGAGGACATCCTGGAACTTTAATAATTGGTTTTCCTTTAATTAATTTATGAATAGGTGTTGCTTGTGTAGGATTTGGTTTTGCAGATTGTACGCAACCATTACTAGCACAACTTCCCCAAGCTATAATTGCTTTGGCACCAGCTGCAGCTTCATCTAAAATTTGCATGGATGTTTTACCACCAATCATACAATACACACCATCTGCTGCTACAGGAACACTACCTTCCACACAAAGTATGTATTCACCTTTGTATTTGGTCATTGTGTTTTTCAATGACTGCTCAGCTTGAATACCAGAAGCTGCCATTAATGTTTCTGTATAATCTAATGATACCATATCTAATAAGATATCGGCCACCATTGGATGGGAAGAGCGAATAAAACTTTCGCTACAACAAGTACATTCTTGGAAGTGCAACCAAATGATAGGAATACGTGACTTGGTTTCCATCGATTTAGCAACTTGTCCAATAGATGATTTTTCCAAACCAATAAAGGCGGTCATCATACTAGCAAACTTCATAAAATCGCGGCGATTGTACCCTTTTCGTATAACCTCCTCATAATAAGTAGGCTGTTTAACTTCGAGCATTTCGTTATCCATGCTGAAAAATTTAAAGGTGATAATTAGAGAAATATTGCACTAATCTAGAATCATTAATAATACCATAAACTGACAAATCTCATTTACAGGCATGATTGTAGTCATATTTATAATTTATGAATGATATTAATATTGATAGTACAAAACAAATAATATGAAAAAATTTATTGCGATTTCATTCATGATTTTTATTGCATTTTTACCTGAAGTATTATTGGCTCATCCAGGTCATGGCGGACACGAAGGTGGTTACACAATTATTCATTATATCGTTGAACCCATGCATGCAGTGGTAACTATTGGCTGTATTGTTGCAGCGATTGCTTTTGCACGTTACAGCAGAAAAAAAGAACAACAATAAGCCATGCACGAGCTTTCGATCGTAATGAGCATTATTGATATTGCCACAAAGCAAATGCAAGGTAGCAATGCAAGCGAGATTGAAGAAATTGAATTAGAAATAGGCGCACTGAGTGGTGTTGAGGAAAACTCATTTGAATTTGCATGGCGTCAAGCTGTCAAAAATACACCCTTACAAAATGCATTACATGTTGTTAATAAAATTGAAGGTGTTGCAACTTGTTTAGATTGTATGATAGATTTTTCAGTTAAAAATTTATATGATGCCTGCCCAGTTTGTGGCGGGCACTTTTTAAATATAAAAAAGGGAAAGGAACTTAAGGTAAAAAGTATTGTAGTAAATTAAATCATTTTTAAAATAATTTTATATGTGTGTAACTTGCGGATGCGATGCCGAAGGATCAGTAACCATGCATGTTCCAGGCCAGGAAAACAATCATGATCATTCAAATGGTCATAGTCACTCACATTCAAATGCAAAAACAACATTAAGTGTAGAGCAAGACATTTTACAACAAAATAATTTATTAGCAGAACGAAATAAAGGATATTTTGATGCAAAAAATATTCTAGCCTTAAATTTAGTTAGCTCGCCAGGTTCTGGAAAAACTACATTATTGGAAAAAACATTAACTGATTTAAAAGAAGAATTAACCTTTAGTGTGATTGAAGGTGATCAACAAACCACCAATGATGCAGATAGAATACATGCCACAGGCACTAAAGTAACACAAATCAATACTGGCAAGGGATGTCATTTAGATGCACATATGGTATTACATGCATTACAAGGTATGAAGCCAGTGAATGATTCTGTATTATTTATTGAAAATGTGGGCAACCTGGTTTGTCCAGCAATGTTTGATTTGGGTGAAAAAGAAAGAGTAGTAATTATAAGTGTTACCGAAGGTGATGATAAGCCATTAAAATATCCCGATATGTTTTACACATCGACCGTATGTGTCATTAATAAAATAGATTTATTGCCCTATGTGCCTTTTAGTGTAGATAAAGTGAAAGAAAATGCTTTAAAAATAAATCGAAACTTGCAGATATTTGAAGTGAGTTGTACAACTGGCGAAGGCTTAAATGAATGGTATAGCTGGTTAAAATCAAAAGTTCTTGCACCAGATAAGGTATAATGCACAATTATTATATACATATAGATGGCCTAGTGCAAGGTGTTGGTTTCAGACCCCATGTTTTTAGCATTGCAAAAAAAATGGGATTGAATGGTTGGGTAAACAATAATTCAGATGGTGTACATATTGAAATAAATGCTACGCTAGAAACAGCTGAACTTTTTTTAGAAAAAATTATTAATTCAAAACCTACAAATGCAATCATAACCCATTCTTTTATTAAAGAAGGCGAAATAACCACTTACGATTCATTTGAAATAATTGCAAGTGATGATAAAAATAATCCATCTATTTTAATTCCTCCCGATTATGCAATTTGCGAAAATTGTAAAAAAGAAATTGATCAAACATCGAACAAAAGAAATAATTATTCCTTTACTACTTGTTTGAATTGTGGTCCAAGGTATTCCATCATGGAGTATTTGCCTTATGACAGGATTAATACCACTATGAAGAAAATAAAAATGTGTGATGATTGTGGCAATGAATATCAAAATCCAACAAGTCAACGACATTATAGTCAAACCAACTCCTGCCCAAAATGCAGTATCCCAATGCATTTATTTAATAGTTCAAATACATGCCTGGACCATAATAACGACACCATTGTAAATACCGTTGTTAATGCATTACAATTAGGGAAAATTGTTGCAGTAAAAAATACAGGGGGGTATTTGTTATTATGTGATGCTACCAATGACGATGCCATCAAAAATTTGAGGTCAAAAAAAAGAAGGCCTAGCAAACCCTTGGCTTTACTATTTAATTGTATAGCATCTGCTTCTCAATTTGTACAAATTAGACCGCAGGAATCGGAAGCGTTAAATTCAATTATTGCACCCATAGTGTTATGTAAATTAAAAACAAATTCTAATACAACTATTGCTCCATTACTAATAGCCCCTCAATTAGACAAATGGGGCGTAATGCTACCAAGTACCCCGCTGCTTTATATTATTTCAAATAAACTAGATAGGCCAATGGTGGCAACCAGTGGCAATATTAGTGGCGCTCCCATCATTTACCGAGATGCAGATGCATTAGAAAACTTATTTGATGTTGCCGATTTGGTACTAAGTTATGATCGAGAAATTGTTGCCCCTCAAGATGACAGTGTTATTCAGTATACGGAACAAGGACAAAAAATTATATTAAGACGTAGTCGCGGATTAGCGCCTAATTATTTTCCGCATCCTATTCAAAATTTAAAGGAAACCCTATTAGCCACTGGCGGAGAAATTAAAAGTGCTTTTGCTTATACCCATAAAGCACATTTGTATATTAGTCAATTTTTAGGTGATCAAACGGTATTGGAATCCCAGGATGCCTATGCACAAACATTTAGAAATTTTCAAAAACTATTTAAATCACTCCCTGAAAAAGTACTGATTGATGCGCATCCTAATTATTTTGTATCGGCAGCTGGTAAAGATATAGCACAAAAATTAAAAATTCCTTGTCTTGAAATACAACATCACAAAGCGCATTTTGCATCAGTGTTGGTTGAAAATGACTTAATGAAAGCTTCAGAAAAAGTACTTGGATTCATTTGGGATGGCACTGGATATGGAGAGGACGAACAAATATGGGGCAGTGAAGTATTTATATTCAACGAACATACAATAGCTAGAATGGCACATCTAGCTTATTTCCCAGTATTGATAGGCGACAAAATGAGTAAGGAACCAAGATTATCGGCATTAAGCATTTTACATCAATTGAATGAGGACACAATAGTAAAAAAATATTTTACCACGCAAGAATGGATTTACTATCAAAATGTTTTAAGTCAACCAAATAAATTAAGCACGAGTAGTATGGGCCGTTTTTTAGACGCATTATTGTGTATAATGGGTATTGACAGCAAGGTGAGTTACGAGGGGGAAGGTGTTATGAAATTAGAGACCATTGCCTGTGATAGTTATCCGCATATGGCTTACTATTCATTTGAATTAAGTGAAGAAAAAATATTATGGAATAGCTTTTTTGAAGAGTTTTTACTCGACATAAAAATGAATAAGGAAAACGGTTTCATTGCACGAAAAATTTTAAATAGTTTAGTGGAAATGATTTTATTGATTAGTGACAAATTTAAAATAAACAAATTAGCATTTAGTGGGGGTGTTTTTCAAAATGCATTACTAGTTGATTTGATTATTGAAAATTCAAAGAAATCAAAAAAAGTATATTTTCAAAAAGAAGTAAGTCCCAATGACGAGGGTGTGGCACTTGGACAAATAGCATATTATTTGAATGAAATGCAACATTTTCAACACGATGATCAAAATGAAATTGGAGAAGAAATTGAGGACAATAAATTAATTACAATATAAAATAAATTTTATGTGTTTAGCTATACCAGGGAAACTATTAGCCATAACTACGCAACTAGATGAAACATTTAGAACAGGTAAGGTATCTTTTGGTGGCATTCAAAAGGAAGTTAATTTATTTATGGTGCCAGAAGCACAAATAGGTGACTACCTGCTAGTGCATGTGGGTGTTGCAATAAGTGTTGTGGATGAAGAAGAGGCAAGATTGACTTTTAAATATTTGAAAGACATGGGCGAAGTGGAAGAATTAGAAAGTCCGTCGATATAATCAGAAGTTGGATTACCTGTAAAATTGATGTCAAATGCAAACGCCTTATAAAACAAAATTTCGCAAAGATTAAAAAATTTACCTATGAAATTTTTATCCGAATATAGAGACCCTGAAATGGTTATTCAATATGTGAAAGAAATTAAAGCTATCACAACGAAACCATGGACCTTAATGGAAATTTGTGGAGGTCAAACACATAGTTTGGTGAAAAATGGAATATTAGATATGTTGCCCAAATTTATTACCATGGTGCATGGACCTGGTTGTCCGGTTTGCGTAACAAGTGTTAATGTTATTGATGAAGCAATATATTTGTCAGAACAACCCAATGTGATATTATGTTCATTTGGCGATATGTTAAGAGTACCTGGAAGTAAAAAGAGTTTGTTAGAAGCGAAGGCGAGTGGTGCCGACATTCGGATATTATATTCGCCATTAGAAGCAGTGGAATTGGCTAAATCTCACCCAGAAAAGCAGGTCGTATTTTTTGCAGTTGGATTTGAAACTACAGCACCAGCAAATGCATTAAGTGTTGTTCATGCAGCAAAACAAGGAATTAAGAATTACAGTATACTAGCCTCCCATGTATTAGTCCCTCCGGCAATGGAAGCCATCTTAGGAGATGACGAAAATAAAATTGACGCATTTTTAGCAGCTGGGCATGTATGCACGATCATGGGCATTGATGAATATTATCCCATAGCTGAAAAATATAAATGCCCGATTGTTGTTACAGGATTCGAGCCCGTTGATTTGTTACAAGGAATATTAATGGCAGTGCAGCAATTAGAAAAAGGAGTATATAAAGTCGAAAATCAATATGCTCGGAGCGTACAACGCGAAGGAAATGCAATGGCGAAAGACACTATTCACAAAGTATTTACAATTAGCGATAGAGTGTGGCGTGGTATTGGGAATATTCCACAAAGTGGCTATGAGGTTAATGAGCAATATAAATTATATAACGCAAGATTAAAATTCAATATCAATATTCCATTTGCTGAAGAAAATAAAGAATGTATAAGTGGGGATATCATGAAAGGATTAAAAAAACCAAAGCAATGTCCAAATTTTGGAACCAAATGTAAGCCAGAACATCCACTAGGCGCTCCCATGGTAAGTAGTGAAGGCGCATGTGCTGCCTACTATCACTATGCAAGTGTCGATGACGTATTGATTGATTGATTAACTAATTCAAGTTATAGCTTAAAAAATGTATACACAATCACCTCTATATAATAACCTTTATAACCACAGTATGTTACCTAAAATAAAAATGAATTTACAATGCCCCATGCCAAAATTTGATTTTGATGTAATTACCATGGGTCACGGCAGTGGCGGACTACTAACACATAAGTTTTTACAGAGTGGTGTATTTGATATTTTAAAAAATGAGCTACTTGACCAACAACATGATGGCGCAATTTTTGAATTAAATGGAAAGACCGCTTTTAGTACAGATAGCTATGTAATTTCTCCAATTTTTTTTCCTGGTGGAAATATTGGCGATCTTGCCATCAATGGCACTGTAAATGATATTGCAATGTGTGGGGCCGAAGCAAAATACATGTCCTTGGGTTTTATTATTGAAGAAGGCTTTACCATGAATGAGTTTTGGGAAGTACTAGTAAGCATTAAAAATGCGGCTGACAAAGCAAATGTAAAAATTGTTACAGGTGATACTAAGGTGGTAGAAAAAGGAAAAGGGGATAAAATTTTTATCAATACATCTGGAATTGGCAGCATTCATCCAAAGGCAAATATTCATCATAACAATATTCAAAAAGGAGATGTAATAATTGTTAGTGGAAATATTGCCAACCACGGCATTGCTATCATGAGTTTAAGAGAAGGATTACAATTTGAAACTGAAATTCAGAGTGATACCGTTAATTTAAACCATACGGTATTAAAGCTCATTGAACAGTTTGGAAATGACATCAAATTTTTACGAGATCCAACTCGGGGAGGGGTAGCTTCTGTTTTAAATGAAATTGCCGAATTAACGCAGCTTAGTTTTTATTTGGAACAAACATTCATACCCTTAAATGATGCAGTTGAAGGCGCTTGTGAAATGTTGGGCTTAGACCCCTTATATGTAGCTAATGAAGGACTATTTTTAGCAGTTGTAAAGAAAGAAATAGCAACTGCATTTTTAGCACAATTAAAAGCCGACGAAAATGGGTTGAATGCCGCCATAATAGGTGAAGTAAATGACACACACCCAGGTAAAGTGGTTATGAAAAGTCGCGTGGGCGGCAAAAGAATTGTGAATTATTTAACGGGCGAACAGCTTCCAAGAATTTGCTAACTAGTAAAAGCAAATTTTATTGCGATAATATAATTTTTTTTAACTGCGCTGTTAAATTTACAAATTCGTCACTAGCGTTATTACAAAGAACAATAAGCGTGGTTTTATTATCTAAGAATCGAATAATCAAGGTTTTATATCCTGGATTATCTCCATTGTGCCATACTATATTTTCACCAAGCCTTAAATCCCACCCAAAACCATAATTGGAAATAGCCCCATTATTTAAATGCATGGGCGTAAAGGCTTCTGCCAAGGTAGTTTGATTGATTAAAGTATTGGAATATAGGGCCTGATCCCATTTTAAAAGATCGGCTACGGTTGAACTTATCCTTCCTGGACCTTTCCTATTTCCCAACCAAATGGTATAATTAGATGAAGGAAATGAATCAGCTCTTACATAGGCGTTCCTTTCTGGAACATATACATATCCTAAAGCGAAATTTTTTATGGCGGCCTTTTCGGTTAAACTGCGAATGGCGGTATGATTCATTTTTAACTTGTTGAAGATTTCAGTATTACAAAATTCAATAAAATCCCTGCCGCTTACTTTTTCAACAATGCTGGCTATTAAAACATAGCCCGTATTACTATATAAATATTTTTCACCCGGTTCAAATAATTTGGGTGGTGCATATTTATTCAAATAGCTAATAATATCCTCATTGCCGGCCACTTTTGATTTGTCCCAATAAGTATCCATGATTGCTTGGTAATCGGGTAAACCACTTGTGTGTGTCAGCAATTGCCTAATAGTAATGCCTTTGTAGGGAATATTGATGTACTTTTCAACCAAGTCATCGTAATTTAATAATCCTTTTTCTTTAACCATCATCAAAGTCATGGCAGTAAACTGCTTACTGACTGAGGCTAACTCAAAGATGCTGTTTTTATTTAAAGCCTTTTGATTGGCATAATCAATATAGCCTACTGCTTTATTATATTTCACTTTGCCATCTTCTGCAATTAGCACTACCCCACTAAATTTATTATTGGTAGCCAAGTTGCTTACAATAGAATCTACTTTCTCGTAATTAATACGCTGTGAAAAAACAGCGCTAAAACAAAATAAAAAAGCAATTGCAATGTATACCCTGAATAATTTTTTCATATTATTAAGTTGAATAGAAACAAAAAAAGCACAATACCATTCATCACACTTAAATATACAAATAAAATATTTATAATTTTAGCAATGAAAAAAAGGTAGGCTCATCCATTTCAATGACTTCCCCAGGCTGCATGTTCCCAATACGTATGTTTTCAATTTCAGTTCTAATGAGGCGAATACATTTATGATTTACAGCGGCTACCATTTTTCGAACCTGATGAAACTTGCCTTCGGTTAAAGTAATTTGCAACCAACTTGTTTTTACATTTTCGTGTAAAGGCTTCCCTACTTCAAATAGATTAGCGGGTTTGGGGACTAATTTTACCATACAAGGCGTGGTAATAAATTGGGTACCATTGGGCGCACTAATCGCAATACCATTAGCCAACTTCAGTATGGTTTCAGCGTTTACCGTATTTTTTACTTGTACCAAATAAGTTCTTGTATGTGGCACTAGGCCTTGAAACAAAAGTCGGGTAACTTTTTTGTTGGTGGTAAGTAATAATAATCCTTCAGAATTTTGATCTAACCTGCCAATTGCGTGTGTTTCTTCCGGAAAATTAAACTCCAAGTCACCTAATAATTTTACCGGATGACTGCTCACAAACTGCGACACCATATTCATTGGTTTGTTAAGTATAAAATATCGATGTGATGTCATAATAGCAAATTAGATGTTCCTAAGGGCAAATTACTTAATATTGCATATGGAACAAACTTCTAATGATCCTTTACACGGCAAAACACTTGAATTTATTGTAACGGAGCTCGTGAACTATTTTGGTTGGGAGGATTTAGGTCAGCATATTCCTATTAATTGCTTTAATAGCAACCCCAGCATCAAATCAAGTTTAACTTTTTTACGCAAAACCCCTTGGGCACGTACTAAAGTGGAGCAGCTATATATTAGAATGATTAAAAATTAAGTTCATTCAACTTATCCGTAGGATTCATCATGTAGGTAATCATTGAATTGTCCTTCAATAATTCCACTACCCTAAATCCTTTATAAGGCGTTCCCCAATTGCCACCCACATGGGCATCAAAAATATAAGGCACTTTTTCAACCATTTGCGCGCCATCTTGATCATGCTCATGACCATGGAAAACCGCTTTTACATTTGGATATTTTTTTATGATGTCAAATACTTCTGGTGTACTTATACCATTCTTAGTCCACTTTGCTTGAGGTATATGTAAAAAGATAAAAACCTGCTTCTTGTCCTTATGTGATTCCAAGGTTTTGTTTAGCCAAGATAGATCCGGAGATAAATAAACCCCTTTTTCATTAGAGGTATCTCCCAATAAAATCCCACAATCTTTTACAACATTATCATGATTTAGAGGCGTACCCCAAACACTGTTCCAATATTCGGGTGTTACCATATCATGGTTGCCTCTCGTTACATAATAAGGCATTTTTAATACATCTAATTTCCCTTTTACTAATGGCAAAAATTCTTTTTCGTTGTGAATCAAATCACCATTTACTACAGAAAAATCCAGGGGGCTTTGTTGATGAAATAAATTTATTTGATTGACAACCGTTTCTGTCATTTGCTCAAATGGAGTATTAGGTTGTCCATAATGAACATCAGAAGCCACTACAAAACGGAGTTTAACTTTACTTCTTAAACCAATAACATCATTTGCACTTAATGGGATTACTTTACCGGTGATTAAAAATGCGGAAGCAAATGATACATTTTTAATGAATTTTCTTCGACTATCCCTTATGATGTTAATTTCAGACATAAACTAGTATTAAACCGTTTTTTTAGGCGGAAGTGCAAACGCAGTTGCTTCGTGTTCGAAATTTCCATTATGAGCACCATCACAAAATGGCTTGTTCTTACTTAATCCACAACGGCAAAGTCCAATCACTTCCCTACCTGCTAAATCGTAAGTATTTCCAGCACGATCTACAATTGTGAATTCTCCTTCTACCTTTAATGAACCGTTATTGTTAATGGTAATCTTAGTTGACATAGTTTTTATTTAGGTGTTAAAAATAATACATTACCCATTAAAAAAAGAATAAATAAAAAATTAATTAGGTGCGCATTAAGTCAACGACTAATTGATCTAAAATTTCAAATGCCGTTTCGGCCATTTTATTACCTTTGTTATCCAAAAGTGGATTGACCTCGGTAAATTCAACACAACAAACCTTTTTTGTTGCAATAAAGCGCGCTAATAGCTCCTTTATTTCACCTGATGAAAAGCCAATTGGCACCGGAGTCCCAGTTCCATAAGAAACGCGATCACAATCCAATGAATCCACATCAAAGGATATGTAAATTTGATCGCAACTATTTAATTGCTTAAGCGCTTTTTGAATACAAATTTCCAAGCCCTTTTCTCTGGTCTCTTCAACTTCAAAAAATAAAATTTCATGCTGATCAATTATTTGTTTTTCTGCAGTCTCAAAATCACGCAAACCAAAATATACTAAATGAGCAGGAATTATTTTTGACCCAATAATTCCTATATTTTTTAATTCGATCCATTGTTGTGCTGTAATTTCACCTGGTTCATTAATTTTTGCAGCTATATTATCCATATTCATTGCTGCAGCAAGCGGCATTCCATGAATGTTACCTGAAGGTGATGTAAATGGAGAGTGTAAGTCAGCATGTGCATCAATCCATATTACACCGATTGTTTTTTCGGGATTTGCAGCCTTAATGCCACTAATGGTACCTAACGCCGATGAATGATCCCCAGATAATACAATGGGAAAAGCACCTGATATTATAGTTTCTTTGACAGCATCAGAAACACGCTGGCATTGTTCCTTTACATGCTCAATACGCTTGGCAAAATTATTGGTATTTTTATGATAAATAGATTCATTATGTGTTTTAACATCCACAAATGAATACCGATGAAAAAAATCATTATTCTGATTAATAGCCGCAATTTCAATTGCGTCTATACCCATATCTGAACCGCGCGTACCGGCGCCAATATCAGATCTATTTTTAATAATTTTAATTTCCATAGAAGTATTCTATTTCAAAAAAATAAATTAATCTTTTTCAGTTGGCGTTACAAATGCTGCACGACGCGGTGCAGGATATGGAATATTTCCTTTTAACCCATGCCACAAAATTTTATTAAATTCAAAATCATTATTACTATCCTCTACCACAAAATTTAGTTTTTCTGATTTTTGTTGCCATTCATTACGCGCCGTATTTACTTCCTTCGTATTTATTTTAGGAGCAATCGCTGAAAATACAAATGGCTTTGCAGTTGAATCAAAACATTTCCACATGGGCGTTGCAGCAGCATCATATTGTGTCATTGGAGGCATCCCTAAAATTAGCTCCATGGTTCTTAACATAGAAGTAGTGGTGTAAGGTGTATGGTCAACATAATTACGTTTCACAAAACCTCCTACTACATAAGCGGGACTACGGTGTGCATCTACGTGATCAGATCCATTTTGTGCATCATCTTCCAAAATAAAAACAGCAGTCTCATTCCAGATGGAACTTTTAGCCAATGCTTCAATAAATAATCCAACTGCATAATCATTATCAGCAACATGCGCATATGGCGTTGGCCGGCCTAATCGCAAACCTTCAGTATGGTCATTGCCTAATCGTACGGTATTAAATTGAGGCACTTTATTTATTGCTAATAAAGAATCAAACTCTTTTTTCCAAACCTGAACACGATAGGCATCTGTAATTGCTAAATTATAGCTTGGATACTTAGAAGAATAATGGTCTTTCAAAATTGAGAGGGTCGGCTTGCCAGCAGATACAAATTCACCATAGCTTCTATAGCTTACCCCATTACGATAGCACTGATTCCAAATAAAACCATTTTTATTATTGGCAATTTCTCTTTCACCTTCGCCACCATAAGTTCCGCCATGACCCCCATAACTACTTGGCCATGTTTTTTCTAAATAGTCAGTCGCGTATCCACCCATGGACCAATTATGTCCATCGGCACTTACTTCGGCATCCACATAAAAATTATCAAGTAAAACAAATGATTCCGCAATATGGTGCTGGTTGGGGGTTATATTTTTTCCAAATAATAACAAACTAGTGTCACCATTCCCCTGCGGGAGATCAGCTAATACCTGATCATAAGTTCTGTTTTCCTTAATGACATAAAAAACATACTTGATGGGCGAACTTTGATTTTGCTTCATGGGTATAGGAAAACCAGGTGCTGTTGCATCTGCTAATATTGATTTTGCAATTGAATAAGGAACATTTTTATATACTGCCTTTGAGTAAGCTATTAAATCCTTATCAGTAGGTACAGGAATAATACTCATACTGCCGGTGAACAAACCTCCAATATATTCAACCTGGTCTCCTGGTTTAAAACTTGCACCATGGCTAATCACCTCCTCCTTTGGCCTCACTGGTGAAGGGCCAAAAGTATTTGGTTTTGATGAAAACCCTTTTCCGTTGGCAACCCATAATTTTTTATTGATAACACGTACTGAAGTTGGATACCAACCCACAGGTACAAAACCTTTCGCAACACTTTCACCTGGCTCCTCCACATCAAAAACAGCAATACAATTGTTATTTGCGTTAGCGATATATAAACGCTTATTTACAGCATCCAGGGCTAAGCTATTGGTCGTTGAACCACTTGGCGCATTTGGGAAAAGTGCCGCATCCAAAGTTTCAATGACCGATTTTGTTTTCAAATTTATAATTGAAACACTATTATCATTTGAATTACATACATATAAGTACTTACCATCGGGGGTCACTAACATTTCATTTGGATTGTCCCCCACCTTAATGGATGGCTTCCAACTTAAAGTAGTTAAATCAAGTGTATTTACTTGGTCACAACCCCAGCAGCTCACATACAGTTCATTGTTATTGGGATTCATAATACATGCATATGCTTCACCATCCATGCCTAATTTTTTTACAAATTGTTTTGTTTTCAAATCAAAAATGTAAAGCTGTCTGTCCTCACGTGTAACGACATATAGTAAGTTTCTTTTTTCATCTAATGCAATACCTGAAGGACCAATAGCTGTAGGCCAAGGTTTCCCTAATTTAAAGGTGTCTGTGCTATATAAATGTTTATCCTTTATTGCATATTTAATAATGATATTATCATGCCCACCAGAAGCAAACAAATATTTTTCATCCAATGAAAACTGCAAACCATAAAAGGATTTCCCAATAGCAACAGAATCTATAACTTTTTCTGACTTATTATCAATGAGTTGTATGCTTTGCGTACTTTGACCATTATTCGTCACTGCCAACAAATTGCCGGATTTACTCACGGCTATGTTTAAAGGTAAATCACCCAAGGTAAACGATTTACCAACAGGCGATAATTTCCAACCATTTGGTAAAGTAATTTGTGATGGAATCATTTGGGCATTTGATACTAATGTGAAGCACATTGTTATTAATAGTAAGATTTGTTTTTTCATAGTTAATCCTGTATTTTCAGTAACAAATTTACGCATAATTAAACAACATACTTTAAGTATTGGCGTAAAAGCAAATTAATAAATCATTAAACTATTGACCTATGAAATTCAGATTTACACTTTATTTTATATTAATCATAGGACTATTGCAAGCACAAAATAACAGCTTACAATCCAAAGTATATCAATGGGATATCAATAATAACGGAAGAAGTGCCAAAGTGCAAAAATCAACCATTTTTGGGGGCGAAGGGGGTGTTTTAGCAAAGCATGCTATGATAGGAATCAGTATTCCAGCAGGAAAAAAATGGGAAGGGAAAATTACAGCACAACAAGAAAAATTTTACATCATTAAAACTGGCATAGCTGATATTGAACTCAATGACCAAAAATCACAATTAAACAGGGGATCGGTTGTGTGTGTATTACCAGGCGATAGAATAGAAATCAAAAATAGCAGTACTAACTTATTACAGATATACGAAATGAGTTATTCTGCAGGAGAAAAAATAAATATCGAAAGAGGCGTAAAAGCTGGTGGATCATTTATTACCCTTTGGGATAATATCAAATTTAAGCCACATGAAAGAGGCGGAGTAAGGCAATTTTTTGATCGCCCTACTGCTATGTTTAATCGATTTGACATACATGTTACCCAGTTAAACGTTGGTTTCAAAAGTCATGAACCGCACACACATGTGAATGAAGAAATTATTTTAATGCTAGATGGCAATGCTGAAATGCAAATTGGGACCGATCATCAAAAGGCCAATCCAGGGGATGTAGTGTTATTAGGATCTAACATATTGCACAACCTTACCAATGTTGGCAATACCCCATGTTTGTATTTTGCTATTCAGTGGAATTAAAGATGCTGCTGTACAAAATCAGCACAATACTTCTTGATTAAATCTCTGGTAGCAGCAAAGGCTTCATTGATTTCATCTTCTGTCCCTGTTGCTTTAGCAGGATCCGGAAAATTATAATGAAATTTAATTGCATTACTTGGGAAATAGGGACAACGTTCCTTTGCATTATCACAAACAGTAATAATAAAATCAAAAGGCACTTCTTGGTACTCTAAAACATTATTGGAAGTATTGTCAGCTATATCAATCCCATCGGCTTTCATGGTTGCAATCGCTTTTGGATTTACACCATGTGTTTCAACACCTGCACTATACACATTAGCTTTTCCTTTAGCAAAGTGTTTTAAATAGCCATCTGCTATTTGACTACGGCAACTATTACCTGTACATAATACTAATATATTTTTCATCCCTATATTATTTTAAATTATATCTTTTATTAACAACATCCTCCCCCAGGCACACATTTTTCTGCCATTGGTTTTTTTGCAAATACGGTTACACTAAATATACCAGTGGCCCCATTTTTAAATGCAGCAATTTGATCCGTAGTTAAATAATTAATTAAAATATCATCAGGAATGATAATTGCCTTTTCCTTTTGGATGGTTACTTGCTCAAAACCATTCGCATGAATTAATTCCATATACACTTCCTTTTGAATAGCCCCTGAAACACAACCCGCATACATTTCAGCATCTTTTCTTAATCCTTCAGGCAAAGCGCCAACCAAAACTACATCCGAAATGCTAAAATGACCCCCAGGCTTTAACACCCTATAAATATCTTTAATAACGGCATCCTTGTTGGGTACTAAATTCAAAACACAATTACTTACAATAACATCTGCTGTATTTGCTGTTATTGGCATAGACTCAATATCACCTTGTCTAAATTCAACATTATTAAAACCTCTCACTTCCGCATTTGATCTTGCTTTATCAATCATGGCAGGCGTAAAATCAATACCAATCACCTTACCCGTTTCCCCGGTTTCGTGACGCGCAATAAAACAATCGTTTCCAGCGCCACTTCCTAAATCAACGACCACATCCCCTTTTTTAATTTGCGCATATTGTGTTGGCAGTCCACAACCCAAGCCCAAATCTGCGTCTGCATTATATCCATTCAAAGTGGAATAGTCCTCTGACATAATATTGTATACCTCGGTGGAACAACCACCTGCGCCACAACAGGATGACATATTGGTTTCCTTGTCTTGCAAAGCAATTTCGCTATATTTTTTTCTTACGATTTCTTTGAGTTGTTCTTCGGTTTGCATAAAATTTATTTTAATTTTTTAATATCAGGAACAGCATTTCGCTGATTTAACTTCCATTTTTTCAAATAACACATTCATTTGTATTTGGGCTTTGATCCACTCCTTTTCATCAATACAATAACACACTGAAGCCCCCTCAATATTACCCTTAATCAACCCCGCTTCCTTTAATTCCTTTAAATGTTGCGAAACAGTTGATTGTGATAATGGCAGGTCATCTACAATATCACCACAAATACAGGTTTGCTTTTTTAATAATAAATTTAAAATGGCGATTCTGGCTGGATGCGATAACGCCTTTGCATATTTTGCAATACTTAATTCCTTTAAAGTATACTCGGCTGTTTTTGTAGTTCCCATATTAATCGTAAAATTACGATTAATATTTTTAAATGCAAAAAATATTATTTAGTGATTATGTTGCCGTCTAATATTAAAGGAAAGCTTATAACTGGCCATAAACTATGATGCATATTAGTAGTACTACTAATATGCATCATGCTAGTGATTTTGTAAAATACGACCTACGCTAATATTGAATCTTGAATACCAATGCCTCCGTGTTTGCATTCAATTTTTTAACTGGGGTAAAAATGGATAAACTGGTCGAAGCCTGTTTAAAAATTATTTTTTGATCGGTTCCTAAAATTTGAATCTTTTTAATTGGGCTTGCCGTATTAATATTCAGTTTATAAATTTCACTGATTGCTTCTTTAGCTGCAAGTTGGTAAATTGCATAAATACAATCCTGCTTTTTGGTAAATACCCACTTACCTTGACCTGGTAATGAAGCATCAGCTTCTGCATCATATATAGCCTCTCCATTCACTTGCATCCATTTTCCAATATCTTCTAAACGAGCATAAGCGTTTGGATCCCACTCACCATCTGGTGCTGGCCCTATGTTTAAAAGCAGGTTACCATTTTTGGAAACAATTTCGGTTAATAAATGAATCACTTTTCGAGAGGATTTATATTCATCATTGGGCACATAGGACCAAGAGTTACCAAGTGTCATACAACTTTCCCAAGGATAAGGCAAGTAAGTAGCTGGCACTTGTTGTTCAGGCGTAACATAGTTTTCATATTCGCCATGAACCGTTCTGTCAACGACCAATAACCCTGGTTGATGCGTTCTAGCCATCCGTGCAATATTTGCCATATCAATATCTTGATTATGTGTAATGGTACGTTGCCACTCCACAGAGGTATCTACGGAACTAAATGGACGAACCCATCCACCATCTAACCATAAAATATCCATTTTACCATAATCGCTCATCAACTCCTCAATTTGATTGTACGTAAACTTTTTAAAGGACTCCCATTTCTCAGGATATTTTTTGGGGTCATAGGATACATTACGATCTTTCGGTGGAAAATATTTCCACCAATAATCAGGCGTATTCCAATCTGGTTTTGAAAAATAAGCCCCGGTCATAAATCCTTGATCGCGAAATGCATTAAATATTTCCTTGGCAACATTTGCTTTTGGATTGTTTGCAAATGGTGATTTTGTTCCAGTGATTTTATAATCAGATTGTTTGGTATCAAACATATTAAACCCATCATGATGCTTGGTCGTAAATACGACATATTTCATTCCTGCATTTTTTGCAGCTAGCGCCCATTTTTCTGGATTAAATTTAACAGGGTTAAAAGTAGTTTGTAAATTTTCATAGGCTTGCTTATAAGTATACCAATCCATAGCGTATGGACCTTTTCGTACTGTCCATCCCTCATCTTCAGGACATAAGCTCCAACTTTCAACCACACCCCATTGACTATACGTACCCCAATGCATTAATAGGCCAAATTTTATTTTGCCCCATTGGGATAATTTCGCTTGAACTAATTTATCGGCGGGAAGTGTGTACTTTAAACTTGCGGTGTGTTCTTGTGCATTTATAGACAGGAACATAAAAGCAAAAAATACGGATAACAGCTTTTTCATTTATTAAATAATTTATAGTCCTTGTAAATTAATACAATTATTAAAATAAACCGCTTAAATGAAAAGGTTGGAAAAAATTAGGCTGATTTTCTAACAAACTTGGTTAAAATGACGATGGTTTGTTCATTCACTTTTCCCTCAATTTGTTCCGGGTTATCAGGAACTAGTCTTATTTTACGCACAATCGTTCCTTTGGGTGCCATGAAGTTTGCCCCTTTTACATTTAACCCTTGTGTTAATACAATCGTATCGCCATTTTGTAATTCAGTACCATTACTATCAACATGTACCGCTTCAGTTTGATAAGTACTTAAAGCCCAGGTAACCACAGTTTCATCAAAATCAACTGAGGTTAGTAATTCGTTTGCCCATTCATTTTCTTTTATACCATATAAGATGCGATAGCTTAAAGCGAGTACGCTTGGTTCCGTATTCCATATACTTCCAGCCAGACATTGCCAATGATTTCCAGCTTCCTTGCCTTCAATGATTGACATACATTGATCACAAAGGGCCACTTCGTTTTCAATCACATCATTACTCTTAGGGCTTACTGTATAAGCAATAGTGGCTGCATCAGTTGTGCAAAGCTCACATAAGTCCTGGCATCTTTCCTTAAGCTTACTCGAAATAGTTGATTTCATAACTGCAAATTTACCATTTTAATTGCAGTTATACTATCTACTTATTATAAATTTCAATATTGATAGTTTTTGCTGGAATTGGACTATAGGCTTTGCATTGCGCACAGGTTTGTGCTACTGGATTTTTGGGAATGGTAAAATAAAATTCATCTCCTTCTTTAATATTAGATGGAAAAGTACAGATACTCGCTAAACCAAATACGTTTTTATAAGTTGTATTGGTCAAGGGATTCACCCAGCTCTGTTCATACAATGTTGGATTAACGGAACCTTCAATAATTTGTATTACGTAATTCATACAAATACCTTGCAATACTAATTTCCCTTTAAAATATTCAACAGCAG
>Ga0214919_10002111_pt1 | contig 31652 bp, 31 predicted proteins | sample LL1503_MetaG_FD_177994 | JGI IMG/M metagenome (GOLD analysis project Ga0214919, IMG submission 177994) | Freshwater microbial communities from Lake Lanier, Atlanta, Georgia, United States - LL-1503 | ecosystem: Environmental > Aquatic > Freshwater > Lake | place: USA: Georgia | collected... | reverse complement strand
TCCATCACCAACAGTCTCCCCTGTGCCAAAGGTGCAAGCCCCTGTGACCGTCGCGTCGTCGCAGGGCGATCAACTGCTCGGGGAAACTTGGTTGGCATTGGTACAAGACATGAGCAAAGCGCAATTAATACAAGCCATGACTCGAGAGTTAGCCATGCAGTCACAACTGATGGCGCAGACCGATGGGGTATGGCATTTGCAAATTGAAAGCGAGACGCTCAACAGCGCCAGTAACCGCGAGAGACTGCAATTGGCCTTGCAGTCCATGGGGCATACCGTCAATTTGCAGGTCACGGTGGGACCCGTGCAAGACTCACCTGCGAGGCGTATTACCGCGCTACAACAACAACGCATGGCACAGGCCGAGGCAGAGATCCTCAACCATCCCACTGTGCAACACTTGATTCAAAAATACGATGCCAAGATGATTCCTGGCTCTTTGCGACTTCTAGACCACTGAAAGACCACCATGTTTAACAAAGGACAACTCGCGGGCCTGATGAAACAAGCCCAAGCCATGCAAGAAAACTTGAAAAAGGCCCAAGATGAATTGGCCTTTATTGAAGTTACCGGAGAAGCCGGTTCAGGCATGGTGCAAATCTTGATGACCTGCAAACACCAAGTCAAGCGCGTCACGATTGACCCCAGTTTGATGACCGATGACAAAGACATGCTCGAAGACTTGATCGCTGCAGCCTTTAACGACGGCGCTCGCAAAGCAGAAGAAGCGACTGAAGCCAAGATGGGCAAACTCACCGGCGGCATGCCTGGCTTGCCCGGTGGATTAAAGCTACCCTTTTAATGCGCGATAACAGCGCCTTAGAGGCCTTGGTCCAAGCCCTTAGGCGTTTGCCGGGTGTGGGGCAGCGCTCTGCTTCACGCATGGCTTACCACTTGTTGCAACATGACCCTGAGGGTGCGCAGTTGCTGGCCCGAACCTTGGTGAATGCGGTTGAGGCGGTCAAGCACTGCCAGCTTTGCCATACCTTAACGGAGTTTGATATTTGCACCACCTGTCTAGACCCGCAACGCGACGCCACCCGCTTGTGTGTAGTAGAGACCCCTTCAGACCAATCGGCGCTAGAGCGTACCTTGGCCTATCAAGGGCTTTACTTTGTGTTGATGGGCAAACTCAGTCCGATTGAAGGTATTGGGCCCAACGACGTTGGTATGCAAAAGCTCATTCAAAGGGCCGAGGACGGCGTGGTCCAAGAGGTGATCTTGGCTACCAATTTCACGGCAGAAGGCGAAGCCACTGCCCATGTTTTGAACGAGGTCTTTAGACGCAAAGGCCTGGTGGTTACGCGTTTGGCGCGAGGTGTACCTGTGGGTAGCGAATTGGAATTTGTGGATTTGGGCACCATTGCCCATGCTTTGATGGACAGACGCAGCACCTAAGGTTTTCACCAACAGGGGTGCACCCGATGCGCGCCAAACACTCTCTGGCTATGCTTTTGAGCATGTCAAGCTTGTACCTGACCGACTCTTTTCATGTGCCTGTCTCTCGCCGCCAATGGTTGGCGGGGTGTTCTGCTTTGACAGCAAGCTTGGCGGTTTTACCTCGGCAGGCCACGGCGACAGCGCCTGAAAAGCCTCGTGTCACACTGCTACTCGACGATCGATCTTCCTTGTCCCACTTGCCTCTGTTGTTGGCCGAACAACTGGGGTTTTTCAAAGCTGAGGGCATAGAGGTTGAAATGCTTGAGCAAGCCAACCATGTCGCTGGGGCATCGGCGTTGTCCATCACCAACCCTGATGTGCTGTGTATCCCCTATGAGAACGCCTTGCTATTCAAAGCCAAGGGTATTCACATGGTGTCGCTTGCACAAATTGCCCGTACGCCGCAATGGGTTTTGGGTGTCTCCAATAAAAATGTCCCCAGCTATAAATCCTTGGCTGACTTGCGCGGCAAGAGAATGGGATTGATCGATGCCGAGGGCAGTGCTCAGCGGTGCTTAAACTTTATTTTGCTTCGTGCAGGCGTGAAGCCCAGTCAACTCAATTGGGTAAATCTCAACTCTTCTGTCCATGCCATGGTGGCTTTGCGCAATGGCCAAGTTGACGCCTTGTTTGCGGCAGATCCTTTGATGACGGCATTAGAAAAAAAAGACGATGTCACTGTTGTGACCAATTTGCGCACCTTGAAACAAACCCAACGGATTTTTTCTGGTCCGTTGCCAGGCAACAGCCTGCTGGTGTCACAAGCTTTTGCCCAACAACACCCTCAAACCTGCCAAGCCTTGGTGGCGGCCGTGGTGCGGTCTTTGAAGTGGCTGCGCACCGCTGGACCCTCGGACCTGTTGCGCACCATGGTGGACAACCCAGTTTTGCCAGACCGTTTGGTTTATTTGAACGCCATCGACAATGTGCGCGAGAGTTTTTCTTTGGATGGTTGGTTGTCCACAGAGGCTCAGCAAGCCAGTGTGCGCATGTTGGGCATGCTCGACCCCAGCTGGGCTTCTGCCAATGTGGCTTGGCAAAATACCGCGCGCAATGATTTTGTGCGACAGGCCAAACAGCGCTTCAGAATTTAAGGGTCAATGCTTGTGCGCTTTGCCTGATGGTTTGGCTTTGGCACGGCCTTTGGCAGGCAACATCAGCATGAGCTTTTGTCCGGGCTTGAATGCCGCTTCCATGGACACACCGTTCCATTTCGCAACATCAGCGGCAGTTACTTTGTAGCGCAAAGCCACTGACGCCACCGTATCTTTTTTACGCGCCTTCACCATTTGTTTACGCAATTGCAACTCGGGCGCTAAATTGAGTTGACCGTTGTCAGCCACTTTGGTGGTAACGTCTTTGTCTTGCTTGCTTGGGCGAGGAACCAGTAACGCAGATCCCGCTTTGATCAGCATACGGGGCGGTATTTTGTTAACGCCACGCATGTCTTCTTCGCTCATGCCCACTTGCTTGGCCGCTTCGACTACTTTCATGTTTTTGGGGGCCACCCAAACCGTCCAACTGGCTAAACGGCCACCATAGGCGGCTTTGTTACGTTCAAAAATTTCAGCGTTATCCCAAGGCAGCAAAATTTGCGAGGTACCGCCAGCCAACAAAACAGGTCTGTGGGCTGAGGGGTTAAGTGCTTTGAAGTCCTCTAGCGGTACTTCGGCCAAGCGTGCAACCAATGCCACGTCCATGTCGCGGGGTAGCGGTACCGTTTGGAAGTAGGGGTGGTTGGGAATGGAGGGCAGTTGTATGCCTTTGTCTTGGGGGTTGGCCACCAAGTTTTTCATGGCTTGCAACTTGGGTACGTACTGACGGGTTTCAGCGGGCATACGCAAATCGGTGTAGGCAATAGCTTGCCCCGCTTTTTGGTTGTGATTGACAGCTTTGCCCACATTGCCCTCGCCCCAGTTGTAAGCAGCCAAGGCCAAATGCCAATCACCGAACATGCCGTACAAACGCTGCAAATAGTCCAGGGCGGCGCGCGTGGATGCCAGCACATCGCGGCGATCGTCGCGAAAAGCGTTTTGTTTTAAGTCAAAGTCTTTGCCGGTGCGTGGCATGAATTGCCACATGCCACTGGCCCGCGCAGATGACACGGCCTGTGGGTTAAAAGCGCTTTCAATGAAGGGTAATAGCGCCAACTCGGTGGGCATGCCACGACGCTCCAGCTCTTCAACAATGTGGTACAGGTATTTGCTGGAGCGTGCTGTCATGCGTTCAATGTAGTCAGGTCGATTGACATACCACTGTTCGCGTTCTTGGACCAAATCGACTTGCAAGTCTGGCATCGCAAAACCTCGGCGTATGCGTGTCCACAGGTCGGCGGGTACATCGACTTCGGCAACGCCAGATTGCGATGGAAAGCTCTCTGGCAGGGTTTGTAATTCGGTGTTGGGGACTGGTGACGGCGTGTCGTTTGCGGTTGACTGCGCTTGTGCGGGTAAGAGAGAAAAGAGGCTGAATAGAATGGGTAGCGAATACAACAAGCCCAAGCTTTGGCGGTGATAACGTTTTTTCATGGATACCCAAATTATAGAAAGCTCTTCAGACTTGAACGATTGGCTGTCAACGCCAGCCGGTGCCTACTTACGCGAGTGGGAGTCACGGCAGTTCGACAAGGTTGTTGCCGACATCTTTGGTTACCACGCATTGCAGCTGGGGTTGTCAACACTTCCTGCATTGCAAAGCAGCCGTATTCGGCATTGCTGGGTGAGTGAAAACCAATCCACCTCTGGCCCACTGCCTGCTTTGTTCACCGAAGATGTGGCCTTGCCGTTTTCAGACCAAAGTTTGGACTTGGTGGTCATGCCTCACACCCTAGAGCTCAGCCGTGATTCGCACAGTTGTTTGCGTGAAGTCGAGCGTGTGTTGGTGCCGGATGGACGTGTGGTCATCAGCGGTTTCAACCCCGTCAGTCTGTGGGGAATGCGCCAGCAGCGTGCCAGGCTGTATGCCCGTTTGGGTTGGCAAGATGATTTTTTACCGGCGCAAGTGGATTTTTTGGCCTCTTGGCGTTTGCGCGATTGGCTGCGCCTACTGAGTTTTGACATTGAGCAAGGGGGCTTTGGCGCCTACCGCCCCTCGGTTCAATCAGACAAATGGTTGCATCGTTTCGCTTGGATGGACAAAGCGGGTGACCGTTGGTGGCCTATTTTGGGATCAGTGTATTTTTTGGTGGCTGTTAAAAGGGTTCGTGGCATGCATCTCATCAGTGCGAATTGGAAAAAAGTCTCGCGCAAACCCGCGGTAAGTGCTGTCACAACAGCCAATTCTCAGAAAAAACAGCCATGAAATTGGTCACAATTTACACCGATGGTGCTTGTAAAGGCAATCCTGGCCCAGGCGGGTGGGGCGCTTTTTTAAGTTATGGCGGCACCGAGCGCGATTTGTTTGGCGGTGAAGCCCAAACCACAAACAACCGCATGGAGTTGACAGCTGTCATCGAGGCATTGAAAGCTTTGAAGCATGCATGCCATGTTCACCTGTACCTGGACAGCGAGTATGTTCGCAAGGGCATCACTGAATGGTTGCCTTCTTGGAAAGCCAGGGGCTGGCGAACTGCTTCCAAACAAGCCGTCAAAAACGCTGACTTATGGCAAATTTTGGATGAGGTGGTGTCTCACAGTGGACACCATATCGAATGGCGTTGGGTCAAAGGTCATTCGGGAGACCCCGGAAATGAGCGCGCTGACGCCTTGGCAAATCAGGGTGTTCTCGCAGTCCAATCGGGTTGATAATGACCTGAATCTATTCATGGGCTTATGACGACTTATGGCTTCTAAAAACACGATCACCGCTGTCGCGGTCGCTGGTATTGTGGTTGCTGCGGTGGGCGGCTGGTGGTACCAAAACAAACCCTCTACCGCATCTGCACCTGCTGCTTCCGCAGCGGCAACGGTTACAGGGACTGCTGCAGGCGTCAAACCAGCTTCACCTGCAGGCGCACCTGGGGCCGTCGTGCCTGGCGCGGCACCCGCTGGACCTCCCCGTGCCATGGGGGTTGAAGTTGCCAAAGTAGAACAGTCTGCATTGCGTGACGATGCACAAACCGTGGGTACCTTGAAATCACGTCAAAACATCATGCTGCGACCCGAAGTCGCCGGTCGAGTGGTGGCTTTGGGGTTTACCGATGGCAGCCAAGTGCGCAAAGGTCAAATGCTGGTGCAACTGGATGATGCTTTGCAGCGCGCTGAAATTCAACAAGCCCAAGCGCAAATGTCGATTGCCCAAGCCAACCACAAACGCAACCAAGACTTGGTCGAGAAAGGCTTTATTGCCCAGCGGTCTTTGGATGAAAGCTTGGCCAGTTTGCAAGTGGCACAGGCCCAAGTGGCGCTTACCTGTGCACGTTGGGAGCGCATGCGCATCGTGGCGCCTTTCAGTGGCACCGTGGGGCTTCGCAGTGTCAATTTGGGTGACTTTGTGAAAGATGGCGCTGACATGGTTAATCTGGAAGACATCACACAGTTGTATGTGGATTTCCGTTTGCCTGAGCGTTACCAAGGCAAGCTTTCCACCAAACAAACGGTTGAAGTTGCCATTGATGCGATGGCTGGCAGTACCTACCAAGCCCGCATTGAGGCCATCGACCCCTTGATTGATGCCAATGGTCGCTCCATCAGCGTGCGTGCGGTGTTGCGTAACGAAGCCGCGGCTGAGTTGAAAAAAGGTGCACCGTCACTCAAACCCCTAGAGCCAGCTGTCGCAACCCCCAGTCCTGCGCCGCCTGATACGGCCTGTCCTGTCAGACCAGCGCAGACCATTGAAAAATTCACAGCTGCGGGTCCTTTGCGCCCGGGTATGTTTGCCCGTGTCAATGCGTTGTTTGCGCTTAAAACCGCGGCCTTGTCTATTCCTGAAGAGGCTATTGTGCCTATGGGTGGCAAGCAATTTGTGATCAAGGCGGTACCCCCTGAGGCGGTTCCAAGCGCCGGCCCCTTGCCGCCAGACACCAAACTGGTGTCCTTGCGCACCGAGGTCAAGTTAGGCACACGCTTGCCTGGGCGGGTGGAAGTTTTATCTGGTTTGACAGCCGAAGACACGGTGGTGGTTGCCGGTCAGCACCGTTTGCAAAAAGACGGCACCGCTTTGCGTGTCACCGAGTCTAGGAACTGATATGCAATTGCCAGAGCTGTCGATACGTCGGCCTGTTTTCGCCACGGTCTTGTCCTTGCTGATTGTGTTGGTCGGCGTGGTGTCTTTCAACCGTTTGGTTATTCGCGAGTACCCCAAGATTGACAACCCCACCGTCACCGTAGAGACCCGCTACGTCGGTGCGTCCAGTGCTGTGGTGGAGTCGCAGGTCAGCAAAGTGTTGGAAGATTCTTTGTCGGGCGTAGAAGGTTTGGATGTCATTACATCCATCAGTCGCCAGGAGCAAAGCCAAATCACCGTCAAGTTTTTGCTGACCCGTGACCCCGATGCGGCTGCAGCAGATGTGCGTGACAAAGTGTCACGTGTTCGCCAGCGCCTGCCCTTGGGCATCGATGAGCCAGTCATTGCCAAGGTAGAAGCCGATGCTTTCCCGGTGATTTGGTTATCCTTTAGCTCGGACACCATGGACACCTTGCAGCTCACCGATTTGGCTAACCGCATTGCCAAGCCCATGATGCAAACCGCGCCCGGCGTGGCAGATGTGCGTATTTTTGGTGAGCGCAAATACGCCATGCGGGTGTGGCTGGATACCGACCGACTCGCGGCTTACCGCTTGACCACCCAAGACATTGAGGATGCGTTACGCAAGTCCAATGTGGAGGTGCCAGCGGGCAGGGTCGAGAGCCGTATGCGCGAATTCAACATCACGACTGCCACCGATTTACGCAAGCCTGAGGAGTTCAGCGACATTGTGATTCGCAATGTCAATGGCATGGCGATTCGCCTGCGCGATGTGGCCCGTATCGAGCAAGGCCCCTTGGCTGAGCGTTTTTCGGTTCGTTACAACGGCAATGAAGCCATTGCGCTGGGGGTGCTTCGAAATTCCACCGCCAACCCCTTAGAGCTAAGCAAAGCCATCACGGCCATGATGCCGCGCATCAAAGAAAACCTGCCTCCTGGCGTGAACATCGAAGTCGCTAACGACTCTTCGGTCTTCATTGAAAAATCGATTGAAGCGGTGTTTCACACTATTTTTGAAGCGGCTGCCTTGGTGTCTTTGGTTATTTTTGTGTTTTTGCGCACCTTGCGTGCTTCCATCATTCCGCTGATCACCATTCCTGTTTCTTTGGTGGGCACATTTGCCCTGATGGCTTTGTTTGGTTTTTCGATCAATTCACTCACTTTGCTGGCGCTGGTTCTGGCCATTGGCTTGGTGGTGGATGACTCCATCGTGGTCCTTGAAAATATTTACCGTTACATCGAAGAGGGCATGGAACCTTTTGCTGCCGCCATCAAAGGTGTGCGAGAAATTGGCTTTGCGGTGGTTGCCATGACCCTGACTTTGGTGGCGGTGTTTGCGCCTTTGGCTTTTACCCCTGGGCGGACGGGCAGGTTGTTTGCAGAGTTTGCTTTGGCCTTGGCCGGTTCTGTGATGGTTTCTGGCGTGGTGGCTTTGTCGTTGTCACCCATGATGTGCTCCAAACTGCTGAAACACAACCCTGACCCTTCGTTTTTTGACCGTGGTATTGGGCGCATGTTGGATGCCTTGACCCGCGGCTATGGCCATGTGTTGCGCTGGACACTTACCGGTTGGCGAGTGGGCGGCATACATCTGTCACGCCGTTGGTTGGTGGTTGGCGTTATGTTTTTGGCGGCCTATGGTTCTTACCAGTTGTTCATCAACGCCAAAAGTGAGTTAGCACCCATGGAAGACCGTGGCGTGATTTTGGTCATCATCAACGGCCCCGACGGTGCAACCCTGGACTACACCTCCAAATACGTGAACATGTTGGAGAAGATTGGTCGTAAATACAGCGAGTTCGATAAGTTTTTCGCCGTGGTGGGCAATCCCACTGTAGCCCAAGGTGCGGTCTTCTTGGGCGCATTGCCTTGGGATCAGCGCAAGCGCAGCACCTTGGACATGGCGCGCGACATGATGCCAGCCATGGGTGGCATGTCTGGTGTGATGGCGTTTCCCATCACACCCCCGTCTTTGGGTCAAGCGTTTCGTGAACGGCCCTTTAACTTCGTGGTGCTCACCAACGACACCTATGAAAACTTGGCCAAGGTCACCAAAACCATTCAGGAAGAAGTTTCTAAAAACCCTGGCATTGTCAGCATGGATGTGGATTTGCGCTTGAACAAGCCCGAGATCAGCTTAGAGGTTGACCGAGAGCGTGCAGCCGACTTGGGTATTCCTGTGGAGACCATCGCACGTGCTGTTGAGACGGCCATGGGGGGACGCAGCGTCACCCAGTACAAGCGTGAAGGCGAGCAGTACGACGTGGTGGTGCAAACCGAAGCCAAGAACCGCTACACACCTGGCGATGTTGAAAAAATCTTCGTGCGTGGCAGAGGAGACGCCATGGTGCCTTTGTCAGCCTTGGTCAAAATGAAAGAGGTTGTGGTTCCTCGTGAACTCAACCACTTTGCCCAACGTCGCAGCGTGACTTTCACAGCCAATTTGGCACCGTCCTATTCCTTGGGACAAGCCTTGACCTTTATGAAGGGCGTGACCGGCAAAGTGCTTAAAACCGGCTACACCACGGATGTGAACGGCAATTCCAGAGAATTTGAGCAGTCCTCAGGGTCGCTGACTGGCGTATTCGTACTGGCGCTGGTGTTTATCTTCTTGGTGTTAGCTGCGCAGTTTGAGAGCTTTGTTGACCCTTTTGTCATCTTGCTTTCGGTCCCCTTGTCTATCGTTGGCGCTTTGTTGGCTTTGCAGTGGACAGGTAGTACCTTGAATGTCTACAGCCAAATCGGGCTGATTACCTTGGTGGGATTGATTACCAAGCACGGTATTTTGATCGTGGAGTTTGCCAATCAACTGCGCATGACGGGCATGAGCGCCCTAGACGCTGTGCACAAATCAGCCACGCTGCGCTTGCGCCCGATTTTGATGACCACAGGCGCCATGGTGCTGGGTGCCATTCCTTTGGCTTTGGCCACGGGCGCGGGTTCTGAAAGCCGTCAGCAAATTGGGTGGGTGATTGTGGGTGGCATGAGTTTGGGCACTTTGTTGACGATTTTTGTGGTGCCAACCATGTATTCTTTGTTCGCTCGCAAAGGAACGCCCGGACCGATTCAAACCGTTTTTGAAGAAGACGTTCACCACGCCACTTAAGCTTGCCAGTCCTGCAAGTCTTGCCATGTGTTCGCATTGGCGAACGCATGGCGACTGTCGTGGGGCAAGGTGAAGTCCATGCGTGCCACCGCATGCAAACTTGTCCACGCATCTATCTTGCGTCCACCGCTGTGTAAAAAATCGTTCAGACTGGTTTGTAAAGAGTGGTGCAACAAGCAAAACACAGGTTGGGGCCTGCAAACGGTTTCTCCGTTGAGCGCAGTCTCAGTGGCCCAGGCCATGGCCATCACCGACGCTTCTGCGCTCACAGCCATGTTAAGTCGATGCGCCAAATCCAGTGGGAAAAACGGGCTGTCGCAAGGCACAGTTAAAAGCCATTCCGTATCGCATTGCTGAAAACCCGTCAGCATGCCAGCCAAAGGACCCGCAAAGCCGCTCAAACTGTCAGCGTGCACCTCATAGCCCCAGCGGGCATAGTCTGTGAGGTGGCGATTGGCATTGAGTTTGACCACATGCACTTGGGGAGCTAAGCGCTTTGCCGCTGTCAATGCCAAGGCTTGGCCTTGAAACAGTTGCAAGCCTTTGTCGACACCACCCATGCGCGAGCCTTGCCCGCCAGTCAGCACCCAACCCGTGATGTTCTCAGGCGTCGCGGGCTTCATCAGCCGCCGATGTAGCTCATCTCCACCCGTTTTTGGCCCGGCGTGGGTGGCGGTTGCAGGTTTTGCCCGCGCAACTCCGAGTAGCGGTCGTCGCGTTGTTGCCAAATCAGGCCAATGGCTGAGGCGATGTCTTCGTCCGAGGCGCCGTTGCGCATCAAGGTACGCAAATCATGGCCCGTCGCGGCAAACAAGCACAGGTAAAGCTGTCCTTCGGTGGACAAGCGGGCGCGGTTGCAGTCGCCACAAAACGCTTGGGTCACGCTGCTGATCACGCCCACTTCGCCCAGAGAGTGGTCGAACTCGCCCTGTGCATTGGCGTAACCCCAGCGTTGGGCGGTTTCGCCAGGGGCAGAGGGTTCGAGTTGAACCAAAGGGAACTCGGCTTGCAGCAGTTTGATGAGTTCGGCCGAGGGCAGCACCTCGTCCATTTGCCAGCCGTTGGTTTCGCCCACGTCCATGTACTCGATGAAGCGAAGCGTGAGGCCGCTGCCACGGAAATGCCGCGCCATGGGTATGATTTCGCTCAGGTTGGTGCTTTTCTTCACCACCATATTGATTTTCAAACCGCTGAAGCCGCCTTTGGCGTCTTGGCCAAGCCCCACTTCTTTAGCCGCTTCAATGCCATCCAGCACATCGTCCACGGGGAAGTCCACGTCGTTCATGGCACGAAAAATGGAGTCGTTCAAACCGTCCAGACTGACAGTCACGCGTTGTAAACCAGCAGCCTTGAGGCCCGCGGCTTTGCGGCGCAACAGCGAACCATTGGTGGTGAGGGTCAGATCCAGCGGCTTGCCTTCGGGGGTGCGCAAGGCGGCCAGTTGCTCGATCAGGATTTCCAAATTTTTGCGCAGCAGCGGTTCGCCGCCAGTCAGGCGCAGTTTTTGTACGCCATGCGACACAAACAGTCTGGCAACGCGGGTGATTTCCTCAAAACTCAGCAACGATGAATGCGGCAGGTATTTGTAATCGTTGTTGAACACTTCCTTGGGCATGCAGTAGTTGCAACGGAAGTTGCAACGGTCGGTGACGCTGATGCGCAGATCTCGCAGAGGGCGGCCGCGTTGGTCGCTCAGCAGCCCGGTGGCTGGAATTGGGGTAGCCGGAATGACGGCAGGGCGGTTGCGAAGATCGAAGAGAGAAATGACGCGTTCTGACATCCCGTCATTGTGCCCGATCCGTCATTTCAGCCTTTTCTTCATCGCTCGCAATGACGGATGCTCCATGACGTTTGCGCAATGACGCAAAAAAGCCCGCCGAAGCGGGCTTTTGAACAAGCCGGACAAGCCGACTCAGACCAGAAACGCTTACTTGTTCTCAGCAGCAGGTGCCGCTGCAGGTGTATCAGCAGGCGCAGTAACTGCCGGTGGTGTTTGCACAGCCACTGGTGCCGCAACACTGCTGGCATGGAAATGCATCATGACAGGCACGATCAGCAAAGCCACAATGTTGATGATCTTGATCAAGGGATTGACCGCAGGACCCGCCGTGTCTTTGTAGGGGTCACCCACAGTGTCGCCTGTGACGGCGGCCTTGTGGGTCTCTGAGCCTTTGCCACCGTGGTGTCCGTCTTCGATATATTTCTTGGCGTTGTCCCAAGCACCGCCACCCGTACACATGGAAATGGCCACAAACAAACCGGTCACGATGGTGCCCATGAGCAAACCACCCAAAGCGGCTGGGCCCAATAGCAAGCCGACCACGATGGGCGCCACCACAGGCAACAAGCTGGGAATCATCATTTCTTTGATGGCTGCTGTGGTCAGCATGTCTACCGCAGTGTCGTACTCAGGCTTGCCGGTACCGTCCATGATGCCTTTGATTTCCTTGAACTGGCGACGCACTTCCACCACCACGGCACCGGCGGCGCGGCCCACGGCCTCCATCGCCATCGCGCCGAACAAGTAAGGAATCAGACCGCCGATGAACAAACCGATGATGACTTTGGGGTCGCTCAAGTCAAATTGGATGTGGGCACCCAAACCTTCAAGCTTGTGGGTGTAGTCGGCAAACAGCACCAGCGCTGCAAGACCTGCAGAGCCAATGGCATACCCTTTTGTCACGGCCTTGGTGGTGTTACCCACGGCGTCCAATGGGTCGGTGATGTCACGCACGCTGGCGGGCAACTCAGCCATTTCGGCAATGCCGCCGGCGTTGTCGGTGATGGGACCGTAGGCGTCCAAAGCCACCACGATACCAGCCATGCTCAGCATGGAAGTCGCAGCGATAGCGATGCCGTACAAGCCACCCAATGCAAAGGCGCTGTAGATGGCGGCGCACACAAACAACACAGGCCAGGCGGTAGAACGCATGGAAACGCCCAAGCCGGCAATGATGTTGGTCCCGTGACCCGTGGTCGATGCTTGCGCAATGTGTTGCACAGGCGCGTACTGCGTGCCTGTGTAGTACTCGGTAATCCAAACCAACGCGCCAGTCAGGATCAAACCAATGGCACAGGCACCAAACAAGTTACCAGCGGTCAAGGCGGTGCCATCAGGCAAGGCCACTGAAGCGGGGAACAAGGCGTGGGTGACAAAGTAAAAAGCAATCAGTGACAAGATGCCCGAGACCGCCAAACCTTTGTACAGCGCGGGCATCACATTGGTCATGCCAGGGCTGGCTTTGACAAAGAAGCAACCAATGATGGAAGCCACGATGGACACGCCACCCAAAACGAGCGGGTAGAGCACCATGTTGGGACCAGCAGTGCCGGCCAGCAAAGCACCTAGCACCATGGTGGCAATCAAGGTCACGGCATAGGTTTCAAACAAGTCCGCAGCCATACCCGCGCAGTCACCCACGTTGTCACCGACGTTGTCAGCGATCACTGCAGGGTTGCGAGGGTCGTCTTCAGGAATGCCTGCTTCGACTTTGCCCACCAGGTCGGCGCCAACGTCAGCGCCCTTGGTGAAAATGCCGCCGCCCAGTCGGGCAAAAATGGAAATCAGGGAAGAACCGAACGCGAAACCGACCAAGGGATTGAGCATGCCAGCCAGCGCTTTACCGTCAGCAGGCACTCCCTTGGAAGTCAGGTACCCGTAAAAAGCGGTCACGCCCAAAAGGCCCAGACCAACCACCAACATGCCAGTGATGGCGCCGCCGCGGAAAGCCACATCCAAAGCTGGGCCAATACCCTTGGTCGCTGCTTGTGCAGTGCGCACATTGGCCCGAACGGAAATGTTCATGCCGATGAAGCCGCAAGCGCCAGACAGCACGGCACCGAGCACAAAGCCAACCGCACTCAAGGGGTCTAAAACCCACGCAATGAGAACAGCCAACACCACACCGACCATGGCGATGGTTTTGTACTGCCGTGCCAAATAGGCGGCAGCACCCGTTTGAATCGCTGCCGCAATCTCTTGCATGCGGGCATTGCCTGCGTCTTGGGAAAGAATCCAACTGCGCGCCCAGAAACCGTAAATCACGGCGATGAGGCCACAGATGAGCGCAAAGTACAGCGCTGTATTGCCAGTCATAAAGTCTCCTTGGTTGTTTCGCGAAGAGGTGGCGCCACGCAAACAGGTTGTTTGACACCACCTTTGCGTTGCTTCCTCACACGCTCACAAGCGAGGGTGATTGGCCAACTCGGCGAATGTAAGGGATTCAAATGACAGCAATCCCTGAAACAGTACCAAGGTGTAAGAAAAATCAGGGTAATTACTGACAAAATAGCGCAGTTTTTCGTTTCGTTTTTTCATTTAAGAGATTTTCAATATGTCCCTAGACAACGTCACCGCAGGCAAAAACGCACCCCAAGAATTCAACGTCATCATCGAAATTCCGATGAACGCCGACCCCATCAAATACGAGGTGGACAAAGAAACTGGCGCCATCTTCGTCGATCGCTTCATGAGCACCGCCATGCACTACCCGACCAACTACGGTTATGTGCCCAAAACCATCAGCGGCGACGGAGATCCGGTGGATGTGTTGGTTATCACGCCTGTCCCTTTGATTCCTGGTGTTGTGGTGCCTTGTCGCCCGATTGGTATTTTGAAAATGGAAGACGAGGCCGGCATGGACGGCAAGGTGTTGGCTGTGCCCACTGACAAAATTTTGTCCATTTATACCCAGTGGCAAAAACCTGAAGACTTGAACCCCATGCGCTTGAAAACCATCGCCCATTTCTTTGAGCATTACAAAGACTTGGAGCAGGGCAAGTGGGTCAAGATTTTAGGTTGGGAGGGTCCTGATGTGGCCCGTCAAGAAGTACTTGACGGCATGAACAACTACCAGAAAAGCAAGGCTTGAATCAAGGGGCGCGCTTAAACGGATTGCGTTCGTCCAGGTGTGCAAGGTAGTTGTCCACACCTGCGCCCTCGCGTTGTAAAAACTGCTCAACCGCATTGGCAAAACGAGGGTCTGCCAACCAATGCGCACTGTGGGTGCTGACAGGCATCAAGGCGCGGGCCATTTTGTGCTCGCCTTGGGCTCCGCCCTCAAATCGCTTCACCCCATGCTGGATACACCACTGCAAGGGTTGGTAATAACAAGCTTCAAAGTGCAAACAATCCACCCGCTCTAGCGCACCCCAGTAGCGACCATAAGCCACTCCTTTGGGCGTATTCAGCTCGTGTACCCCAATCAAGCTGCTGGCAATGGGTCGACCTTCGCGCTCGGCAATAAACAGCAACCAGTTGTGTGACATATGCGTTTGCATGCGCTGGAAAAAGTCGGGTGTTAAGTAGGGCGCATTTCCGTGCTCAAGGTAAGTTCGTTCATAACAGCTGTAAAAGAACAGCCAATCCTCTGGCGTGATATCAGCCCCCAAAGCCCAGCGAAACACCACGCCTGCATCGCTGACACGTCGTCGCTCTTGGCGGATTTTTTTGCGCTTCTCTTGGGTAAGGCTGCTTAAAAACATATCGAAATCTGGCCATCCTTGGTTTTGCCAGTGAAATTGCACCGTCTGCCGTTGCAGCAAGCCCAGTGCTTGGGCTGCTGCGGTATCCTCCTCGCTGCCAAACAGCATGTGCAGTGAGGACATTTTTTGGTTTTGACACCACCCTATGACCGCTTCAAGCAGCAATTCACGTGTCCTTGCATCAACTGCAAGTAAGCGAGCGCCAGGTACGGGGGTAAATGGCACAGCAATCAGTGCTTTAGGGTAGTAGTTAAGCCCGTGTTGGTGGTAAGCATTGGCCCAAGCCCAGTCAAAGACATACTCGCCATAGGAGTGGTCCTTGAGGTAAAGGGGGCAAGCGGCGACCAATGCATCGCCTCGCCATAAACTGATGAACCGCGTTTGCCAGCCAGTATCGGCAATGGCGCTGGAACTTTCTTGCAATGCCAGCAAGTAAGCGTGTTGCATAAAAGGGGTGGGACTGTGTTGCTGGAAAAGCAAAGCATCCCAGTCCTTGGCGGCAATCTCTTGAAGATGCGGGTGCACCCGGATGCCATAATCGAACAGCTCTTTTTGCATATATCCTATGACGCTTGAACTCAGTGTAGCCCAGCTCAATTTCACCGTGGGTGATATGGCAGGAAACGCCCAAAAAATCGTGGATGCTGCTCGCCGTGCTTATGCCAAAGGGGTGAGGTTGTTGATCACGCCAGAGTTGTCGATTTGTGGCTATGCCGCTGAAGATCTGTTTTTACGTGCTTCTTTCATCAGCGCTTGTGAACAAGCGCTGGACTCCATCAGACTGTCACTGTCTGATTTAAGAGGCATGCATGTGGTTGTGGGGCATCCCAGCGGCCACGATGAACGTACCCGCTCGGTAGCAGTCAGCTTGCGCTTCAATATGGCCTCGGTGATGTGTGAGGGCAAGGTGGTTGCCAGTTACGCCAAACGCGAGTTACCCAATTACCAAGTCTTTGATGAGCGCCGCTATTTCAAACCTGGCACTAAGCCCTGTGTGTTTGAGGTGGAGGGCGTGAAAGTGGGTTTGCTTATTTGTGAAGACGCCTGGTTTGAAAAACCGGCTGCGGAGGCCAAAGCCGCAGGTGCTCAGATTTTGGCTGTGCTCAACGCATCGCCCTTTCACATGGGTAAAGCACAAGAGCGTGAACAGCAAATGCAAAAGCGTTGCCAAGCTACAGGACTGCCATTGGTTTATGCCCATTTGGTGGGTGGACAAGATGAAGTGGTGTTCGAAGGACGTTCCTTCGCGCTTCAAGCAACAGGCGAGTTGGCAGGCAGAGCCCCAGGTTTTGTAGAAACCGATTTCCATGTTTGTGTTGAATCTGTGCATGGCCAAACGGCTTTGCAAGCTGATACTGCGCCCTTGCAGACAGAGTTAGCAGAAGTATGGGATGCACTGGTGTTAGGTGTTCGCGATTACCTTGGTAAGAATCGCTTTCCAGGCGCACTGATTGGTTTGTCTGGGGGAATTGACTCTGCTTTGGTGTTGGCAATTGCAGTGGATGCGCTAGGGCCTGATAACGTGCGCTGTGTCATGATGCCTTCTCCTTACACAGCTGAAATCAGTCTGACCGATGCCAGAGACATGGCCCAAAGGCTAGGTGTGCACTATGACGAAAAATCTATCGTGCCCATGTTTGACGCTTTTTTGCAATCGCTTGCATCTGATTTTGACGGTATGCCATTGGACGCTACCGAAGAGAATATTCAAGCGCGAGTTCGCGGTACGTTGTTGATGGCTTTGTCGAACAAACTTGGCGCAATTGTCTTGACTACCGGCAACAAAAGCGAAATGGCCACCGGCTATTGCACTTTGTACGGTGACATGGCAGGTGGCTTTGCAGTGATCAAGGATGTGGCCAAAACCTTGGTTTACCAACTGGCGCATTGGCGTAACCAGCATGACCCTTACGGCAGGGGCGAATACCCGATTCCTGAGCGCATCATCACCCGCGCCCCCAGCGCAGAACTTCGCCCCGACCAAACCGATCAAGACAGTTTGCCGCCCTACGAGGTGCTGGATGCTATTTTGTCGCGTTATATGGAGCAAGACCAAAGCGCCCAAGAAATTGTTGAGGCGGGATATTCACAGGTTGATGTGGAGAAAGTGACGCGCTTGATTCGCATCAATGAATACAAGCGTCGCCAAGCGGCTGTGGGTATTCGCATCACTCACAGGGGGTTTGGCAAAGATTGGCGTTATCCTATTACCAGTCATTTCCGTTCGTGAGGAACGAATTTTTAGGTGTAACCAAGGAAATCAATCATGAAACAAATCACAGCGGTTATCAAACCCTTTAAATTGGAAGAGGTCCGTGAAGCGCTTGCTGAATGTGGCGTTACTGGCCTCACTGTTACCGAAGTCAAAGGCTTTGGTCGTCAAAAAGGCCATACCGAGTTGTACCGTGGCGCAGAGTACGTGGTTGACTTTCTGCCCAAGGTCAAGGTTGAAGTGGTTGTTAAATCTGCCGACGTTGACCGTTGCGTTGACGCTATCGTGACTGCAGCTCGCACGGGAAAGATAGGAGACGGAAAAATCTTTGTCACGCCTGTCGAGCGAGTGGTGCGTATCAGAACCGGCGAGACCGACGAATCTGCGGTTTAAATAGCGTTTAAACTCGGGCCCTCAGCCAGGCCTGCTGCTTGAATCAACGTTGGTAAGAGTTCCTGCGGCTTGTCAGACTGGTGAATCAAGCCCATTTGCCAGTCGGACACAAAACCTTGCGAAACTGTGTTTTGCATGAATGCCAGCAAGCCATCGAAATACCCATCGACGTTCAGTAAACCAATAGGCTTGTTATGGTAGCCCAGTTGCCGCCAAGTCCACACTTCAAAAAACTCTTCAAAAGTGCCTATGCCGCCGGGCAGGGCAAGAAAAGCATCTGCTCGTTCGGCCATCATGTGTTTGCGCTGATGCATGGTGTCAACCAAATAGAATTCGTCACAGTCGTCACGCGCCAATTCTTTTTCAGCCAACGATCTGGGAATAATTCCTACAACTTTTCCACCGGCTTGTTGCGTAGCCGAAGCAACCACACCCATCAAACCACTGTTTCCACCGCCGTAGACCAATTGACCCTTGCGCTGACCTATCCATTGGCCAACAGTTTGTGCGGCTTGTTTGTAGGAGGCCAATTCGCCCGTGCGTGAACCGCAATAAACACATAAGGAAAAAGATACTGTCATGGCGTTATTGTGTCTGAAGTCTGTGACAGTTCAGGGCGCACATCGACAATGCGGGTAAGCGCCCAGTGGTCATGCCAAAACTGTTTATCCGTATGAAATTTACTGCCCAAAGCCCAAAAGATGACCCACGCTACCACCACCCCCAAAGCTTGAATGCCTGATTGGTCGAATAAGGTGGCCAATGCCAGTGGTGGTACAAACCAAATCCAAGCAAATACGTAACGCAAAAGTGCTTGTTTTTGAGGCAAGGCCAGGCCATCAAGGGTTGTGATTTTCAAGTGCCAAGTTTTCATGGCCAGTGTTTGGCCTTTATGCCAAAAAAAAGTGAAATACAAAGCCAATACCAAGAACACAAAGGCTTGAAGACCATGGCGGTTATTCAATGCGTGCTTGGTTTGGCTGAGAGTGCCAAAAAGATAACCGGCTATAAAAATAACACCAAAGAGCAACAAGCCTTCGTAAAACCAGCAGCACATGCGCCTTGTCAAGGATGCCGCTGGAGGCAGACGGGTTGCGGTAAGGTCGTAAGGGGGAGTTGACTGGCTCATTCGACCGAAGAGGGCCGGGGGCTTGCCAAAGAATTTGCAGGTAGCAAAGTAAAAGGGTTGAGCTGGCTGGTATCAATGCGAGGTGAGAAACTTTGGCCTTCTTTTTTGACTGGGGTAGAGGCTAATTTTTCAGGCGAGACTGGCTTGATTGCCATAGCTGCACCTTTGAGCGTAAGAGGTTTTGATACAGGGATCTTTTGTTTTTCTTCATCATTGAGGGCCTGATAGGCCTCCCACTTGGCGAGTTTTTCGTCACTGGACAACTGTTGAAGTTGTGCAAAACTTAATCGCGCTTGTGATCTTTGTAGCGGCGTTAGGGCTGCCCACTCTCTCATACGTTCCTGAGCCAAAGCCTGAGATGATTCGCTCATGTTTGCAAAATTTTGCGCAATAGCCAGCCACTTACGTTTGCGATTGGGTTCAAGAGTGGGCCAAAGACTTTGTAAAGGCTGAAGAGCCATTTTTTGGGCATTATTCAATTCAGACCAACGTGGCGAAGTTTCCAGGGCTATCGTTGTGTAAATGGGCTTTTGTTCAAGTTCCTGAGCCTGCGCAATTGAATATCCCACCAGCAAAAAAAACATGCTGGCAAGCAAAGTTAAACATGGGGTATGGCGGTAGGCAACTTGCATGGTGCGCAAAGAAAAGCTTATTGGTTTTGGGGAGAACCAATATCGTGTTTCAGGTAATCAAGAAATGATGCGTCGGTATAGGCGATGGGCGGAAGATCATCTGTCAAGAGCGCAGAATCAATTTCAGCAAGCTCTAAAGCGGTTTGCGTGTTGTGAAAATCGTGGATGAATACCAAGCCTGCGACCAGTATTAACAAGGGCAGAAAAGAGCCGAAAGCCTGAAAAAGCATATTGAATTGAGAGGGGAACTTCAGAGCTAACAAGCCATTTTGGGATTGAATGTCTTGGGCTGTCTCCATTTGGGGTTGCGCAATGCGTCGCAGCGACAATGCACGCGTGCGTGCCGCACGCAAGCGTTCCGTCACCTCGTAAGGCAACTCCGAATTTTGATCAAGCACTTGGGTTAATCGTTTGCCGAGTTGGTCTTGAATGGTCAGTTTGGATGGGGCATTAATCATGGTCGGATTCCCTTGGAGCTCAGAGCTTTGAACAAGGACTGAATGGCTCTGGAGCAGTGCGTTTTAACGCTGCCTTCAGAGCAACCCATGGCTGCTGCAGTTTCAGCCACGTCCAAGTCCTCCCAATAACGCAACAAGAAGGCTTCTCGTTGACGTCCGGGTAGATTTTGGATTTCATTCTCAATTTCTTCAAATGTTTTAGTTCTAACGAATGCATCTAGCGCGCTTTCAGTGCCTAAATGGGACGTTAAGACGTCTAAAACGTCAAATTCAGCATCAGCTTGATCGTTGCCAAAGTCGCTGAAATTGGAAAAAAGAGCTTTCCGGGTCTTTTGTCGGCGAAACCAATCCAAGGTTGTGTTCGATAAGATTCGCTGGAAAAGCATAGGGAGTTCAGCGACGGGCTTATCTCCATAGTGTTCAGCCAGCTTCATCATGCTGTCTTGAACGATGTCCAAAGCAGCTTCCTCGTCTCGTACGTGAAAAACGGTTCGCTTGAAGGCGCGCTTTTCATTTCCAATCAGAAAATCAGAGAGTTCTTTGTCAGAAGCCAAGGCTGGTTTGCAACTTTATCGAAAAGAAGGCCGAAAGATGTATGAAATCCTTTTTCATTATGGCATCGCAGCAAGAAGCTGGCTTACCAAGCCATGGATAAAGATTTCAGTGTCATAATAGTGGGCTGTCAAACTAAAAGGGTTCAAGTTTGGTGTTAAACGCCTGTAGCTTGAAATCCAAAGTCTTGATGTACTTTCAAAAGAAGATGCAAAAAGGCACCCTAGTTTTTTCGTTTGCGAAATTCACAAAGGTTACATCATGGAAATCTCTAAGGCGGAACTGCAATCCGCAGCACAAGCCAGTGCACTAAGCCAAAACCCCATCGAAATCAATGGATCTGACATTCTTGTCAAGTCTTTACAGGCTGAGGGCGTTCAATTCGTCTGGGGCTATCCCGGCGGCGCTGTTTTGCATATTTATGACGCGCTATACAAGCAAAATACCATAGAACATGTATTGGTTCGTCATGAGCAGGCTGCAGTTCATGCAGCCGATGGTTATGCGCGTGCGACGGGTGAAGTGGGCGTGGCCTTGGTGACCTCAGGCCCGGGTGTTACCAATGCGATCACTGGTATCGCTACCGCCTACATGGACAGTATCCCAATGGTCATCATCACCGGACAGGTTCCTACCCATGCCATTGGCTTGGATGCTTTTCAAGAATGCGACACCGTCGGCATTACTCGACCTATCGTCAAGCACAATTTTTTGGTCAAAGATGTGCGAGACATGGCCGACATCATGAAGAGGGCTTTTCATATTGCGCGCACTGGTCGTCCAGGCCCCGTCGTAGTCGATATTCCTAAAGATGTGTCTTTTAAAAAGACCATGTACACCGGTTATCCCACATCGGTTGAAATGCGCTCTTACAACCCCGTTCGTAAAGGGCACAGTGGACAAATTCGCAAAGCTCTGCAGTTGTTGGTAGGTGCAAAAAGGCCTTTCATTTACACCGGCGGAGGCGTTCTCATGAGTGAAGCTTCTGCCGAGTTACGCACCTTGGTCGATATGTTGGGATACCCCTGTACCAATACCTTGATGGGCCTGGGTGCTTACCCAGCCAGTGACCGTAAATTTTTAGGAATGCTAGGCATGCATGGCACCATTGAAGCCAATAATGCCATGCAAAATTGTGATGTGTTATTGGCTGTGGGTGCGCGTTTTGATGACCGGGTGATTGGTAATCCCAAGCACTTTGCGCAAAACGAACGCAAGATCATTCACATAGACATCGATCCTTCCAGTATTTCGAAGCGTGTGAAAGTCGATATTCCCATTGTGGGTGACGTCAAAGAAGTGTTGACAGAAATGATCGGTATGTTGCGAGAGTTGTCCACCAAGCCAGATCCGAAAAATCTGGCTTCTTGGTGGGAAACCATTGAAGCTTGGCGCTCACGCAATTGTTTGAAATATGACCTCGGCAGCTCTGAAGTGATCAAACCACAATTTGTGGTTGAGACTTTATGGAATATGACCAAAGATGCCGACGCTTACATCACCTCTGATGTGGGTCAGCACCAAATGTGGGCTGCTCAGTACTACCGTTTTGACCAACCCCGCCGTTGGATTAACTCCGGCGGTTTGGGAACCATGGGTGTGGGCATTCCCTATGCCATGGGCATTAAATTGGCCAAGCCTGACAGTGAGGTCTTTTGCATCACTGGCGAGGGCTCTGTGCAAATGTGTATACAAGAGCTCTCCACTTGTTTGCAATACAACACGCCCATCAAAGTGGTAGCACTGAACAACCGATACCTCGGCATGGTGAGGCAGTGGCAAGAAATTGAATACTCTGGACGTTACAGCCACAGTTACATGGATGCTCTGCCTGACTTTGTTAAATTGGCAGAAGCCTATGGACACGTCGGCATGTTGATCGAACGTCCTGAAGATGTAGAGCCTGCGCTTCGCGAAGCTCGAAAACTCAAAGATCGCACGGTTTTCATGGACTTCCGTACCGATCCTACCGAAAACGTATTTCCCATGGTCCAAGCTGGTAAAGGCATTACAGAAATGCTTTTAGGCAGCGAAGACCTCTGATCACCCCTTTCACCATTCGCACTCGAGGAATCTATTGACAACCAAGCCGTCAGGTTACCGCCTGTGGGGGAGGGTTGCGAAAAGAGGAATCCACTATGAAACATATCATTGCAGTACTTATTGAAAACGAACCAGGCGCGTTGTCCAGAGTTGTAGGCTTGTTCTCTGCTCGTGGCTACAACATCGAATCTTTGACTGTTGCACCCACCGAGGATCCCAGCTTGTCGCGCATCACTTTGCAGACGTCCGGTTCGGATGATGTGATTGAGCAAATTACCAAGCACTTGAACCGTTTGATCGAAGTGGTCAAGGTGGTTGACTTGACCGAAGGTGCTTACACCGAGCGTGAGTTGATGATGGTCAAAGTTCGTGCAGTAGGCAAAGAACGCGAAGAGATGAAACGCATGGCCGATATTTTCCGCGGCCGAGTGATTGATGTCACTGACAAAAGTTACACCATCGAACTGACTGGCGATGTGGCCAAAAACGATGCTTTTCTGGAAGCTATCGAACACAGCGCTATTTTGGAAACTGTGCGCACCGGCGCTTGTGGCATTGGCCGCGGCGAACGTGTTTTGCGCGTTTAAGAAACCATTTTTTAGGAGAACCCCATGAAAGTCTATTACGACAAAGACTGTGACTTAAGCCTCATCAAAGGTAAAACTGTAGCCATCATTGGCTATGGCTCTCAAGGTCACGCCCACGCCCAAAACCTCAATGACAGCGGTGTCAAAGTGGTGGTGGGCTTGCGCAAAGGCGGAGCTTCATGGGACAAGGTTGGCAAAGCAGGCTTGAATGTCATGGAAGTCAACGATGCCGTCAAAGCAGCTGATGTGGTGATGATTTTGTTGCCCGATGAGCAAATCGCCGAGGTGTACAACAACAATGTGGCACCGCATATGAAGCAAGGCGCATCTCTGGCCTTTGCGCATGGTTTCAATGTGCATTACAACCAAGTTGTGCCTCGTGCTGACTTGGACGTTTGGATGGTTGCCCCCAAAGCCCCTGGTCATACTGTTCGTTCAACCTACACCCAAGGTGGTGGTGTTCCCCATTTGGTTGCTGTTCATCAAGATAAAAGCGGTAAAGCCCGTGACTTGGCACTTAGTTACGCCATGGCCAATGGTGGTGGTAAAGCCGGCATCATTGAAACCAATTTCCGAGAAGAAACCGAAACCGACTTGTTTGGCGAGCAAACCGTGTTGTGCGGTGGAGCAGTTGAATTGATCAAAATGGGATACGAAACCTTGGTGGAAGCAGGTTACGCCCCTGAGATGGCGTACTTTGAGTGCTTGCACGAATTGAAATTGATCGTTGATTTGATTTATGAAGGTGGTATTGCCAACATGAATTACTCTATCTCTAACAATGCCGAGTACGGTGAGTACGTCACTGGACCTGAAGTCATCAACGAAGAATCCCGAGTCGCTATGCGCAACGCCTTGAAACGTATTCAAACCGGTGAATACGCCAAGATGTTCATCTTGGAGGGCCGCACCGGTTACCCCAGCATGACTGCACGTCGCCGCTTGACTGCCGATCACTCCATTGAAAAAGTGGGCGCTCAACTGCGTGCCATGATGCCTTGGATTGCCAAGAACAAATTGGTTGATCAAAGCCGTAACTGATGAAGCATTATCCGCATCCTATTTTGGCGCGTGAGGGATGGCCGTTCATCGGCTTGGCGGTACTGCTGAGCTTGTTAGCAACCCTTTTCTGGGGTTGTGTGGCAGCCATTCCTTTTTATGTGGTGTTGGTTTTTGTGGTGCAGTTTTTTCGAGACCCGCCACGCCCTGTACCCGAGCAAGCCAATGCGGTTTTGTCGCCCGCAGATGGCCGAATTGTCAAGATTGAAAAAGTTCGTGACCCATATGCCGATCGCGATGCCTTGCTCATCAGTGTCTTCATGAATGTCTTTAATGTTCACAGCAATCGCGCCAGCGTGGATGGTGTTGTCCGATCAGTGCAATATTTCCCTGGGCTGTTTGTGAATGCCGATCTTGATAAAGCATCATCTGAAAACGAGCGAAACGCGGTTGTGATTGATGCGACTGTGGACGGGCAATCGCATGTGGTGACCTTGGTGCAGGTCGCTGGCTTGATTGCCAGACGTATTCTTTGCTATGTTCATCCTTCCGATGTGCTCAGTAAAGGTGACCGTTATGGTTTTATCCGCTTTGGCTCCCGTGTCGATGTGTACTTGCCCTTGACGGCTGTGCCTCAGGTCGCACCAGGTGACAAAGTGAGTGCGACTTCAACCATACTTGCAACGCTCTAAAGCCTTATGAATTTGCAAGAATCTGAAGAGCTGATAGATGAGTCGCGTAGTCGCTTGAGAAAGGGCATCTACGTGTTGCCCAATCTGTTTACGTTGGCTGCTTTGTTCGGTGGGTTTTATGCCATTGTGATGGCCATGAATAACCAATTTGAAGCGTCTGCTATTGGGATTTTTTGTTCCATCGTTCTTGACAGTTTGGATGGTCGGGTTGCTCGCATGACGAATACCCAAACTGAATTTGGCGCGCAAATGGATTCTTTGACGGACATGGTGTCTTTTGGTGCTGCGCCTGCCTTGGTTACTTACGAATGGGCCTTGAAAGATTTGGGGCGTTGGGGGTGGTTTGCGGCCTTTGTTTACTGTGCATGCGCCGCACTTCGCTTGGCCAGATTCAATGTCAACATCACTGCTGTAGATAAACGTTTTTTTCAAGGTTTACCTTCACCAGCTGCTGCAGCCTTGGTGATGGGTTTCATTTGGCTGATGACGGATTTAGGTTTTTCACCGGTTGACAATCGATGGGTGATGTTTGCGGTATGTTTGTATGCAGGCCTAACCATGGTCAGCAATGTTCCTTTCTATAGTTTCAAAGATTTTCAAATGCGCAAAAGCGTGCCTTTTGCAGTGATTGTGTCTATTGCTTTGGTCATTGCACTGATCAATATCCATCCCCCAACCGTGCTTTTTAGCCTCTTCTTGGTCTATGGGGTCAGTGGGTATGTCGTCCATGTGTGGCGACGCTCTAAAGGTTTGCATACGAGTGTCATAAGTACTTCCACTGAAGAGCCAGATGAAAAAGGTCTGCACTGAAAAAGCGGCTGTCGATTCGACGGCGAGCCTGTGATACATTCCGGACATGAACTTTTCGCTGCTTCTACTGCTTCAAAGCTTTCACGGGCTGGATCAGTAGCGTTTGCGCAATTTTCCCCAAGGCCCGTTTGCTTACCGCACCGGGCCTTTTTCAATGGGAATCCTCGGTTGGCATCGAAAGTTTGCATTTTCAGGAGCTAAGACATGGCTGATAAATTGATCATCTTTGACACCACCTTGCGCGACGGCGAGCAGTCTCCAGGCGCTTCTATGACGCGCGATGAAAAACTGCGTATTGCCAGGCAGTTGGAGCGATTGCGTGTAGATGTGATTGAGGCAGGATTTGCAGCCAGTTCGGATGGTGATTTTGAAGCGGTCAAGGCGATTGCCAATGCCATCACTGAGTCGACTGTTTGCTCTTTGTCACGCGCCAATGACCGCGATATATCCCGGGCTGCTGAGGCCTTAAAAGGTGCCAAACACTCGCGTATTCATACCTTCATCGCAACTTCCGCTTTGCATATGGAGAAGAAACTGCGAATGACACCTGACCAGGTGTTTGAGCAGGCCAAGCAGTCGGTGCGATTCGCCCGAAACTTGGTGGCTGATGTGGAGTTCAGTCCAGAGGACGGTTACCGCAGCGACATGGACTTTCTGTGTCGTGTTTTGGAAGCGGTCATAGCAGAGGGCGCAACCACCATCAATGTGCCTGACACAGTGGGTTATGCCGTTCCCGAGCTGTACGGTCAGTTCATCAAAACCTTGCGTGAACGCGTCCCCAATTCAGATAAAGCCATTTGGTCGGTGCATTGTCACAACGACTTGGGTATGGCAGTTGCCAATTCCTTGGCCGGGGTGCAAATCGGGGGTGCCAGACAAGTTGAGTGCACGATCAATGGTTTAGGAGAGCGTGCTGGTAATTGTTCGCTGGAAGAGATTGTGATGGCTGTCAAGACCCGAAAAGATTATTTCGGTCTAGAGCTGGGTATTGACACCAAACATATTTTGGCGGCCAGTCGCATGGTCAGTCAAACCACTGGTTTTGTGGTTCAGCCCAATAAGGCTGTGGTAGGTGCCAATGCGTTTGCACACGCATCCGGTATTCACCAAGATGGCGTTTTAAAAGCCCGAGATACATATGAAATCATGCGTGCAGAAGATGTGGGATGGGGTTCCAACAAAATTGTGTTGGGCAAACTCAGCGGGCGCAATGCCTTCAAGCAACGTTTGGAAGATTTGGGCGTAGAACTCGAGAGTGAGGCCGAAACCAACGCGGCATTTGGTCGTTTCAAAGAATTAGCCGACCGTAAAAGCGAAATCTTTGATGAAGACATTTTGGCCTTGGTCAGTGAAGAAAGTGTTTCACACGACAATGATGTGTTTTCTTTTGTGAAACTGTCCCAGCACAGCGAAACGGGTGAGATGCCTTTTGCGTCGATTGTCATTACCGATCAAGGCAAAGAATTTGCATGTGAAGCGCATGGAAATGGCCCAGTGGACGCTTCATTGAAAGCGATTGAAAAGCATGTGCAAAGCGGTGCTGAGATGGTGCTGTACTCTGTGAATGCCATCAGCGGATCTACCGAAAGTCAGGGCGAAGTCACAGTGAGGCTTCAAAACAACGGTCGCATTGTCAATGGCGTAGGGTCTGACCCTGATATTGTGGTGGCCTCTGCGAAGGCATACTTAAGCGCTCTGAATAAACTTCAGAGTAAATCGGAACGTGTAGCTGCTCAGGGCTGATACGGCTTTTTGTGTTTTCGGTATTGAGCCTACAGGTTTTTTTGTTCACCTGAATAAATACACGCAAGTCTTTGATCTTGCATGTATTTTTAAATCGCACTACACTTGTGCATCAGGGTCAGTTGATGGCCGGCTTCGTACACTGGGTTGAAACTATGAATTCACGTTTTTTTGCAACATTCACTGTTGCAGCCATGCTTGTTTGGTCTCCTTCCTCACAGGCTTTGACCGCAAAGCAGAAGCACCGAGTGAAAGTGGCTTCCGTTGCCAAAACTTCCGGCAGGGTTCATAAAACGTTGCCTGTGCGCCCCTCTTATGGTGAACTCGCCGGATTGCATGCAGCCAGCGACGATCAAATCGCTCTGAAATCAAGCGTTGCCTATGTGATAGACCAAGACACGCAAGAAGTTTTACTGAGCAAAAATGACCAAGCTGTTTTGCCTATTGCCTCTATCACCAAGCTGATGACAGCATTGGTGGTGCGCGAAGCCAATCTCGATATGAGCGAGTCCATCACTATTTCCACAGACGACATTGATACCGAAAAGGGCAGCAGCTCGCGTTTGCGCCCTGGCACAACCTTGACGCGTGGTGAGTTATTGCACCTGGCCTTGATGTCCAGCGAAAACCGCGCAGCCCATGCCTTGGGTCGTACCTACCCCGCTGGTTTGGATGCGTTTATTCACCAAATGAACGCCAAAGCGGCTCAACTGGGTATGCGTGACACCCACTATGCCGAGCCAACAGGTTTGTCCAGTCGCAACCAGTCCAGCGCAAAGGACTTGGCCACTTTGGTGGCGTTTGCTGCCAACGACCCTACGCTGCGCGAGCTGTCCACCTCCAGTGGCTTTGAAGTTGAGGTGGGTCGTAAAACACTCAAGTACCGTTCAACCAACCGTTTGGTCTCCAATCCCAATTGGGAAATCGATCTCCAAAAGACAGGCTACATATCAGAAGCGGGTCAATGCTTGGTGATGCAAGCCAAGGTAGCGGGTCGTAAATTGATCATGGTCTTTCTGGACTCAGCCGGCAAATTCAGCCGTATTGCAGATGCTGAACGCGTTCGCCGCTGGGTTGAGACGCGCCGCTCTCTGACCTCTTAAACAGATTTAGGGTTACCCAGTTCCATGGAAATATTGCGAGCAGTGTCTTGCAACTTGGGAAGCCACGATTCGTCTAACCGATCTGCGGGTGCTGATATCGATAATCCCGCAATCAGCTTGCCCTGATCATCGTAAATGCCTGCAGCCATGCATCGCACCCCCAACTCCAGTTCCTCATTGTCATTTGCAACGCCTGTCTGGCGTGATTTGGCGATCTCTTTTTCAAGCGCAGGTAATTGGGTAATGCTGTTGCGGGTATGACCCGGTAAGCCAGTTCTGTTGGCATAAGCTCTGACACGAACATTGTCATCGGCTGCCAAAAACAATTTGCCTACCGATGTCAGGTGTAAAGGTGCTCTGCCACCAATAGCACGTACAACTTGCATACCGGACCGTTCACTGTAGGCGCGCTCGATATAAACAATTTCATCACCTTGTCGAACGCTTAAATTGACCGGTTGTTGGGTAAGTTGATGCAACTCTTGCATGGGTTCAAGGGCTACATCACGCACATTCAAACGGGCTTTGACAAAATTGCCAAGCTCTAAAAGCCGCATGCCCAAGCGATAGTGGCCAGATTCGGGTCTGTCAACATAGCGTCCGAGAACCAAGTCATTCAAAATACGATGCGTTGTCGAGGGGTGTAAACCCGTTTTTTCGCTGATTTCTTTGAGTGTCGCGGTACCTTCTTTGGCTGCCAATACGTCCATCAAGGTGAACATACGCTCTAAAACTTGGATGGATGGGGTAGGAACTTGACCAGCTTGTACTTTTCGCATAGCGATATCTTACAAGAGCACGGCTAACTGTCCTGCCACTCACCATCCACAAGTACTTGGTGTGGGCCAAACTGGGCTTTGTAATTCATCTTGTCGCTTTGGGCAATCCAATAGCCCAAATAGACATAAGGCAGTCCCAATTCACGAGCCTGTTCAATTTGCCACAAAACACAATAGGTGCCGTAGCCTTTGGATGCAGTGGGGTCATAAAAGGTATAGACAGCCGACAACCCGTCATTCAGAACATCCAGAATAGACACCATACGCAAAGCGCCTTCAGGCATGTCAGGTTCCGGTGTTCGAAATTCCACCAAACGCGAGTTAACTCTGCTTTGTAACAAAAATTGGGTGTATTGCTCGACACTGTCTTGGTCCATACCGCCACCTGCATGGCGTCCGTTTTGGTAGGCCAAATACAGTTGGTAATGTTCAGGCGCATAAACCAGTTTTGAAATGCGCGACTGTAAATTTGCATGCTGTTTAAGAGCCCTGCGCTGACTGCGTGTGGGCTCGAATTCGTTGACCTTAATGCGCAAAGGTACGCAGGCACGGCAGCCATCGCAATAAGGGCGATAGGTAAACATACCGCTGCGACGAAAGCCTTTGGCTACCAACTCGGAATAGGTGTCGTTATGAATCAGATGGCTGGGTGTGGCAACCTGAGACCTGGCCTGCCTGTCGGTCAAATAACTGCAAGGGTAGGGCGCTGTTGCATAAAACTGCAACGATTGGAGCGGCAAATCCTTGAGGTGGGTCACGGCACAACGGGTGAGTGGCTAAATTCAGACCAGTATAAAGGCTGAAAATGCCAGTTGAGCGGGGGCTGCACTTGTGCCGCTTGAATATGGCTAAGAAATGCACGGCGAGGGATTTCTCGGGCACCCATCAAAGCCAGATGGGGGGTGTTTTGCTGACAGTCCACCTGCTGGATGTGATGTTTTTTACAAAAAGCGATCAATGCAGCCAATGCAAGCTTGGAGCTGTTAGGCACCAAGCTGAACATGGATTCACCAAATACCGCATGTCCTATGCTCACGCAGTACAGACCACCACAGAGTTGTCCTTCTATCCATGTCTCAACGCTGTGGGCAAAGCCAGCACTGTGCAAAGCTTTATACGCATCGACCATATCTTGCACTATCCATGTGCCCCTTTGGCCAAGTCTGGGTACGTTTGCACAGTGCTCAATGACAGCATCAAAAGCGGTATCCATCCGAATTTCCCAGCTTGGCTGTTGCTTTATCCACTGCCTCAAAGAGCGGTGGAAGCGGAACTTGTCTACTTCTAGGACCATTCGGGGGTCTGGGCTCCACCACAATACCGGTTGGTTTTCGCTAAACCAAGGAAAACAACCTTTGCTGTAAGCTTCTATCAGCCTGCTTACAGACAGACCACCGCCTGCGGCAACCAAGCCTGGCACACCACTGGAAAGTGCAACCTCTGTCGTAGGATCTGGCAGTGCATCATGCAGCCCTAGAAACATCAGGGTAGGTTGGTCTGGTGACATGGGTGAGCGCAACACATTGGAGTGGAGAAGATACACCATGAACGATTGGCTTTTAACAGAAACCCCCTTGGTTGGCGTGACCCGTTTGGTTCTCAACCGCCCCGACAGCTTTAATGCCTTATCGAGCGAAATGTTGTCAGCCTTAGACGAAGCTTTACAAAAGGTCGCTCAAGATGCCACATGCCGCGTGGTGATCATTGCTGCAGGCGGTCGTGCTTTCAGCGCAGGTCATGACTTGCGCGAAATGCGAAGCCGTCCTGACCATGATTTCTACACTCAGCTGTTTGCACATTGCAGTCGCATGATGACGCGCATTCAACATTTGCCTCAGCCAGTGATAGCGCAAGTCCAAGGTATTGCCACAGCTGCTGGCTGTCAGTTGGTCAGCATGTGTGATTTGGCAGTGGCCAGCCAAGATGCCAAGTTTGCCGTATCGGGCATCAACTACGGCTTGTTTTGTTCCACACCCAGTGTAGGGCTGAGTCGCAATATGCACCGTAAGCAGGCGTTGGAGATGCTACTGACAGGGGATTTCATCGATGCCGAAACTGCCAAAGCGCGAGGGTTGGTCAATCAAGTGGTAGTTGCAGACGCACTGTCAGACGCGGTGTTGCAACTGTGCGCCAAAATTGTGGCCAAGCCCGAAACGGCTGTTCGCCTTGGCAAGGCCTTGTTTTACCAACAACTTGAAATGGGAATGACCGCTGCTTACCAGTTGGCCGGACAAACCATGGCCTGCAACATGATGGATGACAGTGCCCAAGAAGGTTTCCAAGCCTTCTTGGAAAAGCGCAAGCCGAATTGGTCAGTTTAAAAAGTGCAATATTAAAAGGGTTCAGTGTGGGTTTTCAAAAAACAC
>Ga0214919_10002110_pt1 | contig 31690 bp, 32 predicted proteins | sample LL1503_MetaG_FD_177994 | JGI IMG/M metagenome (GOLD analysis project Ga0214919, IMG submission 177994) | Freshwater microbial communities from Lake Lanier, Atlanta, Georgia, United States - LL-1503 | ecosystem: Environmental > Aquatic > Freshwater > Lake | place: USA: Georgia | collected... | reverse complement strand
AGTTCAGCTCTTCAATCGAGCGCAAGCCTTCACGGATGAACATGGGGCCTTCTTCCGGGTCGAAGGGGCAATCGCTGGCAAACACCACATGGTCGGGACCAAAAAAGTCCAGGCCGCAACGCAAGGCTGATGCAGAGCCACCCAACACAGTATCGCCGTAGAACATCTTGAAATAGTCCATCGGCGGTTTGGACAAGCGTTTGAGCACCTCTGCTTCTGCGCCATCCGCACTTCGGCTGCCGAGTTGCGCCCACAAGGTTTCAGCGCGACCTGAAAAATACGGCAACATCCCGCCGCAGTGGTGGGTGATCAAACGCAGTTCGGGCAGTTTTTCCAGCAGGCCCGAAAACACCATACGGGCCATGGCCACACTGGTCTCCATAGGCCAACCCAGTACCTGCCAAATCTCATACTGCGAGCGGTCTTCACTGGGGTAATCAGACCGCGAACCTGGACGGGTCGGGTGCATCCAAACAGGCAACTGGTGATGATGCGTGATGCGCTCAAAAATAGAGAAAACCGCAGGATGGTCCATGGCCTGGCCATTCACACTGGTCAGAATCTGCACGCCTTTGGCGCCCAGCGTGTCAATGGCGTAGTCCATTTCCAACAAAGCGGCATCCGGGTTGTTCATGGGCAATGAAGCCACAAAACCAGGGAATTTATGCGGCCATTGCCTGCAAATTTCGGCCATGCCTTCATTGGCCACACGCGCATAGGCGGGAGAATCTTCGGGGTTGCCCAACATATCGGGCGATGGCACCGCCAACGAAATAATTTGCTGAACATCCGGAAATTGTTCGAGCATGGCGACACGTGCGGGCATGTCCCACAACAAGCGCAGCTGACTCATGCGTTTGACCATGCCCGGTTCTTTGCCATGGACTTTGACTAAATCCACATAAGCTGGCGGCATCACATGGTTGTAAATATCTATTTTGACGGTGCTCACATTGTCCCTTTGTGCTGAGTTTCCAACTCAAGTTTCAAATCATCTTTCAATCCAAATGCACCTTACCGCAATTCAAGGGATCGGTGCAATCGGTCTGCGCTCAATTTTTTTTACAGTCCCTTTGAGTTTATTTCACCACCCCATAAGGCTTGGGCTGTCTTACTTCAGTAAAAAATCAGGGAAACTACCGAGACTCAAAGCTAAAGACTCGTACGACCATGGGACAGTTCATCCTAACCAGCGCCAAAACGTTCTGATTCCCGATGAACTGCGAATAATCTGGATAAACCCACTCTATGTTCAAAACCATTTTGGCAACAGCCCGCAGCCTTATCGACATGTGCCCTTACGCTTGAAAAACCCGGAAGTCATCGCCGCCATCAAACGGAAAGGCTACGACCCTGTTCCCATGAAGCCTCAACCAACCGCTGACCGCATCAAATCTGATTTTGAGTTGTGGGGCAAAACGGTTAAAAGTGCCAATATCACTGGCGACTGATCAGATCAACACCCAAGGAGACAAACTCATGCAACGCAGACACCTCTTAACAGCCGCCGCAGCAGGCGCTGCATCCATGGCGGCGCCATCGGCATGGGCTCAAAGCGCCAACTACCCCAACCGCCCCATCAAAATCATCGTCCCATTTCCTGCTGGCATTTCGCCGGATGTCATTGCGCGTTTGGTGGGAGACAAACTCAGTCAGGCCATGGGTCAACCCGTGGTGATTGACAACCGCCCTGGCGCGGGGGGCATGATCGGTGCGGAAGCTGCAAGCAATGCCGCCGCCGATGGCTACAACTTATTTTTCAGTGTCAAGGCTGTGCATGCGATTGCACCCAATGTGTATCAAAAGCCTCAGTTCAACCCTGTTCGCGATTTCAAGGCTGTGAGCCAATTGCTCTTGGTACCGCATGTACTGACCGCATCGCCCAACACGCCTTACAACAACATGAAGGATCTGGTGGATTTTGCCAAGCGCAATCCGGGCAAGATCGACTACGCTTCACTGGGCATAGGCTCGCAACCTCACGTCGCGATGGAGGCATGGGCTCAGCGTTTGGGCATCAAGCTCAACCATATTCCCTACAAAACCAACCCCTCGCCCGATGTGATGAGTGGCGTGATCAGCCTGTCAATTGAAGCATCCACCACAGCGATTCCGCTGATCAAGGGTGGCAAAGTGAAAGGCCTGGCTATTTCAGGTGCAGAGCGCATTGCCAGTTTGCCGGATGTCCCCACCATGACCGAGTTTGGCGCAACGCTCGATCTGAATGGCCAAATTGGCAGCTCTTGGCATGGCATCTTCACGCCCAAAGGAACGCCAGACGACATCATTGCCAAGCTCAACACCGAGATCGTGAAGATCGTAAAGATGCCTGAAATTCAGTCGCGCATGCGCGATTTGGGTCTCACCCCTACAGGCACTTCAGCTGATGCGCTTTCCACAGTGGCCAGTTCGGACTATGCGTTTTGGGCCAAAATCGTGAAAGAGTTTGACATCAAAGTGGATTGAAAATTGAAAACTACACGTCCAACCAACCGCCCCCAAGTCGGCGTCATCGGCTTGGGCATCATGGGCTCGGCCATGGCAAGCAACTTGGTCAAAGCGGGGTTCGAGGTTTATGGTTACGACCCCGTTCCAGCAGCCAGACAAGGACTGAAAAAAGCAGGTGGTCGTGCCTGCAAAAACATCCATGAATTGACTCAAAAAGCCCAACATCTGCTGCTGTCGCTTCCGAGCGAAGCTGCACTGGAGCAGGTGTGCTCAGAGTTGCTCGCCACGGGTCACAAAGGCTTGATTGCGGCAGACACCAGCACCTTGCCAGAGGCCTGCAAACTGCGCCATAAAAAAGCATTGACGCGGTGCGGCATCACCTTGCTGGACTGCCCGCTTTCGGGCACAGGCGCGCAAGCGCTGAGCCGCGACTTGGCCATCTATGCCAGCGGTAACGCCAAAGCCATCAAAGCCATGCATGCTGTATTTGCAGGCTTTGCACGCGTGCGCTATGACGTGGGTGACTTTGGCAATGGCATGCGCATGAAATTGGTAGCCAACTTGCTTGTGGCTATCCATAACGTGTCCTCTGCCGAAGCTATTTTGATGGGTGCCCGCGCAGGTTTGGATCCTGCCACAATTGTGAAAGTTGTGGCCGATGGGGCCGGTGGCTCACGCATGCTTCAAGTGCGCGGACCCATGATGGTGAACCGATCTTGGCAAGAAGCCACCATGAAAGTATCCACTTGGCAGAAAGACATGCAACTGATTCAAGATTTGCTGCAAGCCACCGGCACCCCTGCCCCGCTGTTTTCAGCCACTTTGCCTATCTACAACGCCGCAATGGCCATGGGTCATGGCATGGACGATACAGCGGCGGTTTTTTCGGTGTTGGAAAGATGGACGCAATCAGCACCCAAAACTTAAAAAATCAAGCTGTACTTGAAGTGGTCAATCAGCCTAAACTGAACATCAATTGATAAGGAGAATGGCATGACGAATGATGACAAAACCTTGGATTTTCCAAGCGCCCACTTATCCGATGAAGCAGCGCTACGACGCGAATTGATGAGATACGGGTTGGCCTGCCTGGCCACCTTGGCCACGGTCACGCCGTCTCATTTGTGGGCACAAAGCACTTACCCCAATCGACCCTTGAAAATGATGGTGCCTTGGCCGCCCGGGCAAGCCACAGATTTGGCTGGGCGCGTGGTGGCGCAAGAAATGTCCAAAATTTTTGGCCAGTCCGTGGTGATAGAAAACAAAGCAGGTGCCGGTGGCTCCATCGGTACAGATTCTGTCGCCAAATCGCTGCCCGACGGGTACACCATCCTGGCGGCATCCAGTGGACCCTTCACCATCAGCCCCTTGCTGACAAAAACACCTTATGAGCCAGAGAAAGATTTTCTACCTGTCGCCATGCTCGGCATGTCGCCCTATGTGCTTGTCACAGCGCCCAACTTTCCAGCCAAAGATTTGCGTGAATTCATTGCTCTCGTCAAATCAAATCCGGACAAATACAGTTTTTCATCCTCAGGGACTGCCGCCACTGCCCACTTAATTGCAGAATCTTTCAATACAGCCGTCGGTTTGAAAGTGATGCACGTGCCTTACAAAGGTTCCGTGCCTGCGTTAACCGATGTCATCGGAGGTCAGGTCGCCTATTGCATTGAAACAGCTGCATCGACCATGCCTTTTGTTCGCAGCGGTCGCTTGCGTGCGTATGGCGTCTCTCTTGAAAAGGGCAGTTCAGTGACGCCAGGGATCCCTCCTTTTGCCAGTTTTTCAGGATTTCCGGGCTTGGCGGGCTTTGATTTGGGTGCCTGGCTGGGTGTCGTTGTCCCTACAGGAACACCCCCTGCAGTGGTTGAAAAATTGAGTGCTGCCATCGAAAAAATCATGACGGCATCAGAAGTGAAACAAGCGTTTTCAAATATCGCAGTAGAAGTTGATTACCGACGTGCTGATGATTTCACCAAATATTTAAAGTCCATTTCAACGCGTTTCAGTGATGTGATCAAGGCCAATGGCATCAAAGCCGACTGACCCAGGTGACAGAACCATGGCCACCAAACGCCCTGACTGTCAGTGGGCCAGAGGGTTGAGCACGGTCACGCGCCACAAGGTGCGAGGCCGGGTCAGATCGATCAATGGCGCACTGTGCAGCAACAAGGCGTTGTCCCAAACAATGACGTCCCCGTTCTCATAATTGTTCGTGAAGCAATATTTATCTTGTGTTGCATGCGCTGCCAAATCACGCAAAAGCGCCAAGGCCTCACCGTCTTCCATGCCTTCGATGCCAAATGAGCTGCCACTGACGGCGTACAGCGCTGGTTGACCCGTAAAGGGGTGCTTGCGGACCAGAGGATGCCTGACCCAATGGACCCTTTGGGCTTGGTCAGAGTTGAGTACGGAGGCCACCGATCTCGATTGCAGGTTCAGGTCTTCCCGATTGCCATAATGGTGCTTGACGACCAAGTGTTCTATTTTTTCTTGTGTGCTGCGAGGCAAATCAGCATAGGCCTTGGCCTGGTTGGCAAAGGTCGTTCCATTCGGCGGGGGCGGCACATCTTGCGCGTGCAAAATGGTGCAGCGCGCCACATCGTCCAGGTACGAGTAATCCGTGTGGAAATAAGTTCCCGCATCCACCAAACCCGTGGGCTTGCCTTCTTTGAATACATTTGAAAGTATCAGGATATTGGCATCCAGTGGATGGTGAAAGGTGTCAATAACATGCGGAGAAGGCCGGCCCCAAAGCTGGGCAAAGTTGACCATTTGGTCGGCTGTCAACGACTGGTTTTTGAGCACAATAAAACCATGCCTGTGCAAGGCGTCGGCCAGCCACTGCGCTTGATCCGCATGAAGCGCTTGGGCCAGATCCAGCCCCTCTATACGAGCGCCCAAGATATCACTTAAAGGAGAAAGGGTTGCCATACAGTCAATTGATCATTTCTGGTGAAATCAATCGCGGCAGAAACAGCACGATATCCGGAAAAAAGATAATCGCCATCAACACCACCAGCATCGGGACCAGCATGATCATGGTGTCCTTGATGGCAAAACTCAGCGGAACTTTGGCTACGGCACAGGATATCATCAAGCACATGCCGTAAGGCGGGGTGATGAGACCAAAGGCCAATGACACGATGCCCACAATGGCAAAGTGCACAGGGTGCATGCCCACCGACGCAGCCAAGGGTTGCAAGGTGGTACCGACAATGATGATCGCCGGAATGGCATCCAGAAAACAGCCCACTACCAAAAAGGCGCCTGCGATCAAGAAACCCACCCCGATAATGCCCAGGCCCCACGTTTGCACATTGGACAGCAGTGCCTTGGGTATCTGGTAATACGCCAGCAACCAGCCGAATACGGAGGCGGTTCCCACGCAAAACAAAGCAACCGAGCTTAATTTACCTGTGTCCACAATCGCCGCAATGAAACTCTTCCAGTTCATTTCGCGGTAAAAAAGCATGGATAAAACGGCCGCATACAAAACGGCGACAGCCGCCGACTCGGTGGCGGTAAAGAGGCCAATCAAAATGCCGCCGACAATGATCACAGGCGTCATCAGAGAGGGAATAGAGACAATAGAAGCTCGATAAATTTCACGCCAATTGGCACGCGGATACACAGGGTAATTGCGCTTTTTGGCATAGGCATGTACGGTGGCCATTTGCGCCAGACCAATCAATAAGCCCGGCACAATGCCAGCCAGGTACATGGCGCCGATGGAGGTCGATATCACGCCGCCCCAGACCACCATCAGAATGGAGGGCGGAATGATGACCGCCAACACCGCCGAAACAGCGGTGATGGCTATCGAAAATGACAAGTCGTAACCTTCTTTGACCTGCGCTTCAATGAACAGTTTGCTTTGACTGGCCGCGTCTGCTGTCGATGAGCCCGAAATGCCGGCAAAGAAAACCGACAAGATCACGTTGATTTGCGCCAGGCCCCCCGGAAAATGGCCTACCAAGGCACGCGACAAACGCATCAAACGGTCGGTGATGCCGCCACTGTTCATCAAGTTGGCAGTCAACAGAAAAAATGGCACCGCCAACAAAATAAACGAGTTGTAGGACTTGAACATTTCATTGAACAAGACCATGGGCGACAGGCGAGGCTCAAAAATCAGCACTGGCAATGACGCCAGCCCCAATGCAAACGCCACCGGCACACGAATGGCCAACAACACAAAGAAACTCCCAAAGAGGACCAAAGTTGCCATGGATGGCGAGAGAAGAGAAGCGCTCAAATCACTGACCCCTGGTTAGAACTTTCGCTGACATCACCGGCGTTAAACACGTGGTCGAGCAGAAAAACGATCCATAAAAACCCCGCAATGGGCCATGCAATGAAGATCCACCACATGGGCATGTCCGCCAATTCAGAGGTCTGGTTCCAGCCAAACTGGGTAAATTCAATGCCCCAATACAGCACCACACCTGAAAAAAACAACATGGCAGCTTGACTCATGCGCAAGAAAACATGCGTTAGGCGCGGAGACAGGTTGGGCAAAAAATCAACATCAAAGTGCAGTCGTTCGCGCACCCCCAAAGTGGCGCCTATCATGACAAGCCAGATAAAAAAGAACCGGCTCATTTCTTCTGTCCACATGTAACTTGGAATCAGATTCGTGAAGCGGGAAAAAATTTGCAAACTGACCGGGACGATCAAGAGCAACACCGTGGTAATGAGCAAAAAATGAAGCAAACGGTCAATCAAAGCCAGTATCTTTTGCATCTGCGTTCTCAAAATTTCAAAAAGATGGGCCACATCGAGCAACCCGGGGATCAATGCAAGGTTTTATTTCATGCTGTTGATTTTGGCAAAAATGGCATCGGCGCCCACCTCTTTGGCATAAGCTGCCATCACTGGATCGACCAGCTTTTGCATTTCAGCGCGCTGGCTGAAGGGCACTTGTTTCAATTTGCCTTCTTTGGCGTATTTGTCGAGCTTGTCCTGGTCTTCTGACGACTCGACTTGACGGCCATAGACACCCGCCTCTTTGCCTGCCTTCAAGATGGCGTCCTGCAAATCTGCAGGGAGTTTCTTCAGGGTTTTGACCGAAAAGCACAGAGGCCGAATGGTGATGGCATGGCGTGTCAGCAAGATGCTGGGCGCCACTTCGTAAAACTTCATGGCCTCCACGCCAGCGGCTTCGTTTTCGCCTGCATTGATCACACCATTTTGAATGGCGTTGTAAATCTCGTTGTAGGCGATCACCGTGGGTGACATGCCTACAGCGCTGAAGGTTCGACTCCAAATGGGCGCACCTTGAACTCGCACTTTGAGGTTTTTAAGATCCGCCAGGTTGCCAGCCGACTTGTTGGAAAAAATATTCCGCACACCGCCTCCGGCGTACCCGATCAAGCGGACTTCTGCTTTTTGCTCGACCTCGTCGGCAATGGGTTTGAGCACGTCTTGGTCAAGCACCTTGTTCCAATGGTTCAGATCGCTGAATAAAAATGGGGCATCGATAAAGGGCGCCGCTTTGGAGAAGGTGGACATGTGGGCTGGCGAAACAATCGCATAGTCCACTGCCTTGCCTTGGTTCATATAGGCAAAGTAGTCTTTCTCAAGACCCAATTCGCTGTTTTTATGCAGGACAAAGTTAATGGGCTTGCCATAGTATTTTTTGACCAGCTCTTCAAACCGCACCAGCGACTTGGTGAAGGCATGGTCATCGCCGAACTGCGAAGCACCATGCAATGTGATGACAGCTTGTTGTGCGTGTGCACCCAAAGCCAAGATCGAAGAAAAAACCAAAGCAAGCAAAGGCTTTAAAACTTTCATTTGTATGTCTCCTGTAGTTGTAGGGACAACAACTTGTCTGCGTTGTTGAAATTCGACTTTAGGCCAAAGCTCTCTGAAATGTCCGGGGGTTTACCATGATCGCCTCTCCGCGAAGTCGCCAAAGTGTCCAACAGCACTGGTGCCACCCTCAGGGAAAGTGATAACTTGAAGGCTATTTTTTTACCACTACGGGAGCGCATTTCATGCAACAGATTGGTTTTAAGGGGACCACGGGCTTGAGGGGGCACGCAAAGGCTCAAGAAATCCTGCCTTCAGGGGTCAAGGCGCAAGCGCAAATCGACGCCGTCAAAATCGGCAAAGCGCACTGATGGCGACCCGCATGGGCATGGCCTTGGTGGGCCTGGGCGCCGCCTCACAACCGCATCTGCGCAGTTTGCAAGACTTGAGGGAGCGCATTGATTTGCGCTATGCCATCACTCGCAGCCCCCATCCTGATCGCATCCAAGCTTACGGCGGCGTCGTGCAGCTGGAGCGCACGCTAGAGCCGGCTCTGAAAGACCCCAAGGTCCAAGCCATCATTGTGGCCACGCCACCGTCCACGCACCTGGACATTTGCAAAGCTTGCTTTGCCGCAGGCAAACATGTTTTGCTCGAAAAGCCTATAGAACTGAACCTGGACAGGTCGAGTCAATTGGTTGAGGCGGCCCAGCAAGCCCAACTGAATTTGGGCGTGGTGTTCCAACACCGTTTTCGCGAAGCCGCCATCGTGATGCAAAAACTGATTGACGAGGAGGCTTTAGGTGAAATTCAAGCCGCCTCGGTGCGTGTGCCTTGGTGGCGCTCTCAAGCTTATTACAACGAACCAGGTCGTGGCACTTTAGCGCGAGATGGTGGTGGCGTTTTGCTCACCCAAGCCATCCATACGCTGGACTTGTTCAGGGCCTTGGTCGGCGTGCAATCGGTCACATCGGCGGCAGTGCGCCAAACCCGTCTGCACCAGATGGAAACCGAGGATCATGTGAGTGCCCTTCTGGTTTTAGGCAACGGCGCACCCGGCGATCTGATGGCGACAACCGCCATGTACCCGGGATTTCCTGAGACGATCGAGATCATTGGCACCCAGGGCAGTGCGCACTTGAGCGGCGCCAACTTACAGGTGGATTTTTTGGACGGCAGGTCGCTGACAGTGCGCAGTGAAGGTGGCACCGGTAGCGGCACCAATATGATGGATTTTTCGCACGAGCCGCACCGCGAAATGCTGATCGATTTCATAGACTCCATCATTCAACAAAGGCCCCCGCGGGTCAACGGAAAAGACAGCTTGAAAACCCATGCGCTGATCGATGAGTTGCTTCGGATGGGTGCGGCACATCAGGTCGACTGATTGAGGAAAATGCGCGCCCTCAGGGTGCATGGCGTTATGCTGTACTCAATGTCTTAATGCCTCGTTGCCTTCGCGCCATCGTGCAGAAGTTGCGCAATCTGGGTCGGGCCCATCAGCTGAACAGAGTTCTCGCCAGCCAGGTCCAGAGCAGCTTGACTGAATTGACCCAAACTGATGAATGAACACCCGTCCGCGTCCTGGCTTTCTCGGGCACTGAGCAACTCTCGCACGCTCTCTGCACCTACTGTCGCTGCTTTCCAGCGTTTGGCACTGACCAAGGTCATGAGGCCATTCTTCTCTATCTCGAAATCCACCAAACCGGTTTTGGGACGACTCACCCCAAAGCCCTGTTGACGAAAGGCGCCTTCAAGCAAATCGGCAAAGTCCGCCCAAACCATGCTGCGAGCTTGTTCGGTCAACTCGATAATGCGTTCAGCTGACAATGCGTTTCTTTGTCGCCACGCCGCGATAACGCCAATCACCAGAAAGGGGAAGCCGCCCAATATGCCCGCCATTTTGTAGGCTTCGGGCAATAAGGCGCCTGCCACCACAGCCACGCCCAGCATCACCAAAAAGCTCACCCACCATGGCGAACGCAACAGGGTCGCAAAGAGCGACTTTTCGGACATTTTGAATTTCATACACAGTTAGGAAATGAATTGAGCCCAACTATATGGGCAATTCAATTCTTTGAGCACTGCGTTTGCGCTTTAGGCTTTGGGGATGCCCACCGGTGGACGGCGAAGATGCCAGTCCGTAGACCCTTGAAACGCCCTGCCAGCGCGAACCAACAAACCCTCGTTCAGGTGTGCAGCAACCAATTGGGCAGCCGCCGGACGGCCTTTGGATGTAGAGCCCGAAGGAAATGTCAGAGTGGGATGGCCTGACATATCGGTGGGCGCTGTGAAGCGTGACAAGCGCTTGCGATAGCCGGGTTCCTGCCGCAGATTGGCAATGCGCTCGGTACTGGGTGAAGCAAAAGGCATGGCCGGCATCAACAACAAATCAACTTGCAGCATCAGCGCATTGAGCTGTCCGGTGTGCGTTGCACGCTTTAACAAGATGCGTTGGTAGTCAGTGGCCGTCAGGCGCAAGCCCAAATCTAAAAGACCAGCCAACATCGGACCGTACTCGGCGCGCCGTGCTGGAAAAGTGGCTGTATGCGCCACGGCGGCTTCTATTGCACAGTGCGGCACCCAGCTTTCCACCAAGTCATCTGCGTCCGGCATGTTGACAGACACGATCTGCGCCCCCAAACTTTCAAAAACGGCTCGGGCTTGGTTGACGGCGGCTGCGACTTCAGGCTCCACATCCGTGGCCACATAAGCCGCATCCAGACCGATACGCACACCAGCAAGGCTGCCCGTGTTGCCCGCTAAATAATCGGGCACCGGTGATTGCAGGGCCGTCGAATCCAAGGGGTCAGCACCTGCGAGCACGCCCAGCATGACGCCGCAATCGGCCGCGGTGCGGCACATCGGACCCACATGATCGAGCGAGGCGGCCAATTCAAAGGCGCCATGCCGTGAGACCCGGCCCCAGGTGGGCTTGAGCCCTGTCACGCCGCACGCAGCCGAGGGAAACCGAATCGAGCCCCCCGTGTCTGTGCCCAGCGAACCGAAACACAGGCCCGCAGCGGTGGCTACGCCCGAGCCGCTGGAGGACACGCCCGTCCAGCCGAGGGCATCCCAAGGATTCACCGGCACCACAATGTCCGGATGATGTCCCGAAAATGCGCTTTCGGTCATTTGCAGTTTGCCCAGCAGCACCGCGCCTGCTTCGCGCAAAAGCCTGACAACGGTGGCATCGGTTGAGGGAATAAAGTCTTGGTAAATCGGCATGCCTGCGGCCGTGTTGATTCCGGCCGTCCAGCACAGGTCTTTGACGGCAATCGGCACGCCATGCAGAGGGCCAAGCGTTTCCCCTTTCGCTTGACGTGCATCGGCAGCATGGGCTTGCGCAAGTGCCAATTCCGGCGTGGTCCTGGCATAAGCATGCAATGACGGATCCAATCGCGAAATGCGGCGCAGTTGCGCCTCGGTCACTTGGACAGAAGTAAGCTCGCGTTTGCGAATCAAGCTTGCCACTGTGACCAGGTCCAGCCAAGCAATGTCCTCATCGGTCATGGTAATCCTTCAGTTTTGGCGGCACGCTGAACCGCGCGAATGATGCGTTCATGGGCGCCACAACGGCACAAATGTGTGTCCAATGCCTGGCAAATTTGGGCCCGGGTTGGCAAGGGGATCTGTCTTAACAAGGCACTTGCACTGATCAAAATTCCGCTCAGGCAATAGCCACATTGACCGGCATTCTCCTCCATGAAAGCCTGCTGCAATGCATGAGGCCGCCCATCCTGACCCAAGCCTTCCAAGGTCGTGACCTCCTGGCCCTGAACCGCCCAAAGGGGCAGATTGCACGAGGTTTGAGGTTTGCCGTTCACCAGCACCATACACGCTCCGCACTCACCTTCCCCGCAGCCGAGTTTGGGGCCTGACAAGCCCAACTCATTCCTCAGCATGCTGAGCAGGGCCGTTTTTTCGGGCAAATCAACAGCGATCTGCTTGGAGTTGATGGTGATCTTGAAGGATTGCATAGCGCAGAAATTATGCAGGCTCGTTCAGGGCTTGCAGGATATGGTCCTGCGACAACGGCAATTGGCGCACCCGAACACCCAGCGCATTGAACAAGGCATTTCCCAATGCGGCAGCCACAGGTCCTTGCACAGACTCCCCGGCCCCCAAAGAGGGTTGATCGGGCTGATCCAGGACATGGATGTTCAGCTCAGGCACTTCGCTGAATCGCAATATCGGGTAATCGGCCCAACTTTGCGTTGTGATCCGGGTGCGGTCAAACTGAACGGCTTCCTTTAATGTCCAGCTCATGCCTTGCAAGGCGCCCCCCTCGGTTTGGTTGATGACGCCATCCAAATCCACCACACGGCCCACATCAACGGCTACATCCAAATTCAGTACGCGCAATGTCTCGCTCGCCTGAACACGCGCCAACACGGCGCACCAGGCTGACGTGTTCTTGTAGCGGGCCCAGGCCAAGCCATGTCCCACGCCCTCTTCTCGCTGCTGATGCCACCAAGTGCTTCGATTGACCACGGCATCCAAGACCGCCAGACTTCTGGGGTCGGTCATGTGCAGTTGGCGAAATTGCAAGGGGTCTTGACCACTCAAATGGGCCAGTTCATCCATAAACGACTCGATGGCAAACACGTTCGCAAACGCCCCCAGCGCACGCATGGCCGAGGTGCGGATCGGCATGACGGTCAAACGGTGATTCACGGCATGTGTATTTTCGAAACTGTAGCCAGGAACAGCGTTGCGATCTGAACCCCCACCGGCAGCCAGCGGCGGGTTAATGGCCAAAGGTATTGGCTGGCCGTTAGCCCGCTGAGAGGCCCCGAGCAAAGTGGGAACCATGGCGCGGCCTGGGCGCGAGCTGTAGCCATTGGCCCACAATTCGTGGTGCCAGTGGCTGATACGCCCGTCATCGGTCAGGCGCGCCCGCAATGACACCAAGTGCGCACTGCCCAAAGGTGCCTGAGAGAGCTCATCGGCTCGCGACCAGACAACCCGCACCGGCTCACCCGGGTGGGCCATGGCCAACAAGGCGGCGTCAAAAGCCACATCATCGGCGCCATTGTGACCATAACAACCGGCACCCTCGACGTGCCGCATCACAATAGCCTCTCGGGTCAGGTCCAAGGCCTTCGTCAAATCATCGCGCAAATTTTGAATGCCCTGGCTGTGCGTCCAGACCTGCAAACACTGTCCATCCCATTGGGCCAGCGCACAACATAAACCAATCGAGGCATGGGCAATATAGGGTTTGAGGTAGTCACGCGCAAGACTCACCCCTTCACCCACCCCCAACCCGTCGCCCTTTTGGATGGGGTAATTCGTCTCGTGAGGCGCGTTGCGCAAAAAATCGGCCAAGCCATGCATGTCAGGCAGTGACCCGGTTTCTGTCCAAGACACCTGCTGACGCAACAAAGCCAAAGCAGCATCCGCGTCGCGCTCATTGGCAGCCGTGATGCCGATGAAACGACCATCCACCACGCACCGGACCGACAACTTGGACCATTGTTCGAGCACAGAAGCGGGAACGGGTTGCTGGGCATTCGTCAATTGGGCTGACACAGAAGGCGTGCGAAGCACCCTGCCATGGCGCATTCCAGGCAAGCGCAAGTCGTGAATGAACCTTGCTTGGCCCAGGACCTTGTCAGGTAAATCAATGCGTTGGACCTTGCCGCGGCCATGCAGTTTCAATTGGCTGGCTGGTTTGGGGTTGGACAAGCCCTCGTACTCCCGGTCCAAATTGACACCCTTCAAAAATTGCCAGTAATCACCCAGAACAAGGCCCGTGGGCCCGCTAAAACTGCCGCCATCAATATGCACGTCATTGACCGAAATGCCATGCATGACGGCAGCCCTCTGGATTGCAAGAAAACGTACTTCGGCGCAAGCGTGGCGAATAGCGGAGCCCGAGTCTTGCACCGAAATACTGCTGCTGGTCATGCCCTCATCAGGGCCTTCCAGCGTAGAGGCAGTGATGATGCGAACCTGTTCAAGTCCCAGATCCAATTCATCGGCAGCAACAATGGACAAAGCGGTCAAGATGCCCTGCCCCAGTTCCACTTTGCCAGTGAATACTCGCACCAAGTCAGGCTGTGAAAAATCAAGCCAATGCAATAACTTTCGATTGGTGTGTAAATTGCCAGGCAACACCTTTCGACCATCATTCCGATCGACAGTAAAGCCTCTGGGTACCACAGCACTCATTGAACGCGCCCAATGCGCTGGGTGGTGGCCGATGTCCTTGCCAAATCGGCCTTCCAGAAGGTCTCGAGTTCAGCACCATCCAGATAGGCTATTTCACCGGCCGAGCTTTTACCTACTGTCTCTACAAATTGGGGGTCTTGAGATGCAGCGCGCAATGCCTTTCGCAAACTCGAAAGCACCTCGGAAGGCGTGCCTGAAGGTGCGAACAAACCGGTCCAAGGCACAAATTCAATCGGCACACCCAATTCAGCCAAGGTGGGCACATCGGGTGCCATGGACCATCGCTTTGCGCCATACATCGCCAAATAACGCAGTCGCCCACTTTGAACATGTGGCAAGGCCAGTGTGCGAACGGGGATGTTGAAATCCACCTGCCCCCCCATCAAAGCCGTCAACATCGGGGCACCGCCTGAATAAGGAATATGACGCGCTTCACTCTGCGTGGCAGCCAGTAGCATTTCAGCAGGGAAATGGCTGATGCCGTAGTTGCCGCTGGAGGAATAGGTCATGCCCTTGGGATTGGCTTTCAATGCGGCGGCAAAGTCCTGGTAGGTTTTGTAGGGGCTGTCAGATCGAACCACAAGACTCACGACATCCACCGTAACCCGTGCCACAGGTACGAACTGATCCAGGTTGAAGGGGGGCTTTTGACCATTGAGCACTGCTTGCTCAGGGACACTCGCCACGCTGGAAAGCGTGTACATCAAGGTGTAACCATCGGGGCTGGCGTTGGCCACGGCCACGGCACCAATCGCGCCCGATGCGCCTGGACGGTTGACAATCAAGACCGTCTGGCCGAGGGCTTTTTCAAGCGAAGCTTTCAGCGCCCTGGCTGACAAGTCAGCTATACCTCCCGCAGGAAAAGGGACAATCAATGTGATGGCTTTAGAGGGATATGCCCCCTGCGCCCACAAACTCGATGACAAGCTCAAGGCCGCTGTCACACAAAGGCCTTTGAGTAAGTTCAACCACATGACATTTCTCCGAATAAAAGGTTTTGACACAATTATTTGATGCGCTGATTATTCAGGCTTGACGCCAGCTTGTTGGGCCACTTTTTGCCAACGGACCAATTCTTCCTTGATATAAGCGGCGAATTGCTCGGGGGTACTCGCTGTTGCAAAAGCACTGTACTGGGCAAATTTTTCTTTCACTTCAGGGGACGCCATGACAGTGACCAGCCCCCGGTATAAGCGCTGAATGATGGGTTTGGGTGTGCCCGCAGGCACCACAATGCCTTGCCAAGAACTCACATCAAAACCCGCATAGCCTTGCTCAGCGACAGTGGGTAATTGTGGCGCGGCCGCAGCACGCTTTTCTGTGGTCACAGCCAAAGCGCGGATCTTGCCAGCAGCGACCAATGGGTAAATACTGGAAAACGGATCAAACAACACCTGAATCTGGCCGCCCACCAAATCGGTAATGGCGGGTGCACTGCCCTTATAGGCAATGTGGTTCATGCGAATGCCTGCCAGGCTGTTGAATTGTTCAACCGCCAGATGAATAGAACTACCCGCTGTGCCGTAATTCAATTGACCTGGTTGGCTTTTGGCCAATTGGACCAATTCGGCCAAATTTTTAGCAGGTACGCCAGGATGAACAGTAATGAGCAAAGGCTGCACAGCCACCAGACTGATGGGGTCAAAGCTGGTCACGGGGTCATAACCCAGCTTGGCAAAAGTGATGGGGTTGATGCCCAATGTGCTGATGTTGCCCATGATCAGGGTGTAGCCATCGGGTGCTGCTCGCGCGCCCAATTCGGCACCGATCGCACCACTTGCGCCAGCACGGTTCTCGACCACAACCGGCTGGCCTAACTCTGCACTGAGTTTGACGGACACCGTGCGCGCAACAATATCGGTCACGCCGCCCGGGGGGAACGGCACAATCATGCGAATGGGCTTGATGGGGTAATCGGCCTGCCCCCAAGCCATCGAGGCGATCAAGCCGGAGAGTACCAGCAGCGTCTTCAACAGCAACTTCATACAACTTCCTTGTAAGCAGATTCTTTGGGTGGGCAATGCAAGGTCAAGATCTGGGCGCCCTGCTCACCTGCCATGCAGTTGGGCACAGGCTCGTCACGTGAGATAAAAAACATCTCCCAAGGTGCCAAGTTGTGTTCAGGTAATTTCAATTGACCCTGAAGGACAAACACAAACACGCCATCGCTGGCCGGATGCCTGTCGATACGCAATTGACCACTGGATACCAATTGAAGGTAACCAACCCCCAGGCCATCAGATTCAAATGGATGCAAGGCCAATGTCTGACCAGGCAGCGCATCCTGGGGAGGTGAAGACACATTCACTGGACCCACAGTGAGATGGCGCTTAGGACCGCGCACCATTTTTTCACGGGCATGGGTGATGGGTATAAAACCCGATTCGCAGACAGACCGAATGGTGAAATATTTAATGCCTTGGGGGCCCGAAATCAAAGGCCCATAACCTGTATAGGCGCCTGCATAATGAACCAAAACACAGTCCAAGGCATGGCTGCCAATCGTGCCATTGCCTTCGACGAACACCTGAAACTGGTTCTGCCTGTGAAAATGCGCTGCAAGGATGCAATCAGGTGGTTGCTCAACCAAAAAGGCCGTCGGGGAAAGCGCAGGGTCGTCCCCCGCTTCCAGCCATTCTGACTTGTAGAAGTGCTCAGTCATCTTGGGCAGCTGTCGGCGCTTGGTCTCACCGTGGGCTCGGGTTCCTATGGCAATCATGCGCTTCTCCTAGACTGTGAATAAGCCAGTTTGACGACAGCGCCCTGATCGATCAAGAAGGACTTGTCTTTCCGGAGACTGCCGCTTTAAACGCACTCCAGATGCCGCTGGGTTTGCTCAGATCTCAATCTTTGCGAACTCAGCCACCTTTTTCCATTTTGCAATGTCCGTTATCACGCGATTGCGCAGCTCATCAGGGGAGCTGTGCCTTGCCTGACTGCCACCGGCTTCAATTTTTCCGACCAACTCTGGGACCTGTAAAGCCTCCACAGTTGCTTTGTTTAGACGATCACGTAAGCTCAATGGCAGCGTTGAAGGCGCGACCAGGGCAGACCATGTGACCACATCAAAACCTGGCACAGTTTCTGAGGCTGCGGGTACATCCTCCAACCCTGGCCAACGTTTAGAAGAAGTCACACACAGCGGCCGCATTCTGCCACTCCGAATCAATGCCTGAGCACCTGAAGGTGTGCTGACAGACATGTCTAAAATTCCACCAATCAAATCGGTGAATGCATTGGTTCCCTTGTAAGGAATGTGGTGCATGGATATGCCCTGCATAGAGCTCAGCAATTCAACGGTCATGTGCAGCGTATTGGCGATTCCCGAAGTTGAGTAACTGATTTTTCCTGGGTTTTTCTTAGCCGCTTCTATCAGGTCGCCAAGGGTTTTCAATGGCGAATTGGGTGCAACCAGAAACATGAAGGGATATTGATTCAACAAACTGATAAAACTAAAATCCTTGAGCAAGTCAAAAGTGATTGCTTTGTCCGTTGCTGTAATGACAGTCAGGCCTCCAGTCATCAAATAAATGGATTGACCATCACCTGGAATCTTACCAATTTGACTTGCTGCAAGCCTTTCACCCCCCCCGGGTCGAGGGTCGATAAGGATAGATACGTTGGACCCTATTTTCTCGCTTAATACGGGGGCTATTTGACGCGCCAAGATATCGGGAGTTGACCCTGCCGCATAGCCATGAATCATCTTGATGGGACCATTTGGCCAGACTTGAGCCAAGCTTGGAGGGGAATAGATTGCCGCAGCAGCCAAACCAGCGATAGACGAGATAGCTTGACGCCTATTCGTTTGCATTTCCATCTTGGACTCCTTTAATTTAGTTGTCGATAACTTGAAATAATAAAAGCATCAGAACTCAGCTTAAGACAAAATTCGAAATAATACAAACAGACTTAAAATTCAAATTCACAACGAATATCGATTTGGTGTCTTCAATAAGCCTCGAACAGCGACGTCAGCGATGGTTTGTGCAATCTCTTCAATGCTTTGTGGATTTTGCAGTCGCCGCGGGGAATACCAAACGGTAGCCCAGTTCAGCGCACCAAAAAATGGCTTTGTCGCCAGCTTGGGCGGCAAGTCAACAAACTGACCCAGGCGAATACCTTCATCAATCACCTCGGCAAATATATTCTCATAGTCATCACGCATTTTGACAACTGAACGCAATCGTTTGAGCGTGTTTGTTTTGCCAAGCAGGTATCTCTCAAGACCTTGTACAGCAACTTTTTGCATGGGCAACTCAGTTAAGAGCACCTGCATATGTCGCAGAGCCATTCCGGCCAGACGCTCAACTGGACTGCCTGGTCCTCGGGCAATGGGCTCCACTTCCTCGTTGATTCTTTTCATCGCAGCGATCTGCACTTCGAAGAACAAATCCGCCTTACTCGGGTAGTGGTGATAAATGCGACCCTTGGTGGCCCCAAGACGCTCTGCGACAGCATCAATGGAGGTGGCCGCGTATCCGTACTCCATGAAAATTTCTGCCGCAGCACGCAAAATTTCATCACGTGACTCCGCTCCATTGTCTTTGTGTGGAACTTGTTCCTGCGCGTTCATCACCTAGTCCTTCACGTTTCAGGCAAACTGATTTGCCGCTGTCCAATTCAGATATTCAGTTTCGCGCGTCTCTTCGGGTCCACATACGGGCCAAGGGGCGGGCCAGACCGGTAAGTCCTTGCGGGAAAAAAGCAAGAATTGCCACCAGCACACTGCCTAGAATCATCTTGTCAACGTTCCCACCCAGTGAAAAAAACTTCTCTTGAATGAGCACCAGAGCCGTCGCCGCCAATGGCCCCAGCAACTGCCGTCTTCCAATCAGCACAACGGCCGTTAACATCAAAATTAAAAAGTAGTTCTCCAGCAAATCTGCACTCACATAGGCCCGTTGATAAGCGTATAACCAGCCTGCTGCAGCGCTCACAGGCGCTGAAAACAGGAACACCTGAAGACGCACCTTTGCAGGGTCGATGCCGCTCATCGTGGCAAGGCGAGGATTCAAATGGACCATGATGGCCGCCGCGCCCAGTGCCGAATGTCGAAAACGATCGATCAGATAAATTGTCAGAGCGAGCAAAGTAAAGGCGTAAGGCCAGAGTTCACGGTCATTGCGTGCTGTCAGCGTCAGCCCTGGGATGGACAAATCCAGCAATGGAATGCCCCGAATACCGTCAGAACCCCCTAAAAATGACCAGTTTGCAGCGATGGTCATGGCGACCACTGCCAAGGCATAGGTCACCAATGAAAAAACAAACTCCCTGAGTCGCAGCGTGACAAACCCGATCAAGGCAGCCATGCCAATGGCCACCAACACAGCGCCAGTCAATGTGACCCAAGCTGAGCCGACACCGCCTCGGGTCGAAAGCAATGCCGTGGTGTAACTGCCCGCAGCAAAAAAAACGGTGTGCGCCAAACTCACTTCGCCCAAATCTGAGACGATCACGTCCAACCCGTAAGCCATGATGGCAAATATAGCGATCAAAACCGCAGCGCTGTAAACCGAAACACCGGAGCCCAGCATCATTGGGGCGCACAGAACGGCGAGTCCGGTGACTCCTAAAGCCATGTAATGACGACGCGTCTCCATCAGTGCACCCCCCCAGCCGAGCCAGCACTTAAGCCGCCTGGCCGCAGGACCAACAGGGCAATCAAGACCAAGAAGGCGGCCGCTGTGGTGTAAGCGGGTGACACCAGTGCGCCAAACAGCGCCGTGAACAAGCCCAGTGCAATACCCGCCAAATAGCTCCCCGTGACACTGCCGATGCCGCCCAAAACAACGACGACGAAGGTCATGATCACTTCATCAAAACCCATTGACGTGAGAATCGGTGTGCGTGGCGCCACCATGCCCGCGGCGAAAGCAACCGCCGCACCTTCGAATGCAAACACGCCGTAATACACACGCCTGACATTCACGCCAGCGAGCATGGCCAGCTTCGGATCCTCTGCCACCATCCTGACAAGCCGGCCAATGCGTGTACCGTCTAGAACCCATTTGAGGCTGATAAACACCAAAATTGCAGCAAAAATAATGGCCGCGTCCTGCCACGTCATCCATAAATCACCCACTGTGATTTCCCGGCGGGACAAAGCGGTATCCAGTATCTCGCCAGTAGAGCCAAAAACAAGTGCGGCCCCACCGCTGAAGACGTAACCAAATCCAAGTGTCATGATCATGATCGAGACCAGATTTTGTTCCAACGTGGCTTTGAGCATCACCCGCTGCATGATGACGCCAAACAAGGCGCCCACGCACATGGCGATGGGAAGCGCGAGCGCATAAGGCACGCCCGCCTTGGTCACAGCCCACCAGGTGACAAAGGCACCCAACATGTACATTTGGCCGTGGCCAAAATTAACCAGACGTGCCACGCCGAGCAACAAAGTCCATCCTATGGCAACCAGCGCATAAGCATGCCCCATAACAAGACCATTGATCAATTGTTGAGAGAGGTTCATTCTGCAGTCGCTCCAAGGTAAGCTTGTGCAATGCGCGGATCATCGCCCACCTGCGCCGCCGGACCTTGCAGCACGACGCGCCCGCGCTCTAGCAAGACCAATCGGTCTACCACCGCCATGGCCGCACGCACGTTTTGCTCGACCAACAAAATGGCAAGCCCAGAGGCCGCCAGTGTCCGCATGGTGTCTAGTACCTGGGACACCAACTTAGGCGCCAAGCCGATAGAAGGCTCATCGAGCAGCAGCACTCGCGGCCCCATCATGAGTGCGCGTCCAATGCCCAGCATTTGCCTTTCGCCACCAGAAAGCTGCGAGCCCAGATGCTGACGACGCTCGCCCAGTCGAGGGAAAAGATCGTAGATTTCCTGACGGCTGTAAATACGTCGACCGGGTGCAGACACTGTGCTGAAGGCGCTGGACAGATTTTCCTCCACGGTCATGCTTGCAAACACAAGCCGACCTTCAGGCACCAAAACCAATCCGGCGCGAATACGCTCATGGGTCGACCAGCCATCGACCCGCACATCGCCCAGAAATATCTCACCGCTCGAACGAGGGGTACCCCGTGACCAACCGACAATGGCATTGACCAGTGTGGACTTGCCGGCACCATTGGCGCCGACCACGCCGACGACTTCGCCCGGTGCAATCGTGAGTGCATTCAAATCAACAGCAAGGTTGCCGTCATAAGTCACCTTCAAGTTGCGCAAAGCCAGTATTTCGGAGGGATTCATTGCGTCTTCCCCAAGTAGGCTTCAAGCACGCGGGGATCCTTGCGAATCTGAGTCGGCACGTCATAAGCCAATTGTCGTCCCAGGTCGAGTACGCAGATGCGGTCAGCCACGGCCATGATCAGGTCCATGTGATGCTCAATGACCACCAGGGCAACGCCTTCTTTTTTGAGACCCGTGAGCAACTCAACCAACCGCGCCATGTCTTCGCCGCCAAGCCCGGCTGCAGGCTCATCCAGCATCAGCACGCTTGCGCCATCCCCATAGGCCAGTGCGATGGACAACATACGTTGCACGCCATAGGGAATTTCCTTTGGGCTGAGGCTGTGGTAACGGGCGGGAACTCCAAAGCGAACAAGCTGAGCGCAGGCAAATTGGCTCGCTTGTTCGCGCAAACGAGCTGCCGAGAGCGGGTTGAAAATGCTACCGAGCAAACTGGAATGAGAGCGCCTGCCAAGCACCGCAATCAGGTTATCCAATACACTCAAATCATCGAAAAATGCATTTTGTTGAAAAGCACGTTTAAGACCTAACCCTGCAAGTTGATGAGAGGGAATATGGGTCACATCGACGCCCTGCAATGTCACTCGCCCTTCCCGTTTGACCATGGCGGTGACAGCGTCATAGCAAGAACTTTTGCCAGCGCCATTGGGACCAATGATGCCCAGAATTTCACCCGGCCGAACGGACCATGTCACATCTTCAAGCGCCACCAGCGCTCCATAGCGCACCCCCAATTGAACTACGGAAAGTGCAGGTTCCTGATCTTCTGACGCAACAGTCATATTCGGTATGCCGAAACGGCCGATTACTTCTGCATCGTGATCTTGCCACCTTGAACCGTGAACAGCAAATGACTCGAGCGCAGTTGACCGTTAGGCTCAAAGGTCACGTCACCCATGACGGTTCCCTTGAACTGACCACCGCGAATTCTTTTGGCTACAGCCTCTCGGTCAAGCGTCTTGAGCTCGTTGACGGCCATGGCCCAAATTTGCAAGGCTGATGCACCCAAAGCCATGAACTTGTCGGGGGTGTACTTGAACATCTCTTGGCTCTTTGCAACAAATCGCTTGTTGACCGGGTTGGAGGCAAAGGGCTCGACTTCTGGGAAATAGATGTCCGCACTGATCAAACCGTTCGCAGCATCGCCGGCGACCTGAATCACGCTTGGTGCAACGGTTCCCACCGCTGCAATAAACACACCGCCCAGGCGGGACTGACGTGCTTGGCGGATGGTTGCGGGCATGCCCAAACCTTCGTTGGCATTGATGGCTACAGTGACGTCAGGATTAGCTGCCTTTACATTGGTCAGCGCAACCCGGAAGTCAGCTTGAGTGAAAGGAAATTTTTCCTCTGCCACTTTTTCATAGTTGTAATTGAGTTTCTTAAGCTCCAGCTCGATCGAAGCTTGGGCCCCATTGCCATAGGCATCATTTTGAGTCACGAAAGCCACTCGTTTAGCTTTGGCAATATTCGCAATGTAATTGGCAATGACGGCGCCGTCCTGGGAGTTGGAGCTGTTCAGACGAATCGCAAAAGGATTGCCTTCGCCCGACAAAATAGGGTCAGCCTTAGAGATTGCAGTGATGTCCAGCAAGCCAGCGCGCGCCAGGACGGGTTGCATGGCCAGCGTGACTGGGCTGTTCCAGCCTTCTATCACGACTGATACGCCTTGAGCGATCATCTCATTGGCACGCGAGACGCCGACCGCGGGAGTCGACTCGTCGTCGCGGGCAATGATTTCAATTTTGCGGCCCAGAACGCCACCACTTTCGTTGATCAGCGCAGCCATGGTCTGGATGGCGTTAGAGACGTGTTGGCCCTGTGGCCCGGCGCCGCCAGACAGTGGGAAGATGACGCCCACTTTGACGGTGGGCTGAGCCCATGCGCCGGATGCAAAACCCAGCCCCAGAACCAAGGCGCTAGCCCAGTGACGAAATTGTTTCATTTGTTGTCTCCTGCTTTGATGTTGATTGAAAAGCACCTGAGGTGGCGCACTGACTTCCGGACGATAATGCTCTCGTCTTGAAACTTGAATGAACAGCGACTCAGAACCTCATTTTGATCACAGCATACCTATGCGTATGTTCCCCTGTCAAGCGACTACGCTGCATTCAATATCGGTATATTCCCTATATAAATCAACAGCATTAAAATTAAAGCGATCGCAGACACGGTTGCAAAGATACCTTGTAGTATGTAATATAAATCCACTGTCAATCACCGCAAAAGCGCTCTTCTTTCCTGCATTGATCGCGGCGGTTATGAACATTGGACATTTTGAGGTTGCAATATGAGCACTGGTATTCTTTCTGGCATCCGAGTTCTGGACCTGAGCCGCATTCTGACTGGGCCTTGGGCTACACAGATTCTGGGCGACTTTGGTGCCGATGTGATCAAAGTCGAGCGGCCCGGAGTGGGTGACGATTTGCGAGAGCAAGGCGCTCGATTGAAAGACTCGCAGGGTCATGAAACCAACGAACGATCGACCTTCCTGTCTACCAACCGGGCAAAAAGGTCCATCACCATCGACATTGCCAAGCCTGCTGGCCAAGAATTGATACGCCGCTTGGTTGCGCAGTGCGATGTGTTGGTCGAAAACTTCAAAGGCGGCGACCTGGTGCGATACGGCCTCGATCAAGCGTCGTTGCGGGCCATCAATCCCCGATTGGTTTACTGCTCCATCACGGGCTTTGGTCAAACGGGGCCTTACAGCCAAATGCCCGGGTACGACCTGATTTTCCAAGCCATGGGCGGGGTGATGGCCCTCACAGGTGCACCAGAAGGTCAGCCCGGTGCGGGACCGCAACGCGCGGGCTATCCTATCTCTGACCTGACCTCCGGTTTCTATGCCACGATCGGCATCCTGGCTGCTTTGCACCACCGCGATACGGTTTCTGGGGCGGGTCAGTACATCGATTTGTCTTTGCTGGACGCGCAGGTCGCGGCCACATCCACCATGTCGATGAGTTATCTGGTCGCGGGGCAATTGCCGGTTCGGGTCGGACTGGGCTCCCAACTCACCGCGCCGTATGGCGACTTTGATTGCGCCGATGGCAAAATCATGGTTGCAGTGGGTAACGACAAGCAATTTGTTCAACTTTGCCATGTGCTCGGACGCCCGGACATGGCGCTTGACGAACGCTTTACGACAACATCCCTGCGGGTCCAGCACAAGCAGGTCTTGCTTCCCATCATTGCGTCTATTTTGTCGCAACACAGCATTGACCACTGGATGCCGTTGCTGCGAAAGGCAGTGGTGCCAAGTGCGCCCATATACGACTTTAAGCAAGTTTTTGAGGACCCCCAGATCAAGCACCGCGAACTTGTCAAAACAGTAGAGCACCCTTTGTCAGGTTCGATGTCGGTGGTCGGCAATCCGCTCAATTTTTCAGAGACACCCGTCGAATACAAACGCGCACCGCCCTTGCTTGGGCAACATACAGACGAAATATTGCGTGAGGTGCTTGGCATGGATGCGCCCGAAATCGCGCGACTGTCAGAACAAAAAGTGACTTCCGCTTGAACGCTGAGCTTTACTCTGACTTGATATTCAGCCGCTTGATCATGTCGCCCCAAACTTTGCTTTGCTGCAAAGTAATTTCACGCAATTCGGCAGGCGTACTGGTTTTGGATTCGTTACCGATCTTTCGCATGCCTTCTTCAAAGCTGGCTGAACTGGTTATTTTCCGCAGCGCCACACTCAAACGGTCAACGACATATTTTGGGGTACCGACAGGCGCGAACACACCGTACCAAGTCTCACCCACTACGGCGGGAAATCCAAGTTCCTTGAAGGTGGGTACGGTTGGCATCAGCGGCTGCCGATCGGCGCTCAGGACGGCTAATGCACGGTAACGACCTGTGCTGACGTTAGGTACCGCACTGGTCAGCGCCTCCACATTGGAATCGACAATACCCGCCAGCATGTCCATGGTTGCAGGCGCAGCCCCCTTGTAGTGCACCTGCGTCATCTTGATGTCCAGGCCACTTGAAATGAGCTCGCCAAGCAGGTGAACCATGCTGCCCTGCCCATTGGTTGCATTGTTGATTTTGGTCGGATTGGCTTTGCCATACGCAATGAATTCGGCCATCGTCTTGGCAGGAAAATCTTTTTTAACCACAAAAGCAAAGGGCACAGTGCAAACCGTTGAAATCGGCTCAAAATCTTCTAGCCTGTATTGCAACTTGTCGTTCAGGTGCGGAATGACCGTGAAGGTTGTCCCTGCAGAAAGAAGCAAGGTGTAGCCATCCTTGGGTGCACGCGCGACTGCTGTGGCACCAATCGCTGTAGCAGCTCCCACCTTGTTTTCGATGATAAAAGTCTGCCCCAGCTCCTCACGCAAGCGCTGGCCGAGTTGACGACCCACCACATCGCTGGTTCCGCCCGGCGGGTAAGGTATGACCAGGGTGATGGGCCGGCTCGGCCAATTGGCCGCCTCCGTACTTTGGGCCGAAATGCCAATAGGCATCAGCGCGACCACAGCCAGTGCGGTAGAAAAGATGGCACTTTTCATTGGGTGATTCATTCCTGTCTCCTCAGAATTCAGATAGGCAATAGATGGCAAATAAAAAATCCAAACAGGCCAAGATCAGTGTGCAAAAAATCAAGCTTATTCGAGTTTGATGCGCGCATCGTCAATGATCTTGCTGTAGCGTTGGTACTCTTGTTGAATGTGCGCATTCAAAGCCTCAGGGCCAAGGTAAGCGGGGTAAAGTCCGGCGGTGTTGAGTTTTTGACGTACTTCAGAATCGGACAGTGCGGCTTGGAGATCATCCGCCAACTTTTGCACAATCTCCTTGGGGGTACCGGCAGGTGAGGCTAATGCAAACCAAGCCACGACCTCATAGTCTTTGTACCCCTGTTCAATCACAGTGGGAACCTGTTTGAGCACATCCAGTCGCTCACGTGTGGTCACTGCCAAGGGGCGCAACTTACCCGACTCCAGCATCGGTGCGACTTCGTTTAAATTGGTCAAAACCATGGTGACATGATTGCCCATGACCGCATTGGCGGCCAAGGCGCCGCCAGTGAACGCGGCGTAGGTGAAGTCTGTACCTGTCAGTCTTTTGAGCGATTCGCCTGCAATGTGCTGAGTCGTCGCAGGCCCCACGGTGGAATAGGACAATCCACCGGGATTGGCTTTTGCCGCCTGCAGCAATTCCGCCAGCGTTTTGTAAGGGCTGGCGCTGCTCACGGCAATCACCTGAGGCGACTGCACCAATTGGGCAATCGGATCAAAAGCCTTCAAACCATCGTAGGGCAAATTGGTTCTTAATTTGGCGTTGATGGTCAGGCTGTTTGCAATCACCAGCAGGGTGTAACCATCAGCCGGTGCTTTGGCCACCAGCGCGCCGGCAATCACAGTTCCGCCTCCGGGCCGATTGTCAACGAGCACAGATTGCCCCCATCGTTTGGAAAGAAATTGACCCACCACGCGTATCAAGCTGTCAGCAGAACCACCAGCAGGAAATGGCACCACAATACGGACAGGCTTGCCAGGAAATGGTGTGGGCTGAGCACCAGCATACAAGCAACTCAACAACAGACAGCCAACAATCAGCGCCTTGATGCCCAAGCTTTTGCAGACAGTTCTTTTCATGGAAATTTTCCTACCGGCTTTTTAAAATTCTGAGCCATAAATTGAATAAACGCACGCAATGCTCTGTTCGATTTAAAGATAGACATGTCAACCACACGAGGGCCAGTATGGCTTCATTGACCCACCGTTCTACTGCGTAAAAACCCTATCCACCTCAGCTGCAGTCACCCCTTCCGGCATGACCTCCTGCCAATTGCGGCAGCAAGCGACAGCAACAAGGCCTTAAAATTGAGCCTGTTACAAGCTCGCTGTTCGAGTTTGATCCCTACTTCATCTTGTTCATGTCCGAAGCCACGGTCCACAGCGCCTCAAACTCAGAAACCAGCTCGGTGCTGGACTTTGCCAACGGCCTATGGCACGTGCGTCGGCCCAAGCCTTTTGTGTTGGTGATTGAAGGTGAAGTGAGCGACAGACATGACAGTGCCGCTGGCCCCAGCGATTACCTGCACAACAAGTTGCTTTTGCCAGAATGGCGTGAGGCCTTCTACCAGTTAGTCGATGCTACCGGCCTGGTGGTCTGCCTGAATTTGCGCACGCAACACGCCACATACCGCGATGTACGAGGCCGCTCCAGCAAGGGCCGGCTGAGCCAGGGCGAGTATTACCACCACGACGGCTGCACAGGCCCCGTCAAACCGCGCTTTGTCGAGATCCGTTGCCCCATACAGCCGCAAACGCGTGGCGTGGCCACTGCCGTGGCGCCGCATCGCGCTGTGGTGCAGGCCATGGGGCAAGTCTTGCCAGCCGAATTGGCGTCAGTACCCACACTGGCCAGTCAAGACATGAGCCCAGCCGCCATCAGCCAAATGAACGAAGCGGCGCTCGACCACTTGCAAGGACTGATCACCCGCACGGTGCGCAAAAAGCTCAACGCCGAAGGCGCACGCGCTTACTTCCGTCAAGTGGATGTGGCCGCCAACGCCTACTTTGAGCCCTGGGCTTTGGGCGAGAGCCGCATCATCGCCAACGCCAACGCCGGTGCGACGATGCAACATCGTCGAGCCTATCAAAGCCTGCATACGGGCGGCGTGGCCAATGGCCACTTGGTTAAGCGCTGGCCGAACGAAGAATTGCTATTGCCCGGACAAGTGCCCGACCCTGTCTTCATCGCCGCGCTGTGCAGCGAAGAAGGTCATGAGGAAAATGAGGGGGAGCGGACGCAGGGGTGTTACCTCGGGGCGCATTGATTTGGTGACCATCTCAGGTTTTTAGAAAGAGGAATTGACGCCATGCGTTTTCAAAAATGGGTATTGTTCTGGTGGTGTGTAATGGCTTGCACCATGACCTCCACGGTAGCTCAGGGCAGCGAGCTGTCAGACAAGCTGCAATCCTCCGATCACGTTTTGCTAATGCGCCACGCCCTCGCGCCGGGCTTTGGCGACCCGGCCAACTACACCCTGGACAATTGTAAAACCCAACGCAATCTCAGCGAGGAAGGACGCAAGCAAGCCGTGGCAGTCGGCAACTGGCTCAAGAAACAAGGGGTGGCAACTGCCGACGTGCATTCCAGCGCGTGGTGCCGATGCAAAGACACGGCTGAGTTGTTGAATTTGGGGCGTGTGACGATTGAGCCCGCCTTGGCCTCGTTTTTTGATGACATGGCCCAAGCCAAAACGAGCAACCAAAAGCTTGAACAATTCACAGCGGCTAAGCTCAAAACCAAGGGCAAACAAGCGCTTATTCTGGTGACCCACCATGTGAACATTTACGAGTTCATGGGCGAGAACATTGACTCGGGCGATCTGGTCCTGGCCAGAGTCGATGCCAAGGGCAGGATGAGCGCCTACCAACGCATTCCCAGGCCCAACTGAACCGGGCAGTGTTCACACCGGCGCACTTGCGCTTCGCACACACTGGCGGGCAATGGCGGACACCCCTTGTTCGTTGAACATCCACTGCACCGGCTCGGCTTACAGCTGCACCGCCAAGCAGGTGATGGCAGGCACCTTTTTACCAATCGCGTTGAACACCAGGGCTTTGAATACGTCTGCGAGCGAGAGGGTCCACAGCGTCAGCGGGCTAAGCGCTACGCGGGCTTGATTTCTTGGGCAGGCGCCGCTGACATGTTGGTCGTGTCTTGCACAGCGTTGCCCGTGACAGGCGCGGCATCGACTGGTGCAAAACTCATTTTTTCGCCATCCCAACGCTGGCCGCACCAGCACACGCCATCGGCACTGATGATGCAGGTTCCGGTGCCACAGCACCTTGGGTCTTCACTCATAAAGCTCCTTCAGGGGTTAGCAGTTGCCTCGCCGGTGATCGGCAATGGCACGGTCATTGAAATTCATTTCGTGGCTTCTCAGGGCTCGGTGCTTGGTGGTGCGCCCCTTCATGCGTGTGCGCCACATGCGAAACGAGCTGGGTTTAAGTTCAGCACGCATCAGGCGAATCACCTCGGGTTCGCGCAGGCCCACACGTTCATAAATGGTCTCAAACGTGGTGCGGTCTTCCCACGCCATTTGAATCACAGCAGACACATCCCCAGGACTCAACAGGGCAAGACGTTGTGGAGAGCTCATTTGCATGGTGCCAAGATTTGCGGTTTACAAACTTCGATAGCGATCATGGTTTCAAAATTATGATTCAGAATTCTAATCACTCCGATTTTCACGTACAAACGTCATCAAAACCCGAAATAACCATGCAAACACAATATCTCGGGAGTCAATCTACTCAATTTCTACGCAAAAACACAAGCCCTCCCCAAGTCACCTCCGGCGTTGTGTACTGGTTCAGAAACGACCTGCGTCTGCACGACAACCCCGCCTTGCAACAAGCCATCGCGCTGGCGAAGAGGCAGCACACCTGGTTGCTGCCGGTCTTTGTGCAGGACACCGCGCTGCAACTGACCAGCCCTTGGGGCTTTGTGCGCACCAGCGCACACCGCTTGGCCTGGACTGCGATGGCGGTGCACGATGTGGCGCAGCAGTTGACCGCGCTGGGCAGCCAACTGCTGCAAATCAGCGTCGATCCCAGTGAGGTATTGGCAGAACTGATGACGCGCCTGAGTGCCAGCACACTGGTGTGCGAGGACATTGCTGCACCCTATGAACAGACCCACATCCACACCCTCAAGAAACGCGGACTGGACGTGCAAACGGTATGGCAATCCACACTGATGGCGCCCGAGCAACTGCCCTTTGCGCCGCAGGATGTGCCCGATGCGTTTTCTGGTTTTCGACGCGCCGTTGAGCGCCAAACATTCGCACCGGCTACACCAGCGCCGGCCATCACACACATGCCTGCGCTGCCGGAGCTCGCTTCAGATGCTCTGACAACGCATCCACCCCTTGCCAGCGCCGGCGCTCTGCTGAACGACCCACGCTCGGCATTCCCTTGGTCACAGCCTGCGTTTCATGGCGGTGAACGTGCCGCACTTGCGCATCTGTCGAACTACTGCGAGCGTGGTTTACCGCACAGTTACAAGGCCACTCGCAATGGACTTTATGGGGCCGATTACTCCACCAAGTGGTCACCCTGGTTGGCCACAGGTGCTTTGTCTGCGCGCCAGGCATGGGCCGCCATTCAGTCCTTTGAGGCACAACAGGGCGCCACAGACAGCACGTACTGGATTGGATTTGAGCTGCTGTGGCGAGACCACTTTCGATGGCTTCATCTCAAGTACGGTGAGCGCATGTATTGGCAACGCGGCTTGTCGAACGCCCCGATGCAGCAGGGCGGTCACAATGCACGCGGCTTTGAGCGATGGCGCACCGCCCAAACGGGCCATGCGCTGATTGACGCAGGCATGCGCGAACTCAATGCTACAGGCTATTCGTCAAACCGCTTGCGACAAAATCTGGCGAGTTTTTTGATTCATGATTTGCGCTGCGATTGGCGTGCCGGTGCCGCTTGGTTTGAATCTCAGCTGATTGACTTTGACGTTTACAACAACCAAGGCAACTGGTTGTATCTCAGTGGTCGCGGCACCGATCCCAGAGGCTCAAGGCGCTTCAATCCCGACAAGCAGGCCAACGACTACGACGCTGACGGCACTTACCGTAAACTGTGGCTGTGAAACGCTGTTTTGTCTGTCCAACCCCACCATGCTGGAGCACCTAAAGCCATGCGCACAAACACCACCGTCCTCGCTTTGCTGGTCGGTTTTTTTGGAATGGAGTCGGCCATGGCGATTGAAGAACCCCGCTACGACGTGATCGTCTCGCAAGCGCCGTTCGAGCTGCGGCATTACGCGCCCACATTGATCGCCGAAACCGTGGTGAACGGCGACATGGACGCGGCGTCGAGTAAAGGCTTTCGCCTGATTGCCGATTACATCTTTGGCAACAACCTTGCTGCGGGCTCTCAACAAGCCGCCAAAATTGCCATGACCGCCCCTGTGACGATGGAGCCGCAATCTTCGAAAATAGCGATGACAGCGCCGGTGACCGCCGAGCCGCTGTCAGGCCAAGCGGCCATCGCAGATGCCACCCAGTGGCGCATCCACTTTGTGATGCCCAGCCAATACGCCATGACCACCATCCCCAAGCCCAACAACA
>Ga0214919_10002109_pt1 | contig 31694 bp, 35 predicted proteins | sample LL1503_MetaG_FD_177994 | JGI IMG/M metagenome (GOLD analysis project Ga0214919, IMG submission 177994) | Freshwater microbial communities from Lake Lanier, Atlanta, Georgia, United States - LL-1503 | ecosystem: Environmental > Aquatic > Freshwater > Lake | place: USA: Georgia | collected... | reverse complement strand
TGATTGCATCAAACATACCTTCACAAAGTATGATTGGTGCATCCCAATTTATGTATAATTCTAAACCTATAACTTCCTTAGATGCTACAGGTGGATTTTTATATTTGCGATCTGATTCTTTATAAGCGCGAGCAACAAAATAATTTAAAATACCATTTGCATCATATGATGGTATTATTATTCGTCCACCATACGACCCTTCCTTACAGAAACCAATATTATATTTTAAAATATCGTCTTTAGTTACGTTACGTTTTGTTAAGAATCGCAATGCGTGTTTAGCCTCTATTTGAGCGATTTTGTCCAAGTAAATACCGTTTAATGCGATATACTCAGCGGGTAAAGCGAGTGCCTCATTAGATACAATATCTTCTATATTACTTGGTTGAATGAGCAGATTTAGGTCTTGAAATCTATCTGGTGTTGCTTTTGCTTGCTTAAATAATGTACGGATAGATTTACCTTTAGTATCACATACCCAACAATGCCAAAAATTTTCCTTTTTAGCTGTGGTACGTAGCGATACTTCTAGTTTATTTTTGTGATGAGCACAAAACGGACATTTGAAAGCATAGTTACCTTTACTTGTAGCTTGTCCTTTACCTAAAACAGATTCTACTAATACTAGTAGAGCAGCATTTTCCATAACCTCAAATATAAGGAATTATTCTGCCATAATCAAATCCTTACTATAGAATTTACCTAATATATTATCGTTAATATAGTTTCTATCTTCTAAAACATTATATTGAAATAGATATTTCGCCTCGTAGTATGTTAGTTCTTTTTTAGTTCTACATAAACGTAAAACATGACGCATCATATCCTCAGGCTTACATAACTTAATTTCAGTAGCTGAGCCATAGTAGGTCTTCCAATTACTTTCCTTTATAACAGATTTTTTAGTTGGTCTTCGTCCCTTAGTAACAGGAATTTCGGCTAGTTCCTTTTTGCCTAATTTTTTAGTAGTAGTGTGAAAAAATGCTTTTCTACCAATGTACTTACGTCCAGTAGGGATATGGGTTGTTATATAAACATAACCAACAAAATCATCAATAACAAAATCGGGATTATTTATTAAATCTTCTACCTTTAAGGCAGGTCCTAAAACTTGTAACATAACTATTATTTATTTTTATATTAAACCAATATTAATTAATATATCTTTTACTTTATTTTTATTTTGAATATGTACATTACCATCAGATAATTCTTTTATTAAAAATCCCTCTTCATCTTTATATGGATTGTATATATCAACATATACTATATTTTCTTCAATACATCTTTGATATAAATATTCATTTAATTTTTGAGTATATCTATTTCTATCTGAATCAGAACCTACAAAAGGAAAATTTTCATTAAAATATATTTCAGAATAAAATCTTATTGGAGGAACAATACTTAATACTCCAACATTAGTAGAAATTAATTTTAATTGATTTATATAATTATCAATTAAGGTTTTTATTACTTCGTCTTCTTCTCTTTGTTTTTCTATTATCTGTTTATTGATGTGGCATCTAACATCAATTTCACCATAAGCTAATATTAATAACCCCTCTTCAGAAAATAATTCTTCTTTTATAACTTCTTTAGTATCATAGAGATAATTTAACATATCTTCTATACCATGTTTTCCAATATGGTGCATAGTATTAGGTCCAAAAGCGATAGATGTAATGTTGGGAGATTCATGTAAAGTATTAGCATGGGAGTCTCCAATACAATAAATTTTATTATATTTTTTCTTATGTATCATATCTAACTATAAATGTCATATCTGTATAAGGTGACATTAATATTGGTTTACCAAATTTAGCTACTGCTAGTAATTCATTATTATCATTATATAAACCTATTGTTGTAACATAAGGTGTAAAATAAGATCCTGAAGGTAAAGTTGAACCAGTAGCAAAAAACTTTAAAGTACTATTTAAAGAACCTGTTAAAGTATATGTACTTCCTGATGCACTAGATGATATAGCAGTGATATATTGACTTCCTGAAACAAGTAATGTAGGATTATAAGACAAATTAAATTCACTTTCCTTAATAACACAGCGCACTTCATTTTCATAAACGAAATGTTCGTTTTTAAATAAAAGTTGAAATGAACCACTAAATAAACCGCTAAATGCCATTGTTTTAAAAATTAACGTTGGTTACCAATATAACAATCAATAAGATAACTATTACCTAAAGTAGCTGTTGTGTAAGAACCACCACAGAATGTTTTATTTTCTGTATTCAATACTGTTTGATAATAAGGGCTACAAGCATCTGGAGCTCCATTAATATAGTTGTATATGGTTGACATTTGATAACTAAATGCTCTTGAGGTTTGGAATACAGATACATAGAATTGACCTCCATTAACTGTACTAAATGTATATTGACTAGTAGACGTTAATGAAGAACCTATTTGTACAGCACCTCCTGTATATAATGTGGCATAACCTGTATTACCTGCATCTATTGTTAATCTAACTGTAATAGATACTTGAGGTACTGATGGAGTAATAGTTGGTGTTGGCGTAGGTGATGGGGTAGCTGTTGGTTGTGGTGTTGCTGATGGGGTTGTAGTAATACTAGGAGTTGCTGTTGGTGTTATTGTTGGAGTTGGTGTTAATGAAGCATTTGGTGTTAATGAAGGGGTTGGTGATGGGCTAGAAAATGGTGGAATATTTCTAATTACTGTTCTTCCAAGACATGCTGGATTTTGGTTAACGATAGAAATTTGATTTGTATTATCAGGGACGTTTTTTATAACTCCCGCTTGTAAATCAAATAACGATGCATTTGATTGTAAAAGAGTACCATTAGTATAATCATATACAGTATAAGGACCTGGAGAAGTGCTTTGTGCTGAAAGTTGTATTGTTACGAGTTGAGCCAATTATGTGGTATTTTATATAAATATTTAATTTTCACGTCTTTCTTCAGGCTTATACCATATTATTCTATTATGGTTAACCGGGGATGCTAATAACACTGCTGGTTTTAGTTTATTGCTGCGAGTATCTTGGAACATTTGGCTCATCCATGTTTGTTCGTATGGGTGTGCCCATTTAGTATCAATAAACATTTTTTTATTACCCTCTTTACTAACAATCATAGGCCAATTAGCATAATAAATTTCACCTGAAATGTAGCTTAATTCGTCTAAAACATTAATATTTTTAAAATTAGCACGAGGTGTATTAGGATCTAAACCAGTTGTAGGTAATTTATCATATTCAGGCCACATTTCTGTTCTAACGCTTTGAGGAACATTATACCAAGATACTTGAATATTATTATCCATGTATACTTCTGTATATGATAATTTAAGGAAATCAAATTTTTCCTTAATCATAATTTTATGAATTTTATCATATAAGTTAGGAATATACTGCCTAAATCCATTTCTACAAAATTTACCTTCCATAGATGGTTCATGTATACACATATCATCTTCTAAAAATATATAATAATCACTATCGGATTCATGGAAGTGTTCTGCTACAATTTGTCTACCACCACATATACCACCATTTTTACCAGTTATAATATGTTCAAACCCATATTTATCTGCTATTTCTTTATTATTAATTTTAGCAATAGCATCTGTAGAATTATCAATTAATATTTTACGAGTACGTTTTAACCATTCAGGATGTTTTTCGTAACTATCTAACAATGTTTGTAATTGTTGAGGAAAATTGAATGTTAAAACATATAATGATGTTTTTATATCATCCAATGATAATGATTTTTCAATAAATTGTGTACGTGTTTCTGGTATGGGTTCTAGTTCAACTTTATTTTCATCTAATGCTTGAATAAATTTAATAATCAAGCCATTTGAATCTAAAGCATAACGCCTATATTTTTCTGGTTCTAAATAAGACATTATTAAAAATATGCTTTCTTCAGTACCCATTAAGCCTTGAGCTAAGGATTTATCTACTAAAGAATAATATAATCCATTTGCTTCATGAATTGCTTTTTTAGTACCACCAAACAACCCACCTCTACAAACCCATTCAGCAGTAGTATCACAATATTCATTTATTTCTTTAAATTTAAAACCATGTATTTCATCTGTAGCAGCATATGGATAAGATAAGAATAAAAATGGATTTAAATGATTTGTTATTTTATCTAAAACTTTTTGTTCAGTAAAGAATTTTTCATAAACAGTATTTGTAATACCAGCATCTAACCAAATAAAATATTCTGTATCAAATGGATTCCAAAGAGTAGCATCATGTAACATAAACATTTTAGACATTACAATTGGATTATACCATTCATTAGCTGCTTGAGGACTACCAGGTAACCAACCACCAGGGCCTGTTAAATTTAACCATTCAGGATTTGTTCTTATTTGTTGAGTTTTATCCCAAAATGGAGAATATAATTTTTTTACATCATCTAATTCATAAACCTTAACAAAAGTATTTTCTTTTGATCTTTTAGCCCAAACTAAATGTTCATATTCTTGAGGAATATAAATAAATAAATTAGCATCTATGTCTAAAAAATGGTTAAAATGTTGAATATAGTGATCAAAAGAACGTCCTGGTCTACTAATATTCCACAAACCTGTTACTATGGTTAAGTCTTTATTCATATTATTTTAAGTATCCTAAATTTACAAAATCCATAAAATTCTCATCTAATTGAGCTTGTCTATATAAATTACAACCTTCTTGACCTTCATGAGAAGTATGGCGTAATACAGGGAAAGTTGTTACTCCACCTTTTTCTTGCCATTGTTCAATAGTAATTAATTGTTCTTCATGTTCATAGGTAGCAACTAATCTTCTAATTCCTTGCTTACCCATATAAGCACTTACTAATATATCATCATTCCATGATTTGCCTACAAAATCAGTAAAAAAATCATTTTCAAACCATTTGCGTCTATAAGATACTGTCTTGTAATGTTGTAAACGATTTACTTCAACATCTCTAGGAACAGATACTACATAATGTTGTCTAACATCATCAAATTCTATATTTTCAGCTCTAGTTCCATCATACCCAACAGCAGTATTAACAAATCTATTTTGATTTCTAACTTGTTCAGCAACCATTCCTGGGTGGTAAACTAAATCATCATCACAAACAATAATAATTGCTTCAGGATCATCTATACGTTGTAAAGTATGATACAATTTAGTAACAGGTCCTAAATCCTCCAAGTTATCAAATATTTTGAATTTAGGATTTGTTGTTGATAATTCTTTCATCCATTCAGGAATAATATACTCCTCACCTGTATATTTTAATACTGTAGGTACATTAAAGTGAATTTCATACTCCCCCTCATAATCTTGGTTGATTAAAGAGTCAATATTGCTTTTAATACCAGCATCATAATCTTGAGTTATTCTAGTTGGTAATGTTGTTAGTGTTACAATTACTTTGTTCATTTTGTTTATTTTTCTGTATATATTGTGTTATGATTATTTAATAATTCCCAAATAAAATCCTGTGAACGACCCATATGGTCTCCACTTTTAGCTCTAAATTCGTTAAATCCAGAACTTGGGAAAGGTAATGGATTAATTATTGGGAAATGATGAGCACCACGACCAAGATCATTTACTGCTCTAAAGTCCGTTTCTTTATCCCAGGCAACGCATGTAATAAGTCTTTGATATTTTCTAAAATAATATCCTACAAGAACATCATCATTATCACAAGCTGTTAAAAAATCTTTATCTAAAAAATCATCATTAAAAAATTCTCTTTTATAACCAACTGAGTGCCAATGCCCTGGTACATTTAACTGAATATCAAATTTAGCTGGGAAAAAAGTATGAGTATTTGGTAATGTATATTTTTTTACTCCGTCTTCCACCCATCCTCTTTTCTGTACTGGTGTATCACCTCTAAAGCAAATAGCATCATTTGGGTATTCATTGCGTTTTTTTAAATGATATTCTAACATATCTTTGTGATAGACGTGATCGTCATCACATACAATTAAAATATCGTCAGGATTATTAGAATATAATAGCATACCTGTTAACTTAACCACAGGACCAAAATCATCTTCTACTCTATTAATAATTAATTTAGGATTTTCCTCAACATATTTTAATAAATCTTCAGATATAACATATTCTTCATCATTATTATTTTTATAACGATATGGAACATTTAATACTACTTTATAATCAGCTGTAGTATCTTGATTTAACAATGAATCAAGATTTTGTTTAAATTCGTTCCAAAAACTCATTCGTACTGGAACTGTAGTTAGTGATATATAAATCATATTATAGTGTTTTTAAAAAGTCTAGATTGCAATCGGCAATGTTAGTATTATTAGGATAATCTAAATCAACGATTGGATAGTCTTGAGTATCAGATATTGAATCAGTAACATATTTTCTATTTACAAATGAAAATTCTGGTACTCTAGGTATTGTATGACCTTCATATTCAAATTCCCCACCCCAATTATTACCATGAACGTGTGTTAATATAAAATGCTTATTAATTTTTTCCATCATATCAATAAATTTAGTTTGGTTTTGTAATTGTTCTAACCAATGTACTTCAACTACAATACCACAAACAAACGTTGATAAATCATCAATATCAGCATTTAAAAAATAATCAAACTCAGCACCTTCAGTATCAATTTTTAAAAATATGTCTCCTTGAATACCTAAGCTATCATAATGTTCCCTAACATCTTTAACACTTAAAAGATCAGATAAATTTTTAACTGATTCATAAAGTACATCTAATGATTTTTTATACTTTTTTACTTTAGTTACACTTTGGTCTTCACTTAAGTCATCAAATGCTTTGTCTAAAAGATCTTTTCTTATATACAATTCATTAAATAAACTTACTTCTTTATCTTTATTAGATAAACTTGATCCTAACCCTTCAGGGAAAAAGTATTGCTCACCTTGGCTCCATTTTTCTTGATGCCCAGTATGATCAAATATGTAGTTTGGTTTGTCGTACTTAGCGATAAAGTCATCTTCATAACTTTTATCACCACCATAACCATAAGTAAATAAGGTAGTACATTTATTAAGTACTATTTCAGATACAACATAACCACCGTCGCTTTTATTACCTAAACGAACTTTAGGAGAATCAATTTTGTAAGGTTTAAAATATTTTAACATGTTTTTATTTTTTAATAAGGAAATTCTTGAAAATGATCTATATAGTATTGTTTTAAACCATCATAATTTTTATCAATAAAATCTTGTTTACCAATGAGTGATGGAATAACTGTACCTAATGCCCAACTCCAAAATCTATCTTCAGGGAAACCACATAATTTAAAAGAATTATTATTATTTCTGTCTATTCCTTTATCTTCAGACCATGGATATCCTTTAGCTTCTAATAAATTAAAAAGTATAGCTAGTATATATTCTGAATGGAGATTCCACATAGTGTGCACTCCTATTAAAAAATATTTATCATCTGTTAGCACGTCATGTGCTACATTATTTAATAATTCAAAAAAATATTTAGTATATTCTTTGTTTGGAAATTTTAAAGTTCTAAAATTACCATCTGTAGTTAAAAAGTTATTATCAACTACTTCTTTATTAGTAATTTTATATTTGTCATTAATATATAATGCAAAGTCTTTTATATAAGAATTATTATCCATATTATATGTACCACCAACAGGCAATATTACTACTTTATCTTCTTTAGTAGTAAAATAATTTTCTAATTTATTATAAGTTTCAGAATCTACTAAAGGAAGAACATCACAATCCATCCAAATAAATCCATCATAATCAGATGATTTTTCCCAATTTAAAGAAAATCTTTGAAGTAACGTAGGAATTTTTACATTATTTTCTAAGCAATATTTAGCAAATTCAGCTTCATCCTTTATTAAAGGTGGTACCTTTTCTAATTCAATAGACCAAGGATAATCTTTTCTTATTTCATCTATATTATTAATATATAAATTAGATTTATGAGATACTTGATTAAAGTATTCAACTTCATCAGTCATAATAAAGACATCAAACTTATCGTATGCTGGATATGTTTGAAGATTATGTAGTAATCTGGCTTTGTAGGTTGGGCCTAGAGCCATTTGTACTATTAATATTTTGTTCATTTAATCTATTTTGTATTCTAAACGTTCACACCATCCTTTAGCCTCACTATAAGCCCAATATACAACTCTAACAGGTTTTTTCTCAATTAAAAAGAATTCTTCATAATGAATATTTTGTCCTTTGTTAAATTGTATTAAGTCATCTCCATCTACATATTTGGTATTAATTGCTTTACCATTTTCATCATCAAACGCTATTAATACAAATTTATAATTATCATCAGGGAAGAAATTTTTGTCAACTGTTATTAAATAATAAAATGATTCCATAAATGATTGTTCCCACAATTCATCATCTTTAATTAATGGATTTGGTGGGTAAAAATTATCTAAAGTATATTTTTGTACTGCTTTTTTCTTAAAGTTAAAACCAGCATACTTTTCAAAATCACGTAACGTTCTTACAGTACCTAAATCATAACCTGTTAAATCAATATTTGGGTCTTCTTCAGTACGTAATAAAACTCTTATTTTTTTACGAGCATAATCTTGTTTTTTCCACCAATCATTTCCAGCTTTAGCATCATCATCCCATTTAAGTATACCTGATCTTTCTTCTCTCATTGTTGAATGCCAAATAACTAATTTATGGGGGTGGAAGAAATCATAACCATGAGTATATGAACGAACAGTTAAATTTAATTCTTCACCACTAAAATAAATATCAGTATCATGTCTTATTTCACGAGCCCATTCAGAGCGAGCAAAGCAAAAATGTCCCGATAAAAAACGTGACATTGGTGGTTCTGTCATAAATTGATGACCTTGTAATAAACCCGGGCGTATAAAAATCGTACCATGCGGATAAAAACAAGCAAACTGTTGTTGCCAAGGTTCCATTGAACGTCCTTCAGGATCATTTAATGGGGTGTATAATGGCAGATAAGCGGCCAATATAGGTTTATGTCCTTTTTCCTCTAATTTATTATGCATATCAATTAAAGTAACATCCCAATCTTGTGCAAATCGATGATGTGAGTCTAATTGTAATATATAATCTTGATTAGTTAATAATTTTTCATTAATTTGGGCGCGGGCCCAAGGTAATCCTTGTGCCTCAGTATATAACACATCCATTATATGAAAGCGTTTATCCTTTCTAAATTCATCTAGATTATCAAACGTATCATCAGGATGATATTGTCTACAAATACCAAAATGAATACGTTTTGGATATTTTGCTTTTGCTAAAGCATCTTTAATAGAGGGAATCAATTCCGGATCTCTATATGCTGGGAGATGTAGTAATATAGTTTCTTTTTTATTCATATTTTATTTCTTGTTCTATTGGGTCCATCCAATCTTTAGATACACTATGTGGCCAAACTCTCCATTTATGGGGTTGAATGTCGCTTTCAAATTCTCTCCATATGTGTACAAATTGATCGTTTGGAAGTTCATTTAATAAGAATTTTATTTCATTAGCATCAGCATCTTTTCTAAAAATATCTTTACCATTTTTATCTAATAATGCTATTACAAACAAATCATAATCCGGTTCAGGTAAAGAACCTTTGTAAACATCTATACAAACCTTTACTTTACTAAGTAAACCCGATTCATAATCTCCTTTAGTTGGTGGGGGATTATTTGTTAAAGTATACTTATGTATTTGTCTAGTTCTAAACTTTAAACCAGCATAACGTTCATAATCTCGTAACATTCTTTTATTACCAAACCAATATTTTCCAAATTCTTTTTGAGAACAACCTTCACAATCACCTTCATTCATTCCAAATAATGCTCTAAATCTAGCGTATGAACTTTTATCTCGTTCTACATATATTGGATCATCATCCCATTGTTTTGTTTTACCATCTCTAAAATATTCATGCCAAGCATATATTTTATGAGGACTAAATAAATCATAACCCCAAGTGTAAGCACGAGCAGCTAATGATGTTTCTTCACCATGAAAATAAAAATTAGGATCATATGGAACTTCTTCAACAAATTTACCTAATGTAAAAATAAAATGGGCTGATATAAAACGGGTAGGTACAGGTTCTTTAAAGGTTTTCCAGTTATCTAATCCTTGTGGGTTTAAAAATACAGCACCTTCAGGTAAAAATCTTTGAATATTTAACATCCATACCTCATTAATTCTACCATCTGGTTCTTTATTTGGGAAATATGATGGTATATATGCTGATATTAATGGTTTAGGGTAGCTTTTACATTGTAAATAATGTAACATATCAATTAATTCTCTATCCCAATTTTTAATAAATCGGTGATGTGAATCTAATTGAAAATAATAATCTTCACCTTGGTATTGTTCTTGTATTTTAGCTCTAGCCCAACATACGCCTTTAGATTCTTCATATGGGATATCAATAATTCTAAAACGTGTATCGTTTTTATATTTTTTTAAAGTATCCCATTTATCTTTTTTAGAATGTTGCCAGGCAATGCATATCACTAAATCATCAGGATTAGCAGCATTACTTATTAAGTCGTGTAATGTTGGTAGCAGTTCAGGATCCCTATAGGATGCTATCGAAACAAAGATTTTTGACATAACTTAAATATAACTAATTTTTATTTAATATCCAAACATTTTATTAACAAGATCCTTGGAATCCAGAATTGGCTGTAAAGTACAAGGTAACATTAGAGAATACTTGATAAGCTTGACCTCCATAAGGTAAAGCGCCACAACTAGAAGGACCTGTTGGGTAACCACTACCCACAGCTATACTAATTGCTGTACCTGCTCCAGATGTTATAGGACCAGTTCCATTAGAACATGCAAATTGTATTGTTGTTCCACTAGTTACGTTAGGTATATTACCGGCATTAACTCCTGAAGTAGTAACTGCAGTAGATAGTTTATTTTGTGTAGCCCAAGCATCATCACTCCACCAAATAAATTCTTGAGGGGATAGAAGTCCACTTGATTTAGCAAACACATTAACTGTATATGTTGGAGGTATTGGAGATTCGGAAGGTGTTAATGATGGAGTAGGAGTTATACTAGGTGTTCTAGTAATACTTGGAGTAGCAGTAATGCTAGGCGTTCTGGTAATTGATGGTGTTGGTGTTAAACTTGGTGTACTAGTTGGATCAGGTGTTCTAGTAATACTTGGTGTTGGTGTTAACGATGGAGTAGCAGTAATACTTGGAGTTGCAGTAATACTTGGAGTTGCAGTAATACTTGGAGTTGCAGTAATACTAGGTGTTAATGATGGAGTAGCTGTTAATGATGGGGTAGCAGTTATTGATGGTGTTGGTGTTAATGATGGTGTAGCAGTAATACTAGGCGTTCTGGTAATTGATGGTGTTGGTGTTAATGATGGGGTTGGTGTTAATGATGGAGTAGGGGAAGGTGGTAGAGTTGGGGTTATACTAGGAGTTAACGATGGAGTAGCAGTAATACTAGGTGTTCTAGTAACACTAGGTGTTAACGATGGAGTAGCTGTTAATGATGGAGTTGCTGTTATTGATGGAGTAGGTGTTAATGATGGAGTAGGTGTTATACTTGGAGTAGCAGTAATACTAGGAGTTAATGATGGTGTTGCAGTTAATGAAGGAGTTGGAGTTAATGATGGTGTTGCTGTTATTGATGGAGTAGGTGTTAATGATGGAGTAGGTGTTATACTTGGAGTTCTAGTAACACTAGGTGTTAATGATGGTGTAGGCGTTGGGGATGGTGGTATTAAAGTTAATACAGGTTCAAAATCACAATCAGGAGCCCCAACATTAAATCTGATTAATGCTTTATTGCTTGTAAGAGATCCAAAGCTACCAGTAGAATTAACTGTATAGTAGATATCATATACCCCTTGTTGGAAATAGGGATATGGGCTAGAACTAGAAACCATACTAACATCACTATTATAACTACCTGTAAGTTTAATAGTAGATTTTTGAAATGCACTACCTGATAATGTAATAGAGCTTGTAACTAAAGATCCAAATCTAGCTAAATCATTATCTAATATACTTCCCGTTTTATCATAATCACTTGCTAAAACATTAATAATATCCGCTACCGCAAGTGGAGGTAGAGGGAACATATCTTGATAGTCTTGGTTTGTAATAACAACTAAACCTTGAGGATAAAATATATTACCTACATAAGTAATATTATTATCTAATATATTGCCATTACCATCATCTGTTATATAATATGCAGATGATGATAAAATAAAGTTATAAGGTAATAATTTATTACCAAAAATTTCTTGATTAAATCCTAATACACGAATACCTTCATTAGAGCCTGTAGGAAAATAATTTTTAAATTTAGGGTTTTCATCATAAATAAAATATGATGAAGTAGGACGTTGTTGAGAAGCAGATTCGTAAAATATTGAATTTGCTAAAGAAGAAGTATTTAAAAGAGAACCACTAAATTCTTGATAAAATAAATGATTTATTGAATCATAAACTAAACCTTCATATTGACCCTCAGTTACAGGATCCATAATAGAATCGAAGCTACTAGTTAAATTAGTACCTTTATATATTGTTACGTAACCATCATTCTTTGGATACCCCGAAGAGTAAGTTAAGTTCCACTGCTTATTGGCAGCATATGGTACATGCGTAACGTCTGATTTGCTTAGTTTTTTGAATGATGACATACATAAATTAATAATCTAACTTCACTCTGATTAATGCTTCTTTAGTAAAATCTTTTACTAATGGTTTAGATAATTTAGCTACTGCTAATAATTCATTATTATCATTATACATACCTACTGAGGTAACGTATGTTTGAGGGTTATTGATTAATGTAGTGTATAATAAATTACCATTACTATCTATAATAGATGGATTTGAAGTATAATTATATTCACTGTTTTTAACACGAGTAAAGAAATAACGTGCTGAAATAGTTTCAGATGAGTTCATTCTAAAATTACTACCTCCTACTAAAGAATTGTATAAAAATAAATGATTATTAACTACTGTAGTTCCTCTACTTTGACTTACATAGTAGTTAGTACCACCACTACCTGTTAATTGATTAGCATTTAATATAATAGTATTCAAATCAGGGAAAAATAAACCATAAATTGGTGAAGTACTTCCTGTTGCTACTATATTATAATATTTGTTTTCACCAACAAAACGAGTTAAGTTTGTAGTACTACTATCATCACCTAAATGTAATCTACCTGCACTACCACTTAATGTTAGTAATAAAGAACCAGGTAATAAAGATTCTTTATAACGAGCTCTAGAAACATTAATTACCCATATAGCATTTGAAGTTGTAGTACCGTCAAAAGTAAAGTTTTGAGTTTCAGTGCCATATACTAAATTTCTATATTGACCATAAACAATACGTGATGGAGAGTATCCAGGTACAGCGGCATTAATTGGTGCTGATCCTGATCCACTTACGTGACCATATTGAAGGCTAAATTGAACTGAAGCAGAAGTTGATAGAGTTAAGTTTGCATCGTAAACATCTAAATAATACTCAGTGTATGTACTAGATGTAAAAAATGAAGATAAAGTGTAGTTATCTCCACTCCATAAACCACGTACTACGGTTTCTGAACTTATTACGGAATCTTCTGTGTTATATCTTGTAAATGACATTTTTTAAATTATTTTAGATTGTAGCTACTTTTTGAATGTTTAATGGTACACTAATTCTAGCTCCACTATCTCTACCAATAACGGTAAGTGTAGTTGTTAATGTAGTCAAAGTAGATCCAAATAAAGTATTGAGTGTTGTTCCTGTTAATGTAAATGAAGTACCTACTTGACTTGTTGAAAGTACAGTACCTGAAGTTGTATTTAAACCTGTTATTCCAGGGGTAGCTGTTGTGATACCAGTACCAGCAAATGCTGATAATAAGCGAGAATCAGAAACAGTAACAATATATCCATTTGCTTCAAATGTACTTGTAGCGCCTAAATAGTTAAGTGTTTGAGGAGTTATTGTTAATGAAGCACCTTGACGTAAAGCAATGCTAGTATATCCAACATTAATGACTGGTAAACGTGATGTACCACGAGGTAAGGTTACTAATTTATAACGCATAATTTGCGTGTCTTCTGGGTATGCTTCAATTACAGGCATGTTCTCAATAGCCTCGCCGTAATATGCAGAGCCAGATGGATGATTTGGATTATACAAAGTATAATCAATTTCATCATCAGCTAATGAAAATTGTGTAATTTGAAATGAACCATCGTTACGAGCCAATAATTGACGACCTTTTGTTGTCAATATAGCATCTATGGTGATTACTGTTGGATTTAAAATTGCCATAATTCTTTATGTTGTATATATTATAAATATATTAAATTGTTAATTTTTAAACGGTGTTTATTGTTGTTCCTTGTTGGGTTTGCAATAGTTTTTGTTGTACTTGTCTAGTTATTGTATCAATATTATTTAAAACACTTGGAGATAAATTACCAGGAATTATAAATCCATATGATGTTTGTCCATCTTCTTTATCAAAAGATAAGTTGATATTAGTTTCATCAGGTAATTTTGATAATAATAAAAATTGACTAACTGTAGTATTTGTATAAGACCCTGTTGTTAAATTATTAACTAAATTAGGAGTTACTTTTACAGTTAATTTGTTATTATTATTAGAATCAATTGATATATCACTAATATTAAGTTCTTGATATTGAGTATTACCATTATAATAAACTAGAATCACATCTCCAACCTTAGGTGAAAACGTGTTTGAAACGTTACCATAAGTTGGATGTAATAAAGCAGAACTAGTCGCAGATATATATAAATAATCTGTAAAGTTTGATAAACTTGAATTAAATACTAATGTATCAATTGCACTAGAACCCGAAATAAATGGTGAAGCAGAACCAGTTGCAAATGGGTATATTCCAGAAGAGTTTAATGAGTTTCTTAATCCATCATATGGTGTATTTTTACCTGTAGCTGCTAATGAAGCTGTAAGGAATTGAGGTCCTGATACGTTAAATTGTCTTAATTGAAAATAAATTTGGTCTCCAGGATTATAATCTCTACCTGAACTTGTAACATTAAATATTAATGTTCCTGCTAAGTTAGGCCCAGAAGATATAAATGTTTGAGTTTGAGAGCCAATAGTAATATTATTAAGAGTTGAGCCTGAAGCTACTATATCAAATTTATAAGATGCTGAGTAGTTAGGTTGAGGATATTGGATGTTTATACCAAAATTAGATGAGAAAATCATATTAGCACTTTGTGAAATACTGTAAGTAGGAAAGTTATTTACATAGTTATTAGAACCTGTAAATCTAAAGTTAGAATAGTAACTATTACCTCTAGTAAAATCAGGATCAAGTGTATCAAATATTGGATATATGCTGCCTGTTCCATTAACAATAGCAGATGCTGTATATCTATTTAATGATCCTGATACTGAACCTGTTATAAATGATCCATTATTATTAGAGCGCATTAATATACTGGTACCTTTTCCTACATACTGAAAGTATAATTTTTGATCTGAACCAGTGTAATATAATATTGGATAATAAGAATACCCACTATCAAAAATAGTTTTAGCACCATCTGTTGTCTTTTGATTACTATATTGTTGATTATCAAATAAAGCAATATTTGATGTTGAACCTAATTTAAATGTATTTTGAATTTCAACCCAATTACTATTTGGTTTTAAAATATCTGTTTGACTTAATTCTGTTAAACTACCGCTTTCATCTACAAGATATTTTAAAGCAGTTGTATTACGATTAGGAAAGAAAGAGCTACTTACAATTTGAGTAAATAATCCAATTTTTCTAACATATTGATCTATAACAGCTGTTTTACCATATGAATTATCCCCAACATAAACTAATGTACCTTGACTATCGTATGAAGCAGAAGTATATAAATTATAAGCTAAGCTTGAAATTTTTACTCCATTGTAACGTGGTAAAAGATAAGAATCTAATGATAAGTAAGAATCTTGTAAAAGAGATGGTGTTAATATATTTCTAGATCCTGTTCCTATATATCCAGTACTACCTGAAATTTCTAGTGTTTTTCTAGTACTTGAAGCAATACTATGTGAAATATTATTTAATAAAATATTAAAATCAGAATGAATAAATTCTGAATAGTCTACTTGTTGATATGTTGATTTTCCTAAATTATAAGAACTTGTATTATATAAATAAGGATTATAATTGTTTGGTGTAAAATAATTATTATATATATCAATTTCGCTTCCACTTATTTCTCCTGTAAGATAAGACATTTTACTTCCTGATAACCAGTCATAATAGTTGTCATATGGAGAAGAAATTCTAGAAGCACTAATTTCTGGTTGATATACTATTTGATTAGTAGTACCATTAGTACGAGCATAAGACCACTTATTTCTCTCTAAAACTGGAGATTCAATTGATACACCTGTAGTAAGATTAATTCTAGCTGGTGTATTATCCTCTAACATTTTAAATAATGAATTATCAAAGAATTGAACTAAACGAATAAATCCACTATAGTTCATTAATGAACCTGTAAAACCGGGGAATGAACCTGTTCCTTTAAAGTATATATTTCTTTGAACAACTAAATCATTATAAGAACCACTTGATAATTGTCTAGGATCACCAATATAATCATCTATTAACCAACTAGGGTTACTAGCAGATATAGATCTAGATATGTAACTATTTATCTGTGTTTGAGGAGAGAATGAAACATCAACATAATGATCATCTGCTGTTCTAAATTTAGAAGACTCAGAAGTATATTGTACTATACTAACAAGTGGAGATAGTACACTACCTGTAGCAGTTGAATTTACAATTCTAACTTTATCATTATTATATCCTGTTAATAATTGTGTTTTAGTAGCACCACCATATTCATTGATATTTAATACACTAGCTGTAATTAAATTACTACCAGTAGGGGTATAATAAGAAGAAGTAACTGAACCTGAATAGATGTTATAATAGTCTTGATTTGATATACCAAAAGTTGAAAGTAATGTTCTTAAACCAGCTACAGTGCCCTTACGTTGTAATAATAAAGGTAAGTTATGGTATATACGTTTATATGATTCTGCTAAAATATCTTTTTTAGGAATATTATTTAAATAACTACTTGTAGCCGAAAAATCAACTAACGAACCACTATAATAAGCACTACCTGTATTCGCACCTAACAAATATTGAGCTACACTTTGATCACCAAAGCTATTAAATATTCCTATTCCTAATGATTGTAATAAATTATAAACAACATCTTTAGAAATACCAATATTTAAATTATTATTAGCTTGATTTATATCTGTTATTGATTTAACATAAACCCATATATTATCAAAATATTGACCCATCATATTTAAAAAGGTCAAATAATTTGCATTATCTGTATCATCTATTACATAACTAGGTACAGAATATTTAAAATAGTTTACGTTATTTGCATCATAATCATATGCACTTGATGTAGTAGCATTATACCAAGTATATCCTTGTGATGAAGTTGATGGAAATAATATATAAGGTCTAGCATTACTTGTTTTTGGGAATGGAGTAATACCATATTGTGCTGATGATGTTAATGAGCCTGAAGTAAAGTATAGGTAATTTTCAAATCCATCAAAATTAGTAATAAGATCATTAACACTAGATGAATATGAATTTATTTCTGATTGTAAGCTACTAGTAGTAGATACATAAGGGGTATATTTACTTATTAATATATTGTAACTTTCTATTTGTTGAACTTTATCATAAAAGTTTTCTATACGAGATAAAGCAGATCCAAATGTTACAAAACTACCAAAACCACCAGTAGCACTTCCATCAGCACTATCGTAGTTAATATTAATAGCAATACTTTGTGAATTATTTTGATTTAATAATCCACTTTGATTATTTGAAAAATTATTTAAGTAAGGAGTAGTGGTTGTGTTTAACCCAAATCTTGAAATATTTCCAAAATTAGGACCTCTTAATTTACTACCAGTTGGAGCTGCTAATATAGCATCAAGATTAATATCAAACATATATGGAGTAGAAATTTCTTCTACTACCCATAATGACGTTTTTTCACTAATAGAACTATCTAATGGATCGTATAATTTAAATAAAACTTCATATCCAGAATCTACTTTATTTAAAACAATATTAGTAACTATAGCTTGTTTATTGTCACTAAAATTTAAAAGAAAAGGATCAAAATATGAAGATGAATTGTAACTATTAATTAAATTAATAGATCCTGTCTCTATTTGAATATTAGTTAAAGCAACAGAACCCGCTCTAACCTCTGTTCTATCAGGTGAAATTTCTTTAATAAATAGCTCTGCTAAAGGATATCCTGATATTCTATTTTTAAAAATATTATATTGAACCTTAAATTCACCTGATGAATAACCTAAATCTTGTAAATCTTGTACAGGATCAATTTCAATAACAGGATAATAAGAAGCAGAAGTACTTAAATTAGAAACAGAACCTACCTGATTACCTGAAGGTGATTGTCCATTTATATTAGTTGGTGGAATTATTCCTGGAGTAGAACTTACATTACTGGGTAGCTTGTATTGGAGGTAGTTATAACTTTTATCTAGTAAATTATCTCCTATATCATATACATAATATTCAATATAGTCTTCAAAAGAATTAAAGTTCTTTTTTATTTTTTGTGAAGCAATTAATCTTAAGTCATCTATAGCATAACGTGATACTTGAGTTGTACTTAATATACTACCTACTATTTTTATATTGTCTGCCATTTATTAAACTACAAGATTTTGGGTTGAGTATTGTTGTGCACTGTTAACTGTAGATTGTATATCTACTAGTTGTTGTCTTAATGAAGTAATTTCTTCTAATAAAGCTTGAATATCTGTAGTATCAATTCTTACATCTAAAGTACCTGCTATTTTTTGTAGCATTTGTCTTAATATGTCTGCTGGTATAAGAGGGTATAATGAATTAAATAAAGCTAAAAAATCTTCTAAAGTAAATGAAGGTGATGTTGCTGTTTGTTGATTACCCACTTCATTAGCTGGTGCTAATTGACTAAATTGGGTATTTACAACTTTATTAAAAGCATCCTTATCGAATACTATTTTCTCTATATTAATGTTAGACATTATCTTATAACTTTAAAGTAGTGATTATCATCAGATACTACTGTTTCACCTGTTGCAAATACACTTTTAAATAGTAATTTATAATAACGTTCAGGTTCCAACCCGTTCATGTATATGTCAAAATAATTACCAGATGAATCACAACTAATTTTAGTATAGTTCGTATCGTAATCTACGACAATTTCTTGGGTATCCAAATCTACTAGTGACCAATATGAAGAAGAAGGTAATGCCTTATTACTTAAATATAAAGATGTTGTTTGGAATACTCTTGTTGGGTATTTATCCCTTACATTAACTTTAAAACGTTGAATTGAATCTTGTTGAAATTGTCCTTTATTATTACCCATTGATACTACATAAGTACTACCACTAACTACAGGCAATGAACCTGTTGTATATGATGAATCATCCCATCTAATTTCTAAACAAGGAGGATAAATTGTATGTGTATTGCCTGAAAAATATTTTAATTCAAAAACAGATGCTGATGGATTAAATTCAATTGATGATGAATGTTTTAAAATTATACCATCATTTGCTATAGAAGAACTACTATATATTCCTGTAGAGCCACTATACCAAGCCTTTGCAATGTTAGTAACTTTTAATTCTATATCTTTAGAAGTAAGATTTGTATAGGATTGGCTTGATTCAAATTTATATGAAGATGTTACATACCAATTACCACCACCTGATGTACCGGCTGCTCTATATGAACCTGTAGTTCCAGTTTTAAATGAACTAACAGCCCAAGTACTTCCACTAAGTGCTGTGGTATATTGCCAACTAACTCCATTTGTAGTAGAAGGTATATTACCTAATTTACCAGAACCCATATTCCAACTTCCTGAAAGTGGATGAGCAAATAATGTATAGTCTAAGGGTAAAGAAGAAGCATTTGCTAAGTATAACTTTAGGTAAACATCAAAACTTTTACCAGCAGTTCTAGCTATTGATTCACTTATTTGAGCAGTTGGAAATTTTATAACTCCACGTGATACTTCATAAGTAGAGTTAAGAGTATAATATGTACTAATTTCTATAATTTCATCTAACCCAGTATTAACTGTGGGGTAGTATGAATATAAAGTAGCACTTTTTTCAGGGAATATTTTATAGATTGCCATAGTTAGTAATTACTACATATAAATATAGCAACTATCAAACTATTTTATGCAAGTAGTGCGTGGTATTCTTTAAAATGTTTAATACGATCGGGTAAACCAATTGTACCACCATTAACACGTTTAGTAATAGATGTAACAACTGCGTCAGTTGCACCGCCATCTGCTATTTTATGTAAACCATTCTTATTAAAAAACCATGCTGCTGATGCTAATGGGTATTGAGTTGCAACTAATGTTGGGTCAGTATTAATATCGGCACCAATTGATTTAAAAAATGATTGATAGTTAGTTTTTCCAGTTAATTGGATATAACCGCGACCACAAAATTTAGCACCCTCCCCACTTGCCTCATCGCCGTTACCCATTCTAGATGAATAAACTTTATTAGCAATTTTTTCAGGTTTGCGTTCGTATATTTTAGCTAAAGCTTCTGTTGGAAAATATTTTTTGAATATACCCATTAAACCTTTAGCGCTATAATTTAAATTTTCTTTAACTAATCTAAAACCACCTGATTCATGACCACATTGAGCTAAAAAATGAGCTAAACGTAATGGAGTATTAATTTCAAATTTATCTTGAATACCTGGGATTTGAGAAATAACGGCATCCGGAATGTGTCCTTTTAATTTGTCTAAATTCATAATTTTAATTTTTAGTATGTAACAACTCTACCTTGAATATCTGTATTAGGATATCTTACTTCAAAAATTGAAGGATCTGCTGATGGATAAATATTTCCATTTCTTGTTGCTCCGGGAATATCATAAGCATATTGAGAGTAAGTAATTCCTGTAGTATCTTGTTTATTTACAATTTCTAGTTTTGTAACTGATTGTACTCCTTTTACTTGTAAAAGAAGAACCATTATATCTGATATAACTATTGGTTGGTTTATTTGCCAACTTTCTATATTAAAAAAATTCTTTAAAGCTGCTACACAATTTGACAATACTGTTTGGTTATTAAATCCACTTATAATTGTAATATCAAAGTTAACTCCTATATTAATATAAAAGGCATCTCTAATATTAATAGAATCAGTTACCATTCTATATTCATTAATGTAAGTAACTAAATTATTTTTTAAATTAGTAGAGGCCGAAGACAACTGCTTGCTCGAATTGTATGCCAAAATATATAAATCTAAAGATAATGGGTTATTTGAGCTTATTTGTGGTTGAGTAGTAGTTTGAGGGTTTTCTAATTGATCTTGGGTAACATATACTTTAGATATACTACCATAATCAGAAGGTAATGATAATGCTCTTACAATATAGTCATTTTTAGTTACAGCACGCAGTTGAGATGAATGAGCATATAAAGCATTATTTCTAATTTCTTCAATTTCATCTCCATTTCTACCACCGGATGATGGTTCTGTATTAGTTGATATTACACTATTAACTATATTTGAATATGTTACTGTAGAATATCCTGATTTAAAGTAAATATTTCCTGTATTAATAATTGTTAAGTCATTAGAAGGAATATTTGATGTAATACCACCACCTACTAAATATCTTACTGTTAATGTAGTATTGGATGGAGCTAAACCATATTCTTGGGTATAAAATATAGAAGCTTGATTATAATCATTTAATAGATTTGATATACCTGGTACTAAACCTAATTTAATATTATCAGGGGTTGGAATTATATTTCCATCTTGTTTATTAGAAACACCAGCTCCAAATTCTAATTGTAAAGTATTATCTGATAAAAGTCTTGAAACAAATCTACGAGGAACTCTTCTTAGTTGTAGTAAGTAAGGTACTTGATCTGAGTTATAGTTTGAGTTAGTTTGTTTTTCAAAAATTGAGGATTGTGCTAAATATGGTACTTCATACCAAATATTTCCATTATTATCTGTTACATCTAGTATTTGTATAATATTGGTATCACTAATTACAGCTGTAGAAAATTTCTGAGGTGTAGTAAATGTAAAAGTAGTTGATTTTATTTCAGCGGATATAGCAGGTACAGATTTTTTAACTAAAAATGAATTACCAATTGTAGGATGATTACCATAAAAAGTAATAGTAGCACTACCAGTATCAGTAAAATCTACTTGTTGAGTTGTTAAAAATTTAGTTCCTGCAGAAGTTGAAGTAATTGTTGTATTATTAGGAATTACTAAACCATAACTAGTATCAGGTATTGCTGTACCACCTGCTATTATACTAGGCATTATTTGATATACATCAACTGTAGCTGAAGAAGCATATGATGATTTAGGACGATATCCTAAAGCATAAGACATAGCATATAAATTTTCTTTTTCCTTAGCGTATAGTAAAAAGTTTTCTTGAATTTGATTGTCAAGATAAAATGACATTACATCACCAACATATGAAGCCATTTCAATAAACATAGCTCCTGGGTTAGCATCTGAAAAGTCATTATATGCTGTTGGAAAATAGGTTTTAGCGTAATTAGTTAAATTAGCTTTAAAATCACTAAAACTTTTATTTAAATATGATATATTATTATCTTGGGCCATTATTATATAAATTGTACAGTTACTTGGTCTGGTGTGTTAGAAATTATTAAACGATAGTTTATAGTTACATTTAAAGTATTATAATCAGTATTCGGTTCAATTATTACATCTTGTAAAAATATTTCAGGAATAAAAATATTAACAGCATCTGTTATTTTTGCTTTTAAAATTTCTATACTAGAATCAGTAATATTATCAAATAATGATTTTCTTAAATCCGTTCCGAATTCAGGATTCATTATTCTTTCGCCTTTATCAGTTAATAAAAGATTAATTAAGTTTGATTTAATTTGCTCTTTAGTACTGTATGTTTTATTAAATACACCAGGTGCATTAAAAGGTAATGATACCCCAATTACAATATTCTTTTGTAAATCTAACGGATTTACACGTATTGTTTGAGGTATTGGCATATTATCCTAAATTTTTAAGGCCTGATCTTTCTTGTGGTGTCATATTATTTGCTGAATCAACCAAAAATGCTAGGTAAGGGTTAACAGGTTCGCCTGTTTCATCATTAACTTGATCACGTATAACCTCTAAAGGTACACTTGATTGATATTGTTGGGCTGGTGGTGTCATTCCAAACATACCACCCATTTTTTCAGCTAATTGGCTACGTATAGCCGCGTTAGGTTTAACATCAGTACTAGTAAAACTCATTGTTTGATTTTCAGACAATGGTTTTCTGTTTTGACGAGCCATAGCTTCGTTTAAGATTTCAGGTAATTCTTCATGAATAGCATCAATTACCGCTTCTTTAATTAATCTTTTAAATGCTTTAATGTTCATAGTTATAAATATTTTATCCTTGTAAATTTTGTCGATCAATAATTATTTTTAGTTGATTTACTAATTGTTGTGGGTTTAAAGTGAATGAAAAATCACTTTTTAAACGTTCAACATTTTTAGTATCAACAGCCATAACATAGTGGCGTTTATTTCCACTAACATTATATTTAGGATCATTTTCTTCTTTAATAACAAATGTAAATCCTTTATATGTTCCTAAATTATTAGTATCAGTTGGTGTAATCTGATTGGCAAGTCCAGATAATGTTGATATATTTGAGTTATTTAATAAATCTTGTAATGTAGTTGAATCAGCATTAGGATTTTGTTGTTCTAATAAAGCTAATAAAGATGCAGAATTACGTAATCTATTAGCATAATCTTCATCAGTCTCTCCAGGTCTACGATTTATATCAGATGTTGGATCATCACTAGAATATTTAATTTGATTTAAATAATCAAATAATTCAACATCATTTAATAAAGCTAATGTTTTTTCTTCGAGTTTTGAATTAACATCATGTAGTTGTCTTTTTAAATCTTCTAAAACAAATACTGCTCCTTCTAATATTGGTATTAAAATACAAACCGCAGCTGAAATACCATCTAATATTTTACCTGCATTTACATTTAGCATAGCTAAAGGTTTAGCAGCAATACCAAATGGAGAGGGTATATTAAGAATAGTTAATACTTTATTTAATACGTTAAATACAGTTAATATTATATTTATAGTATTTAATACTTTTATAGCAGCTTGAATTCGTACTTCTTGTGCATTTATTTTACTAATACAACCATTTCTAGCTATTCTAGCTTGATTAAGTTCATCTATTGTAGTTGCAGCATCAATTATATCGTTTGTTTTATCTACTAAATCTTGAAGAGCACTATTATCAGATATAACTTTAATTAATTGTTGTGTTAATAAACTAGATGTTGATACTATTATTGTTTTAGCAATATTTAAAGTTAATTGTTTTAACTTTTGAGCATCCATTTGGGCTTTTAAAGCCTTAATTCTTGCTTTTAAATCAAATTTTGTTAATTTAGCTTTAGCTATATCTGCTTTTATTTTTAAATATGGATCAAGAATTATTTTTTGTAATCTATCATTTAAAGTTTTTAAATTATTATCTATAATAACTTTTTGAGCATTATAACTATCATTTTCTCTAGTTATATTGGTAGCAACTTCTTCTGCAGAATAAATAGGAGGGACTGTAACTTGAGTACCAGATTCATCATACGTAGTAGTTGGTATTCCTTTAGAAGTTATATCTAATATAGCTGTAGCATGATCTACTTCTAATTTTATTTTAGCCCCAATTGTATTTTCAATTTCAGTTTTTAATCTCTGTATGACACCATCGACAACACCAATTACTTGTTGTTTTGCTTGATTAGCTAACTGTTGACCAAACGAAGCTGGGTTTTGTATTTGGGAAAGTGTATTACCTATACCCGCTGGTATAAAAGAAGATACATTAGATTTCATATCTCCATTTACCGAGGGGGGTGGATTATTAATACCACCTGGAGATCGAGCCATACTATTACCATTACTATTACCTGGAGCTGGAGTTCCTAAGTTATTAGCTATTACATCACCTGGTTCGATAAGTGTTGGTTGTAGTTTAGGAGGCATTATATAGTATAGGTTGATTTAGATAATAATTGTTCAATTCTATCACGAAGATTACTTGTTTCTGTAGCTGAATTAATTCTATTATGTAATTCCTCAGCAGCACCTTGAATATCAGATAAAGGACTTCCTTGAGGTGATGCTCCTGCTGGTGTTAATTTAACAGCGAATGTATCTATAGCCTGTAATAAATCTTGAAGATATTTAGCTGTTTGTCTACCCAACATTAAAGGTTCTGTAGGTATTTCATTTGTAGATTTAGTACCTAAAAATATTTTTGGTTTAATATCTAATCCTGTTGTTGGTTCTTCCTTAATATTTAAATGTATATGTTCTTTAGCATTTAAATTAATAGTATAGTTTGTATTTAATTCTATATTAGTATTAGCAAATAACATTACTTCATCTCTCTTAGAATTTAATACTATTCTATCTGCAGTTAATATTGCTTGAGAATTTTGATAATAGTTTACTATGGGTAAAGTAAGAGGATTAAGAGGATCCTTAACATTAACCTTAAAAGGAATAACTTGATTATAGGTTAAATAAAGAGAAGAAGCTTCTTCATTTATTTTTTCAATATAAAAATCTTGATCCTTATTGTAATTATGTCCATTAGAAATAATAGTAATAGGATTACCTTCTTTTCCAATTGCGCTCCACTCATTACTGTCTGAAGCTGATCTTACTGTACTTCCTAAACGAATAGAATTTCCTTTTCTTCCTTGTATAATATGATCCCCTTCAAAATTTAATAAGTTTCTAACATCAGGATTTTCTTTAAAAGTCTTTCCTAAAGGAGATACACTTGAAACTGTAAGAGGATTTGATTGAACTTCATTCCAAATATTAATAGGAATATAATATTTTTGATTTGAATTAGATGATATTTGAGCTGCTGGGGATGGTAAATCTAATATATAAATTAATTCTCCAAGTAATGGAAAAAAGTTAATATTAGAAAATAATGGTTTAGCTATATCACAAGTATCAAAAAACTTATCACTATTATCTCCAGCTACATTTTTTGAATTATTATAATCTAAGAAAAATACAGTACCTGTTCCTCCATACTCACCAGCTCTACTAAATTGTTTAGCTGTAGGAGTATTATTTGTAGTTGTAACACCATATACCCTTCCTACTTTTAAAGCAGGAGATTGGGTTGGAAGACTTTTATGTCTACTTATACCTGAGGTTAATGAGCCTACTCCTGTTTTAATTGATAAAGACATTACTTAGAAGTTTCGTATTGTAATTGTTGTGTTTTGGGAGCTTGATCCAATAATTTTTTACCTTCGTCTTGTATTGCTTTTTGTTCTTCTAATAACGCTTCTATTTCACTCATATCAATTAATGAATCGGGTGATGAACTATTAGAAGATGCAGCACGTTGTGCAATAGCTGCCATTTTAATTAATTGTTCATTATTTTTTACGTTGACATCTATTAAATCCTTAACAGTAGGCATTAACATCACAGCGGAACCCGCGTTAGATGTTGCCATAGGTTTCATAGTTTCAATAAATTCACCGATTTGTTTATCAATGTCTTTATTATTCTTATGTATTTTCTTAAATAAATCCGATAAAGACATACCATCAAATACGGTTACGTCGTCAAAATTAGCCATAATTGCGTTTACCAATAAATATAAATAATTAAATCCTTATATACCCATGCTCGTAATATTCATTATACAATCGAGTACGTAATGTATCTAACTTCTTAATAATTTTAGTTATTTGAGGAGTAGATACGTCTGTCATCTCACGAATATAAATGTATAGAGCCTTTTTATTAAATATTTCTAGCGTTTCGCGCTTACGAAATAATTCAACAATAGCGTCTGCTGTTTGAGCATCATGGTGTTTAGGAAATAGTGTATAAAGATGCTTATCAATATACTTTATATACTGATTAATGAATAAGTTTGGAGAATGCATTTCATCAATTGCATCCATTGACTCATGTAGTTGAGATTTATCTTCATCTATTTCTTCTACATCAGCCTTTTCCTGTAATTTCTTATAATTGTTTTCGTTATATACAATTAAGTAACGTTTAGCAATAGTACCAAAGTAGCTAAATGCCTTACCTTTTTCAGACTTATATAAATGTAATTTTTCAAGAAGAAATGTAATTACCTCATGTTTTAATTCTTCAATTGTATCAGTATCGGTGTAATAAAATTTAAACGTATGAATAATATTCTCGGCTAACTTATAAAAACCGTATTTAATACGTTCATTATAAATACGATTACGTTCAGCCATATCGGTGGTAATAAGATATTCCACGATAGCATCTTCAGTATCTTGTGTAAAATATATTCTAGGTTCTTTGGGCTTACGTTTACGAGGTAGCCCTCTTTTAGTTAAAGCGATTACGTCATCTTCAGCAAAGATATCTAAATCGTAATCTTCTTCATTATATGCCATTCTGTTATTTTAATAACATTATACGAAAAGAAAGAAACGTAACCAAACTAGTTTTTATGAATTATTAAAGTCACTTATGATTTCTTGGATTTCCTTCAAATTACGGAAGAAAGTACCCACTTCATCATCGGCTTCAAACGCACCTAAAGTATCTAACTCTTTTAACTTAGCATCAGAGTTAGCAATAATAATGCTTATAGCATTAATATAATCTTGTTGTTTAGCTGTTGTTCTTTCTAAAACGTTATTACGTCTAATAAGTAAAAATGCACCAATAATAGATAACTCAATTAAATGAATTACCACTAACCATATTGCTATTGCCATAATTATCCTCTAAATTGTTGTTCAAGATCATCAGGCTCAACAGAAATGATTTCACGAACAGTTTCAATTTGAGCTTTTAATTGATCAATAGATTCAAGAATTTGATCTTGTTCTACATTTCTATTTACTTGCAATTGTACTCTGTTTATAATTGCTTCTGTTTGTACTAATTTATCTAGCACGTTGTTTTTGTATCTCATGTGATATATGTTTATATATAAATATACGTTAATTTCTGTTCCCGCAATCTCGGCTATCATTCCCGTTTCTTTCCATCCGTTCTATCAAACCAACCGTAGGTGGAAGTTACGTAAAAATTTTTATATTTCCAAAGAAGAAGAGTAACTTTTGGTTACTCTTTATTTCTAAATAATTTTAATTCTTCTCGAATCATTGCTTTAAGCTGTTCTTTAACAGTGTTTATTTTGGGAGAATTTTTTAAAACCGTATCTATTGTTTTAATTGCTATAGGATCACTTACATCAAATTCAAATACATCCTCCAATTTATTATTTTTAATTTGAAAACTATCCACCTTAACACCAACTTTCTCAATTTTATTAAGAAATGCTGCTTTATCTTCCAACTTTATCTTGTAATGTTTTGCCATATCTATAAATATTAACTTTTAATAGTCTGCTCAAGTTGCTATTACCTTCATTTATCCTACACCTATACGTATATACTATTACTATGCGTTTAAATCGTCCGTTTTGTATTTTTTACCCATACTTTCAACTACAGTACGAGCACTATTAGTATCAATAACAAATCCCTCGCGATTTGGATTAAGACGCATACCAAGTAATTGAAGATGTTCATGTATTTCCTGCTCTAGCATACGGCCATTTGGGCACTTATATGAAAATACAGGATACCACGGCGCAACTACGCCCGTTGCCGCATTAATCTGGCGTACGCGATCATATACTGTTGTAGTAGTATATCCAATCTTACATACTCCCGGTATAGATGGGTTAACTAAAATGTAAATATAATGTGGGTGTTGAGGTATATGTGTGGGATCAATCCAGCTGGCGCCATAATATGTTATTTCATCCCAGCCTGGATTATTTGTATCGGGGGTCAGAGTATAGGCAACCACTTCACGCATACTATACTTAAATGATATTTGTGGATTAAGCTCACGATACTGTTGAGCTTCCTGTTGTGTTATTCGTTTCATATGGGTAAACATACGGTGATGATTTTGCCGCCACAACACTTTGACTAAATATAGCGGCGTCCCATTCTTCAAGTGTAAGACCGTGTTGTTTAGCGGTTTGTTCACGTAACTGACGCGCGTGTATTTCAAATGCTTCTTTAGTTAGCAATATTTCGCCTGTGTATTTTTTCATGTCAATACATATATATTTTTCTATACACAAAAAGGTGTATTAGAGGTAGTTTTGTGGCCTTGCAAAGTGGGTGTAAAGGGGTTATTTTGGAAAGTGGGATATGCGTATATACTGTCGGGGCGTAAAGATTGTATTTTTGCCGTGAATACCCCGGGTTTTTTGTGCATAACCACGCCCCGTCGATGGACCGCGATTGGCGTGGGAGCAATCCGCCATCAAACCGCTATCATACCGCTATCAACCGCGAGCGTCCCGATCCCCACAACATTTTTGTACACACGTACTACTCGTGCATATTTTTGTCGTGCGCGTACTCTGTGATGGCTACCTTAATGGCTGTGTAAATACCGATGAAGATTAGTGTTAATAGTAATGTTTGCATATATACTGGATTATATTATTGGTTATTATTAGATTTTACCTCGTCCATCATACGTTTGTATTCAGTAGGTGATTCATCACCATACTTCTTATCATTATAACGTTGTTCATCTTGTTGTAGTGTAGCTTTATGATCGTCATCACCCATCAGCTCGTCTAATATAGCTTGTGCTTCTTGCTTTGTCACCCATCCATTACCATCTACATCGATTATGTTTCCTACATAGTACATGTCATTCATGTTCATTAAATCGTTTACGTTCATATTATTAATTGTTTATTATGTTTATAATGTTTATTGCTTCAGCCATTTGATCGTCAATCAATCTACGACCTGCATCTTGACTAGTCACGGGTATCATTCTATTATTACCTAATACATACCATCCATCGTATCGTTCTTCCAAACGTAATGGACCACTTAAATCGAATGACTCGCCGTCTGTAAATGTTAATTTGCTCATGTTTTAATTTTTATACCGTGAATATACGAGGCCGGTTTCGACCGACCCCGTTTTGTTCTAATAATTATCTGAAATATATACTATTTGATCTGATGTTAATTTCTTACCCATATCCCATGCTACATCAGCTACCAGATTTGGGCTTATATAGTTGGGGTCAATCTTAGTACGCTGCATTCTTATTATTACTGCTCGCATGTCATTTGTTATAATCATATCGTTTAATTTTATACCGTGAATATACGAACCGAACTATGCCGTAGCATGTTTCGGTGTATATTGATTATTATATTGCTCGATGATCGGTTTCATGTGTGCATCGATCGCATCAGCGTCCGCTTTGGTCTTATCACTGGACCAGTTCAACACACACGTGTCATGTGAGCTGCGATGCCATGTGATCGTATCGTCTGCACTGGTGTAGTCGTGTGGAGCGAATAATACGGTACCATCACCCTCGTCATCATGCATTTCATACCCTAATGACTCAGCAAACGCGTACGCTGCTTTATTAATTGCACTTCTAATTTCTTTCTTGTTCATATTATTTAATTTTTATACCGTGAAGATAGGAATGGGGCCCTGCCCTACCCCATTCCATTAACAATCTTTCCAATATTCTTTCATAACCATATCTACATCTTCTTTACTTAATTTTAATCCATCTTCTAACATATTACCTATAAATTCACTATCACCACCTTCTTCACCTACTTTATACCAATAATCCTTTACTTTATCTAACCACTCTCTTACACTTACATCTTCATCACTAAAATTACTCTTAATCCATTCAATATTTTCTAAATAATTATCATCTAATATATCATTTTCTACTTCAATTAAATACTCTTTTAACCACTTTAAACTTAAATTCATAATTTATAATTTTTAATAATTTTTAATATAATTAAATATAATTAATTTATTTTTACTTTTCAAATATATTTATAACTATTTCTAATTATTTTTATATATATTTTTATTAACTTTTTAATTATTTATTATACTTAAATATAAGTAATTAACTTTGCCTTTCATAATTATTCATAACTATTTTTTTATATATTTGGTGGGTGGTTGGGTGGAGTCTATGAGCAGAGGGGACCGTATACCCAGAAACGCTAGCAGCTGGACAGCGAAGGAGCCCGGGTAGAAACCCGAGCTCGATCAATTAAAAATTAAAAGTATGAACCTAATTTAGAGCTAATTCGCTCAATATTTCTACTGGATTGCCTTCATAATCGAAGCATTCCCATTCAAATTCGTTATTATAAATGTACACATAATCTACCCCGTACTCTTTCCCCACGCTAGCTATTTCACTGGCATTTACATCTCTGGGCTCAACCATACCCCACGGTTCATTTCGATCGCGGTGATAAGCTTTACACGCAGCGGGCGTTTCAGCCAGTGTACTTAGATCACCCAGCTCCATTAACTCAGTTATTGTAGCGGGCGTATTATAGTTTTCGATCAGTAG
>Ga0214919_10002108_pt1 | contig 31719 bp, 28 predicted proteins | sample LL1503_MetaG_FD_177994 | JGI IMG/M metagenome (GOLD analysis project Ga0214919, IMG submission 177994) | Freshwater microbial communities from Lake Lanier, Atlanta, Georgia, United States - LL-1503 | ecosystem: Environmental > Aquatic > Freshwater > Lake | place: USA: Georgia | collected... | reverse complement strand
AAAAGCCATTGAATGGGCGCAAGCCCGGGCCGGGTTTGCCTTCTCGGAAGCCCAAGCTTCAGGCGTGTTGATGGCGCTTAAAAACAAAGTCTCCGTGCTCACGGGCGGCCCTGGAACGGGTAAAACTACGATCCTGAAAGCACTGTGCGACATTCTTTCCGCTAAGCGCACCCGCATAATGCTCGGTGCTCCTACGGGACGCGCCGCCAAACGCATGTCCGAAGCGACAGGCGTGCCGGCCGCCACCATTCATCGGCTTCTTAAATTCGATCATGCCGCCGGCGGTTTCACCTCCAATGCGGATAACCCTCTGGCCGCGGATTTCGTCATCGTCGACGAATCTAGCATGCTTGATACCAAACTTGCCGCCGCCCTCTTGCGGGCCGTGCCATCCACCGCCCATCTCCTACTCGTCGGCGACGTCAATCAGCTCCCTTCGGTCGGAGCCGGCAATGTCTTAGGCGACCTCATCGAATCCGGCACCGCCGCCGTCACCCGACTCGATACCGTCTTCCGCCAAGGCGCACGAAGCGGCATCGTGACCGTGGCCCACGGCATCTTGCACGCGGACACGACTCCGCCCACGCCGGTGGAAGATCCGACGAAATTAGATTTCTCGGAAGATATTCATTTCGTCAAAGCGGAAGACCCCGAAGCCTGCGTGGCGATGGTCACCCGGATTTGCTGCGATATCCTACCCAAGGCACTTCGCCTTGACCCGTTACGCGACATCCAAGTCTTAGCCCCGATGCATAAGGGTACCGGTGGCATCCAGGCCTATAACCAAGCCTTGCAAGTGCGCCTCCGGGGTCCGGACGCCAAACCCGGACGCATCTCGCCGGGCGACAAGGTAATCCAGACCCGCAATAATTATGATAAGTTAGTCTATAACGGCGATTTCGGCGTCGTCCTTGGCCAAAATGAAGAAGGCACCCTGCTGGTCGATTTCGACGGCACCCGCGTCGAACTGGAACGCGGCGAACAATCCGACCTCCAACTGGCCTACGCGGTGAGCATCCATAAATCCCAAGGTTCGGAATTTCCAGCCGTGGTCGTGCCGCTACTCCGCCAACATAGCATCATGCTGGCCCGTAATCTGATTTATACCGCGGTGACCCGAGGGCGCAAACAAGTTATCCTCGTGGGCGACCCCACGGCGTACGCGATGGCGGTTCGTAACGCCTCTGACTCCCGTCGCATCACGGGCTTGCTTCCGCGTTTAAAAGATAACCTTTAAATCCGGACGCGCATCGTACCGCGCGTGACGCCGAGCTGGTTAAGGACCTTGAGATCGTTCCAAAGCGCGGCGCCATCGAGCTCACCTTTCAACAGCGCCTGATACTTTTCTAAAGTGCTTGTGACCGTAACGGCATCTTCGTCGACGAATTCGACGCGGAAACGGCGGACGCCGAGGGCCAGGAGCTGATTGACGTATTCCGCCCCAGTCTGGGCGCGGGAATTAAAAAGCGTATTCCGGCAGCCGGCGTCGGCCTTAAGGATATGTTCGGCACCGACGCGGTCGCGCAATTTGACACGGTGTTTCTCGCAAGGCCTTCCGCAATCGCGGTAATCCTTCCCCTTGGAAAGGAACGCGCAGAAAACACAATGCTCCATATGGAACATGGGCATATGCTGGTGAATGGTGACTTCAAACCAAGCCGGCGGGGCTGACTGCATCAAGGCCGCTACCTGATTGGCGTCTAGATCATAAGAGGCCGTCAATCCCTCTAAACCATAATTCTGCATCAGCCATTCCGCCGTAAGTCCATTGGCGACATTAAGTGAAAAATCTCCACGACGACGCTGACCCGCGAAGGCGCGTAAATTATCGTGATTACGCACGAGGTAACCATCCGCCTGCGAAGAGAGCATGATTTCGCTCAGACGATCTTCACCTTGCTTGTGTACGCGCGGACCCATCACCCAGAATTCTACCTTCTGCCCTGTTTCTTGTTCGAAGGCCCGCACGCGAGCAACGGCGGTACGAAATTTCTTAGGATCTTCAAATTCGGCATAAATCACCCGGGCACCCCAAGCCAAGGCGGGCTCCAATTGTTCTGGCTCACGGATTACCACCACGATCTCCGGCGCTTTATTGGTCGTGGCTTCAGCCGTCGCCACTACCTTGGTTGAAGATTCTTCGTAAGGCAGAAGAGCCCAGCGGCGGGGCTGCCGACGCAAGGCCATGATGCGGTCGGAAAGATCGCGGCGAAGGCGATTAAGCTCACTCATTGGGACAATCAAGGCGCCCTCCAGATCGGCCTCGAGCGCCCCAAGCTCAAAGGAAGTATCGCCCAAGCGCCCCAATTGCTCGCGCAAAGAGTCGACGTCCATCGGCCGCTTCTCCGCGATCGCACAGGGCATCGACGATTCGGCCGTTACCACATGGCCTTCGGTGTCGCTGAATTCGACGCGCAAAGGCTGCGCAGCGCGCCCGATGACGCGGATGTCTATCGTCCGCCGGTAATTTGCCTTCTCTCGATCCCATGAAGCATGCAGCTGCTTGTCCAGGTCTTGATCCTTAGTCTTCCAAAGCATCGCCCCCGGAAGCACGCGGGCCCAATCCATCGCACCCGCCCGATCAAAGCGGACGTAGGTGAGACCGCCGCGGGCAGGTTCGATTCCGTGCACGAATCCGCCCTCTTCACGCTCGGCCGGCTTACCTTGGTCAAACACGACGCCGTCCCCAGGCTTCAAGGCGCCTTCTAATTTAAGCGTCACGCCCGGAGGAGCCACATCGATCACCGTACCGAGGAAAGCACCGCGTTTCTTGCCGAAACGAGCGTGCACCAGCTGTTGGTTATCGATGCCGCGAAGCCATCCCGTATGGAGACCGCGTGAGAAAGTCATCTGCATGGCGTAGTCCTCTTCCTGTCGTACCTTTTGCGCCGCCTGATCGGCATCGGCGCCCCGCTCAAAAGCATCCCAAGCGGCATCGACGGCCCGTCGATAGGCCTTGGTAATCGCTGCCACATACTCCGGCGATTTGAGACGTCCTTCGATCTTCAGCGAACGGATGCCGGCGCGGATCAGATCAGGTACGACTTCGATACCGGCCAGATCTTGCGGTGAAAGCAGGTAGGCCTTATCACCCAACGGTTGCAGAACCCCGTCCACGATTAATTCATAAGGTAGCCGACAGGCTTGGGCGCATTCACCGCGATTCGCAGAGCGACCTCCGAGAGATTCGCTGGTTAGGCATTGTCCGGAATAGGCCACGCAAAGAGCCCCATGGACAAAAACTTCGAGATCCAACGGTGAGCCGCCCCGGGCTTGCTCCGTCTGCAACTTCTGCATCTCGGGAATGGAAACTTCGCGACCGAGCACGGCAAGCGAGGCGCCCAAGTCACGGGCATAATCGACGCCCGCCGCACTTGTCACCGTCATCTGCGTCGAAGCGTGGATGGGGAAGTCAGGCGAAATCCGGCGGATCAGACGACAGATCCCCGGGTCCTGCACGATGGCGGCGTCGACCCCGGCGGCGACAATCGAGCGGAGCGTTCGGGCGGCCTCCGCCAATTCATCGGGAAAGATAAGTGTATTAAAAGTCACATACCCCTTCACCCCCCGCGAATGAAGGTAAGCCATGAGCTCGGGCAAATCAGCTTCCTCGAAGTTCTTGGCCCGAACGCGTGCGTTAAAGCGACCAACCCCAAAGAAAATGGCGTCCGCGCCGTTCTCGACGGCAGCCCGGGCACAATTCCACTCGCCAGCCGGGGCTAGGACCTCGGGTTTGAGCTTAGGATGGGTTAGGCCAGGAGGAGACACGCCCATAGCAAGGCACAGACCTACCCGCCCTGCAAAGAACAATTCGGACAAATCAAGCAATCAGACTTAGACAGGCCTAACTTTGCTTCCTTTGTTGCTCCCCCCTTCCCAGATAGTTTGATGAGGGCATGGCCGACAAACTCGAAGAAATCTTCCAAATGCAGAAAGCGCTCAACCAGCGCATCGGCGTCGAAACCGCCGGCATGACTGAGGAAGAAAAAATCAAATGGGTACTCAACTACCTCCGCGCGATGCAGCAGGAAATGGCGGAGCTGACCGATTCCGTACCCTGGAAGTGGTGGGCCAAATACCAGAAGTTCGACGAACAGAATGCGCGCGTCGAAGTCATCGACCTCTTCCACTTCCTGATTTCCATCGCCCAGGTCTTGGGAATGTCGGCCGAAGACGTCTACCAAGCCTATCTCAAAAAGAACGCCGTGAATCACCAGCGCCAAGACTCCGGCTACGTAAAGAAGGACGAGAACGATTCACGTCACATTTGAGTACCATGAAAAAAACGCGCTTTAAATTTCGGCGGGGCTTTACGCTCATCGAACTCCTGATGGTCATCGCAATCATCGGCATCCTGGCCGGGGCGACCTTCGGACTGTTCAAGGCCGCCAGCACTGCCCGCACCAAGGCGAAGGCGAAAGGCGAGATGCAGGCCATGCTCATGGCCGCCGAGAATTTCAAAAAGAACTACGGCGACTACCCCTGCGCGCAGAGCGGCACGGCGGACGACTACCGGATTGATTTTTACAATCAAATCATGGGAAGAAAAGTCCTGAAAAGTTCGCCCATTAACGCCGGCGGTTCATCTCTCCTTTTACTGAATTACAATGATAATTCATTACCCGGGAGCGGAAACCGAAAGCAGAAGCCATTCCTGACCTCGGGCGACGTGCCTTCGAACGATGACACCAAGTTCAGCGACTTGGCTGCGAGACTCGAATTCCGCGATCCCTGGGATAATCCCTATGATTATCGCTATCGGATCCTTAACGGAGGCAGTTCGATCACCGACCCGGCTACCGGGAAACTAAACGCCCCTTACGCCAACTGGAAATCTTCCAACTTCCTGCTGGTGAGCTGCGGTGGAAACTTTGCCGAACCTACGGGCTCTGCACCCGCCCTCGAAGAATACTGGGATCCGAGCGCCGTCGCTGGAAGCACCATGGAGAAATGCGGCATGATCCCTGCCACTTACTTTGACCAACCTTCTCCCACGGGCCCTTACCGTGCCGATAATATCGTCAACTGGCAGAACAACTAAGCGACGAAGCGGGCCTGATCATTCGAGCTAAGCCCACACAGATCACCCAAGCGATCGCGGCGGTGACAAGGGTGTGGGAAATGAAATGCTCACCCCGAGCTATCTGATAAAACCCCATCCACCCGCCAAAGGCGCCCATCAGGGCGAGCCCCAGGCGACGCGGGCGAAATTCTGCCCAGGCAAAATAAATCGAAAGCAAAGCAAAGCCGCCACTGGCATGTCCTGCAGGGAAAGCGTGGCTGGGGTATCCGGGAGGCTTGGCATCAAAAAGCAACAGATGAGGGAAGCCCGACGGCACGCCATACATGGCCAGATCACTCGGGGTCGCCATGTGCGTGATCGACCGCAACTGCGTACAGACCACCGGAACGATTGCCATACAGGCTAATAAGTATAACGCGCGACGGCGCCCCAACCATGCAGGGAAATACGCCGGTAAAGCCGCCGCCAACACCAGAAATACTGCCCAAATAATAATCAGAACCTTGGGACCGTTATAGGCAAGGGCATGAAAAAAACCTGAATCCTTCGGAATCAACCAAGCCGATCCGTTCCAAAAAATAGCCTGAAACCAAAGATCGACCGACTCACCGCCCGTACCGTGAAAACCAAAGAACGCGACCAAGGCGACCAAGGTGGCGCACGGCCAGAAGACGCCCGGACGATCAGCGACTTGGGTTGGCGAGTCCACCTTGGTTAAAGAGTTCATCGGTGCCTTGATAATAGAAAATAGCTTCGTCCACGGCATCCGGACGGAGCTCCTTCAAGGGGACTAAAGTACCCGTAGCGAGGTCAGCCTGATACTGGGCCACCTGCCTCACGGGTTTGAGCACGGTCAACAATCCGTCTTCTCGCAGCACGGCTACTTTTTGGTAATTACTGATAAAAGCACGCGGCTGATAAGTCGGACTAAAGACGTCCGAACCGACAAAGCGGGCGTCATAGGATGTGCGCAGCAAGCCCAGCACCGTCGGGGCCAGATCGACTTGGCTCATCATTTTATCCTCAGGGCGGGCAGCCACCAGCCCCGGAGCCCAGATAAAGAGGGGGATTTCATATTTCCTGATTTCCAGCTCACGCTTGCCCGCGACGGAGGCACAATGGTCGGCCACGATAATGAAGACCGTATCCTTGAACCAAGGCTTGGCTTCGGCCGCCTTAAGAAAGGCCCCGATTGCGTAATCGGTATAGGCTACGCCGCCCTCCCGCCCCACCAGCTTGGCATCGATCTTTCCGGCCGGCCAAGTGTAGGGACGATGGTTTGATGTCGTCATCACGAAGTGATGGAAAGGTTTCTGAGCGACAAAGGATTTATCCGCCTCATGTAAAGACCAGTTGAAAGCGTCCTCATCGCAGGCACCCCAGGCATTACCAAAAGTCATCTTCTCTCCGGCCTTCAAGGCTACCGGCTGATCGACGATGCGATAGCCGTTGTTCTCGAAGAAATAATTCATGTTATCGAAGAAACCGTCGCCCCCATAAATGAAAGCATTGTCGTAACCTTGGGCGGCAAGGACCGAACCCAAAGTCGTAAGGTCTTCGCACTTTGCCCGACGCAAAACCGATTGCCCAGGAATGGGAGGGATGGCGAGTGTGAGCGCTTCCATACCGCGGACCGTACGCGTACCGCTGGCATAGCAATGGCGGAACCAAAGGGACTCCTTGGCAATCCGATCCAAGACTGGTGTCAGGTGCTGCTCCGCATAGGGGGTCTGACCGTAGCAGCTCAGGTATTCCGCACTCAAACTCTCGACGGTGATCTGGATAACATTGAGCCGGCGACCTGCTCCAGCTGAGGCAACGATATGACGCTTAATTCCTTTCGGCTCATCCTTTGCCAAGGGAACACCCTGTCGGACGAGCTGTTGACGCAAGCCAGCAACCGCATCCGGACGCGACGGGTAAAAGCGATGCCACTCCAGCTGATTGGCCCAAAACGCCGCCAAAAAGGAGTATTCTCCGTTCTTCGCTAATTCCGTATCATAGTTATTAGCCCAGCCTGGCTGGGGTTCGCCCATATGACGCAAACCTGCCGTGATACGTTCGCCCATCGAGGTCGCGACATGGGAAGACGCCTTCAAGTCCCGACGACCGACCGCATAGGCGAGCATCAGGCAAAGGAACAAAGGCAGCAAAAGCCCGACCCAGGAGCGCCATCGCGGCGACATATCCGCCTGGGCGCCCTCCTCCCATCGCTTCCACCATCCTGACTTGATCCAGGCGAAAACAAGGATTGCCGCGGCCAATAAGATTCCCGCAACGATGGCAGGCATCGGGTAGGATTCTTTGATATTTTTGACGACCTCTTGGGTATAGACCAGATAATCAACCGCGATAAAATTAAATCGGACCCCAAATTCTTCCCAAAACAAAACCTCCGAGACCTTCCAGAAAACAAAAAGGGAACAGCCGAACACCCAAGCCAAATAAAGCGGAGCCCGGAGCCAGGAGCGCGTCCAAGCCCACGACGGCCAGCAAGCGGTCAATAAGCCGAAAGGTAATGTCAAGAGCCAGGCCATCATGACATCAAAGGTGAACCCGACCATCAAAGCTGCAAAAGTCGGAAAGCCCCAGGAGACCGCGGAAGCTGAAACGACCAGCAGCCCTAAACGTAAAATCGTTCCCAAAATTAAGTAGGTCAAAGCCAGGAGCAAAGTCCCTCCATGGCGAGAACCGAGAACTCGAGAGAAAAGAGTTTTCACTCCCTAGATTTCGCCTTAAAACCCCTAACAGAGCGAGAATATTAAGCCATTCGGCCTCTACCGAAGGGTCATTCTTCGGGCACCTCATCGACACCGGAGCCGCCCCAAGGGTGACATCGTCCAATCCGCCTCAATCCTAGCCACGCTCCCTTAAAGAAACCAAAGCGTTGCAGACTCGTAGCCGCATAACAGGAACAAGTGGGATGAAATCGGCACCCAGACCCTGGGACAATCCGGTGCAACGGTGCGGAAATAAATCGCTGGTAAAAGCCGACCAACTTTAGCGACAATCGAGCAACCAAAGATAGGCTTTTAGGTTTCATTCCGCCGAGCGTGCGGCCTGCGCGACCAGCTTGGTCGCGGCTAAGGCATAAGCCGCCTTCAAGTCGGCAAACCGGCGGCGGAGCATCCCCGGCCGAATCACCAAAACGATCTCCCACCCTGGAGGAAAAGCAGTGGCATCCGCGCGGAATAATTCCCGCGCCAGACGCTTAGCCCGGTTGCGATTGACGGCCAACGGGATGGATTTCTTCGCCGCGATGACCGCAAAACGGGCAGGCATATCGCTCTTCGTGTGGCGAAAATTCAAAAGGAAAGGCCCGCAATCGAGTCGCGAGCCTTGTTGGCGGAGACGCGTGAAATCGGCCGAGGCACGAATTCTACGCTCCCGCGGGAGACGCATGAGGATTAGGAGGCGCCGAGGCGCTTGCGACCAATACTGCGGCGGTTAGCCAAGACCTTGCGGCCACCCGGGGTCTTGGAACGGGCGCGGAAACCGCATTTGCGGGCGCGGGAAATCTTAGACGGACGGTAGGTGGGATGCATGGCTTTAAAGGAAACAGCCAAGGCTACCCCGCCGAGCCTGTCAAGCACCACGCTTCCCGGCTTGGCAGGAGGCAAACTAAGGGAAAGATGGGGGTATGAGCCCCGAAAAAGGTAAACTTAGGCCTACCCCACCTCGGGCCTACCTAAATCCGGAGTTCATGCTTAGCCCTCAGGCCCGGACGATTCGTGTCATGGCGGAGCTGATGGAGCCCTACCAACGCTTTAAAAAGTATGGGGTGCGCAATACCGTGGTGATGTTCGGCTCTGCTCGCACACTGCCTCCGGAAAAAGCCAAAGCCCAGCTCGAAGAAGTAAAAGCGCTGATCGCTCGCGGCGAATGCACGGGCGCCGAATGCGCCGGCCGCCTCCGCGTCGCAGAAATCAATTTACGCAGCTCAGCCTACTTTGAGGCCTGCCGACAACTCTCCTACGAGATGACCAAGTGGTCGATGTCGCTTCCCGAGTGGCAACGCTTCCTCATCTGTTCCGGCGGCGGCCCGGGCATCATGGAGGCCGCCAACATGGGCGCCCATCAAGCCGGCGGACGATCGGTCGGCCTCGGCATCGCCCTACCCTTCGAACAGGAGCATAACCCTTATATCACGCCCGAGCTCGACCTGGAATTCCACTACTTCTTCGTCCGTAAATATTGGTTCCTTTATCTCGCCAAAGCGCTCGTAGCTTTTCCCGGAGGCTTCGGCACTTTTGACGAACTCTTCGAAATGCTTACGCTGGTCCAGACGGGTAAGACCAAAAAACATATCCCGGTACTGCTGTTCGGTTCCGCCTTCTGGAAGAATGTCCTGAACGTCGAAGTTTTCCATGAGTGGGGGATGATCTCCCCGGAAGACCGTGATCTTTATCGTCACGTTGATTCGGTCGAAGAAGCACGCGACCTGCTCATCAGCATCATCACGGAGCAGTATCTGAAGTCTGATAATATCGGTCATGACTGAACCCCAGGCTATCGCCATAGCCTGGACGACCCTCCCACAGCGCGAGGAGGCCGAACGTCTCGCCTGCGAAGCCGTCGGCGCGGGCTTAGCCGCCTGTGCGCAGGTGGACGGCCCCATTCGCTCGCATTTCACCTGGGAAGGTCGCACCCAGGTCGAAGACGAATTCCGCGTAACTTTCAAATTCACCCTGCAGCAGGGCCCCCACCTCGAAGCATGGGTTCACGCCCGACATCCTTACGCCCTGCCGCAGTGGATCGTCATTGAAGCCTCGCACGTTTCACCGGCCTATCGGGCTTGGATACTCGGAGTCCGCTAAATCTATGGATCGTCCGACCATCGAAGCCCTGCTCTATTTCGTCCTCGGCGTCTGCGTGATTGCTGCCTGGACGAGCGAGTATCGCCAGCGACGCACTCATTCCGGCGTCGAACTCTTTTGGCCCGGCACAGAATCCGCCCCGTGGGCGGCATACTTCGTTGCCGCGGCTGGCGCGCTGCTGATTACCATCGCCGAAGCGAATGTCGAAGTGCGCTATGAAGTGGCTGATCAGCAATCCGTCCTGCCGGCAATCTCCATCCTGGCCCTGATTGGCGCGTCCATCATCGAAGAAGTCGTGTTCCGCGGCTTCACCGCCCCCGCGCACCTTGCGGGCCGGAAACTGCTCGGACTGATCCTCGCGGGCTCCCTCATTTTCGCCCTGATTCATAACTTTGATTTAAATAATACCAGCGGACGGATCAGCGCGATTTTCGCTTTCCTGACTTCCCTCTGGCTTTACCTCGCACGCTTTAATCCGCTAAACCCCCATCGCTCCCTGCTGCCTTGTTTTATAGCCCATACCGTGCGTAATCTGGCGGTCTTTGGAATTAAATGGAGCGAAGGCTTCATAAGTTAATCCTTTCGGCGGTAAAAAGGTAAATCCATTGCAACCGATGCCGGATATTAGTGTTATGGATTTACCCCTATGCTGCCCCCAGAAAGCCAGAGTCGTCGCGATTTTTTAAAATTCTCGGCCTTGGCCGGCCTCGGCGGAACCCATTTGGTTTCGACCGCCGAAGCTAAGCCTGACCCCGCTCAGTTAACCCATCTGACCACCGACACGATCGGTAAGATGCGGCCGCGGCCCGCCGGGAATAAGCCTGTCTGGGAACTAACCACCCGACCCGTCGGGAAAGTCCGCATCGGCGTCATCGGACTCAACCGCGGCAGCACCCACGTCAAATCAGGGAGCTTACTCCCGTTCGTCGAAGTCGTCGCGGTATGCGACATCCTAGATGACCGCGCCCAGGCCCAGGCTGAAATTGTTTTCAAGCACACCGGCAAGCGTCCGGCAATCTACAGCGGCGACGAGAATGTCTGGGAAAAGATGGTCGACCGCGATGACATCGATGTCGTCTATGTCGCCACGCCGTGGGAGTGGCACAAGCCGATGGCCGTCCGGGCGATGTCGCTCGGCAAGCATGCCTTTGTCGAAGTCAATTGCGGCGTCACCGTCGACGAATGCTGGGAACTTGTCGATGCCTCGGAGAAATATCAGCGACACTGCCCCATCTTGGAGAACTGTGCCTACGGCGAAGAAGAACTCTTCGTCCTTAACCTGGCCCGCCAAGGCTTCTTCGGCGACCTCAAGCACGCGGAATGCGCCTACATCCACGATCAGCGAAACTCGGGGACTTATACGTTCTTGGATAAACAACGGGAATGGCGCCGCCACTATGCCACCTTCATGCAGGGCAACGTCTACCCAACCCACGGCCTAGGCACCGTCTCGCAATACCTAGGCATGGGCCGTGGAGATGCCTTCAAGTATGCCGTCTCGGTCTCATCTCCGGAATTTGGCCTTTCGCAGTTACGCGAGAAGACCAAGCCGAATCGCGACCGGTCGCAGGATCAGAAATTCGTCTGCGGCGATATGAACACCACGATCATCAAGACCATGCTTGGCCGGACGATTGTGGTGCAACACGACAATACCAGCCCACGGCCTTACACTCGGGGGAATATGCTGAGCGGCTCCCAGGCCACTTTCTGCGGTTACCCCAACCGGCTCGCCGTCGATGAGGATAACAAACATCCGATACTCGACCCAAAGGAGAAACGAAATAGCCACAGCTGGACTTACGAAGGCGACAAGCTCACGAAATTCATGCAGGCCAACGCCCACCCGCTTATTAAAAAAGCGGGGAACGACGCCAAGAAAGTCGGCGGACACGGCGGCATGGACCATCTCATGAACTACCGCTTCCTGGATTGCATACGCCAAGGTATCACGCCCGACATGACGGTCTATGATGCAGCTTCCTGGTCATGCCTCATGGATCTCTCCGACCGATCCGTCCGAGATGGCAGCCTTCCCATCGCCTATCCCGACTTCACGCGCGGTGGCTGGAAAGACCTTAAAACCCTCCCACTCATCTCTTAAAAACCCCATCAGACAACTCCATGAGCCTTCACGAAAATCCCAATCGCCGCGACTTTCTCAAGCTTGGCGCCATCGCCGGTCTCGGCCTTGGCCTGAATGCCATCCCTTCGGCTGACGCCAAGCCTGACCCGCGCGACCTCAAACTCCTCGACGCCCACGACATCTCGGCCACTCGCCCGCGGCCTGCCGGCAATAAACCGGTCTGGAATCTTACAACTAAGCCCATCGAAAAAGTCAGGGTCGCCGTCATCGGTCTTAATCGCGGACGTAGCCACGTAAATTCGGCGGCTAGTATTCCTTTCGCCGAAGTGGTCGCCGTCTGCGACATCATCGAATCTCGCGCCCAAAGCGCCGCTGAAAACGTCAAGAAGAAGACCGGCAAAGAACCCGCAATGTACTTCGGCGACGAGCATGCCTGGGAAAAAATGCTTGAGCGCGACGATATAGACGTCGTCTTCGTCGCCACTCCTTGGGAATGGCACGTCCCCATGGCCCTCAAGGTCATGCAGCAAGGGAAGCACGCCTTCATCGAAGTCTCGCCCGCGGTCACCGTCGACCAGTGCTGGCAACTCGTGGATATGGCCGAAAAGACCCAACGCCACTGCTCGATCATCGAGAACTGCTGCTACGGCGAAGAGGAGCTCTTCGTCCTAAACCTCGCCCGCCAGGGCTTCTTCGGCGACCTCAAGCATGCCGAGTGCGCCTATATCCATAACCTCGGCGGCGGCGTCCTTTGGAGTTTGGGCAGCGAAGGCGACTGGCGGCGCGATTATCACCGTTTCATGGACGGGAACCTCTACCCTACCCATGGCCTCGGCCCGGTGGCGCAATATCTAAATATTGGACGCGGCGATGCCTTCAAATTCGTCGTCTCCGTCTCCTCCCCAGAATTCAACCTCACGCAATATCGCGACAAGCACCAGCCTAATAACGGCCAGCACAAGGATGAGAAATTCGTCTGCGGCGACATGAACACCTCTATCATCAAGACGCAGCTCGGACGCACCATCATGATTCAGCACGACGTCGTAAGCCCGCGCCCGTATACGCGTATCAACGCTCTGTGCGGCACGGAGGCGACGTTCTTCGGCTACCCCGCCCGTCTGGCGATCGACGCAGATAACAAACATCCGATCCTTGATCCGAAAGAAAAACGCAGCAGCCATGAATGGACCTACGAGAAAGAGAAGCTCACCAAGTTCATGAAAGAAAATCAACACCCGCTCATCAAGAAGATCGGCGAGCTCGGCAAAAAGGTCGGCGGCCACGGTGGCATGGATTTCGTCATGGCCTACCGTATGCTCGACTGCGTGCGACAGGGCATCACGCCGGACATGACCGTTTACGACGCCGCTGACTGGTCGAGCATCCTCGAGATCTCCGCCCGCTCCGTCAAAGAAGGCAGCATGCCGATCCAATGCCCCGACTTTACACGCGGGGGATGGAAGACCATCCCTCCCCTAGGGATTGTCTCCTAAGCCCGCAAGGACGCTTGCCCTGCAACCACGTCTCGGGAAGACTGCGCCCATGGGCCCGCCGTCTGACCTTGCCGCCTGGATTGCAGGCATCACCACCCATTCAGGAATCGAAACCGAAAGGGCCGCCGCAGCCTTTGCTCAGTTATTACCCCGGGATACGGTTCTCGCCCTCGAGGGCAACTTAGGCGTCGGCAAAACCACTTTCGTGCGCGGGCTCGTCCGGGGCTTTGGCGTCCGGGGCGATATCACCAGCCCTTCTTTCTCTTTGCTCAACGTGCATGAAGGAGATCGCCAGATTTTCCACGTCGATGCCTATCGCCTGAAAGATCCGGCGAGCTTCGATGAATTGCTGATCTGGGACGTCGTCCAATCGCCCTGGAACGTTGTCGTCGAATGGCCTGAAAAAGTGGCCAGCCGACTGCCGAAGGATTTATGGAAAATAAAAGCCTCCATCCTGGCGGACGGAGGCCATCACTTCCAACTGACCGGCAACGTCGCCTAAGCGACCTTACTTGTCGAAACGCTTACGCTCATTTTCGGTGAGGTAGCGCTTACGCATGCGGATGAAGTTCGGGGTCACTTCGACCAATTCGTCGGACTCGATATACTCGAGGCAAGCTTCGAGGGACATCTGACGCATCGGCTTAATCCGAGCCGAGTCATCCGAGCCCGAGGCGCGGACGTTGGAGAGCTTCTTATTGATGACCAAGTTGATTTCGAGGTCATTGTCTTTGCAATGCTCGCCGACGATCTGGCCCATATAGATCTCATCAGTCGGCTTCACGAAGAAGTCACCACGGTCGTACAGACGGTCGAGGGAGTAAGCCGTGACGGCACCTCCTTCTCCGCCGATCATCACGCCGGCAGAGCGGTGAGGGGCTTCGCCTTTGACGGGCTCATAACCGAGAAGGTTATGGTACATGACGGCATCGCCACGCGTGGTGGTGAGCATCAAGGTACGCAGACCGAAAAGAGAACGGGAAGGGATCTTGAATTCCATGTGAATCCAGCCACTGGTACCGGCCTTGGCATCCATCGTCTGCAGCTCACCACGACGGCTCAAGACAAGCGCCATGACGTCGCTCTGCGAAGCTTCGGGGCAATCGACAGCCAGGGTTTCGACGGGCTCGCACTCGACGCCGTCGATTTGTTTCATGATCACCGTGGGCTTACCTACGGAGAGTTCGTAACCTTCGCGACGCATCGTCTCGATTAGCACGCCAAGGTGCATCAAGCCACGACCCGAAACCTGGAAGGCATCCGCTCCGGCTTCGCGTTCGACACGCAAGGCCACGTTCTTTTCAAGTTCCTTGATGAGACGTTCGCCGACCTGACGGCCGGTGACGAATTTACCATCGCGGCCGGCAAAAGGAGAATCGTTGACGCGGAAGGCCATGGTCACGGTGGGCTCGTCGACACTGACGGGAGGCATCGGACGCGGATCTTCTTGATCCGTGATGGTGGCACCAATCTCGACGTGATCGAGACCGATGACTGCGCAGATATCGCCGGCTAGAACTTCCTGCGCCTTGACGCGACCGAGGGCTTCAAAGACTTCGACTTCGAGGACGCGCTGTTTGAACTGCTCACCATTACGGGTGACCATCATGACAGGCATACCGGGGGCAATCTTACCAGCGGTAACGCGGCCGACGGCGATACGACCGACGTAGTCGGAGTAAAGCATGGCCGTCACCATGATTTGGAGCGGGTTGGCGAGGGCCTCGGCGCGAGATTTGAAGCCAGCGGCGGCACCACGCGAAGAGCCTTCGGCGTAGGGCTCAGGGATCTTATCGACGATCGTGTAAAAGAGATCCATCAGGTCCTTGGGGCGCTTACCTTCGACCGTCTTGGCGCGATCAAGGGTACCCCAACCTTCGCGACCGGAGGCGTAGATGATCGGGAAATCGAGGGCTGATTCCGGGGCGTCAAGAGCGACGAGCAAGTCGAAGACTTCGTCGACGACGGCGTCCGGGCGGGCAGAAGACTTGTCGATCTTGTTGATGACGACGATTGGCTTGAGTCCGAGGGCGAGTGCCTTCGAAAGCACGAAGCGCGTCTGCGGCATCGGACCTTCGAAAGAGTCGACGACGAGGAGACAGCCGTCGGCCATGTTCAGCACGCGTTCGACTTCGCCGCCGAAGTCGGCGTGACCTGGGGTATCGATCAGGTTAATCTTATATTCCTCTTTGTTGCGTGGGTCGATCCACTTGATCGCGCAGTTCTTGGCAGTGATTGTAATACCGCGTTCACGCTCGAGGTCACCCGAGTCCATGATGAGGCCGTGTTGACCACCGGCGAGCTTATCAAGGTCCTCAGCCCGGAACATGCCGGATTGGTAAAGAAGGCGGTCGGTCAGGGTAGTTTTGCCATGGTCGACGTGAGCAATGACTGCGATGTTGCGGAGATGCATCTGTAAAGGTCTTACGCATAGGAAAATCCCCCTTGGCGCAAGGGGAATAAGGCAATCCGCCCATATTATTGGGGGATGGGGGGCAAAGAGGTCTCAGACCCCTTGTCAGGCTAAGCCATCCCGCACCAGCAGGGCTTCGGGATCGAGGTCTCGCCCCATAAAATCACGAAAAAGCGCCTCGGCCGACTCGGAATTGCCTTTTGAGAGTATTTTAGCCCTCAATTCGCGACCCACCTTCGGATTAAGCACCCCCTCCTTGAGGAAGCGGGTAAAGGCATCGGCCTCGAGGGCTTCTGCCCATTTATAAGAATAATAGCCAGCGGCGTAACCCGTGGCATCGGAGAATAGGTGGGTGAACCGGCGGGCCATGGCGGGACCGCGGCGGGTTGAGCGGGCCTGCCATGGGGCAAAATCCTCGTTCCAATGGGCGTCCAAGTCGCGCCCCTTGAGCTCTTCGGCACGAATATGCAGATCGAGATCGAGTTTGGAAAAGGCGAGTTGCCGCATGCAGGTCGACGCAGCCCGGAAATTAGCGGCCGCATCAAGCTGAGCGAGCAGCTCCGACGGCAAGGGGGCGCCGGTGAGATGATGGCGGGCGAAAAGCGCCAAGGATTCTTCCTCCCAACACCAGTTTTCCAAGATCTGCGAAGGGAGTTCGACGAAATCCCAAGCGACGCGCACGCCGGCCAGAGATTCGACTTCAACCTCTCCCAGCAAATGATGAAGCAGGTGGCCGAATTCATGGAAAACCGTCGTGACTTCGTCATGGGTCAGCAGGGCTTGCTGGCCCGTGACCGGCGGCGTGAAATTACCGCACATTAAACCGAGATGGGGCGCGAATGAACCATCCGCCCGCGGCCCACCCGTCCGGAAGAAATTCATCCATGCCCCTCCCCGCTTCGATTCACGCGGAAACCAGTCCGTGTAAAATGAGCCGAGATGACGGGCCCCATCACGCACCTCATAAAAACGTACTTCCGGATGCCAGACCTCTACCGGAGCGCCTTCCACGCGCGGAGCGGCGGCCGTGACGACCGAACGTACGCCGGTCACCGGATCGACCGTGAAGGTATCTCGAGCCACAACCTGAATGCCAAATAAACCGCCAAAGAGTTTGAACATACCCGCGATGACGCCGTCGACGGGGAACCAAGGCCGCAAAGCTTCGTCGTCGAAACCATGGCGCTCACGCCGCATCTTTTCAGAGAAATAACTAAACTCCCATGGGTGTAACGGCCGCACCGCATCAGCGGATTTGGTCGCGCGATATTGCTCGAGCTCGATGACTTCAGCTTCGAATTTAGGCCGGATACGCTGGCCGATATCTTCGATGAATTTCAGGGCATTCGCTCCCGTTCGTGCCATACGACGTGCCGTCGTGAAATCCGCGAAGTGCGACTTGCCCAAAAGTTGGGCTTTCTCGTGTCTGAGCGCCAGAATCTCACCGACCAATGCCGTATTATCCCATTTATCTTTTAATCCGACCTGACCGAGACCTTCCCAGCAAAGCCGACGCAAATCGTCATCATCCGCATACTGGAGAATCGGAAAAACGGAGGGCGCCTGCAAAGTGAAGCGCCAAGATTCGGGACGGCTTTTGACGGTCGCTGATTGCTTGGCCGCGGCGAGAGCGCTGACGGGCAAGCCAGCGAGACGCTTCTCCTCATCGAGGAATAATTCCCAGTCGTTCGTCGAATCGAGCACGTTCTCCGAATACTTTTGCGTCTTCTCCGCCAGTGCGGCATTAACGGCCGCGAGCCGGTCCTTCTTGTCGGCAGGCAAGTCCGCCCCGTTCTCCTCGAAGTCCGCCATCGTCTCCTTGAGGAAGCGGAGCCGGACACCCGTGAGCGCCTTGGCCTCGGCCGTATTCGCATAGCCCTTAACCACGGCCCAAAGCGCCGGATCGAGGGTCAAAGAAGTAAAGAACGCCGTCACCTCCGGCATCAAAGCGTTATAAACTTTTCTTAATTCTGGGGAATTAAGCACCGAGTCCAAATGTGAAACCAAACCCCAAGCACGCGAAAGTTCACGCGTCGCGGACTCTAAGCCCAATAAAACCTGCGCGTAAGTAAGCTGTTCGGGTTTGAGGACCTTGATTGCCTCCACGGACAGACGAGCGCGACGAAGACCTTCGCGAATATCGGCCTCCACGCACGGCGGCGTCAAACGGCTCCACGCAAAAAGGAAGTCATCGTCGAGAAAAGGGTGCACCCTAGAAAGTTGCCCATAAAACGCCTGTCTTTCAAGGTCGGGTGCGGCTTTAAAGTAATTAAATTCGGACTCACCGTGCCTCGGGCTTGCGAAAAGGCCCCAGGCCGACAAGCGTCCAGGCATGAGCAAACCGGAGGCAATCCCCGTCGTGGGCATCGAAGTCATCCCAACTAAAGGCGGGACGGCGGTTTTCCTCATTACCGAGAACAAAGCGATGGTGATCCAAGTCGACCCTTCGGTGGGCGAGGCCTTGCAGGGGGCCCTCAGCGGCAAAACCATTGATCGGCCTCAATCTCACGACCTGATGCTGCACCTTCTCCTCGGGCTCGACGCCGTGGTCGTGCACGTGATCATCGTTGACGTCAAAGACGGAGTTTTCTTCGCTCGCATACTCGTAGGGCAAGATGGGCCGGTGGCGCGCAAAGTCGCCGAAGTCGACGCCCGCCCGAGCGATGCCTTAGTCCTCGCCGTAAAAGCCAAACGCCCGGTCTTTATCGCCAAAGCCGTCCTTGATGCGTGTGATGACATGACCGAGATGCTCACCCGCCTGCGTAAGCAAGCTTGAGCACGCCTTTACCATCGCCCGTCGTCGCGGGCACACGTCCCTCGGTGCTCGCACCGATGCAAGACGTCACTACCACGGGCTTCATGCGCGTAATCGGCCGAAGAGGCGTGCCCGATTGGTTCGTCACCGAATACTTCCGCGTCCATGAAACCTCGACGCCGGAAAAGCATATCGTCGATTCCATCCTGAATCACGGTACCGGACGCCCGGTGTTCGCGCAGCTCATCGGCGAAGACACACCGCACATCCTTCGCACGATACGCGAGCTCGGCAAATTGCCTGTCGCTGGCATCGACCTCAACATGGGTTGTCCGGCGCCCAAAGTCTACCGCAAGAATGTCGGTGGAGGATTACTGCGCGATCCGGCCAAGATCGATGAGATCCTCGGAGCCATGCGCCAAGAAATCGCTGGGCTCTTCACCGTCAAGATGCGCATCGGCTTCGACGGCCTCGAACGGTTCGATGAAATCCTGGCAATCGTCGCCAAGCATAAAGTCGACCTACTGACCGTGCATGGACGGACCGTCAAAGGACTGTATTGGTCGGAGGTCGATTATGCCGCGATCACGCGTGCCGTAAAAGCCGTACCCTGTCCGGTGATTGCCAACGGTGACGTTATCAATGCGACCAAGGCCCAACGCTTGATCAATGAAACAGGGGCATGGGGCATGATGATGGGCCGGCACGCCATTCGTAACCCTTGGATTTTTCGGCAATGGCGGGAAGTTCAACAAGGATTCCCGATTTTCACCCCCACCCTAGAGGACGTACGGATTTACATCCAGGAGCTGGCCGATGAGTGCTGCGACGCCAGCCGGCCGGCGGAAAAACAAGCCGGCCGTTTAAAGAAGTTCCTCAATTTCGTCGGACTAGCCGTCGATACTGAAGGCCAATTCCTGCACGACATGCGCCGCACCGAGACAATGACCGAACTGATGAAATGCTGCGACCAGTACCTCCTCGGAGAAAAAGCCGCCCGGCCCTACCCTGACGAGCCCCACCGCGGTCTCATCGCTCGCCCCACCCGGGAGACCCAACAGACCTGCGAGCTTTAAGAAGCCTGGCCAGACCGCACGCCGGCCCGAAGACGACGATCACGCGCCAGGATAAAGAGGAGCGGACCTCCCACGATGAGCAGGGACCAAAGGCCGAGGACCAAAGCCCAGAAGCCTCCCAAGGAGCAGTAACAAGACTGCTTCTTGCGCAGCACATAGTACCAAGGGAGACAGAGCGCCAAGCCAACGGCGGAACCGGCAACCGATTTGCCGACGAATTTTTCCACCGCATCGGCTTGGCCACGAGCCCGATGCAATAACACCGGGATCCAAATCAGCCACGACAGCATCCAGACACCCAGCACACCCATGGTGCATCCCGTAGAATTAAAAGTCTTCGGATCGGCCTTAGGTGAAAAATAATAAAAATCAATCGAAGCGAAAAGCGGGATGGCGATGAACAGTCCGCCTAAAAAAGCCGCGGCGATGATACGCGGACCAAGGGCGCTCTTTTCCGTCGAAGGCGTTGGCAGATGAATGGGCACCAAGAGCAAACATGCCTGCATGAAGGCGAGGCCCCAAAGAACCAGCGGCCAAAAGAAATCGTTCAATTCGTCAGCTTTGAGCAATTGCAGGGCGAAAATATTGTCCGGATTGATGTCTTTAAAATTCCAACCTACCAGCCCGACGATCAGCCACAGGAGCAGATTAAAGAAGAAGGCCAAGGGGATCGAAAAAAGGAAGGCCTTAAGGAAGCGGAGCATGGCTGGGGCGGGGTTCCTCCCAGTCTGGGCCATCCGGCCGTTGAATCCACGATAAAGAGCCGCAGCCTAGAATCACCCTCACCTTGACTCCTTTCGATTGCCCCTAAACTTATAGGCATGATCAATCTCACCGAAGCCGCCGCCGGACAGGTCCGCGTCCTCCAGCAACAGGCCAATCCTGAGTCTGTCCTGCGCGTGCTCGTCGAGACCGGGGGCTGTTCTGGCTTTGAATATGGGATGGCTTTTGATGTTCGGAAAGAAGGCGATTTGGAATTCGAGAGCCAGGGCCTTAAAATCCTGATCGACCCCACCAGCCACGCCTATCTCGACGGCTCCACCGTGCATTTTGACGATGGTCTGCATGGCAAAGGTTTTGAAGTTCGTAACCCAAACGCCAGCAGCACCTGCGGTTGCGGCAAATCCTTTAGCTAAAATCATGAAAGCCACCCTCCTCACCTTCGGCGCCTGTGCCCTCATGACCCTCAGTTTAGTCACCGCCGAAGCCGCCACTCAACCCATGAAAGAAAAATCCTCCGACCAGAGCGCTGCGAATAAAGTGCTCGTCACCCTTGATGACGGCAAAGGCGGCCTGACCAAGCCTCAGCTCGTCGAGCGAGTCGTGAAGACCGATAAAGAATGGGCCGCACAACTCACCCCGGAGCAATATCGCATCACACGCGCGAAAGGCACAGAACGGGCTTTTTGTGGCACACTCCTGGATAACCATAAAGTCGGCACCTACCACTGTATCTGTTGCGACCTACCGCTCTTCTCCTCTGATTCCAAATTTAATTCCGGCACCGGATGGCCCAGCTTCTTCCAGCCCGTCTCCAAGGAGAACGTCGCGACCATCGTGGATAATGCCTATGGCATGACGCGGACGGAGATCCTCTGTGCCCGCTGCGACTGCCACCTCGGACACGTCTTCGAAGACGGTCCCAAGCCCACTGGCTTGCGCTACTGCCTGAATTCGGAATCCCTTAAGTTTAAAGAGCGAGCAATCGAAAAGAAGTAATCACCCTTCTGGACCGATTACTTCTTCTTCGATTGAGCGCGCGCGGCCGCCTTCTTGACTGGGGCGGCCTTCTTTTTGACGGAAGTCTTCGCTTTCGGTGCTTTCTTTTTAACGCTCACCCGAGCCTTCGCGGAAGGCTTAGTCTTCTTAGAAACGGCGACGCGTTTCTTCTTCGCCGCGATCGGCTTCTTCTTCGCCTTTACAGCGGTCTTTGGGGCCGACTTGGCCTTCTTGGTGGCTGATTTTTTAGCCTTAACTGGGGCCTTCTTGGTCTTAGAGAGCTTCTTGGCCAGATGAGACGAGGCCTCATCATCTTCGACGAGTGCGGGAGGCTGCGGACGCTCCGAAGGACTTCCCTTCACGGCCTTCCAGAGCTGCATACGCAAATCCTCCAAACCTTCGCGTGAGTAGCATGAAATAGGGATCACCAGATCTTTAATGCGCGATTTGAATTCCTTAAGCATCTGGGCGGACGCCGGAAGGTCCATCTTGTTGGCGACGATCAGACGCGGCTTGGCGGCGAGGATCTTGGAGTAGAGACGCAATTCCTTTTCCAGGATACGGTGATCATCCCACGGCTTACGGTTTTCGCTGCCGGCCATGTCGATGATAAAGACCAACAAGGCACAGCGTTCGATATGCCGCAGGAATTGGTGACCGAGGCCACGGTTATCGTGTGCCCCTTCGATTAGACCCGGAATATCGGCCATGACGATCCGACCGAAGACGTGCGGGTATTCAATGACCCCAACATTCACGTGCAAAGTCGTAAACGGATAAGGAGCCATCTTCGGCCGGGCCGCCGTGAGCAGATTGGTCAGCGATGACTTGCCGGCATTCGGATAGCCCACGAGGCCGATGTCGGCGATTGTCTTCAATACGATGCGAAAAGATCCTTCTTCACCTGGATAACCAGGGGTCGTACGACGAGGTGCTTGGTTCACCGAACTCTTAAAGTTCATATTACCCTGACCGCCCTTACCGCCGGCGAGCAGGATCACGCGTTCACCATGTTCGGTCAGTTCGGCGACCAAGCGATTGGTACCCTCTTCAAGAATCTGTGTACCCGGAGGCACGGGAAGGATAAGGTCGACCCCATCTGGACCGGCACATTGGCGGCCCATGCCTGGCGTGCCATTAGGAGCCCGACGATGCGGCTGCCAGCGGTAGGCCTGTAAATCGCCTTGATTACGGTCGCAGAGAAAAACGACATCGCCGCCCTTCCCGCCGTTGCCGCCATCCGGCCCACCCTTCGGGATAAACTTCTCGCGACGGAAGCTCACGCAGCCATGACCCCCGTCGCCTGACTTCAAAATGACCTTGGCTTCGTCGATAAACATAGGCCGAAGGTTGAGACGACCCGAGCGGGGGTCGAGCAGGAAACTATTAACTTAAGCCCTCAGAGCCCGCGTGAACGGCGCAGCCAGCGTTCCAAAGGGGAAAAGAAGATGAGATCGGCCAATAGACCGACCAGCACGACGACGGTCATGACGCCCATGACTTGATCCATCCTCAGGAGCTCACGGCCGGCATGCAGCAAAGAGCCCAGACCGAAGCCCGTCAGGATGACCACGAAGATTTCCGCCGCCATCAGCGAACGCCAGGCGAAGGCCCAGCCTTGCTTCATGCCGCTCAGGATTCCGGGCAGAGCCGCCGGAAAAATAACCCTTAACCAAAGATGCCAGCCCTTGGAGCCCATCGTCATAGCTGCTCGGAGATACAGAGGTTGGACGTTCAAGACGGATTCCTGAACCGCGATGACCACGGCCCAGATTGTGCCCATCACCACTACGAATAAAACGGCCGATTCCTCCTGCCCAAACCAGAGCAAAGCCAGCGGCACCCAGCAAACGGATGGCAGCGTCTGGAGGCCGAGTGCGAGGACGCCAAGCGTATCACGGATCCAGCGGACGCGCGCACAGAGCGCACCCAGCGGCACGCCTAAGGCCGCCCCAATCGCAAAACCGATAATCAGGCGACGCATCGTCACCCAGGTGGCTGAAAGCAATTCACCATTGAGCAAGGAATCCCAAAACCACTTCAGAATCTGCGAAGGCGCCGGCACCAAGACGTCGTTGACGTGTTCGGCACGGACAAACCATTCCCAGCCGCCGAGAAAAATAACGGCGACCAAAGTGGGGATGACAAAGCGGGGAAGTTTCATGCGAGGCCCTCTTGCGAGCTTGAAAGGTGGGAAGAAAGCGCGTCGGTCACTTCGGCAGCCAGCGAGGCTAACTCGGGGTCATTGATGCGGCGAGGCCGAGGCAGCTTGATATCAAAAATCTGCCGAATCCTTCCTGGATTAGGCGAAAGCAACACCACCCGGTCGCCCAAGCAAACGGCCTCGCGGATATTATGAGTCACCAACACGATCGTCTTCTTCCGCTTGGTGAAGATATCCTGAATATCACGGTAGAGCTGATCGCGCGTCAGGGCATCCAAGGCAGAAAAAGGTTCATCCATGAGCAAGACTCGAGGATTAGGAGCAAGCGAGCGCGCCAAGGCCACGCGTTGGCGCATGCCACCGGATAATTCATGCGGGCGAGCCTTTTCCTTATCCGCCAAACCGACGAGCGAAAGGTAGTAGCGAGCCGATTCCAGGCGTTCGGCCTCGGTCAGATCGGGCTTTAACCGCAAACCAAACATCACGTTTTCCAAGGCGTTCAACCAAGGGAAGAGGGCGTCTTGCTGGAACATCACCAACCGATCACGACCCGGCGAGCGCACCGGCTCATCACCTAAGCGAATCGCCCCTTCATCTACTTGATCGAGGCCAGCCAGCAAACTAAGCAAAGTAGATTTACCACAACCCGAAGGACCCACCAAGACTAGGAATTCGCCTTCCTTGACGTCGAGCGTGATGTCATCGAGCGCAGTGACGCAACCAGCAGCGCCATTGAATCGTTTCGTGACATTACGAAGCGTAAGGGCGGCCAAAGGATTGGCCTTATAGGAAGCGGGAGTCATGGGTTAACTGACGAAAGGATTGCGGCGTGGAAGGGGAAGCGAAGCAAGGCTTGTCGGTTATTTTCCCGGAGGTGATGGTAAGGGATCGGGCACCAGCGACTCCAGCAGCGGAGCCAGCGGGGCTGAACCGACCAATAAACCGGAGTCCTGCGAATCCTTAAGGGAACGGGTAAAGAAATCCGTCAGACGGATGACTCGTGCCGAACTTTCTTCACGAGCCTCTAAGCGGATTCGCCCCAAGGAAGCAGCCATAAGACTTTCCGAAGGGGGAGCGGAATGGGTTTCTGCCCCCAGGCCTAAACGCACGGCTTGCGCATAGCGGACCGGGTCAGCGAGGAGCTGATCTCTTAATAAATAATAAGACTGCACAAAAGCACGGACCGCCGGACCGCGCTGTTCCAGAACTTTCCGCGAAGTCGCCAAGACCGTCACAATCGAGTCAGGTCGCTCGAGGAGGATTTCGCCGCCGAATTCCGTAGTCAGACGCGTAACCCAAGGTTCAACCGTCCAGGCACCCGCGATTTTACCTTGGGAAAAAAGCATGGCCATATCCGCGCTACTAGCAGGGATGATCTGCACATCCCCACCGCTCAGCATCACCTTAAGTCCTGCGCCGCGAAGCCAAGCGCGCGCTTCAATGTCCTGGGTGTTTCCGAGCTGGGGCGTTACCAACCGAAGCCCGCGGAAATTCTCCGCGGTCTTTAATCCCAGATCTTTGCGCACCACCAGGGCACTACCACCCCGTGCGACGGAGGCCAAAACGCGAATCTCCGCCCCTTTAGTCCGGATATGCGCGTTAAGGACCGGGGATGGCCCGACAAAAGCCACATCAACCGACCCGACCAGCAAAGCCTCCATCGCGGAAGGTCCGGCATTAAAGGCCCGCCATTCGATTTTTGATCCCGGTGGCAAGTGAGCCTGAAACCAATCCGACTTTTCACGCTCCCACTGGCGCGCGACTAATGCCAGGGAATGCGTTAAATTAGGAAAATAACCGACCTTCAAATTCACGGCTTCTGGCGCCGCGAGAGAGACGAGCGGAGCTAAAAGTACGAAAATATGGCAGAGAAGACGCATCAATCGAAAAGTTGATATTATTACTTATGATTAAATGATTATCCGTAAAAAGGGAATACAATTCTACGTTAACTAACTTAAACCATTCATTAGCATATATTTATACTAATGAACAAAAAAATCTGCCACAAACCAGAGGCTGGCGGAAACGATCACCAAGGTGGCTACCCAGCCCAAAAGATTAACCCACCGAGGTGAAACGTAATTACCCATAAAAGCAGAATCGCCGGTCATTTTCACCAAAGGCCAGCAAGCAAAGCCGAGCTGTAAGCTAAGAATGACCTGACTCCACAATAAGAGGGATTCCACCCTCCCCTCTCCGGATAGTCCCAACACAACCAAGGCAGGCAACAGCGCGGCCAGACGGGTGGCAATACGGACGACCCAGCCCACGGTTTTAATCTTCAGAAAACCTTCGAGCACGATTTGACCGGCCAAAGTGCCAGTGATGGTCGCGTTTTGGCCGGAGGATAAAAGTGCCAAGGCAAAAAGCGTACCCGCGATCGTCGAACCAAGGACGCCATCAAGCAAGCGATGCGCCTCACGGATATCCGTCACCGCTTCGGGTCGCCCATGAAAAGCAGCGGCGCTGAGTACGAGCAAGCCGGCGTTAACGAAGAAGGCAAAAGTCAGGGCGATGGTGGAATCTAAAGTCGCGAAGCGGATGGCTTCCTTCTTCGATGCCTCCGTCAGACCGAAAGACCGCGTCCCGACGATTGAGGAATGCAGATAGAGATTATGCGGCATCACGGTGGCGCCGATAATACCAAGGGCGATAAAGAGCATACCAGGACGAGCCAGCACTTCCGTCGTCGGAATAAAACCGCGTAAAACCTCAGCCATGACGGGCTGGGCCAGAAGGAGTTCCACCCCGATGCAGGCCGCAGTAGTAAAAACAAGGACGGCGACAAAAGCCTCCAACCAACGATAGCCCAAGCGCGTCAGGGCCAGCAGAATCAAGACATCCAGGGCCGTGATAATCGCTCCGAAAAAGAGCGGGATGCCGAAGAGGATCTGAAGGGCGATGGCAGAGCCCAGCAGCTCGGCCAAGTCGCACGCGATGATTCCAATTTGAGCCGAGGCCCAAAGGAATTTACCGACGAAAGGAGAATAGCGCTGGCGACAGGCCTGCGCGAGATCGAGACCCGTAGCCACGTTCAAGCGCACGCATAGATGCTGAAAAATTACCGCCATTAAATTGGAAAGCAAGATGACCCAGAGGAGCGAATAACCGTAACGCGAACCACCGGCCAGATCCGTCGCCCAATTCCCCGGGTCCATGTAACCCACGGCGACCAAAAAACCTGGGCCCACAAATGCAAGGAAACGACGGAAAGCTGCCATGCGCGAGGCTTGGCGGGCTTGGGTCGGTTTATCTGTCCTCATCACCATTGAGCATCGCCGACGGCCACACCCTGTCAACCCGCCGCCTGCACGAAAGAAACGCCGGCCAAGACCGACCATCCCACCGTCCGCCAGGCATGCGAGCGCACCAGTTCGCCCAGCGCCGGCGACGTCGGGCCTTCCTGCTGAAGCCGCCGATGACACGGCACGGACCAGGCGGCCGTCAGCGCCCAGCACATGAGGACGAGACCGAGGCCAAAGCCACCGCCGGCGACGATAGTCAGCCAGACATGCCCGCCGAGTTGGGCGAGCAGCAGAGGCCCCACGACCCAGCCCACGCGACGGGTATAAGCCTCATGCGCCTCGGCGAAGCCTGCGACCCGCCAGCGGGCGAAGTCGGGATAAGTACAGAGCAGGATCAGCCACGAGACCGAGGCCATGGCGACATCGACGCAAGCCACACCGGATTGGATTAAACGAAGGTCCATGAGGGTACCGAAGTCGGTTTTTCCCTTTGCACAACTCGGCGAGACGTTAAACCCAAGTCATGCCCCGCCTCATCTTCAGCCTGTTCCTCGGCGCCTTGCTCGCGCTCGTTCCGGTCATCGCGCAAGAAACCCGGCCCAACTTTGTCATCCTCCTCGCTGATGACCTCGGCATCAATGACCTAGGCTGTTTCGGTCGGAAGGATCAGAACACCCCTAACCTCGACAAACTCGCCACCGAAGGCGCCCGTTTCACTTCAGCCTATGCGGCAGCCTCAGTCTGCTCCGCCTCCCGCGCCGCCCTCCTGACGGGCCAGAGCCCTGCGCGCCTTAACATCACCACCTTCCTGCCCGGCCGTTCGGATCGCGCTTCGCACCGCCTGATGGCACCGATTCTTAATAATAATCTTCCTGTCGGTGTGCAGACCATCGCCGAGCTACTTAAAGCCAAAGGGTATGCGACGGGTGCCGTCGGCAAATGGCACCTCGGCGGCAAAGGCCATCAGCCGACGGACCACGGCTTCGATGAATACTTCGCCGGCAAAGCCAATCCGGGCGCAGAATCGCCGATGGGTGGAAAAGGTGAGCTCGGGCATGCGGACTACGCGGTGAAATTCATCGAGCGCAATAAAGCCAAACCTTTCTTTCTCTACCTAGCCTTCGACAATCCGCATATCCCGCTGGCCGCTCCCGCCAAAGGCATCGAAGCGAACGCGAAGGCCTTTCACCCGACCTACGCCGCGCTGGTGGAGTCACTCGACGTCGCCTGCGGTCGCGTCCTGAAGGCCCTTGAGGATAACGGCCTTTCGAAGAACACCTTTGTCGTCTTCGCTTCCGACAACGGCGGCGTCCACGTCTCCGAGCTCAAAGAAAGCCCGCCCACCTTCAATGCGCCGTCGCGCGCCGGCAAAGGCTTTCTCTACGAAGGAGGCATCCGAACGCCCTTGATCATCCGCTACCCGGGGCACCTTGCGACCAAAGTGATCTCGGAGCCAGTAGTGCTGGGCGACATCACGTCCACGTTCTGCGCCCTCGCGAAAATCACGCCGCCCACCATCCAGGATTTCCAAGATCTTTCGCCGGTCCTTTTCGACAGCAAACCGCAGACAGATACGCGCGTTCTTTGCTGGCATCAGCCTCACTACATGAATCAAGGCAGCCAACCAGGAGGCGTGATTCGGGAAGGCGACTGGAAACTAATCGAGTTCTACGAGACCGGACGCATGGAGTTATTCAACCTATCGAAGGATCCCAGCGAAACCTTGGATCTGGCCGCTGTTGAACCAGCCCGGGTGGCCGCGATGCGCGGGAAACTCGAAGCCTGGCGCCGCAGCGTCGGAGCTAAGCCGATGGTCGCTAATCCTCAATTCAATCGCAGCCTATGGAATGAGTGCTTCGTCAAACTCGACCCTACACTCATCAAGGCAGCCGCGACCTCCGAGGCCATGCGCCCCCTCCAAGCCTATTGGCGCAAAGCCATGGACGATTCCAGCACCGGTGGAGGCAATGCGCTCATTTATCTGGAAGCCAAAGAAGCTCAGGTGAAGGCCACGAAGATGAAGTATGAAGACCTGCCGCAAAAAGATACCCTCGGCTTCTGGGTGAACGTCGAAGATACCGCTTCGTGGAAATTCACGGCCCCGCTGGCCGGTAAGTATCGCGTGACGGTCCTGCAAGGCTGCGGCAAGGGTAGCGGCGGCTCGACCGTCGCGGTCGAAGCTGGCGCCAGCAAATGCGAGTTCACGGTCGAGGAGACCGGCCACTTTCAGCGCTTTGTTCCACGTGAAATCGGCCAGATTGAGCTGACGGCCGGCGATAACACCTTGACGATTCGTCCGCTCCAGAAGGCAAAGTCAGCGGTCATGGACCTCCGCCGCGTCATCCTCGAACGTATCGACCAACCGGGCCCGATGCGCAGCGCCTTCATGAAACAGACCGCGGTCAAGACGATCAGCTTCACGACCTTCCTGCCTTATCCTGAGACGGAGTAAGACCTCAGAGCGTCGCCAGTAGCGCTCGTAGCTCTTCCTCTGGCTCCTCGTGTCCTTGGGCAACGGCGAGAACAAGTGCTTCGTCCAAGACAGCCTTGGCTTCGGCTCGAAGGTCGGAAGCGAGGTAGCATTTTCCGAGGAGAATCCTTGGCATCATCCAATCCGACTTTGAATCCGCGGCGATACGCAGGTGCTCTAGCGCACCCCTATGATCTCCTTCGGTGAGCAAAGCTTGACCGAGTGAAAAACGAAAGAGCGGGTTGGCGGGATCGGCCGCCACATGCACCCGAAAAGTATCAGAGCGGGAAGCCATCTTTTATCGCTTCGCTTTCTTGACCGATGAGCGCGGAAGCGGACGATCGGCCTGTCGGAAAATCACCAGCGATAAACCTGGGAGACGGACTTCGAGGGAGTGCTCGCGCCCGTGGCACGGAATCTTTTCGGAATCCACGCCGCCGAGATTACCAAGGCCTTTGCCAGCATAGTGTTTGGAGTCCGTATTCAGGGCCTCTTCCCATCGCCCAGCCTTAGGCACGCCGAAGCGATACGTCCGCTCGACTGGGGTGAAGTTACCCACCACGACCCAGTGGCAGGCCGAGCTCTTGCGTTCGAAAACCAAGACGCTCTGGGCGCCATCTTCCGCATTGATCCAAGCAAAACTATCCGGATTCAACTCGTTCTCCGCCAGCGCAACGTCGCCGACATAAAGCTGGTTAAGATCACGGACGAGGCTTTGTAAACCGGCGTGCAAAGGGTATTCGAGCAAATGCCAATCAAGCGATTGATCGTATTTCCATTCCGCGAATTGGCCAAACTCACAGCCCATAAAAAGGGTCTTCTTACCCGGCCAAGCCCACTGCAAAGCCAACAAACAACGGAGATTAGCGGCCTTCGTCTCATTGTCGCCGGCCCCCATCTTATTGATCAGCGAACCCTTACCGTGCACCACTTCGTCATGCGAAAAAGCCTGCATGAACGATTCGGTCCACTGGTAAAGCATGCCGAAAGTCAGCTTATCATGGTTGAACTTACGGAACAGAGGATCTTGGCGGAAATATGAAAGCGTATCGTGCATCCAGCCCATGTTCCATTTGAAGTCGAAGCCCAGCCCGCCGTCCGCCACGGCCTTGGTCACTCCCGGGAAAGATGTCGACTCCTCGGCAATCAAGACAACGCCGGGCTGATAGAGATGTATCAGGGAATTAACGTGCCGCAGGAAATCGATGGCTTCGATATTTTCGCGACCGCCATGACGGTTCGGAATCCATTCGCCGGCCTTGCGGGAATAATCGAGGTACAACATCGAAGCCACCGCATCGACGCGCAAGCCATCGACGTGAAAGCGCTCCAGCCAAGAAAGCGCGGAGGAAGTCAGGAAACCACGGACTTCATGCCGGCCATAATTGAAGATGAGCGTGCCCCAGTCTTGATGTTCCCCGAGACGCGGATCGGCATGCTCATAAAGGTGCGTACCATCAAAGCGGGCCAAAGCGAAAAAATCTCGCGGGAAATGTGCGGGCACCCAATCGACGATTACGCCGACGCCAGCTTGATGGAGAGTATCGACCATCAGCATGAAATCCAACGGGGAGCCAAAACGATGGGTGGGAGCGAAGAAGCCCGTCACTTGATATCCCCATGAACCATCGAAGGGGTGCTCGGACGGCGGCATCAGTTCCACGTGGGTGAAACCGAGCTTATTACAGTATTCGGCCAATTGAATACCGAGCTCGCGATAGTTCAGCACCCGTCCGCCCTCTTCGGGAACGCGGCGCCAAGAAGCCAGATGGACTTCATAGACGGACATCGGCCGACGGCGCAAATCGGTGCGTTTACGGGCCTCCATCCATTCGGCATCATGCCAGACATAGGCGGAGAGGTCGCACACGATCGCCGCATGATTGGGCGAAGGCTCGAAATGCAAGCCGTACGGATCCGTCTTCAGGAAAGGCGTCGCATCATGCGGGCCCACGATTTCATATTTATATCGGGCGCCAGCCGCGAGACCGGGAAGGAATAGCTCCCAGATTCCCGAGGCCCCTAGGGCCCGCATCGGATGGGAGCGCCCGTTCCAGAGGTTATGATCGCCAACCACGGAAACGCGGCGGGCGGAAGGCGCCCAGACCAAGAAAGAAACCCCGGCGACGCCGTCAATCGTCCGCAAGTGAGAACCGAACTTATAGTGAGCCCCATGATCATCGCCCTTTCCGATTAGGAAAAGATCTCGCTCGGAGATCGTCGGCAAAAAACGATAAGGGTCTTCGGCATCGTGCACGGTGCCATCGACGTAGGCGACTTGGAAGCGGTAATGAAAATCGGCGGCACCGATCAGTTCTAACTCGAAGATCCCTGCGTCGTGCAGTCGCACCATGGCGACACCCTGCTTGCTCTTGGCCTTGAAAAGTTCACACCGTACCGCACCGGGAAAGAGGGCTCGAACGACACAACCCCCACCAGCCAAGGCATGGAG
>Ga0214919_10002107_pt1 | contig 31723 bp, 29 predicted proteins | sample LL1503_MetaG_FD_177994 | JGI IMG/M metagenome (GOLD analysis project Ga0214919, IMG submission 177994) | Freshwater microbial communities from Lake Lanier, Atlanta, Georgia, United States - LL-1503 | ecosystem: Environmental > Aquatic > Freshwater > Lake | place: USA: Georgia | collected... | reverse complement strand
CCTTCCATATCTGGTTGGCGCCTAGTGGTTATGGAAGACGCGGACCGGCTAACCGAAGCTGCTGCAAATGCTCTCTTAAAAGCCATTGAAGAACCGGGAGCTCGAACCGTTTGGTTACTTTGCGCTCCAACAATTACCGATGTACTTCCAACAATTCGCTCCCGTTGTCGTCACCTTTTACTTCGGACACCTTCTCAAGATGCGATAGTTGCACTCTTAACTTCTCGCGACGGAATTGATCCGGAGATGGCCACCTTTGCGGCACGTATTGCGCAAGGTCATATTGGCCGAGCTAAATATCTTGCAACGAACTCAGAATCTCGATCCCGTCGGCTTCAAATTCTTAAGCTACCCTTGAAAATAAATGATATTTCAGCGGCATTTCGCGCGGCCGCCACCCTTCTTGAACTCGCTACCCAAGATGCCGAATCTGGCTCTGAGGAACGCGATGATAAAGAATTGAAATCACTCCAAGATGCGTATCAAGGTACCGGGCGTGGCTTAATTTCAGGTGGAGCGAAAGCTGTGAAAGATTTAGAAAAAGAACAAAAGTCACGTCAAACGCGCGCGATTCGTGACAGTATCGATAATTCACTCTTAGATATAGCAACTCTTTACCGTGATGTAATGTTGTTGCAATCGGGAAGTACGGATTTCTTAATAAACACCGACTTACTAAGTGAGGTTCAAAAAATTTCAGAGTCCACAACTCCAGAGCTTACGGTAAAGAAAATTGAATCAATTATGAAAGCACGTACTAACCTTTCCCGCAACGCCGCACCGCTTCTAACACTTGAAGCGCTAATGTGCTCGTTGAAATAGATTTATGTGCTTTTTCAATCTTGAGAGGAAAATCGAATGAACTATCTGCGTTTATTCAAATCCCGATTCGCTTTACTTTTAAAAGGGCAGCAACAAGGTGTGAGTTTGGGTTGGTTGAGCAAGAGCCAAGAACGGATTGACACAACACTCGAAGAAGCCATTGGTGCTGATGCTAGGTTATCTCCCGAAATGTTGAATTTTATTCCCGAAGGTTTTGAAAAATATAAAGAAACTGTTAAAACAAAATCTGGCAAAGTAACTAATACCAATTGGAACTCAGAAGCAAATCTTAGTGTGTTTTTGTATAGCTACATAAGGGTTTTTAAACCTAAAGTGGTGGTAGAAACGGGTGTTGCAAACGGAATCACAACTAATGTAATTATGAGCGCGTTAGAAATAACTGGAGGAGAGCTTCATTCATTCGATATTTTGGCGGCTTCATCAGGGGTTTACACTGGCAAAGGTAAGTGGCATTTCTATTTGCTTTCTAAACAAAAAGCAGCAACTCAAATTAAGTCTCATTTAGGAGAGATTGTAAAACCAGAACTTTGGCTTCATGATTCAAATCATGGTTCGCTCTGGCAAGAGTTTGAATATAAGCTTGCAATTAACTCTTTAAAAATTGGTGGTTTACTTATTAGTGATGACATAGATGCCTCTACTGCTTGGGGTTATCTATCTAAACAATTTTTTATAAACCCAAGAGCCATTTTTGATAAAAGAAAAATGATCGGTTATACATTTAAGAAATGATGAGAAGAAGTAAAAGTTTTTTTAGGAATACAATAATTACTTTATTTATACTTTCTTTAATTCTAACGATTTTTTACCACTCATTAAATTCTAAAACTTTTGAGAATCTAAAGGATTATCAGAGCCAAGTACTCAAATGGGAAAATTGTTACGGAAATTTCGAATGCTCCACGTTATTGGTACCAGTTGACTACGATAAAATCACAACCGACGCATTCCATCTAAAGGTAATTAGATTTAAAGCAACAGACCGGAGACAGAAACTTGGCGCTCTGATTGTGAATCCAGGAGGTCCAGGTGCCTCAGCTTTTGATTATGCGTATAACGCAGAAAACATCGTAAGTGCCGCAATTCGTGAGAAATATGACATTGTCGGCTTTGATCAAAGAGGCGTTGGCCAAAGCGACCCAATTAGATGTTTAACAGATAAAGAAACCGATGAAATGCTCACCGGACCAATGATTGCCGATACACCCGAAAACCACCGTAAAATGGTCGAAAATGCAAAGGTTTTTGCTAGCAAATGTAAGAAAGTGGCCGGTTATAAGTTAGCGCACCTTTCAACTTTTGAATCTGCAAAAGATATGGAGCTTTTACGTTTAGCTCTCAATGAACCAAAGTTAAATTATCTTGGGAAGAGCTACGGTACCTATTTAGGGATACTTTATGCCTCGCTTTACCCATCAAAAGTTGGAAAAATGATTCTAGATGGTGCGATTGATCCGTCAATTTCGATTCAAGAACAAAACTTAGCGCAAGCCAAAGGGTTTGAATTGGCGCTAAATCAATTTCTATCCGAAAATAAAATTAGCAAGATTGAGATTTTCAACCTATTAAAAAAATTGCGAATTGAACCATTGTGGACCAAATCAGAAAGAAAACTGAATGACTCACTTGCAATTTTAGGCATTGCATCAGCACTTTACGATGACGTAACTGGTTGGCCAAAATTGGCTCGAGCGCTTAATCAAGTGCTTTTGGGTGACGGTTCGTTACTTCTGGAATTGTCTGATGAGTACTCAGGTAGAAGTCAAACTGGCAAGTATTTCTCTAACGAGAACGATATTGCTCCAATAATTAGTTGCCTTGATTGGCCTAATTCGTTTGAAACCGTTCCAAATAGGATCATTTATCAGAAATTTGTAACTGTCGCACCAATTTTTGGTCAATTTCTAGCGGCCAATGGAATCTTCTGTAAATATCTACTTCCTAAGGTAATTCACATAAATACAAACTTAAGCATACAAGTCACCAGTCGAGTTATGATAATTGGGACTACTCGAGATCCAGCAACTCCTAATGATTGGGCAATCGCACTGTCAAGAAAGTTCCCAAATTCCATGTTATTAATTTTTGATTCTGATGGACACACAGGAATGAACCGTGGCAACAATTGCGTAGATACTTTCGCTGAAAGTTACTTGTTTAAATTAACCGCCACACCCAGCACTACGCGTTTTGCCTGCAATCAAGCGTAAAACCACTTATATTGTGCCTATGAATTATCGTTTAAAGGAATTCCCTAGGATAAATCTTAAATTAGACAGGAAGTTAATATCTTATGTATTAATTTGTTTGACTCCTTTATTTTTTGTGAATCAAGTAAGTGACCTTCCAATTTGGATTGGCAATGGGGAACAAAAAGCCAGAGAGATTCTAAATCTTCAATTGCCATCAGATAATTTTTATCCTGTAGGTAAAGCTTTAATGCTTTTACCATTTGTATGGCTCTCACCTAATTTCTTTCCAGTCATTCTTTTATATTTTGCTGCTTCTTCAATAATTTATTACCTAATTTGTAGAGTTATACCAAAAAAAGGATTCAGACTATTAGCGCTAGGAGCCCTTCCGGCCAACCCATATTTAGTGTGGCTTTGCTATTCATCGCAAGACACGGTTTTTGAATTATTTCTACTGCTGACGCTAATTTACTCAGCGATTAAAAATAAATTTTACCCGTTTTTAGTTAGCGGTTTCTTGATTTGCTTAACCAGGCCATCATACTGGGTGATTTTTATAGGGCTTGCACTGTTTCTTTTGGTTTATAAAAAAAAGCATCAAGAGAAGAGTTGGAAAAAATATTTTGTTGTTTTCTTATTAATTCCAATAAATTTGTTTTTTAATTTGTATGCGTATGGTTCCGCATCATTTGCTGGAGAAAGTGGTGTTACATCTTTTTTCTCTTATAATAAGTATTTGTATCTTTCACTGCCAATGTTTGATATGGACGTTTTTTTATCTACAAAGGGACACGTAGGAGGATTAGGAGAATATTCAAGTTCGGCCTACACACAGATGGCGCTACAATCGATAAAGGATAATCCAAAGGAAATTTTGCTAGGAACTATGCAAAAATTAGATTCTTATATTTTTGATGTTCAGAAAGTTCCCCACTTGCCTGGTGAGTATTACTTAAGCGCGGATGCTAAATCGATAGTGATTGGCAACCAGAGATTAACTTGGCCACTAGTCTTGGGAAACTTGTTATACGAGATCTATAGGTCATTGTTGTTGGTTGGTTTACTCGCCTCAATTGGTGTTTTATTAGCGTTCCGTAAACTAAAGTTCCAGATTAAGAGCTCTAAGAGGTTACTCTGGATACTCCTTCTACCTTGGTCTCTCGGTTTAATTCCAGGTTTGCTTTTCTACACCGAAACCCGCTTTAAAATAGTCTCAGAGCTACTTTTAATCCCGTTCATTTCTTTGGTGTTCAGCCTAAAGACCGACGAAGTGGTGCATGGTAAGGAGCATGCACTTGAGTAGGGCAAGATTTACCCATGCGCCTTGACCATATCTCTTATGTAACATCTCACGAGCAATTAGCCGACACAGTTCAAAGACTCGGTTCCAGGCTTGGAAGTTCATTCGTTGACGGCGGGGTTCATCCGAGGTTTGGTACTCGTAATTTTACGTTACCTCTGGTGAATAGCCAATACTTAGAAGTCGTTTGCCCTTTGGATCACCCGGCAACCGAAACTTCGCCATTTGGTAAAGCTGTATTGCATCGAGCAAACGAAGGTGGAGGTTGGTTAACTTGGGTTGTATCGATGGAGGATATATCTCCAGTCGAAAATAGATTAGGTCGTAAAGCTGTTGAAGGTTCACGAAAGAGGCCAGACGGCAGCGAATTAAGCTGGAAACAACTCGGCGTTCTTGGGACATTAAATGACTCGCAACTTCCATTTTTTATACAGTGGCTAAGCAGCATTCACCCATCAACAGATGGCAAAGCAGTTGCTAAAATTGTAAAAATAGAAATTGCTGGAGTTGAAAATACGATTGAAGAGTGGCTTGGTTCAGATCTATCAAAGGCTTTTGACGGCATAGAAATAGAGTGGGTAGACCCAACCACAAATGATGAAGAAACCGGGCTTGTGGCAGTTCACCTAGCTACGGCAAACGGCGTTGTTCGATTAGATTAGTGTTATAGGAAGAGCGTACTTTTGCCTCCGTTACAGCAGATAAGAAATCCCACTCAGTTAGTTAAAATGCCAAGCAATTATAAGGAAGCAGGAGAACTCACCATCCCATTAATAATGTTTGCGATGGGTTTGCTTAAAAGCAAAGTGAAGAGGGCAATCAAGATGATTTTTGTGGCTAATCGATTTTAATGTGGCAATTGAACTTATAGAAAAAAGAATGAGAGGCTAGAGATGGGCTCAAAAGTATTCGATATTAAAGATAAAGTTGTGTGCATAATTGAAGCTCGAATGGCGTCCACAAGACTCCCAGGTAAAGTTCTGAAAGACATAGGAGGAAGAAATTCGCTCGAACATATCATAAATAGGATTAAATCCCTAGGTAATATCTCTGAAATTTGCTTGGCGACAACTACGGGGACTGAAGATCAAGTGATTATTGAATTAGCTAAAAGTTTTGGAATAAAACACTATAGAGGCTCAGTGCATGATGTCTTATCTAGAGTCCTAGGAGCGGCTGAGATGTTATCAGCTGAGATAATTGTGGAGATAACGGGGGATTGTCCATTTGTTGATCCAATCATGGTAGATCAATACATAGAAATCATGAAAACCAATAACTTGGATTATGTCAGTAACAACATTATCTCAACTTACCCTGATGGATTTGACGTCCAAGTGTTTTTAACCGAAGCTTTAAAGAAATCTAGTAGCATGGCTACAACACGAGAAGAGCGCGAGCACGTTACTATGCATATTCGACAGAACCCACAAGTCTTCAAGACTTTAAATATAATTGCTCCAAAGTCTTATAGGTATCCAGAAATGTCAGTCACTTTGGATACTAAAGAAGATTTAGAAGTTCTGCGCTTGATAGCACATCATTTTGCAGATATAGATTCACCTAGCCACATGCAAATAATTGATTTTTTACTAGCTAATCCAAGAATTTCTCAAATAAATAGCGGTATTGCAAGAAAAGGCTTCGGAATTTAAATGCCCAAGAATACTAATATCAAAACATGCCTAATCGGCTTTGGGAATGTGGGACAAGGTTTGTATTTGAAAACAGTTACTAAAAATTCACACCTGCGCTCCATCCAAGCCAACGAGAGCTTTGATCTTGTTGCTGTTGTAGATCCTGACATTAAAAACATAGGTATTAACATGCCAGAAGTTAGGTTTGCCAAAACAATCAAAGAAGTGCAGAACCTATATGTAGATCTAGCTGTTATAGCATGTCCTACTAGTACTCACCTGGAAACTTGTTCACAGCTAGTTAAACACCTAAATCCAAGTGCTATCTTGATTGAGAAGCCAGTCGGATTAACGCTGATGGAGTGCAAAGAAATTATGAAGTGTCTACAAGAGATTCCAACAGTTGTCGTTAACTATCAAAGAAATTATAATCAGAACATTCTCCAGCAAGTTGCTCACACAATAAGTTTCGGATATTCAAAAGGTGTTGTTTACTACTCTAACGGAGCAATTAATAATGCGAGCCATGGGCTTGCTTTGCTCATTTCGGTTCTAGGTAGTCCAACAAATGTATTTAAGTTATCTAGCGCAACTAAAGAGCGCCCTTCCGACATGAATTTAGATTTTGTTGTGGAGTTCGGAGAAACAAGAATATCTTTCATCGCTACCCAGGAGAATGATTATTCGATGTTCCGCATAGAATTATTCGGCCCCAAAGGCTCTTGGCTATACGATGCAGGTTTAGAGCGGTCAGAAATGAAGAGTCGGATAGAAGATCCAATTTATGTTGGCAGGTTTAGTCTTACTCAAAATTCAACAATTACTTCGATCCCTGAAACTGAGAGTTTTACACATGTATACAACTACTTGGAAAAACGAATTCGCGGTGACTTGGACGTAGAGCCAAATTCAGGAGCCAGCCTTGACTTAGCTTATGAAGTACACCAAGTTATTGAAAAAGCTCAGAAATAGGATTTTGCCAATATCATTTTTGAATTTGCGTGCTAAATTAGTGTTGTGTTAGTAGAAAGATTACGCAAAACCCAGTTTGAAAGATATAACTCAATAGGCCAGGAAGAAATTGATGCTGCTAAGAGGGTTTTAGAATCTGGCGTTTTGTCGGCTTTCGTAGGCACTTGGGGGGAAGGTTTTTCAGGTGGAAGCGAAGTTCAGGCTATGGAAACTGAATTTGCAGAGTTTTTCAAAGTAAAACACGCTATCTCGGTCAACTCTTGGACTTCAGGTTTAATTGCAGCGGTAGGGGCCCTAGGCCTTGATCCGGGCGATGAAATAATTGTTAGTACCTGGACAATGTCAGCTTCAGCCACAGCAATTCTGCATTGGAATCTAATTCCTGTATTTGCGGATATCGACCCTAATACCTACTGCATAGATCCTAATTCGGTGCGTTCTTTAATCTCAAGCAGAACTAAAGCAATAATGGCAGTTGACATATTTGGACAAAGTTCCGACACGGAAGCACTTCTTAAACTATGTCAAGAATTTGGACTAAAGCTAATTTCAGATAGCGCCCAGAGCCCAAATGCTTTTAGAGAATCGAAACTTGTCGGTACATCTGCTCATATTGGTGGGATTAGTCTGAACTACCACAAACATATCCACTGTGGTGAGGGAGGCGTGATCTTCACCAATGATGACCAACTTGCCTTAAGGATGAAGCTAATTAGAAACCATGGTGAGGTAGTGCTTCGCGATATGCCCATCTCTGAATTGCCAGAAAGTACGGCAAACATAGTTGGTTACAATTTCCGCTTAGGTGAGATAGAAGCGGCAATAGCTCGTGAGCAATTACTTAAACTTAAGAACCTCACCAAGAGACGTGAGCAAATTGCGCTAAAACTTAACAATGGCTTAAAGGATTTAAAGGGCCTTATTACCCCGTTTACTGAAGAAACTAATACTCACGTCTACTACATGTATCCCTTACGGCTAAAGATTGAAGAATTAGGAGCTGATCGAGAAGAGATTTGTAGTTCACTAGAGGAAGCTGGGCTTTTTGGCGTTGAACGAGGCTACGAAAATCTCCACTTGCTTCCCGTATATCAAAAACGAGACGCTTACGGGAAAAGTGGAATCCCCTGGAGCTTAAATCAAACGTTTGATGTATCCAATTATTCTAAAGGATCTTGTCCAGTCGCCGAAGAATTTAATGATATCTCACTGTTTCTTTTGCCTCTCTGTGCTTACAAATTAGATGATGAAGATGTAGCGGACATAATCGGAATTTTTCATCATATCTGGAAAGTATTTGGATGGAAAAATACATAGGGATAGTCGCTCATGATGCAGGTGGGGCCAATATCCTTGCCAGTTACTGTAGGCGTAAACCAGATAACTATCGCTACATGTTGCAAGGACCGGCAAAAGTTATCTTCAACAAGACTCTCTCAATCGAAAGTGAAGTAAATTTAGAACGTTTTGTCTTAGAATGCGACAGCTTTATATGTGGGACAAGCGGTAAATCTGACTTTGAGAGATCTGTTATGGCGCAAGCTAAAAATTTAAAAAAAGAAACTACTGCAATACTGGATCACTGGATAAACTATAGAGAGCGGTTTCTTCTAAATGGCAACTTAGTATTACCAAACAACTTAATTACTGTTGATAGGTATGCCTACCAAATCGCAAAGCAAACATTTCCTGAATGCAAAATAGAAGAAATTAATAATCCGTATCTTGAAGACTTCTATAATCGCTATAGAGCGCTTACTCTGCAAATAGAGAGTAGCCACAAGCCAGAAATATTATACATATCTGAGGGATTTGACGAACACAAAAAAGATGGTGAAAATGGCTTCAGCAAGGATCTAAAATACTTTAAGAAGTTTTTGCACGTCAAAGAGCGGCTCTTTGAACCGAGTCTTGCACTGAGAATTCGATTACATCCAAGTGAAGATGTAGCTAAATTGGATGAATACAGAGAGATTTATAATGATATTGCACAAAGCGATTCTTCGGTTGACCTCGCTATAGATTTGAGTCGGGCTAATTGCGTGGTCGGAGTTAGTAGTATGGCTCTAGTATTAGCAACAACTTGTGGTATTCCAACATTTTCTTTACTCAGTAGTTCCGAAGAATCAAAAGTGCCTACTCCGGGCATAAATTACATCGGCTCTTTATCTGACTTTAAATAGTGGAACTATCGGTTGACACTCTAATAGCGCGTCCAAGCTATCTCTTTCTAGTGCTTGAGAAATTGCTCCAAAAACCTCAGCATAGGCTGTGAGTATTTTGCTAATATCTTTTTGACTTAGCGTTGTGGTGATGTTATTGGTGCTTAGAACTAAAATACCGCGCCTAAACATCTCTTGAAGAAAGTATGTCTTGACTTGATTTTGTAGAGCATCACTATTTAAAGTCCAATTTAAAAAAGTCCATGTGGGATTACCGGAAAGATTCACAAATTCATACTTATTATGGGATATTTCACTCATTAAACCGTGTTGGATCGCATTTCCAATCCTATACAACTCTGGGATAACTCTGCCTTCACTAACCTTATCTAGAACTACATTAGCTGCGGTCAAACTTAGAAGTTCGCCACCGAATGTGCCAGAGAAAAATACATCCTTAAATCCTTCCATAATCTCCCTCTTCCCTGCTATTACAGAGATAGGAAAACCATTAGCAATTCCCTTGCCAAAGCAGCTTAAATCAGGGGTTACCCCAAACAACTCCTGTGCCCCTCCTTTGGCAAATCGAAAACCAGTGATTACTTCATCAAAAATTAGCAAAATATTGTTAGAGGAGCAGAAGTTTTTTAAGGACTCTAGATATCCAGGAGTGGGATCTACTGAGTTCATTGGTTCAAGAATTACAGCGGCGACGTCACCTTTGACTTTGTCAAAAAGATTTTCAACGTGTGAAAGGTCGTTATACCTGGCAGATAATGTAAGCGCTTGAACCGCACTCGGTACCCCCATGGACCTTGTTGTTGAGCCAATATACCAATCGTGCCAGCCGTGATATCCAATAGAGATGATGTGATCTCTTCTTGTAAAATATCGAGCAATTCTCACCGCTGCCGAGGTGGCATCACTTCCATTTTTTGCAAATCTAACCATTTCTGCGCTTGGAACCAAATTAATGATCTTCTCTGCCACTATTGTTTCAAGCTTGCTTGACAACGAAAGAGAAACCCCTTTTTTTAACTGTCTTTTAACGGCCCTGTTTATATCAGGGTCTCCGTAACCAAGTGTCACCGCAGCAAGAGATGCAACTAAATCAACATACTTATTTCCATCCACATCCCAGAGATAAGAGCCAGAACTCTTGCTGGCAAAAAAGGGTGAAACACCGACCGGATATTGAGTTCTCGATTTACTAAAAGTTTGAGATCCCAAGGGAATGACACTCTCTGCTAACTCCAGGAGTCTCTCAGATTCGAGGTAGCGAGATTTAGGATTCACGAGCAAAAGAATAGTCCATCCATGGCCCCTGAGTTATAGCCAGCCTGGGTTCTGTAACTTGCAAAGGGTTGCTAGGCGAGCGAATGGCCGATTCCAAAGTCGAAAATTTAGAGTCTGTAGATAGCCCTGGATTTACTTTCAGTAAATCCACAATGGCCAAAAAATCGTTTTTAGTGTCAACAGTGCACCGGAACTTAGATAAGTTCACGATGTTAACTATGTTGCCTAATTTGAATATTTGAGGATTCTGATAAAGAAAAGGGGTTACATGCTCCTCTTGATATTTGGTTAAGTTAGATTCCTTGGAGACCAGAAAAGCATCTCTTCTGACAACTTCAACATCCATACCATCAGGAAATGTTGGGAATAGAGTATTTGATACATAGTCTAAATTATTCTCTTTAAGAATTGTAACTGAGCGATCAATGATATCGGAGCAAGATAGTGGGCAATCCGCAGTCAATCTTATAAATACTTCACAATCAGGATTATTCTTTAAGAAATCCAAAAATCTTGTATTAACATTTAGTAAATTACCTCGAAAGACCCTAATTCCAGCATTTAAAAGAATGTCGCACAAGACATCATCTGAACTATGGGTAGATGTGAGTACGTAAACATCATCTATTGAACGGGACTTCAAAACTCTTTCTATTTGACTGAGAATCATAGGTTTTGATTGAAGTTCTTGAATTACTTTCCCAGGGAATCGACTCGAGCTCATCCTTGCTTGGATTAATGCATAAACTTTTGAAGAAGTCATTTCCAGCGCCTTGGGTCAATCAAATCTGGATTGGCGCTTGCTAACTCGCCGAAGTTAGCTAATACCTTTGGAGAATTGAAGAGCTTTACAATCTCGTCGAGTTGGTTTGCATTCTCAAAGCCGATAACAAATTTGTCTACTGAAGATGAAAGAGCAAACGAAGTTGCAACTTGAAAGGGAGTAACAAAATATCTCTTGCAAAAATCTGCTAATTTTATGATATCTGGATGATCTTTAAATGGATTTCTAATTGAGTGATAATCAATTGCACCCTGCAAAAAGATACTCCTAGCCCAAACTTCTATCCCGAGGTTTTTGCAGTTTTCAAGTAAAGGGAGAAAAGACTGATTCAAAACACTAAAGGGAATCTGAACAATCGGTAGCACGCATTCGCTGCTCAGCAAATCCTTGAGAGATGAGGTCTCGTATAAAGAAGCCCCAAATTTAAGATGTGAGTAATCTTTCTGTAGCGATAAGAAGTTTTCTCTATCAAGCTGATGAGATTCCTCCCAGTCATGAGCAAAAACTACCCGAAGTTGAGTTTTACCAATTTGAATTGCACTTTTCTCAACATCTTTCTTCAAACTTGCAGTGTCACTTCCCTTTATAGATATTTTTGAAGCAACTTGAAATTGGGATTCGTCATTCTTGCCAATCCAAGATTCAGCCACTCCGTAATTCTGGGCTGTATCAATCCATCGTATGCCAAGCTGATGAGCTTTTTTTAACATTGAAAAGAATTCACTCTCTTGCTGAATACTTTGACTAGTGACTCCATACCCAGGTCTAGCTTGAGCGGTACCTAAAACAAATCTTTCAGATAACATTAACTAAACCCAAAATCTCATCGATCATTAGCAATTTATTAGTATTCCAATTAGCTCTTTCCATGACAAATTTCCGAGCAGCATGACCAATTTCTCTTCGTTCCAATGGAGAAAGTGAGACGACCCTCTGGATTGTTTCAGAGAGAGATTGAATGTCACCATTGGTAAAAGTAAATCCGTTGATACCAGATTGTATTATTTCCAGATTTGAAGGGAAATTAGTAACAATACAAATCATTCCAGCGGCCATTGCTTCTAGTAGCGAAACTGAAACCCCATCACTCCTCGCTGCCGATATGTAAATATCGTTCTCTGAATAAAGAAGTGCAATATCTTTTAATTCTAAAGGTCCAGTAAAGTTAACATTAATTCTATTCTGCTTCATATTTGCTTCAATTTGAGAGCTGTTATTGGGTGGAAGGGCCGCAAATGTTATTCGAAAGTCTTGTGGATTATTCATTCTCAAAAGCGTATCCAAGATTAGTTCATTACGGTAAAGCGGTGTCCAACTTCTAGTTACGCAAATATGTTTTGAGCTGGAATAATTGCGAGTCTTTGCAATCTGTGCGAATTCGTCGACATTACATCCAAAGTAGAGTTTATGCATTCTCCCTAAGAACGAGAATTGATCTTGAATCAATCTCGAAATATAGTCGGCATCGAAAATAACCAAGGAGAAACCACTTAGTATCGTATTGATTTGTTCAATCTCGGATATTTCATAAGATACCTCGTTGACTTCCATTGCCCAGCAAATTCCTATCTTTATCGCGTCAATTCCGACGCTTAACTCCAATAATTGCTTCGACATTGGGCTGACTATGACTAAATCATAATTTGCATTTAGTGAATCGTCGTCTAATGAGGCGTCGTTGTGAAAATATGAAGAAACGTTGAATTTAAGGTTTAGTGCAGCGAGGAATCTCGCGTCATGAACTCCATGGCTTTCACCTAAATATAGGAGTTTCTTAGTCGAAGTCATCAATCAGAGTGAGATCGTCTTGGGAGACTTCACGCTTAAGAAATTTGCCTATAAGTGAGTCAATTTCAAATGGTGTTAGACCATTGGCAGGGCATGGGCGAAGAGCGATGAGATCCTCACGCCCGATTTTGTTTCCCTTTTTCAAATCTCGGCCGTATCTAAGAGCGCGACGTTGAACAATTGCAGAATCTATTTCGTTGGCTTCAATTCTTTTTACGCCATCACCCAGTGCTCTCTCCAGGAGACGTGTTTCCTTTACCATTGCTGACCAAGTTTTCGGATCTAAAGAAAAACCATGGTCAGGACCTTCTCGATTCGTATCGTCAGTGAAGTGTTTTTCGACCACTCTGGCACCTAAAGTAACGGCAGCCAAAACTGACAAATGACCGGGTGTGTGATCTGACAATCCCGTAATAACATCTGGAAATTCGCGTGAAAAAGTCTCTAAGACTTTCAGATTTAAATGCTCGACATTCTTTGGATCTCCAGTGTAATTAGTATTACATTGCATGAGCACAATCGGCTTAAGAGCTGATTGAAGAACTTCGAGAGCTCTTTTAACGTCATCCATGCTTGAAGCGCCAGTTGCGAGAAATACATATGTCTTTGACTTTGAAATTGCTCGCAGAGAATCCAACCAAGTTATGTCACCGGAACCTATCTTTGTTATAGGCATCTTCTTGGCAAAGTAATCGATATATTCCAAATCGTAAGGGGCAGTAAAATAGTCAATGTTATTTTGCTTGCATGCCTCAATCAAAGAGTCAGTCCAGTCCAGAGGGATTGAAGCTTCTCGATATACTTGGACGACATCTTTCTTCCACTTTGATTGGTGGGCAAGTTTTCCTCCCAGTTCTGCAAATCCGCGGTTAGAAACGATGGTTTCCGCTTTAAAGTTTTGAAATTTTGCTGCGTTTGCCCCAGATTCAGCGGCAAGACGAATCAAATTAATTGCGCGGTCAAGCGAACCGTCATGGTTGGCAGCAATATCGGCAATAAAGTAGGTCGGTGAATTCTTGCTGATCACACATGTAGGTGTTTGAATGACTTGGTTAGTCAAGGTCTTCACGCTCTCTTTGCTCAATAGATTTAAGTATACCTTCTTCGATCGAAAATTGAGGTTGATAAATTTGCAACATCTTTTGATTATTGATACTTAAGTTTAATGATCGAAGTTGTCCTAAAGGTAAGTCTTGAGCTCGAGTTTCTACAATCAATTCTGTGGAAAGTCCCAAGAGCGCTGCAACTTTTAGGCCAAATTCGTACTTGCTAATTGGAGTCGAACTGGCGAGGTGGATAATGCCAGCTTGCCTGATAGAAGCAAGATATCTCAGTGCAGATATCGTGTCCTTAACATATAGAGGTGAAAAGAAGACGTCACTAAAGCCCAAAACTACACTCTTTTGTTTGAGAGAATTGTAAAAAAAATCAAAAATGGAATCTCTCCTAGGGCTCACCCCAAAGAAATTTACTCTTGCTACAGTGAAGTTAGGTGATGTTTTAAGAACTTGCTCTTCACCTAGAAGCTTAGATTTTCCATATACTGATTTTGGATTAGTCGGGGAGCTTTCATCCAGTAGCCCCATGGAATCTAGAAGCACAGCGTCAGTACTTACGTGCACTAAATGAACGGATCTCCTTTTACATAGCTCCGCTAGCCTTCTTGGAAGCTCTGAATTAACCTCGAAAGCTTCAGCCTCATTGCTCTCACAATTTTCAATATTTGCTAATGCAATACAATTAATAAGAGATTCTAATTCACGATCCACAATTAATTTTTCTAATTCATCAGTGTTCCAGGGATCAAGAATTAAGTGATGCGGAACAATTGACTCAGGTTTAGTTCTAAACTGATAAATCTCCTGTGACTCGGGCTGAACGAAGTGATTTCCTAGAAATCCACTAGCCCCCAAAACTAATGTTTTGGATGTCATGATATTTGATTTTGACCAATTAACTGTCTGATTTGTTCGGAAGTTAACCATTCTGAGTTGTTATCTGATGAGAACCTAAATCCTTCAGGAACAATTTTTCCACCTGCAAATTCACTGGAACTCTCATAAGTTGAAGGAAGAACTACGAAATAGTTCTTAAACTCAAAAGCTCGTCGACCTTCGTCAAGAGAAATCATCTCCTCGTGGAGTTTTTCGCCAGGTCTGATTCCAATGCACTTTACTGGCCATTGAGAATTAATTGATGTGATCAAATCTACGATTCTCATAGAAGGGATTTTAGGTACGAATAATTCACCACCCGTCATTCTTTCGAGTGACTGCTCCACAAACTCAACAGCAAAATCTAAACTTAACCAGAATCTTGTCATTCGGTCATCGGTGATTGTAAAAGGCTTCCCTTGGGCAAGTTGACTTTGCAGTAGAGGCACAACAGAGCCGCGACTATTCACAACATTTCCGTACCTAACAACACTAAAAGTTGTACCTTGAGGTCTGCCATAGTGATTTCCAGAAATAAACAACTTATCGGCTGTTAGCTTAGTTGCTCCGTACAAGTTGATCGGAGAGGAAGCCTTATCAGTAGATAGAGCTATAACTTTTGAGACTTTGGCATCGATTGCAGCATCGATTACATTCTGGCTACCGAAGACATTTGTTTTGACAAATTCAAAAGGGTTATATTCGGCAGTTTCTACTTGTTTTAATGCAGCAGCATGCACAACGAGATCTATACCTTGAAGGGCGCGTCTTAGCCGATTTTCTTCACGGATATCACCGATAAACCAACGAAGTCGCTCATCATCTCCAAGAGTCTGTTTTAGCTCATATTGCTTCAACTCATCACGCGAGAAAACAACTATACGTTCATAATTCAGAGATGCGAGGCACGATTTGACGAACGCGCTTCCGAAAGACCCCGTGCCTCCTGTGATTAAAATTGATTGCCTTTTCTTCATCTCACTCCAATATTTGATTTCAACACTACCGTAATCTTACTACATGAATCTAACTCACAAGAGCGTAAGCACCATCTTGATTATGGGACTATTCCTTCAAAAGGAATTTAAATGGATGTGGTAATTATGTTCGCAGTAGTAGTGGCCACCATTAACTTTCTATACGCGGATTTTCGGTAGAATTCTTCAATGATTGAGAACGTAAATCGCCTATCCTTAGATTTTGAATCTGAATGTACAGTTGTAGTTTGCTGCAAGAATGCCTCTAAAACTATCAGATCATGTATAGAGTCAATAAAGAAGGCAAGCGCTCGCGTAAATCTAATCGTTATCGATGGACTTTCAACAGATAAGACGAGGGATATTCTTAATGAAATGAAAATTCCATTTCTTATAGGAAAAGGAAACGGATTAACGAAAGATAGGCAATTTGGGATTGATGAGTCAAAAACAAAGTTAACTTTATTTGTGGATTCAGATCATTTTGTTGGAGAAGACTTCTTCGAAGAAATGTTAACTGCCTATCAAAAGAGCGGGGTCAGTTTTCTTCAATCGAGATTACGATTGTACAATCCTTCCAGTCTTCTTTCACAAGGAGAAGACTGTTACTATCAATGTTTTCATAATGAACACTGGAACAAGAAAATGATTGGACTCGCACCCTCAATATTTGTTACAAAGAATCTTAGAACGGGATCAAAATGGCAGCTATTCTCTGAAAAGTCGATGGTGATTGACGATACCTCTTGGGCAAAACGAGCGAACGATTCGGGAGCAACCTTTATGGTTGGCGGACCAGAAGTTTTTCAAGCCCATTCAGAAGGTTTAATTGATTACCTTAAAAAGTTTGTTTGGTACGGTAAAGGTGATGCCGACTTTATGTTGGAATTTCCGGAAAGGAGGAACAGTATGTTATTTCACCTTCTAATTCGCTACCCTTGGATTTTTGGCATCAAGCTTATAAGAAAGCGAAATATAGCAGGCTTTGTATTTGTTCAAATTCAAGGATTTACGAGGTTTATCTCTTCCTTAATTAGAATTTTGATTCTTAAGTTTAGAGGCAAATTCTGAGAGTGTAAAAGAAGCGGGGCGTGAACCCTTCCAGCCTAGATTATAGGCCTTTTCTGAATTTCCTAGTAGAGAAGCACTGTCTGAGTTCTTTTCAGTTGCGGTTGAAATGTCTTCCTCATGCAGGTCTATTTGCATTAGTTGAGCAGATTCTAATATTAAGCTTTCAATAGTCTGAAGCTTACCCGAAGATACTACATAGTTTTCAAATGACTGATTCTCAAAACAAAGGTTAAGCATACTTGGAAGGTCTCTAGCATCTGACCAATCCATAGCGTGATACTTGTCTTTTACACTTATTACTTTTATTTCTCCTCTTGTATAGCTAGCAATTTGTGATGCTAAGTAATTAAATAGAAAACCTTTAGGGCGCAATGGTGATTCTTGATTAAATAATATTAAAGAGTGCGCATTGATCTTAAGGTCACTACTAGCCTCATTAATGAGATTCATTGCACTACTTTTTACAGTGCCATATATAGATTTGGGGTTTGGTTTCGTATTTTCGTCTACTATATATACTGGTGAAGTAGGTTCATACATTGCTGAAGATGCCATAAAAGTTAACGAAGTTTGGGTTTTTGCGATGTGAATAGATTCAATCAATATATTTGTTAATTCAAAATTCACAAAATTCAATAATTGTTGATCTACCGCGTTAAGGGAAGCGATATTTCCTCGAGGCGATGCACAGTGTACAACATGGGCAACATCGAAATTCAAGATTATGTTCGTGATATTTTCTCGTAGTGACGCTTTTCCTAATTGAGTAATTCTTCGATTACTGATTTTTAGCAAAAGCGGGAGAGATTCTTCTCCAATGCGATTCAATGTGAGTATTTTAAATCCTAGATTCTGGAAATACTCTTCAATAATCGAACCAATCTGACCACGTGAACCAATTATCATTAATGTGGGGTTCATATTGGTGTCCAGTTTATGGGTGGGTAAAGTATGATTTCGAATTATGACACGCAATCTAAAGTGCCGCTTATGCGGCTCTGGGCAGCTCTTAGATATGTTGAGCCTAGGTGAACAGCAACTGACGGGGACATTTCCTAAAGATTCAAAAACTCAAGTCCTGTCTGGGGAATTGGTTTTGCAGCGATGTGAAGAATGTACATTGGTGCAGCTAGGCCATTCGTATGACAAGAATTTAATGTACGGAATGAATTATGGTTACCAAAGTAGCCTAAATGATTCAATGACATTTCACCTCAAGACGATTGCTGAGAGAATTATTAAATATGTAAATTTTTCCGAAAGTGATGTTATTGTCGATATAGGAAGCAACGATGGAACCTTCTTGTCTTTTTTCGAAAATTTAGGTCTAAAAAGAGTTGGAATTGATCCTACGATAAGCAAATTCGCTAACTCTTACCATTCGGACATAATAAAAGTTCCTGAGTTCTTTACAAAAAATTCTTTCAATTCTGTTAGTGATAAGCCTGCTAAATTTATATCTTCCATATCTATGATGTACGATCTTGATAATCCAGTGCAGTTTGCGTTGGAAGTGCATGATTGCCTTGATGACAATGGCTTTTGGTTTTTCGAACAAAGCTACCTGGGGTTGATGCTAGAAAAGTTAGCTTATGACACTATTTGTCACGAACACCTAGAATATTACTCGGCTTATACGATAAATAAAATTCTTGAGAAAGCAGGGTTCTTGGTAAGAGACATTGAGTTAAATGCTGTAAACGGTGGCTCTATTGCAATACTTGCTTCAAAGAAAAATAGTGAATCCGACGAGCACTGTGATGAATTCATTGCATTACTAAATAGCGAAGTTCGTGAAGAATTAAACACAAGAAATAAGTTAATCGAATACAGCGACAGTGTCATGTTCCATCGAAATGCGCTAATTAAGGTAATTGATGAATTCTTGTTACAAGGAAAGACAATTTCAGCATTGGGAGCATCAACAAAGGGAAATGTTTTGCTTCAATATTGCAGTTTAGATCGAACCAAGATTTCCATGATTGGCGACGTAAATCAAGACAAATTTGGTTGTGTAACTCCAGGTACTCATATTCCAATCGTTCCAGAGTCTAGGGTTTTTGAATTAAATCCGGATGTCATTTTAATATTGCCATGGCACTTCGAAGAGACATTTACGAAGAAAACTAAAAGTTTTGTTAAGAATGGTGGGATTGTAATTTTTCCTTTACCGTTATTAAAGTTACTCGAAGACAATGTTTTGCAATAGCACCAAACTTACAATAATTTCTATATTTGTTGCTGCCGAAGACAGAGGCGTGAGTAAATTAGAACATCATAAAGTTTGCCACCATATTGTTTCTCGTCGCGTAGCCGCGCCTGAAGACTCATGTCGCTAATTTCAAATAATTTAATCATCGCATTATTATTCTCTAGGGTGCCAGCTACAATTTTGCGTGCTCCTAAACTAGGACAAACTTTATGCGTAAGCGCAGTCCATGCCCTCTTTCCGTAACCTCTACCAACTAAATTCGAGTCGATGAGAATTCCACAATTGTGGATGTTACTAATTACGTCAACGTACACCGTTAGAGTTCCAACCATTTCTCTAGAAATATTCAAGACCTTAAGAAAGAGATTGGGTGTATTCTTAAATGAATTTAAGTAATCTACAGAGGTATCTATTGTATGTACTTTTAATTGCTGATCTGAGTATTGCATATGATGCGAATTATTCAGCCATGCCAAATACTGATTACTTATATCAGACTCTACAAAAAGTTCAATTGAAATATCTTCAAACTTCTTCGGACTATCGAAAAACGCTTGGTTTCGATTAATTTGCTCGACTTTATTAAGATCATATCGAGACTTACTCATATGTCCCATGAGTCAAAGATACCAAGCTCTTTCGGCCCACTTGCTATTTGCTGGGTGTTCAATTGTGGGAAATGCTCGCGGCTCAGGAAGATATATCCGCTTGCCAGAAAATTATTTAGAGCAACTCCAATCTCATCTATTTTGTAGCAATTTTTCCCAGATGTAAAATACTTGAAAATGCGCCACGAATATGCATGAGACCCACCTCCAACTTCCTTGAAGTAATCATCATAGTTCTGTATTGTCCAAGATTTGAGCATATAGAGATTATGCATAAGATAATATTCCTGAATAGATTCTTGGTTACTCTTTATTAGCACTGAGTCAAGATTCATCAGTAAATTCTCGTACTCTATGGCAGTTTTCGGTGATACTGAAAAATTGTATCTAACATGAGGGTTATTCAAGCTTGCATTAATTACCGGCTTACCAAGATATGGATACTCCATTGCAATAGAGCCGAAAATAGTCAATGCAAGCGAAATGCCCTCTCTAATAAGTTGGTGATGACTAGTGCTAGAGGCTATAAAAGAGAATTGCGGGTTTTCAGCAATAAATGATTGGATTACTGAGAGTCCTTCACCTCTAATATCTGGATGAGTTTTTATGTACCAGTTGTAGTCAGTCTTTCTTGAAATGTTCGCTAAAGCCAATAACCATTGATAGAAATCAGGATATAGATTAAGGCCATATGAGTGTGGAGAATCGTAAAAATCATGTATTGCAATAAGGATATGAGGCTTAGAATTATGCCTAAGGACACGTTCGCTATTTTCAGGACTTGAATAAGCTGAAACTGTTGAATAATGCATATCGACTCCGACGTATCCCGCAAACCTCATCTCAAGGCGTTTCTTTGCAAGTTTTTTGCCTTCAATCTGAACCTCTTTTGGGAGACTTCTGAACAATTCGGGATAATGCTTGAAAGCTGTATAGGCATGGGTATTCTCAAGAGTAATGCGATAAATAGATTCACCTGTAACTTGAAATGCGGGTACACCAAAGAATGCCGCTATTCTAGAAGGAAGTCCAAGTAAATACACAGTGTGGCTAACACAAACACCAGCAACTTCTTCGCAGACAAACCTCTTATAGAGTTGATCAAAGTGCTGTAAAAACTGGGAAGTGACTTCAACTAAGCCAAAGTCAATTAGATCTACTGTTGGCCTTCTAAATTTACGCAAGTAAACATCATAAATAAGGTCACCAATGACAATCCCTTGGTATTCAAGAGCTTCTAGTTCTCTTAAGTTACTTACAGAATTAAGTAAATCTTTGGCTTTTATTTCATATTCTCTAGAGTTTTTAGAACCAAAAAAAATGAATCGCGAACAACCAAATCTTCTCTCGACAGAGAATAGGAAGCGTATCTGTTCTTTGAGAAATTTTAGTGGAGTGTGGGGCATCATATAAAAGGCTATAAGTTTCGCTTTGTAAAAATTAGAGGCGGCGGGAGCAAAAATAGAGAGGCCAAGTCGATTTGACGGTGTTTGAAAAGCCTCCATAAGAATATATCTTTTGGACTTCTTTATAGACTTTAATTGGAAACTTTGAATCACTTTCTTGGCAACTCTGATCTCTTTTGACATAGAAAAAAAATTTAAAATAGAAGATACTCCCGAATATAGAAATTTCATGTTTTAGACTTCGCCCTTATAAAAGATAAATTTAGATGCCTGTAATTGATTTGTGATAATCTGCAGTTTCTCCTGAAATACTTCAGTGATGTGACTATCCTTATTCATCAAAGCTCGAAAAACAGTTATCCAGAAAGAGATTTTGGAGTTTGTTCCGATAAATTCAGATGAATCAACACAAATCTTTATGGTTGATATTGGAGACAGATTGGCAACTTCCCAGTTGCGATTACTAGTATCAAGTAAATGCTTAGCTTCTGCAGGCGAGTCAGTCAGCAGAATAGTTTTGCTAGTGTGAGATTTTTCTGCTATTGAATCGGTGATGCTTAAAAGTAATTTTGGGTCTACAAAACCTTTTTCAGGAAGATTAAGCAAGTCACCGAGTCTATACTGAATCGTTAGAACGCCGGCCAATGATTTTTCACCGAGACCTTCGCCATCCACAGAAGAGATCACTTCATAAAGTTTTAGTACATCAGCGGAGCTAAAAGGGTACCTTGTGTAGTGCCCTCGTACGGAGAGAAGCCAAGGCTTAATAGAGTTATAAGCCTTTGTATTTTCGAGATCCGATAGCAAGCCGGCGGTCTTTATAAACGCCTTAATCAAAATATACAGTTTGGCTTTTATCGCCTCGATCTTGTTAGAAGAGCTCTTTTGATTTGTCGCATGCCCTTTTTGTCCGTCAAAGTCATCCGCGACTTTAAATGGGATGTTTTGTAGTAGAGGTTGGACCTCTATGTCTCGTCGTGTTATCCCAGATGTATGGATGATTAGTACTAATTTTCTACCAGGAAAGCGTCTTTGGAGATTCCAATACTGCAAAATAGCGAATAATTGCGAACCAAAACCTCCCCAACAGTGTATTCGCACTGCAGGCATTAGGGACGACATCACTGGAATAGTATATTGGCGATATGGTCAAGGAACGTGACAGAACAAATGTCTCTAAAGGACCCTTCCCAAAAATTATTTACTTGAGTTACCTGGATCAGAAATATTCCAGATCTGGCGTGCATCTCACCTACCTCAAATCCAAGTCAACCGAGATTAATACTGAATACGTAACATTGCGATTACCACTCAAAGCCAACTTCTCTAAGCTATGGAGGCTGGTCTGGGAGAATCGAAAGAGTGAATGTGTTTATCTTGTTATGTCCCCAGCAAATGCAATACTAGTCCTCTTAAGAATCTTAACTAGAAAAAAGATTATTCTTGATGCAGGTTGGCCCTCATTAGACTCAACAAAAATACGGTCAACCTCAAAGAATCGACTGATTAAGGCCTTTATTCTCGACTTAGTATGTTTTCATCTAGCAAGCCAAGTCTTGCTTGAATCTGAGGCCCAAAGAAGTCGCTGTCAAAGAACTTTCCTTATTAGCCGTAAGAAGTTAGCAGTCGTTTATACAGGATTTAACGAGATTGCATTTATCCAAGAGTGCAAAGGTGGGAATAAAGTATCTGTTGAGGTAAGAAAAGTAATAAAGCAATCTAGCGACTTCACTTTTGTGCTGTTTCGAGGTCTGGATAATGCCGAAGCGGGCTTAGAGAATCTCGTTAAAGCAGCAAAGGATCTACCTTCGGTATTCTTCTGCTTAGCATCTCCAAATACAAAGATACAAACGACTACAAAAAATCTAGTATTGATCAAGAGTTGGCTTAATGCCAATGATATGGAAGCACTTTACAGGCGTGCGAATTGTGTCTTGGGTCAACTTGGTGATCTGCCTAGAATTGACTGGACTATAGCCCACAAAGTTTTTGAAGCAGGGTATTTTGGTAAACCCCTAATCTCCTCTCGGTCTTTGGCCTTGGAAGAAGTATTTACGGAGGGCAAAGATATTCTGTTCTACAGTTCCTATCAGAGTTTGTCAGAGCTAATAACTCATTTGGTAGAAGTGAAAAAATTAAAGAACTCACTTGGAACAGAGATAAAACTAACTTACAATAGAAAAATTAGTCAGCAAAGGATTAGCCAGAGTTTTATAGAGGTTATTAATTCGCTTATTTAAGGTAAATCATTAAAGAGCTATAAAGTCGTCAACTTGTTTAATTAAGGCTTCAATTGGGCTTAACTTTTGATGTTTTACCAGATTATGCCATAGGGCCGTCCACTCGACTGAATCCTCAAAGGAGAGTTTATTTCTCCAATTAGATTCCATCCTTAGTTTATCTGAATTAAGTTTCAAAACAGATGTTTCCACAAATTTGGCCTCCACTAACTGAATATCGATAGTCTCATTAATCTTTTCTAGAAAAAGTCCTACTACCGTCTCAACATCATTAAAGTCTTTTGTATCAGGAACTACATTCCAAACATCTGACTTACTGGTGGAAAGAAGGGTACTTATCATTTCCAAGTAAATGTTCGATAAAATTGAGCACCGAGGTGCCAATTTTTCTACTACTTCAAATTATTATAGATTTCATTGACTCTTTTACTCATTATCTCCGGGGTAAACAACTGTCTTCTTATGGCAGTTTGACTAAGCAATTCCATTTTGAATTTGTCATTTAAGACATTCACCATTCTTTCTGCAAAAATGTTCTCATTACCAGTTTCACAAAGACCAATAAAATCTTTTCCAAGTACTTCCGGAAAGGCTGAGTTGTTAGATGAGACTATAGGCAAGTTCATAGACATCGCTTCAAGTAAAACTAAGCCAAATCCTTCATACCTGCTTGTTAATACGAACACATTGAAAATTTGCATATAATCAAAGACATTTGCCGTCTTCCCAACCCAATAAATATCGTCTATTATTTTTAAATCACTTGCAATTTCTTTAAGTTCGTCTTCTAAAGGTCCTATACCAATAATAATTAGTTTGGCATTCGTTATTGAATTCCTTACGATTCGAAAAGCTCGCAATAGAGTTTGTAAATCTTTTTGCTCAGTCAATCTCGAAACTGTTCCAATTATGAAGCTCTCTGATCCAAAAGTAGTTTCTAAATTTATTGCTTTAGAGGAAATTTTAACATTATTATCCTTAAAATTGAACCCATAAGTGACAATTTCCATATTAAAATTTTTAATTAATTCGTTATTTTCTAACAAGAAATTTAATACAGCTTCAGAAATAGCAATACCGCATTTGGAACGTTTTACAACAAACTTAGACAGTATTGAAGAGATTAATCTTGGAGCCCCTGGAAAGAATTGTTCTGCGTTGTGTCTACTGAAAATTAAGAAGTTACCATTTCTGCATATTGCTGCTAATAATTCTGCCCTTGGCAAATGAGCATGCAAAATCGATTCTTTCTTGCGCAAGTAAAGCTTGGTTCTTATTATTTGCTGAATTATGTTTAAACCCGAGATCGAATTATTTACATATGCTCCAATTTCGACGAATTCATCTGCAAGTTCTGGCTTGCCTTTTAAATAGACAATTTCGACAGCATATTTTAATTTTATTTGTTCCTTCACTAGTATGAGCAGCTGATTCTCAGCCCCGCCTCTTTCGATTGTGGTGATAATGTGAATTACTTTTTTCAACGAGCTAGCACCTTTTTGAAGTACTCCGCAGTGTTTCTTATGCCTTCGCGAAGCTGGATTTTTGGTTCCCAAGATAGAATTTCTTTTGCTTTACTAATATCGGGACATCTTTGGGTAGGATCATCTTGAGGAAGTGGCATATATATTATTTGTGAATTTGATTGGATTTCTTCTAATACAATATTGGCAAGTTCTGTCATTTTAAATTCATTAGGATTTCCTAAATTAATCGGGGTTTCAATCTTTTTTGATGTTCGGTAGATGCTAAAGATCCCATCGATCAAATCAGCCACGTAGCAAAATGATCTAGATTGAGAGCCATCTCCATATATTGTAATATTCTCATTCTGCAGCGCTTGTACTATGAAATTACTTACAACTCTGCCATCACCAACTGCCATATTTGGTCCATAAGTATTGAAAATTCTAATTATTCTAGTATCAACATTAAATTGTCTTTTATAATCCATACATAGAGTCTCTGCAGCCCTTTTACCTTCGTCGTAGCATGAACGAATGCCGATTGGGTTTACATTCCCCCAATAATTCTCGGTTTGCGGAGTAATTTCGGGATCCCCATATATTTCACTTGTTGAGGCTTGAATTAATGTCGAACCATGCTTTCTTGCTAAATGAAGCATGTGTATAATTCCAAGAAAATTTGTTTCTATAGTTTTTACAGGGTCGGCTTGATAATGAATTGGTGATGCCGGGCAAGCGAAATTAAAAATAGCTTCAACTCGTATCTCTATAGGACTTCGAACATCATGTTCTATAAATTGAAAATTTTTATTTTCTTTAAAAATTTCCAAATTAGCCATTGAGCCAGTTGACAAATCATCTATGCCAATCACAGAGTGATTTTCCGCAAGTAGTTTTTTTGTTAAATGTGAGCCAAGAAAACCTGCTGCTCCGGTAATTAATATCTTCATATAACTATCTTGTCATATTAGCGTGAATATTGTGTTTTATTCTCGTCATATTTGATAATTCTGGCTATTGACGATCCCCAATTTTCCAGAGAATGATGAGATTTAATCAATTCTCTTCTGGCTGCTAGCTCTGACAGTAGATCTTTTTTACTTAGAGTAGTTAAGGATGTCATTTCATCCACAAGAAAATTTACATCTACTTTTTTTGATTTGCTCCAACTTCCAAAAATCGAGATATATTCTGGGTTCAAAGTAACAACGGGTAATCCTGAAAGTGTTGCTTCTAGAAGGGTCTTATCTAAAGAACCCTTATATGCGTGAATAAATATTTCATTATCAAGAAGCATTTGCGATACATTCTCCCTTGTAATTTTTTCAAAGAAAAAAAGCCATTTATTAGTTTCAAAATCTGAGTAATCAAATTTGATTTTTTCTGCATAAAGATTTTCAAATTTGTTAGAAGGAGAACCAATTAGTGTAAGAACCAGATCTGGAAAATTAATTTTAAAATGACTCGCTGCTTCTATTAAAAGATGGATATTCTTTGCTGAATCAAATCTTCCGACATGAATCAATTTATTAAAACTGTAGTCATTATTTAAACTGCGCATTGGAAAATCTTGGTGTTGAATGGCTTGGCCAACGGGGTAAAGCTTTTCAATTTTAAGCGGGAATGAACCGGGTGTAGATGTAAAAACCCCAGCCAACCAGGGTAACGTCAATCGTAACCACGGTGAATAAGTCTTGTGGGCGTACCACAGGTAATGTTTCAACCTAAGAAGCTTTAGAATTGGGAAAATTAAAAAAGATTGGACGTCAGTCATGTGCGAAAAAACCGCATCTGGCTTCTCTCGAATAAGTACTTTAAAAAATGTAAAATAAAAATATATAATGTTCTGAATTTTTCTATCTTGAACCCACCCACTCGAATACACTTCAATACCATCGTTTTTTACGTACTTACCAATTTTCCCAGTAAGTACCGAAACCTTTTCAAAAGACTTATTCAACTCCGAAACAGCTTGTGTTTGATGTGACAAAACGGGGTCTTCTTCATCCATGCAGTAATTCAAAATCAATAAATGCATTGATGATTCCCAATCTTTAACATGCGCCCTGCTAAGATCTTGCTTGAAGGCCAATTATCGCATACCAGAGTCAATTAAGGTTCATAGGTTAGGCTACTTCCAAGTTAATTAGGAGGAAAAATTAAGTATTTAGTAACTGGTGTAGCCGGTTTCATTGGGTCATCAGTAGCCGTCAATTTGAGCAAGTCTGGCCATTTAGTGGTGGGAGTAGATAATTTCTCCGATTATTATTCACCAGAATTCAAGAAATTAAGAATTGCAAATTTGTTTGCAAACCTTAATATAAATGTAATTTCTTGTGATCTAGGGGATAGAGCATCCGTCAAAGAGTTATTTGATTGTCATGAATTTGATGGTGTTTTTCATTTTGCAGCTCAAGCAGGAGTTAGACTTACAACCGAAGAGAATTTTAAATATGTATCGAGTAATTTATTGGGCTTCGTCAATACAATTTCTGAAACTACTTTGCATGAAGTGCCTACTTTCCTTTATGCATCATCATCTAGTGTTTATGGTGATTTTTCAAAAATTCCTTATAAAGAAGACGAAGTTAACCTACTACCGAACAGTTTTTACGGAGCAACTAAATTATGCAATGAAATTATAGCCCCAACGATAATTAAAAATTCCAGTACTGTAGCTAGAGGCGTTAGGCTCTTCACGGTTTATGGACCTTGGGGACGACCCGATATGGCGTATTTTCGAATATGCGCAAGTGCGGTATCTGATGTGTCTTTTACTCTTTTTGGAGACGGCAAAATTGAACGAGATTTTACATATATTGATGATGTGGTTAATTGCTGTATAAATTTAAGTAATGAACTTGCAAATAGAAACACGGGATACAGCGATATAGTAAATATAGGCGGTGGTAAACCTATCTCAATGAATAGCGCCATAGAAAAAATAATGCTGATAGCAAATAAAAAGTTTGATTATGAAATTACTAGCAGCAATAAGAATGATGTTGCAAAAACGACTGCCGACAACACATACCTAAAAAGCCTCATAGGTGAATATATATTCACAGATTTCGATACGGGAATTTCTCAAACAGTTAATTGGGCAAAAGACGATAAAATTCAAGACAAACTACGAACATGGATAGAATCGGTTAAATAAATTATTAAATTTTAATATTTAACTCTTTATTGATATTTCTAGTGTTATATTAATGCACTTTTTATATAATTTAGGTTAGAATCGAAACATGCTTAACAAAATGCGTAATCGATGGCAATTGAGCACAATTTCTCGAGCTGCGGCCATACTTTCTAATGGGGATCGACGTAAGATTATTTTAGTTATAGTTTTACAAATTTCATTTGGATTTTTAGATTTATTAGGAGTTGGCTTAGTTGGAGTAATCGGGGCTTTAGCAATTCGCGGAGTGCAATCTCAAACCCCAGGAGATAGAGTGACAGCAGTATTAACATTCTTACATTTAGAAAATCTTACCTTTCAAAAACAAGTTGCAATTTTGGGACTTATAGCAGTTTTTTTACTTATTGGTAAAACTATATTTACAATAATATTCTCACGACGAATATTGTTTTTTTTAAGTCGAAGAAGTGCAACGATAACAGCAAACATTGTAGCGAAACTTTTGTCTCAATCAATTTTGACGATCCAATCTCGTTCTTTACAAGAAACCCTTTATGCGCTAACTGGTGGAGTGAACGTTCTTACTGTTGGAATTTTAGGAAATTTAGTTAGTCTAATTTCTGACTTGTCACTCCTAATGTTATTGGCTACCGGACTATTTTTGGTAGATATTACTATGGCGGTTACGACGTTCTTGATTTTTGGAACGGTTGCAGTTTCTCTATATCTTTTATTACAAGTGCGCGCTAAGAAGTTAGGGGTAATGTTAGCTGAGAAATCGATTGTAAGCAATGAAAAAATTTTTGAAGTTTTAAATTCTTATAGAGAATCTGTCGTAAAGAATCGACGAAGTTTCTATGCGAAAGAAATCGGAGAGTTACGAAAAAATTTAGCTGAAACTAGCGCAGAATTATCTTTTATGCCATCAGTCAGTAAGTATGTAATTGAAGTCACCACGGTATTTGGTGCGATTATTGTATGTGGCATTCAATTTACAACTAACGATGCCTCCAGGGCAGTTGCTGTGCTCTCTATTTTCTTAGCCTCAAGTTCAAGAATCGCTCCAGCGGTATTAAGAATGCAACAAGTCGCAATTTCAATCCGCGGAAGTTTGGGATCAGCAATCCCAACCTTGGAATTAATAGAATCTTTGTCTAAAGAAAGCAAGCAAATTGAGAATATAGCCGCTTTAGACATTGTCCATCATGGATTCAATTCCGAAATTAAAATTAGTAACGTAACTTTTACTTATCCAGGTAAAATGCTTCCAGTAATTAAAAATGCCAGTTTTTCGATACGTCCCGGATCAATTGTTGCGTTAGTTGGTCCCTCTGGTGCCGGCAAAACGACTTTAGTTGATTTAATTTTAGGAGTTCTGAGGCCAGATGAGGGTGATGTAAAAATTTCAGGGCAAAGTCCCTCGGCGGCAATTGAAAGGTGGCCCGGTGCTTTAGCTTATGTGCCGCAAGATGTGATGATTTCAAACGGCACAATTAGAAACAATGTAGCTCTTGGTTTCCCTATTGAAGAAGCAACTAATGATTTAGTTAATGATGCATTGAGAATCGGTCAATTAATTGAGTTTGCAGAACAACTCCCTGAAGGAATTGATTCTTATGTGGGCGATAAGGGCACTCGAATTAGTGGTGGGCAAAGACAAAGATTAGGTATTGCCAGGGCAATGTTTACAAAACCTCATTTATTGGTTCTTGATGAGGCAACAAGTTCACTTGACGGAGAAACCGAAGCCAGTATCTCAAGCGCCATTCAGAACATGCGAGGTTTGGTAACAGTTGTAATGATTGCTCATAGATTATCTTCGGTTCGCCATGCAGACATAGTTTTATATTTGGAAGCTGGGGAAATACTTGCTTCTGGTACTTTTGAAGAAGTTCGTAACACCGTACCCAACTTCGATAAACAAGCGCAGTTAATGGGGCTGTAAAGGTGTTAAATTTAGGAACCGCAACTCTTCTCGTTGGGTTTAATCGCCCGGAATTGATTGAAAAACGACTTAAAGAGATTTCTGAATATCCAAATTTAAAGCTATTTATAACTATAGATGGTCCTCGGAAAAAATCAAACGATGGTTTAAACAATAATGAGATTCTTGGCATAATCGATAAATGGAAAGCCAAAGTCGATATAACTGAAATAATTCATAAGGAGAATATCGGTTTAGCCCTAAATATAACTCGCGCGATAGATAATATTTTGAAAGATAACGAAAATATATTTGTAATAGAAGATGATGTAAGTGTTACTAAGCAGGCTTACAATGCCATTCTAGATATGCAAAAATTGGCACAACTAAACATTGCCACTATCGGTGGTTTTGGATTCGTCAATGATTCATTTTTAAATTCAAAATTGCGTTTCAATAATGCGTTTCGTGAAACACCATATTTTAGTGCATGGGGTTGGTGTATTAACCGTCACAACTTTAGTAACTATGAATTAGATTTAAGTACAAAGAAAATTGAAAGAGAATTAGCAGAATCTAAAACTTGGAACTTGTTGGATTATAAAGAAAAAGAAATTTGGAAAAGTCGCTTCAAAAAAGTGGCGCAAGATCCGCTTTATACTTGGGATTTTCAAATGCAATTTATGAGTTTCAAATATGAAAAAATGCACTATTTGCCTCTTTTTAGAATAGTTGAGAATGAAGGTTTTAATGACAACAGGGGAACAAATATAAATGGACGTCGACCTAAATGGTACATAGGAAGTAGTTCCAATGTGAGCATGTCCCATCATCTATTTACAAAAAATATAATTATTAGGAAGACTTGGATCTGGCTTGACAGGTATACTTGGATCGGAACCAAAAAAATAAAGAAAAAGAGAAGGTGACTAAGTTAAAAAATTAGCAAAATTTGTAAATATATGAAAGTTAATTTGATTAATTTAGAATGTATTTCAAAATCTTTCGGTAACAAATTTTTGTTAAATCAGGTTTCTTTAGGCTTGTCAGCAGGAGAACGAATTGGAATCGTAGGACGAAATGGTTGCGGAAAAAGTACCTTAATAAAAATTCTTGCTGGTTCAATCCCTCCCGATAATGGAAAAGCCAGCATATCTAATAAGGCAATATTTGGGACGCTCAATCAATTCGATTTGGTAGATTCGAAAATAAGAGTCAGTGAATATGTGCTAGGAAATCTAGAAGAATTTGAGTGGGCCGCAAATTCAGAAATACGTAAAATATTTAGTGGGCTATTTGGATCTGACGCGAAAGAATTTTTTAATTGCGAATTTGACTCCCTTTCTGGTGGCGAGAAGAGAAGAGTTGGAATTGCCAAATTATTAATTGAGCCTCTCAATTTAATACTTCTCGATGAACCAACCAATCATCTTGATGTCGAAGGTGTCGCCTGGCTAGCTGCACATTTGCGAAAAAGAAAAAATCTAGCCATCGTGGTTATTACTCACGACCGATGGTTTTTAGATGAAATTTCAGAGAGCATATGGGAAGTTATCGACGGTAGCGTTGAAGAATATGATGGTGGCTATTCAGCCTATGTCTTGGCGAAATCAGAGCGAAGCCGACAATCTTCAGTAGAGAATTCGAAGCGGAATAATTTAATTCGAAAGGAATTGGCATGGCTGAGACGCGGTGCTCCGGCGCGTACAACAAAACCTAAATTTAGAGTTGATGCAGCTAATGAATTGATTTCAAATGAACCAGATCCT
>Ga0214919_10002106_pt1 | contig 31728 bp, 32 predicted proteins | sample LL1503_MetaG_FD_177994 | JGI IMG/M metagenome (GOLD analysis project Ga0214919, IMG submission 177994) | Freshwater microbial communities from Lake Lanier, Atlanta, Georgia, United States - LL-1503 | ecosystem: Environmental > Aquatic > Freshwater > Lake | place: USA: Georgia | collected... | reverse complement strand
CGAAGACGGGTCCCTGGTGGCTCATCCATCTGTCCGAAGACCAATGCAGTCTTATTAATAACACCAGTTTCAGTCATTTCAAGGAAAAGGTCATTTCCTTCACGAGTACGCTCACCAACACCGGCGAATACAGATACACCACCGAAGTTTTCAGCCACGCGATAAATCATCTCTTGAATAAGAACAGTTTTGCCTACACCGGCACCACCAAATAGACCAATCTTTCCACCACGAACATATGGAGTGAGTAGATCGATAACTTTGATACCAGTTTCAAACATCTCGGTCTTTGATTCAAGTTGATCAAAATCTGGAGCTTTACGGTGAATTGGCCAACGCTCTTTAATATCTAAAGATGATGTTGGCACATCTAATGATTCTCCAAGGGTGTTAAAAACATGTCCCTTTGTAACATCTCCGACGGGAACTGAGATCGCAGATCCGGTATCGCGCACTTCGGCGCCACGGACCATTCCATCAGTAGGTTGCATTGAGATTGCGCGCACTAGGTTGTTACCAATGTGCTGTGCCACCTCTAAAGTGAGCAAGCGCGTCTCTCCGCTAAGGGTGACATCAATATGGAGCGCATTAAAGATCGCCGGCATCGAATCTGCTGGGAACTCTACGTCCACAACTGGTCCGATTACGCGAGCTACGCGTCCTGCGGTTTTTGTATCTGTTGCCATCTTTACTCACTCCCTGCGTTTGCAGATGCCAGCGCGTCCGCGCCGCCAACGATTTCACTGATTTCTTGGGTAATTTCGGCCTGACGAGCCGCGTTCGCAAGTCGGGTTAAGGACTTGATTAACTCATCAGCGTTGTCAGTTGCTGATTTCATTGCTCTGCGGCGAGCTGCATGCTCGGAAGCTGCTGCTTGCAACATTGCATTGTAAATACGAGCCTCAACATAACGCGGCAACAATGCATCAAGCACAGATGCTGCTGAAGGCTCAAACTCATATAGCGGTAGTGCGCCACTTGGTGGAGGTGCTGAACTCTCAACTACTTCAAGTGGAAGCATCCGTTTTGCCATTGGTTCTTGGGTAACCATCGAGCGGAACTCGGTGTAAACAATATGCAACTCATCAACACCGTTTTTATCTATTTGTGCGTCGGCGATAAAAGCATTGATTAATGAATCTGCGATCTCTTTCGCATGTTCATAAGTTGGATTATCACTGAACCCACTCCACTGACCTGAGATTGCGCGGTTGCGGAAACGGTAATAGTTAATCGCTTTTCGGCCGACTAAATATGCGTTTGCTTCAATTCCACGGTTGCGAAGTAGTGAGACAAGTTGGTCTCCTTCTTTGATAACTGAGCTTGAATAAGCTCCGGCCATTCCACGGTCTGCGGAGATGATCAAAACAGCAGCACGGATTGGCTTCTCCGATTCAGTCGTGAGTGGATGCTTGGTACTTGAAAAAGATGCCACTGCTGAAACTGCACGAGTTAGCTCTGTTGCATAAGGAGTCGAGGCTTGTACCCGAGTCTGCGCTTTAACAATACGCGAGGCAGAGATTAATTCCATAGCTTTAGTAATTTTCTTCGTCGCTTTTACTGATCGCATCCGACGACGATAAATTCGAAGTTGTGCACCCATAGCTACTCTCTACCTCCCTTCATTTCTAATTTCACGTTAATTTAAATTACTTCTTCGCAGGTGGAACAAAACGAGTGATCTGTTCTGAATTTTCACCAGTTAATGCCGCTGCCGCTTTTTCTTCCAAAGCTTTTGCCTCTGAAGATACAAAGCGATCAGTAAATGCGGTAATTGCCTCGGTTAGGGCTGCGACGGTGTCATCGGTTAACTCTTTGGTAGTTTCGATAACATCAATCACAGCTTTGCGATCACGTGCTAAGAACTCCAAGAACTCAGCTTCGAAACGGCGAATGTCAGCAACTGGAATCTTGTCTAACTTTCCAGTAGTTCCAGCCCAGATAGATGCAACTTCTTGAGCAACTGAGAATGGGCTGTACTGACCCTGCTTCAAAAGTTCCACCATTCGCGCACCGCGCTCAAGTTGGGCTTTTGATGCAGCATCAAGATCAGAGCCAAATGCAGCGAAAGCTTCAAGTTCACGATACTGAGCAAGATCAAGACGCAGACGACCAGCAATCTTTTTGATTGCCTTGGTCTGTGCTGAACCACCCACGCGAGAAACAGAGATACCTACGTTAATTGCCGGACGTACGCCTGCGTTAAATAGATCGGTTTCAAGGAAGCACTGTCCATCAGTAATCGAAATAACGTTTGTCGGAATAAAAGCAGATACGTCATTTCCTTTTGTCTCGATGATTGGAAGTCCAGTCATAGAACCAGCACCTAATTCATCTGAAAGTTTTGCACAACGCTCGAGTAAACGTGAATGTAAATAGAAAACATCTCCTGGATACGCTTCGCGACCTGGTGGACGGCGAAGAAGTAGCGAGACCGAACGGTAAGCCTCTGCTTGCTTTGATAGGTCATCAAAAACAATTAAAACGTGCTGACCGGCGTACATCCAGTGCTGACCAATTGCCGAACCGGTGTATGGGGCTAAGTATTTAAATCCGGCTGGATCTGAAGCAGGTGAAGCAACAATTGTGGTGTATTCCATTGCGCCGGCTTCTTCAAGTGCTCCGCGAACAGAGGCAATTGTTGATCCTTTCTGGCCAATCGCAACATAAATACATTTAACTTGCTTCTTTGGATCTCCTGATTGCCAGTTTGCGCGTTGATTAATGATGGTGTCAATCGCTACAGCGGTTTTTCCAGTCTGACGGTCACCAATAATTAACTGACGTTGTCCCCGACCAATAGCGGTCATCGCATCAATTGCTTTAATACCGGTTTGCATTGGCTCTTTGACAGGTTGGCGCTCCACAACCGAAGGTGCCTGAACTTCTAATGCACGACGAGCTTCTGCTTTAATTTCGCCTTTGCCATCAATTGGTCGACCAAGTGGATCAACTACGCGACCGAGGAATCCATCGCCGACTGGAACAGAGAGAATTTCACCGGTACGACGAACGGTAGTTCCTTCTTCAATTCCGCCAGTCTCACCCAAAATAACGATACCGATCTCGCGAACATCAAGGTTCAATGCAAGACCTAAAGTGCCGTTCTCAAATTGCAAAAGTTCATTTGTCATCGTTGAAGGAAGTCCCTCAACACGTGCGATGCCATCGCCGGCTTCGGTGACAGTTCCGATTTCATCGCGAGCAGCCGCACCTGGGGCGTATGAGGCAACGAATTTCGCAAGCGCGTCGCGAATCTCCTCTGGTCGGATCGTAAGCTCGGCCATCAACTTCTCCTTCTAATAGGTGCTTGCACACTTTGCGCAAACACAGTTGCTGCTTTCTTTAATTTAGTTTTCAACTCAACTTACGAGCCTACGACCTGCTTCTGCTAGACGACTTGCAACAGTTCCATCAATAAGTTCATCAGCAAAGCGAATTGAAATTCCCCCTACAACGCCCTTATCGACTTCAACATTTATTCTTACATTTCTGCCAACTTGTTTTGCAAGTGCAGCACTTAAACGGCTTACTTGCGCATCGCTCATGGCAGTAGCGCTCTTAACGTGTGCAATAACTTGATTACGACGTTCGGATGCGGCTTGAGCAAAATGATTTAATCCGGCTTCTAGATTGCGTCCACGTGGATGATCCACAAGAACTGAAATCAATGCCAGAGTTGCCGGAGCGGTTTTGTTGGAAAGTAGATCAGCGATTAACGCGCTCTTCAATACTCCAGTAGTGGTTGTGCGATTTGCAAGGGTGCTGCGCAACTCAGGGTTTGCAGCAACAATGCTTCCGAAGCGGAAAAGTTCTTCCTCGAGGCGATCCAGGGTTCCGTCAGCATCTGCTGCTGCCGCCTGCGCTTCGACCGCTAACCACTCAATTGCATCTGATAGATCTATTGGTGAAGACCAACGTGAAGCAACCATGGAATGTAACAATTCAACTGTTACTGGGCCAATATGTTTTGAAACTAATTGATCAACAAGAGAAACTTTGTCTTGGCCACTTCTTGATGGATCTGTTAATCCACGTCGAAGTGCAATCGATGAATCGAGTGCATGAAGAGTCAGAAATAGCTCGCTAGATAGAGCAGTTGCCTGAGCATTATTAGCTCCTTGCAAATGCTTATCTAAACTAGCGCGCGCACTCGCAAACGAGGCACGGCTGCTTCCCTTCATGATCAAACTCATAACTACTTGGATCCTTCCAAATCAACAAGGAAACGATCAACTACGCGAGATTGACGTACTTGATCATCGAGAGATTCTCCGACAATTTTCGATGCAAGTGCTGTTGCAATTGCGCCAACTTCGTTCATTAGTGAGTTCATCGCTTGAGCGCGTTCAGCTTCAATTGATGATCGGGCTGCAGCAGTAATGCGGCTGGCCTCATCTTGAGCTTTGGTCCGCATCTCTTCAATAATCGCTGCACCTTCAACGCGCGCTTCTTCACGCATCTTCTGTGCTTCACCTTTTGCATCAGCAAGTTGGGCCTTATATGAGGCCAATGCTGATGCTGCTTCTTGCTGTGCTGCTTCGGCGCGTTCAATGCCACCTTGGATCGCATCAGTGCGCTCACGAAATGCCTGTTCAAACTTTGGCACTGCTTTTGAGCGCAGTAACAAGAAGAGTAAAGAGAATGCGACTAATCCAACGATGATTTCAGCAACCTGCGGAATAACTGGGCTCTTAACCTCTTCAGCAGCTGCTAAAACTAAGTTGTGAACGATCATCATCTACCTCTCTATTTAAATAACTAGTGAATATCTGGTCGCGCTCTACTTCAATACGAATGCGAGTACTAGACCAATCAATGCCAAAGCTTCTGCAAGTGCGAAGCCGAGGAATGCAATCGGTTGGAGTAGTCCGCGAGCCTCAGGCTGGCGAGCAATTCCATTGATGTATGCGGCGAAAACCAGACCGGTTGCGACACCTGGTCCGATGGTTGATAGGCCGAAACCTACGATAGCCATTGTGCCTGTCATTTCACTTTCCTTTCACGTAATGACCAGAGGAACCTCTAGCCAAATCTAGTTGTTAGTTAATTAATGCTCATCTGCTAAAGCGCCTGCGATATAGAGTGCGGTAAGCAAAGTAAAGATGTAAGCCTGCAAGCACTCAATACCAAATTCAAAAAAGGATAATCCAACAGCGAAACCAAAAGAAAAAATACTTAATATTTTAAGGAAGATTGTGCTGGCTAATAAATGCTCGCCACCTAAAGTAAAAACTAGGAGAAGTAAGTGGCCAGCAAACATATTTGCGAACAACCGAAGTGAGAGCGTTGCTGGTCTTACTATGAAGTAAGTTGCAAACTCAACCGGCGTCAAGATTATATAAATCCATTTTGGAACACCTGGCATGAAGCAGATGTCTTTTACATACTTCTTTAAGCCATGGTGCTTAATTCCAACATAGTGATAGACAACGTAAGTAAATACCGCCAGGGCAATTGGGAATCCAATTCGCGACATGCTGGGAAATTGCAAAAATGGAATAATTCCAAAGAGGTTATTGCAAAGTACAAATGTAAAAAGGGTGAAAAGAAAAGGTACAAAGCGCATAAACTCTGGGCCGATTACATCTTGACCAATACTGTTGCGGACAAATGAATAAACTCCTTCACCGGCGAATTGCAACCGTGATGGAACTATTGCTGCTTTGCGTGCAGAGATAATGAAAAATGATGCAATTAAAATAACTGAAAGGGCTACTAAGAAAACAGGTTTTGAAAATAAAATACTGTCACCAAATATTGGTGCGAATTGAAAGTCAGCGGCACTTGGTGGCTCAAATTCACCAGAAAGCAGCGTCTCAGTTAGCAAAATCAAACTCCTCAGAAATCACAGGGTTAAAACTTGTACTGCTGTTTTCGGGGACTTTCGCGCCCAAACTTAGAGGGTGTGGCCCATAGAGGCAAAACGAGGCAGGAGTGAACTGGCTTACTTGGCCTTAATGAACCGCATCCAGATCAGATAAAAGGAGGAGGAGATACCCAGTAGCAATCCACCGGGGAAAAAGAGATGGGTCCCCATCCAGCGATCTACAAAATGGCCGATGCCACCCCAAATAACTAATCCGGAAAGCAGATAGCCGAAGATGGACCAAAAAGCGCCCTCATCGTGAACTGCCATAGCCACCTCCTAGCTTCAGGTATGCCCGAATTTCTCCGCCCAGCCAACCAAGGGTAACCCCAAGAGCCACCGCGGCAAAAGAGCGCCGATCGAGGTCAAAATTACCGATCACTACTAGGAAAACCACCATAACCAGCACCTTCAAAAAGTATGAAGCCATCACAATCGCATAGGTCGCACGAGGGTCCATTGTCGCTGTGGCTTTCGCCAAAAGAATATGTACAAGGAAAAAGGCAACCACCAGAGTTGACGCAATTGCTCCTGCGATCAAACCCTTTACTCCATTTAGATAAGTTGTAATGGCTGTTCCGACAAGTGCTGTAATTGCAGCTGGTTTTGCAGCACCATTTAAAAAAATTCGCGAATAATGCTTCATAGATTTTTGAAGATTCCGACTTTAAGTTTTCGGTACAAAAATGGATATTTTGTTAACGATAACGATAGTGCTGTAAAGAGTAGCGAAACTAATAAGGTGAAGCGCCATGGAATGAAGGCTGACGCAGCTAACGGCATCGCAAATGAAAAGGTCCAAAGATACAAAAGGAAAGTTGCCGAACGTTGCGAATGCCCTAACATAATTATTCTGTGATGTAAATGTTCTTTGTCAGGAGCAAAAGGTGAACGTCCAGCTTTTGTTCTTCTAATAATTGCCAAAATTAAATCTATTAATGGAATTGCTAAAACTCCGAAAGGAAGAAGTATTGGAAGTAAGGTTGGTGCAAGTTGTTGCGCTGAAATAGCATTTGAATCTATCTGGCCAGTCAAAGTTATGGCAGCAACTCCAAGCAATAAACCCAAAACCATTGATCCGGAATCCCCCATGAAAATCCGCGCTGGATAAAAGTTATGCGGCAAGAATCCAATGCATGCGCCCACTACTACTGCTGTTATTAGCAAAGGTGCACCAGCGCGATCAAAATTGTAAACGACTGATAGTAAGTATGAGTAAGAGAAAAAGGCAACGGCGGCAATCCCAACGATTCCAGCAGCTAAACCATCTAGACCATCCACAAAATTAACAGCATTTATCGAAACTAAAATTACTAAAATCGTTAGCAATTGCCCTAACGAACTTGGCAATGTTGTGATTCCATTAATAGGTAACCAAAGAAGTTGGACACCATTGAGGAGCAATACTCCGGCAGCAATAGATTGTCCCGCCAGTTTAGTTATTGCATCTAATCCCCAACGATCATCTGCCATGCCGAGCAATAAGACAATGCCACTAGCTAAAACAATTCCGGTGATCTGTCCAGTTTGGGCAAATGCTTTATGCAATAACGGCAGCTGATCTGCAACTCCAATTGCAATGGCAATTGCACACCAGATTGCTAATCCACCCCATCGTGGAGTTGGAGTGGTGTGAACATCACGATTTCGAACGTAAGCGATAGCCCCAAACCGAAGTGCAGCTTTCTCGGCAAGAGGGGTAAACAAATAAGTTAATGCTGCTGTCAAAAATAAGACTAAGAGGTGCTCGCGCATTAGTTTTCTGGATAAACCGGAAAAGCTTCACAAAGTTGCGCTACTTCGGCTGAAATAGCCTTCGCACTCTCTGGCTTAGTAATTGCTCTGGAAATTAGTGAAGCAATAGATTTCATCTCTTGCGTTCCCATACCTTGTGTAGTTACAGATGGAGTTCCAACTCTAATTCCACTTGTAACAGATGGTGCTAGCGGGTCATATGGAATGGAGTTCTTATTCAAAGTAATTCCAGCAGCACCACATCTTTCATCAGCCTCTTTGCCAGTCACGCCAAGTGCGCGAACGTCAATTAAAGCAAGATGGGTTTGAGTTCCACCTGATACTGCGCGCATTCCTTCATCTACTAGAGCCGCAGCAAGTGCTTGGGCATTTACGACCACAGATTTGGCGTATTTTTGATATTCAGGAGTTGCACACTCTTTTAGATTTACCGCTTTGGCAGCAACGGCGCTCATAATTGGACCACCTTGCATCCCTGGAAAAATTGATTTATCAATCGCGGCAGCATGTTCTGCTTTCGAAAGAATCATTCCCCCTCGAGGACCACGCAAAACCTTATGAGTTGTAAATGAAACTACATCTGCATACGGAACAGGTGATGGAATCGCTTTACCCGCGACAAGACCAATGAAGTGAGCGGCATCAACCCACATGATCGCACCAACTTCATCACAAATTTCTCGAACTGTCTTGAAGTCAATCAAACTCGGATAGGCAGTTGCACCCGAACAGATCATTTTTGGCTGGTGTTTAATTGCAAGGTCACGAAGTTCGTCGTAATCAATTAACTCATTATCTTCGCGAACACCGTACGACTCAACGTTAAACCATTTTCCAGAAAAGTTAACTTTTGAACCATGTGTTAAATGACCGCCGTGAGGTAATGACATCGCAAGAACTGTGTCACCAGGTTTTGTAAAGGCTTGATAGACCGCAATGTTCGCACTTGCACCTGAGTGTGGTTGTAAATTTGCATGATCCGCACCAAAAAGTGTTTTTGCACGTTCAATGCCAATCGTTTCTGCTTTATCTACCTCTTCGCAACCGCCGTAATATCTTTTGCCTGGATATCCTTCTGCATATTTGTTTGAAAGAGTTGAACCAAGTGCTGCCAATACTGCAGGAGATGTGAAATTCTCACTTGCGATTAATTGCAAACCATGGCGTTCACGCTCAAGTTCAGATTGCAAAATCGCAGCAATCTCTGGATCTTGGGCTTCCAAGTCAGCATAACTTGCACCGTAATAGGCGTGTGCTTTGATAGATGCAATTGAACTCATGGATCCTCCTGGCGGTTATAGGCCATATCCTAGAACGGGAGCTAGACCAATGTTGGGCAGAGCGCGCGGAGCTGCGTATTTGTTACTTCGCCCTCACGCACAATGCGATGCGGGAAAGCTGTGGCATCCACCACAGTCGAACCCAAAGCCAGGTCAAGTGCACCGTCATCGCAAATCAAATGAATCACACTGCCAAAAACCTCATTGATTTCACCTGGTTCACGTAAGGCCGGCCGACCCGCAAGTCCAGCACTTGCCACTGCAAGCGGGCCACTTTCTTTGAGTAACGCAATCGCAAAATCATTTTTTGGAACACGGACCATAAATTGATTTAAAGAACCGCCATCTCCCAAATCCCAAGTTAAAGATCGATTAGATTTCAACTGCAAAAACAATTTTCCGGGCCAAAATGTTTCAGCCAATATTAAAGCTTCTTCACTTAGCGAAGCAGTTAATCCACGGACACTGGTAATGCTTGGAACCATTACAGATGCAGCTTGCTCATCTGGATCATTCCTAATTAAATGCAAGGATTCAACTGCGCTTCTGTTGAATGCATCGGCAGCAAATACATATGCGTTTTCAATCGGAATTGCGATGACTCCACCGGCACGAATGTGGGTTAGGGCTTCAACAAGAGTTTGTGGCTCTGAAGTTAGTAATCGATCGGACATTTATTTACTAACCTCCAAAGCATTTCTAATCGCACTCGTCCACCGCGGACGCCCGGTTAAATCATAGTGAACCGTTACTTCAGTGAAGTAATTCGTTAGTGCAATTTTCATTAATTCGGTTTGGACCTCACTATGTTCAATCGCAAAATACCCACCACTTTTTAGCAATCTGGCCGCGCATAAGATGAACTGGTTTGGAATTTCCATGCCGTTGCTACCACCCCTGAGCGCTGCTGCTGGTTCGTAATCTGCAACCTCTCTCGGAAGAATTTCAGATTGCGACAGGTATGGGGGGTTAGCGGTCACAAAATCTACTTTTTCTGCTAACACAAAATCATTTACGTCAGCCGGAACTACTTCCACTTGTGGTGCAATTAATTCGGTATTTTTTCTAAGCCAAATTAACGCAGCCTTACTTTTTTCTACTGCGATAACTTTTACATCCGGAATCTCATATGCCACAGCCAAAGCAATTGCACCAGAACCAGATCCCAAGTCAATTAATGTTATTGGGCGATCTGTCACATTAATTTTTTCAACAACCCCACTAACCAAATTTTCAGTTTCTGGCCTAGGAATCAAAACTCCTTCTCCAACTCGCAAAGTTAGATATCGAAAATATGCTAAACCAGTTATGTATTGAATTGGACGATGCTCACAACGTTGCTTTATGTACTCATTAAAAATCGCAGCCTGTTCAGCACTTAACTCAGATTGAAGCAATAATTCAGAGCGTGAAATCTGCAAAACTTCCGAAAGTAATAATTGAGAATCCAATTTAGAATTTTCAATATTAGCAGCAGCAAGAATTGTTTCGGCTGCTAACAAAAGTTGCTTTATTTCAATCATGTTACTCAGAAGCGGTAAGTCGAGCTGCTTTATCTGCATCAATTAATGCTTGAATAACCGGCTCTAAGTCGCCATCAAGCACTGATTCCAGATTGTTTGATTTGAAATTAATACGGTGATCACTCAAGCGATTTTCCGGATAATTGTAAGTACGAATTCGCTCACTTCTATCTACGGTTCTTACTTGGCTTTTACGTTGCGCCGAATCTAATTCCGCTTGTGCTTCTTGAGCAGCAGACAATAATCGAGCACGTAAAATTCGAAGTGCCGATTCTTTATTTTGCAATTGAGATTTTTCATTCTGGCAAGAAACTACAATTCCGGTAGGAACATGTGTTAATCGCACTGCGCTGTCAGTTGTATTAACGCTCTGTCCCCCGGGACCACTAGAGCGATAAACATCAACGCGGACATCATTCATATTTAATTCAACATCTACTTCATCTGCTTCTGGAAGAATTAACACGCCAGCGGCTGATGTGTGAATTCGGCCGGCAGATTCAGTCTCCGGAACTCTTTGTACTCGATGCACGCCGCCTTCAAATTTAAGTCTGGCAAATGGCGCACGACCTGGTTCAGCAACACCTTTTGCTTTCACGGCTACTGAAACATCCTTATATCCACCAAGATCACTTTCGGTTGCATCGATTAACTCAGTTTTCCAACCTTGTCTTTCGGCATAACGCATGTACATCCGCAAAAGATCTCCAGCAAATAGCGCTGACTCATCTCCACCGGCACCAGCTTTAACTTCAATAATTACATCGCGGTCATCATTTACATCTCGAGGTAACAACAACTCCTCTAACTTTGTTGCAGCGGCTGCCGCAAACTCTTCAAGTGCCGGAAGTTCAGCGGCAAAAGATTGATCTTCAACTGCCAACTCTCGTGCTGCGGTTAAATCATCTTCGGCCGAATGCCATGCACGATAACCGGCAACGATTGGTCCAAGTTGTGAGTACCGCTTACTTAATTGGCGGGCGCGATTTGGATCATTGTGAACACCAGGATCAGCAAGTGCTGTCTCTATTTCGGCATGCTCAGCAAGCAACTCAAGTGCAGTGGTGAAACGTTCGGTAATTTCTTTAGCCATCTGTCCACCTACCTCTCCAGCTTTTTTCTTTCCTAGTAATTAATTCCAATGAAAAAACCGCACCCAATCTCGCCAATGGCGAGATGAGTACGGCCGTTTAAAAGTAGTTACTTGGCTTTTTTATTAAAGCGTTCTTCAAATTTAGCTACACGTCCACCAGTATCAAGAATGCGCTGCTTGCCGGTGTAAAAAGGATGACAGACAGAGCAAACATCAACGTGAATCGCTCCGGAAGAAACTGTCGAACGGGTTACAAATGCTGCGCCGCAACTGCAAGTCACATTTGTTGCTTCATATGCTGGGTGGATCTCTGCCTTCATTACTTACTCCAATTACTTGATGGGGCTGGGTCGGCTTTCTCTTGCAAAAAAGTCGTGAACCAGAGACCTCAAAGGATACCGCCCCTTTGGGGGCGGTAGCAATTGCGCTTAAACCTCGCTTGTTGGCCCGACTGTGGTCTTCTGGATTTGCATCAAAAACTCCACATTGGACTTGGTGCCCTTCATCTTCTCAAGCAGAAGTTCAAGTGCCTGCTGAGAATCAAGTGCGTGCAAAACTCGACGTAATTTCCAAGTGATACTCAACTCTTCGGCACCCATCAAAATCTCTTCTTTACGGGTACCAGATGCATCAACATCAACTGCTGGGAAGATGCGCTTGTCAGCCAGACGGCGATCGAGTTTAAGTTCCATATTTCCGGTTCCTTTAAACTCTTCAAAAATAACTTCATCCATTCTTGAACCAGTGTCAACGAGGGCAGTTGCAAGAATTGTTAGCGATCCGCCATCTTCAATATTTCGTGCAGCGCCAAAGAATTTTTTAGGTGGATACAAAGCAGCAGAGTCCACACCACCGGAAAGAATTCTTCCGCTAGCAGGGGCTGCAATGTTGTATGCGCGTCCCAATCGAGTAATTGAATCAAGAAGTACAACTACATCATGACCTAATTCAACTAAACGCTTCGCGCGCTCAATTGCAAGTTCTGCAACTGTGGTGTGATCTTCAGCTGGCCGATCAAATGTTGAAGAAATAACTTCGCCCTTAACAGAACGCTGCATATCGGTAACTTCTTCTGGGCGCTCATCTACAAGAACAACCATTAAATGGACTTCAGGGTTATTTTTTGTAATCGCGTTTGCAATTGCTTGAAGCACCATCGTCTTTCCGGCTTTTGGAGGTGAGACGATCAATCCACGTTGACCTTTTCCGATTGGAGCAATTAGATCAATAACACGAGTTGTTAAAATATTTGGTTCAGTCTCTAAACGTAAACGATCTTGTGGATATAGCGGAACCAATTTATTAAATTCAATGCGATCTTTAGCCTCGTCAGGTTCCATTCCATTGATGGTGTCTAATCGAAGTAGCGCATTAAATTTCTCGCGGCGTTCGCCTTCACGTGGTTCACGAACAGCTCCAGTGACAACATCTCCTTTGCGAAGTCCATATTTACGAACTTGTTGCATAGAAACATAGACATCATTTGGACTTGGAAGGTAACCACTTGTGCGAATAAATGAGAAGTTGTCGAGGATATCTACCAAACCACCGACTGGAACCAAAACATCACCTTCGGAGATAACTGCTTCACGCTCTTCACGTGGAGGGCGGTTGCGATCACGGTTGCGATCACGATCTCGGTGACGGTCACGTCCACGATCATTACGGTCATTCCGGTTGTCGCGATCACTGCGGTTGTCGCGATCACTGCGGTTGTCGCGATCACTGCGGTTGTCGCGATCACTGCGGTTGTCGCGATCACTGCGGTTGTCGCGATTATCTTCGCGACTATCGTCAGAGTCATCATTCTCAGAGCTGCCATTATTTGAATCATTGGAGTCATTGGAGCCACTAGATTTTTCGGTCGAATTCTCTTTTCTTGCTGGACGTTCTTTGCGAGCAGGTTTTGCTGACGCGGCCCGATTAGCTGCTTGCAAATCACTAATAGCGGTAACTAGGGCAGCTTTAGGCATTTTTATAGCGCCATCAATTCCAAGTTGGACACCTACTTTGCGCAGCTCGGGAAGGAGCATCGCGCTTAGATCGCTCGCGGGTTTACGCGCGCGGGTTGAAGTTTCAGTCACATTTCCTCATTCGGGTTATTTGGCTTATCAACTTAAAAAATAAGCCCAGTTGGATTATTTATCGCTTTGGTTACTCTTAACAAAAGGTTCAAGTGTTTCCGGTTTTAACTTAAAACTTGGGGAGATAAGAATTTTAAGCGACTGAGATTTTTCTTGCTTACTCGGGGAAATCCCGGCCGAGTAAGAAAAGCATAGCACTCAACCTAGGGCTAGATCACTACTAATTGACTAATTGACTAATTGGGAGCGTAGATATGGGCGCCAACCCGGCTAATTCCTAATATTTGAGTAGCAAATGAACTGCCTCCGGCACGGGCTATCTCTTGCGCATCAGTGACCGAGCCAGTATGTAACGCTAAAACAGTGGGGCCAGCACCAGAGATAAAGGCCGCAACTCCTGCGCTTCGTAGTTTTTGTACAAGCGCAAAAGATTTTGGCATCGCTGATTTACGGAACTCTTGATGAATTAAATCTTGCGTCGCTTCATAAAGAAACTCTGGCTTATTGCTTAGGGCTTCAACCATCAATGCACTGCGGGCGATATTCGCAGTGGCATCTCTATATAAAACTTCATCCGGCAACATTTTGCGGGCGCTCGATGTTGCGACCGCACTTTCTGGAATGAAAGCCACCGCATTTATTCGGTGATTAACCGTGATCGGAGTTGCACGACCAACTCCACCTTCGAGCCACGCAATAGTTGCACCGCCATACAAAGCTGCAGCGACATTATCAGGATGGCCTTCCATCTCTGTTGCAATCGCTAGCAAATCTTGATCTGTTAAACGTTCTTGCCCAGAGATTACTAATGCACGGGCTAAATAAAGTCCACCGATAATTGCACTTGAAGAGGAACCTAATCCTCGTCCATGAGGAATTGCATTTAATGCACGTACTGATAATCCCCTTGGTCTTCCACCCATATGATCAAAAGCACGATTCATCGCTTTGACAAGTAAATTTTTATCATCTTTTCTAATTTCATCAGCGCCTTCGCCGGCTACTTGAATATCTAGACCCGCTTCATCAGAAACTTGCGCTGCATACCCATCATAAATTTCAAGGGCTAGGCCTAAGCAATCAAAACCAGCACCCAAGTTGGCACTACTGGCGGGCGTGCGAATAGTTACTGGGGTTGCGCGGAAAGTTGGTTTGCTTTGCATTATGCCAACTCTAGAACTTCGGCCGCTGTTGCAACACTTACTGGAATCACAATCGGTTCTGGCGCGCCATCGAGCGCCCATTGGACATCTTTGAGGCCATTGCCGGTAACTGTAATCACGATTTTTTTACCTTTTGGTAATTGCCCTGCAGCTTTTGCCTTTATCAAACCAGCAAGACCAGCGGCTGAAGATGGTTCGCAGAAGATTCCTTCACGTCCTGCTATTAAACGATATGCGGACAAGATTTCTTGATCGGAAACAGCTCCGATTCTTCCACCGGAATCATCACGAGCGGCAACTGCTTGCTGCCAAGATGCGGGATTACCAATTCGAATTGCAGTAGCAATTGTTTCAGGGTTTTTCACAACTTCATTTCGCACAATTGGCGCAGCACCCTCTGCTTGAAATCCCCACATTTGTGGCAAACTTTTTGAAATTCTAGCTTTTTGATACTCCTGGTATCCCATCCAATATGCGGTGATATTTCCAGCGTTGCCTACCGGAAGAGCGTGGATATCAGGTGCAAACCCAAGTGCATCAACAATTTCAAAAGAAGCAGTTTTCTGACCTTGAATTCGATAAGGATTTACTGAGTTAACTAATGCAACTGGATAATTTTCGGATAATTCACGTGCAAGGGTCAAGCAATCATCAAAATTCCCAGCAACCTGCAAAATTTTTGCACCATGAATTACTGCTTGAGCTAATTTTCCCATGGCAATCTTGCCTTCTGGGATTAAAACCGCAGGAATCATTCCGGCTTTGGTGGCATAGGCAGCAGCACTTGCACTGGTATTTCCAGTTGATGCACAAATTACTGCTTTCGCACCATCCTCAGCAGCCTTACTCATCGCCATTGTCATTCCCCGGTCTTTAAAAGAACCAGTTGGATTACAACCTTCTACTTTCACCCAAACTTCGTTATCTAACATGTCGGAAAGTACGCAGCCGTATATAAGTGGTGTTCCACCTTCCTGCAAAGTTATTACCGGAGTTTTACGCGAAACCGGAAGGCGATGGCGATACTCTTCAATTATTCCGCGCCAAAGATGCGCGTTGCTTGATTTACCAAAGATCAATTGGCGCCTCCTTCAACTCTAATTACCGTTCCAACTGAACGAACCGTATCTAATTTACGCAAATCATCGACAGTAGCCGCTAAAGCGGCATCCGCTGCGGTGTGAGTAACCACAATTAATTCTGCAAGTTTATCGCTACCGTCTTGTCGTACTGTTTGTATCGAAACAGAATGCGCTGCAAATACTTGCGCAACCGATGCCAAAACACCTGGTCGATCATTGACATTTAAGCGAATCAGATAACGCGTTTCTGTTTCACCCATAGGCGCAATTGAACGCTCAGCGTATGTGCTTTCTTTAGGGCCAAGACCGCCGAGAGCGCGATGACGCGCAACTGCCACTAAATCTCCCAGGATCGCTGATGCCGTTGGTTCCCCTCCCGCTCCACGCCCATAAAACATTAATTCTCCTGCAGATTTTGCTTCCACGAAAACTGCATTAAATGCATCACGAACAGATGCCAGTGGATGCTCTTTTGGAAGTAAGGCAGGATGGACGCGCACTGCGATTCTTCCGTCTTCAGTTAATTGCGCGATTGCTAATAATTTAACTACATGGTTCATTTCATTTGCGATACGAACAATGTCAGCGGTGACATCAGAAATTCCTTCACGATAAACATCTGCTGCGGTTACTCGAGAATGAAATGCCAAACTTGCCAGAATTGCAGCCTTTGCTGCGGCATCAAAACCCTCAACATCGGCAGTTGGATCAGCTTCTGCATATCCGAGTGCTTGTGCTTCTTTAAGTGCGCTTTCAAAAGATGCACCTGATGCAGCCATTTTACTAAGAATATAATTTGTCGTTCCATTTACAATTCCAATTACCCGTTTAACTTGATCTCCAGCAAGTGATTCACGAAGTGGTCTAATAATTGGTATTGCACCAGCAACTGCCGCTTCAAAATAAATATCAACACCATTATCTGCTGCTGCTTCATAAAGTTCAGCACCGTGTTGAGCAAGCAATGCTTTGTTTGCAGTGACTACTGATTTTCCATTTTTTAGAGCTTGCAAAATTAATGATCGGGCAGGTTCGATGCCGCCCATCACTTCAATAATTATGTCGATTTGCGGATCGTTAACAATCGATGCCCCATCGCTGGTTACGCTCACGCCACTATGAATTAGATCTGGACGAGATTTTTTTAAATCTTTTACGCAGATGGAAACAAGTTCTAATTGCGAACCAGAACGTGCTGCTAAATCGCTCTTTTGTTCAACTAGTAAACGGGCGACTTGCCCCCCGACAACGCCGGCTCCGAGCATTCCAATTTTTAGCAAGGGCGCATTCACTTGCGCACCTTTAGCCGAATTCATATGCACAGCCTACCGATCCACTTAACGCTCAGGAGTTGACCTCAAGATTGAGCAAGTCGGCTTCATTTTCGCGGCGCAAAATCACTCGTGCCTGGCCATTTTTAACCGCAATTACCGGTGGGCGAGGCTGATGATTGTAATTACTGGCCATGCTCCGTCCATAGGCGCCGGTTGCAGGAATTGCCAAAATGTCACCAGGCTTCACATCACTTGGAAGTTCGACTTCGCGAATAATTATGTCGCCACTTTCACAATGTTTGCCGACAACGCGACTAGAAGTTAGCGGTGATGTTGAAGTGCGGTTTGCAAGTTGCACTGAATACTGTGCGCCATAAAGTGCTGGGCGAATATTGTCACTCATTCCACCATCCACTGAAATGTAATTGCGCCGCTGATCTCCATCTAAGTTAACTTCTTTAGTCGTACCCACTTCATAAAGCGTTACGGTAGAAGGACCAGCAATGGCACGTCCAGGTTCTATAGCTACATGTGGAATTGCTAAGCCATATTTTTTACATTCATCTAAAACAACTTCATGCATTCTGCTTATGACTGAATCTATACTTTGTGGAGTATCTGAGGCTACATATGCGATTCCAAATCCACCACCAAGATCAAGATCAGGAAATTCAATTGCATGTACTGCTTTCATCTCTGCCATAAATTCAATTACCCGTTGCGCCGCAATGTCAAAACCATTATTGTCAAAAATCTGCGAACCAATATGACAATGGAATCCCCGCAGTTCAACATGTGTGGCCTCCAATGCTTTCTTGGTAGCGATCGCAGCGGCACCACTTGCAATTGAAAATCCAAATTTCACATCTTCATGTGCAGTCGCAATAAATTCGTGAGTATGAGCTTCTATGCCCGGTGTTAACCTCAAAAGAATTGCTTGTTTTTTCCCAAGTTGCTTTGCAATATCTTCAATTCTTTCTATTTCATGCAATGAGTCAGCAACAATGAGGTATACGCCAATTTCAATTGCGCTTCTTATCTCTGCTGCGGACTTGTTATTTCCGTGAACTTCAATTCGATTTGCCGGAAATTTTGCAGCAATAGCCACAGCCAATTCGCCGCCGGAACAAACATCCAATCCCACGCCTTCTTCCGCTAGCCATTTAGCAATTTGCACAGAAAGAAAAGCTTTTCCGGCATAAAATATGTCAGAGTTTTCTCTTCCGAAAGTTAAGTCAAGGGCACTTCTAAATTCCTGAACCCGCGATCTAAAATCATCTTCGTCAATAATGAATGCTGGTGTACCAAACTCTTTTGCCAAATCTTGTGCGCGAATTCCGGCTAAATAAATTTCACCATCTTCAAATGATGTATTTTTTGGCCAGATATTCACGGGATTCAATTTACTCACATCTTTTCTGGCGCGCTTACGCCAAGCATGGCCAACCCATTTGCCAAAACTTGGCGGGTGGCTTCGCACAAAAGCGCCCGGGATTGATGCAACGCAGTGATTGGCTCTTCCCCCATTGGGAGCACTCGGGAGTGAGCGTAAAAATGATGGTAATGGCCAGCCAACTCCTCTAAATAGCGGGCAACGCGATGCGGTTCGCGAAGTTCAGCAGCGCTAGCAACAACTTTTGGAAAGAGTGCAATAGAAGCAGATAGAGCTTCTTCTGCCTCACTATCAAGTAATTCTTGCCTGAAATCTATTATTTCCACCTTCATACCGAGTTCTTTAGCATTTCGCAATAAAGCGCTAATTCGGGCATGTGCATATTGCACATAGAAAACTGGATTTTCATTTGTGCGCTTTTTCAACAAATCAACATCAAGAGTAAGCGGGGTATCGGTTGGATAGCGAGTTAATGAATATCTTGCGGCATCGACTCCAACTTTTTCAACTAACTCTTCAAGAGTAATAATGGTTCCAGCTCTTTTGGAAAGTTTTAACTCTTCACCATTCTCAATAATTTTTACCATTTGACCTATTAGTACTTGCAAATTCTTGGCTGGGTCATCTCCAGTGCAGGAAACTAAAGCTTTCAAACGCCCAACATATCCGTGATGATCTGCACCTAATAAGTAAATACATAAATCAAAACCGCGAGATCTTTTATCTAAATAGTAGGCAGTGTCCGAGGTGAAGTAAGTTTGTTCACCATCTGCTTTTACTAAAACTCGGTCTTTATCATCGCCGAAATCAGTTGTGCGCAACCAAGTTGCACCACCATCTTCGTAGACATGACCATTTTTCTTCAGCTTCTCAGCCACATTAGCGACTGCGCCACTGTCATGTAATTTTCGTTCTGAGTACCAAACATCAAAAATACTTCCGAAATGACGGAGCACGCTTTGTTGTTGTGCAAGTTGCAATTTATATCCAGCTTCACGAAAAGCGACTAAGGAATCATCACCGCTTAACTTATTTATTCCTGGGTTTTGTCCAACTATCTCTTTTGCCAAATCTTTAATGTATTGACCGTGATACCCATTTTCTGGAATTGGCAATCCATTTGCAGCAGCAGCAAGTGATGCTCCGAACAAATCCATTTGATTTCCACGATCATTGATATAAAACTCACGTGTTACTTGTGCACCCGCTGCGGTTAGGACTCTTGCCATGGCATCACCAACGGCAGCCCATCTGGTATGCCCCAAGTGCAACGGACCAGTTGGATTTGCACTAATAAATTCAAGATTAATTTTTACACCGGATAAAAGATTTCCTTCACCATATTTTTTGCCTTGCTCTAAAACCGTTTTTACAATTGCGCTTTGAGCACCAGAAACTAAAGTTAGATTTATAAATCCCGGGCCAGCAATTTCAGCTTTTTCAACTCCGTCGATTTGCGCGAATGCTGTAACCAACAGTTGTGCAATCTCACGCGGTGGAATTCCAGCACTTTTGGCGAGTTGTAAGGCAATTGAAGTTGCGAAATCTCCATGATCGCGATTTTTGGGCCGCTCTACCGAGATCCGGTCAGGGATCGATCCAACAACTGCTCCTGAGTCGAAAAGTGAGCGTACTTTGGCCAATAAAGCCGCTTCAAGATCCCCCGGATTCACACTCTAAGGCTATCGGGCTTACCCTTATCCCCGTCGCTCTTGCGGGAGTGGTGAAATGGCAGACACGCAGGTCTTAGGAACCTGTGTCTACGGACGTGCGGGTTCAAGTCCCGCCTCCCGCACCAATTTAATTATCTTGAAGATTGTTTTAAAGATTTTTACCAGCATCATCCATCACTCGGATTTGAAGAGGGGGTGCAATTGAAAAATTCAATTCCTCCATCACCGGGGCTCCCCAACATTCCCGTCCCACCAAAATTACGCGGCTGGTCACATTTAATTGCAGCACCGCTAGTTTTTATTGCCTCTTTGGTGCTCTTTATTTTGAGTAAGGAAAGTTTTAAGTTTGCAGTTGCACTTTATGCTTTAACAGCAGTTGCACTATTTAGTGTTTCCGCAATTTATCATCGCGTTCCCTGGTCGCCAAAGAAGAAAAAAATCTGGCGCCGTCTTGATCATGCAAATATAAATTTAATTATTGCTGGCTCTTACACCCCATTTGCGATGACACTTTTAACTGGCAAAGACCGGGCAGTATTACTTTGGGTAATTTGGTTAGGAGCCCTCGCAGGAGTTGCGATTAGAGTTTTTTGGCTTTCAGCTCCACGTTGGCTTTATGTTGGAATCTACTTAGCTCTTGGATGGGTAGCGATAATTTATACACCACAGTTGTATCAAGAGGGTGGATTAAAGATTCTGATTCCCCTGCTCTTAGGTGGATTATTTTATTCAGTCGGGGCACTCGCTTATGCATTTAAATTCCCGGGCAAAAATGCCCGCTACTTTGGCTTTCATGAATATTTCCATCTCTTTGTTATCGCTGCCTGGGTTTCCCAATACGTTGCAATCTCAATCGCCATTTACACTTCTTGACGCGTTTTTAGATTGCTGCCCGCCTAACCATTTTTTCATCAAAGGGGCGGTAAGTTTTGCGCCATGCGATTGGGAGTTCTTGATGTTGGCTCCAACACGATCCACTTACAGGTAGTTGATGCCCACCGCGGTGCGCAACCAATTCCAGCGACTAGCCATAAAACAGAACTTCACCTAACTGATTATTTGGACGCCGGTGGCGCAATAACGATAGAAGGAATTCAAGCGTTAACTTTAATTATAAAAGCCGCTATGGCTGAAGCGTCAAAATTTCAAACTGAAGAAATTTTAACTTTTGCAACTTCTGCTATTCGCGATGCTACAAATGGTGAACGCGTAATCAACCATATTAATGAAAATTGTGGAATTGAGTTAAGTGTTTTATCTGGCGAAGAGGAGGCGCGTTTTACTTTTTTGGCAGCACGGCGCTGGTTTGGATGGTCAAGCGGTGATTTGTTGGTTATTGATATCGGTGGTGGTTCACTTGAACTTGCTACCGGTCGCGATGAAGAACCGGAACTTGCGTTATCACTTCCACTTGGTGCCGGTCGGCTAACGCATTCTTTTCTCAAAGAGGATCCATTTACCAACAAATCCGCACGTGATCTTGAAGATTACATTGATGAGTACTTAGAAACACCAGCTGCCGCTTTTGCTGAGCATAAGGTCGATAAAGTGGCTGGAACTAGCAAGACGCTACGCACCTTGGCCAAAATGTCACAGGATTGGCTTGGTGATTCAGATAAACATTTAACGCGTGACTGCCTCGATGAAATGGTTCCTAAACTTCTGAAGATGAAAGCAGCAGAACGCAATGAACTTCCAGGTGTTTCTAAAACTCGGGCGCATCAAATAGTTGCTGGAGCAATGGTCGCGCGCCAAACTTTGCACGCTATCGGAGTCGATCAGATTCAAATCTGTCCATGGGCACTTCGGGAGGGCGTAATCCTAAGAAGGTTGGATTGGTTAGAGAGTTAAGGTCTTTGAATAAAATTAATTGCGCGTACTTTCCCATCCTGATGGAATAAAACCCAACCATCACCTGGCTCTAGCCCTCGATCAATCTCATCAAAAGCCATCGCGCCAGCCAACTCTTTTAAAATCTTGGGAATTACTGGATTGTGACTGCATAGCAAAACGGTTTTACTACTTTCACTATCCTTGGAGGCTTTCAAAAACTTTTTAGCAAATTTAAGCGGTTTATCTTTATCACGCGAATATTGATACTCGCTGATATCACTAGCAATCCCTACATTAATTCCAAGGTCACGGCCCAGTGGTCTTACAGTTTCAAGACATCGGTAGGCATCAGAACTGAAAATTTCATCTATTCCATATGCTTCGTAAATCGATCGAAATTTCTCCGCTTGAATTTGACCACGATTATCTAGTGGCCGATCTCCATCATCACCGATCCATTCGACTCGCTTTAATGCCTTGGCATGTCGCAATAAAATCAAAGTGGAATATTTATCTATTCCTGCAGAGATATCTTTAAATAACTTCAGCACTTTTCGATCTTCTTCATGAGTTAACTTGGCTTTTGCACTTTTAAAGCTGTGCCACTCAAATTGGTCTACCTCTTCGGTATCGGCAATTGGCTTTGCTTCAGAAATCGCTTGCGCTGCCCAATACTTAACTCGTTTCGGAACCCCTTCAGCTAAATATTGAATTTCCGCTATCAGTGGACCAAATTTGGCTGCATACCCACTCTCTTCCAATACTTCCCTGCGGGCAGTTGCCAAAAAAGATTCACCAAACTCAATCTTTCCTTTCGGGAAAGACCAATCGTCATATCGAGGACGGTGAATCAGGCCGATCTCAATTTCGTCGTCAACCAATCTATATAGGACCGCACCAGAGGCCATAATCTCAGTCGTCTCAGAATCAAAATTTGCTTTACTCATAAATGCAATCGCCTCTTTCTCTCCATCATTACTTCTTGAGGAGTTTGTAATTTATTCCCGGCAGCATCAGATACCCTGCGTTGCCATTTGTCGCCTTCAATTAAATGCCACGTTGATAAATCATCTGATAAATCTTCCGCAATCGCTTGATCCAATTCAAGTTTATGATCACTTCTTTCAACACGAATTAAACTTTCAATTCTTCGATCTAGATTTCTGTGCATCAAATCAGCGCTACCAATCCAATATTCATTTTCTCCAGCAGCAACAAAATTATAAATGCGAGTGTGTTCCAAAAATCTACCTAAAACTGAGCGAACAACAATATTTTCTGAAAGACCAGGAACACCAGCTTTAAGAGCGCAGATTCCTCTAACTACCAACTTCACTGGAACGCCGACATTGGATGCTCTGTAAAGCGCTTCAATAATCTCTTCATCTAACAGAGAGTTCAATTTAAAGCGGATGCCACTTGGTTTACCAGCATTGTGATTATTAATTTCATTTTCAATCCGCGCCAAAATTCCACTTCGTAGGGTTTTAGGTGCTACCAACAAGCGCGCAAATGTTGTAGATGGTGCGAACCCCGATAATTGATTAAAAAGTTTGGTTAAATCATCACACAAAGAGAAGTCAGCACTTAACAATCCAAAATCATCATAAAACCGCGCAGTCTTTGGATTGTAATTTCCAGTTCCCACATGGCAGTAACGTCTAATTCCACTTGGTTCTTCGCGAACCACTAAAGATAATTTGGCATGAGTCTTCAAACCTAGTAATCCATAAACAACATGTACTCCAGCATCTTCTAGCTTGCGCGCCCACTTCATGTTGGCCATCTCATCAAAACGGGCTCTAATTTCCACAACTGCAAGGACTTGTTTCCCAGCTTCTGCTGCTTCTATTAATGCATTCATAATGGGTGAGTCGCCCGATGTGCGATACAAGGTTTGCTTAATAGCCAAAACATTAGGGTCGGCTGTGGCAGATTCTAAAAATTTAACTACGGTACTTGTAAATGAGTCATAGGGATGATGTAAAAGAATTTCACCGTGTCTTAGGGCAGCAAAGAACTCTTCTGGTGAATCCTCTTCAATCTCGGTGAATTGCGGTGGGGTTGAACTTGAAAAAGGCGAAAATTTTAAATTTGGTATCTCAAGATCTGCAATTTGATTTAGACCAGTTAAATCCAAAGGCTCTTCGTACTTGATGATTTCGCTTTCATCGATTTCTAATTCATAGGCTAAGTCGGCGAGAATTTTGGTGGGAATATCCAGTGGTACTTCAAGACGAACTGGAGTTCCAAAACGCCGCTTTTGCAACTCTTTTTCCAGAGTGAGCAAAATATCATCTGTCTCTTCTTCATCCAGTTCCATATCTTGATTCCGTGTTAATCTAAAAGTGTAATGAGTCAATATCTCCATTCCTGGAAATAATTGATTTAGATTTTTTCTAATTAATAATTCAAGTGGAATGTATCTATTTTTTGCACCATCTGAAGTTGCGATAAATCTTGGCAAATTTAACGGAATCTTAACTCTGGCAAAAAATTCCTCAAGCGATTCTGGATTACGAAGTTGAATTCCGATATTTAGGGATAAACCAGAAATATGTGGGAATGGGTGCGCTGGATCTACTCCAAGCGGAGTTAATACTGGATAAATTTTGGAGGTAAATAATTCTTGCAGGTAAACAATTTCACTTTCAGATAAATCATCCCACGATAAAAAATTAATTCTTATTTTTGACAACTCTGGGAGTAGCTCGTTGTGGAAAAACTTTGATTGTCTCTCTACCAATTCATGGGTGCGTTTTAAGACTACTTCCATCTGTTCTCTTGGGGCATAACCCGCTGAATTTACATTCACAACACCCGCTTCGATTTTTCGCTTCAAAGAAGCAACTCGCACCATAAAAAACTCATCTAAGTTCGAATTGAAAATCGCCAAAAACCTAATTCGCTCGAGAAGTGGAATCTCTTTATCTTCAGCCAATTCAAGAACTCGTTGATTGAAATCTAACCAACTTAATTCGCGATCAGTAAATCTGCTCGCACTTTTGGTGGACACCCTCCAATCTTGCCTGAATTGGGTGAACAGTAGGTAAAAAGTTACTGTGATAAGCCTGAACAGGTTGTCGTAAAACCCCTGAAAAACCGTTTAAAGTGCGTTTACTACCTTTGGGATTAAAGCCCTAAATGCCATTCCACGATGACTGATCTGATCTTTTTGCGAGGGGCTCATTTGGGCTGTAGTGATCTCGAAGCCGTCAGGTATAAAAATCGGATCGTACCCAAACCCATCATCCCCAATTGGGGCAGTCGTTAATCTTCCAAGCAATTTCGCTTCAACTACTATTTCAAATCCATCTGGTTTAGCAAATGCAGCGGCGCAATGAAATGCGGCAGAGCGATCCAGCACCTGATCCATATTGCTGAGCACTTTGTTTAAGTTTGCTAAGTCATCTCCGTGAACTCCGGCATAACGTGCCGAAAATATTCCCGGGGCACCATTTAATGCGTTAACACTTAAACCGCTGTCATCTGCAATCGCCGGCAAGCCAGTGGCATTAGCGACTGCATGCGCTTTCAATAAGGCATTACCAATAAAAGAATCTTCCGTTTCCTCAACATCAGCAAGATCAGGGAATGAATCAGTGCCAACTAATTCAACATCGGGCAAGGCATCTGCGATTATTCTTTGTAGCTCGACGATTTTTCCATGATTACGAGTAGCAAGGACCAATTTCATTTATTGCTCTTTACTTAGCAAGTGCTGCTTTTTGAAATTTAGTTAAATCAGAGCAGCCTTTTAATGCTAAATCTAAAAGTTGATCAAGAAGTGCACGATCAAATGGTTCACGTTCTGCGGTGCCTTGTACTTCTACAAATTTTCCTGATCCAGTACAAACCACATTCATATCAGTGTCGGCACGAACATCTTCTTCATAGCAAAGATCCAAATTTGGTTTCCCATCAATGATTCCAACACTAACTGCTGAGATCGAATCTGTAAGTGGTGATCCTTTTACTAAACCTTGACCTTGTGCCCAAGTAATTGCATCAACTAATGCGACATAAGCACCAGTGATCGCTGCAGTACGAGTTCCACCATCTGCTTGCAGCACATCACAATCAAGCACAATTGTGTTTTCGCCAAGTGCTGACATATCAATAATCGAACGCAGCGATCGGCCGATTAAACGTGAAATCTCTTGCGTGCGTCCGCCTAATTTTCCTTTAACGCTCTCTCGGTCTGATCGGGTATTAGTGGCACGCGGCAACATTGAATACTCTGATGTAACCCAACCTTTTCCTTGCCCAGCCATCCAACGTGGAACACCAGCGGTGAAAGATGCAGCGCACAAAACCCGGGTCTGTCCAAACTCAACAATTACTGAACCTTCAGCGTGATTTAACCAACCCCGGGTAAATTTAATCTCGCGTAATGCATCGTTACTTCTTCCATCACTTCTTGTATCACTTCTTTTATGAAGTTCGGTCATTTGTGCTCTCCTCTATATCTTTTTGCTATCTTTATTAAAGGGTTAAATTTTCTACAGCAGTAACTTCTGGACCTAGAAAACGACGAGCAAGAGCGGAAAATGTTCGAGTATCTCCGGTTGCATAAAACTTGTGTTCGGGGGCTCCTGCATCTGCTGCTCTTTCAACTCCACTTTCTGCCAGCTTTCGATACAGATCTTTAGCAGTCTCTTCGGCACTGGAAACTAAAGTCACCTTCTCCCCAACCACATACGAGATTACGCCAGTTAATAATGGATAGTGAGTACATCCAAGAACCAAAGTATCTGCATCTGCATCAATTATTGGTTGTAAGTAATCTGTGGCAATTTTTAAAATCTCTTGTCCAATAGTTTCACCACGTTCGACGTAAGAAACAAATAATGGACAGGCGACTGAAGTGATCTCAAGTTGTGGTGCTGCGGCAAATGCGTCTGAATAAGCGCTCGAATCAATTGTCGTCTGAGTTCCAATTACACCGATTCGACCATTGCGCGTTGCGGCTACGGCACGACGAACAGCAGGTTGGATTACTTCAATTACTGGAATTGAATATCGTTCACGTGCATCGCGCAACATCGCTGCACTTGCAGTATTACAAGCAATGACAATTGCTTTCACACCTTGTTCAACTAAATTATCCATAATCTCAAGTGCAAATGCGCGAACTTCAGCAAGCGGTCTTGGGCCATAAGGTCCGCGGGCAGTATCACCGATGTAAAGAATTGGTTCATTTGGAAGTTGATCCAAAATAGTTCGCACCACAGTCAATCCGCCTACGCCTGAGTCAAAGACTCCAATGGGGGCTGCAGTTGCTGTCAGGTTAGTCAGGTTAGTCAGGTTTTCCACGGCTCTGAGCCTACGCCCAGAGTTGTCCATCTAGGCGCTCTTGCGCAGTATCAATGTCGTCGTGGTAAACGCCAGTTGATAAATACTTCCATCCAGCATCACAAAGTATGAAGGCGATATCAGCATCAACTCCCGCCGCGACGCACTCTTTTCCTATCGCAATAGCCGCATGCAAAATCGCTCCTGTAGAGATTCCGGCGAAAATTCCTTCTACATCTAGTAATTCGCGAACTCTTTTTACCGAATCTTCTGCGCCGACAGAGAAACGACGGGTTATTACCGATGCGTCGTAGAGCTCAGGAACAAATCCTTCATCAATATTTCGCAATCCATAAACTAATTCACCGTAACGAGGCTCTGCAGCGATAATTGAAATTCCAGGTTTATGTTCACGCAAGTAGCGTCCAGCACCCATCAAAGTACCGGTAGTTCCAAGTCCGGCAATAAAATGCGTAACAGTTGGCAAATCTTCTAAAATTTCCGGACCGGTTGATTCGTAATGCGCATCAGCATTTGCTTGGTTTCCATATTGATACAAGAAAACCCAATCAGGATTTTTCTCGATTAACTCTTTGGCAACGCGAACTGCTTCATTTGATCCACCAGCGGCAGGGGATGAGATTATCTTTGCGCCCCACATCTCAAGAAGTTGGCGGCGCTCAGCTGAAGTATTTTCTGGCATTACACAAATTAATTTATAGCCGCGAACTTTTGAAATCATTGCTAAAGAAATTCCAGTGTTGCCAGATGTAGGTTCCAAAATAGTTGCACCTGGTTTTAGTGAGCCATCTCGTTCAGCAGCTTCAATCATTGAGAGTGCGGCACGATCTTTAACAGAACCTGTTGGATTGCGATCTTCCATCTTGGCCCACAACCGAACACTTGGTGATGGAGATAATTTCGGTAAACCTATTAACGGTGTGTGGCCAACTGAATCAGCTAGCGAATCAAAGCGCGCCATTAGAAGTTAGCAACCGCCAGCAACTGCAGGAAGAATCGTGATGCTATCTCCATCTTTAACCACTAAATCGAGACCACCAATAAATCGAACATCTTCGTCATTTGCATACAAATTTATAAACCGGCGCAAGGCACCGCCATCGAGTAATCTCTCAGCTAAACCTGGGTGACTAACATCTAAATCTGCGATCACATCGCGTAAGGTCGAACCTTGAGCGCTCACCAATTTTGCCCCGCCGGTATATGGGCGCAAAATAGTTGGGATCCGGACTTCTACTTTTGAATTATCTGAATTACTCACTCGCTAAGTATCCCCTATCTGCTTAATCTTTGCTAAATCTGAATTTAACTCCGTTAAGTAAGTACTACTTCTTCCTCTGTTACAACGCCATCAATGATCCGAAATGAGCGAAATTCGCTCCTACTTGCAATCTCTTCGCGAGTAGAGACAAGGACGTAATGTGCGCCTGGCTCGGAAGCGTAAGCAATATCGGTACGTGATGGGTGAGCCTCCGTCGAGGTATGTGAGTGGTAAATAACAACTGGTTCCTCATCACGATCATCAAATTCACGGTAAAGCCGCAGCAGATCAGCTGATTCAAACTCATAGAAAGTCGTCGAATGGGCCGCGTTAACCATCGGAATATGACGGGTTGGTAAATCACTTCCAATTGTTCCCGCTATTACTCCACACGCCTCATCGGGATGAACTGCTTCTGCTTCAGCCCAAATCTGCGCAACTAGTTGGGCGCTTATATGCAAAACCATGGGTAAAGGATACGGCGTAAATCTAATAATTTAACTCTGCTTCATGCCTCTTCATCTCTATTTATGTCTGCGCCTTCCCGGAGAGTGTGGTTAATAGCATTTCCTGCAGCCAGCCCAACCACGCAAATAAATTGTAAAGGGCCCGCTCCGGTTTATCTTCGGTCATTTTACTGTAGACCTCATGTGAGTTTTCGGTAATTTTCAATCGCACACCAAGTGATAAACGTAAATCATTAATTCCCATTAGCCATGCTTGTATTAACTCACCTCGTAAAATTATTTGTACTTCTTGCCGTTTATCTAATCCAGGTGAATGTAAATCAAGTGCATGGTCATCAAGTACTTCAATTAATCCATCGCGGATTGCATGCGCATGTGCTTTTTTCTTTTCTCGTGCACCATCTTCGGTATAGCGGCGAAACTCCGCGGCATCTTTTGCATCTTCATATGCATTTGGCAACAACCTTGCTAAAACCGGATCATCAGGAAGTTCATCATTTGTTGATATACCTACCATTGCTAATAGTGGATCACTACTTTTTCCTTCTTCTTCACCAAGCAACTCAAGCAATTGCTCGGCCAGACTTTTTAATATCGCACCTTCGTAATGTGTGAATGATGCAACAAGTGAACCATCTGGATTTCTAGAAAATCCACTCATGTTCCACTCCGCTGCAAAGTCGCCCAAAGTCCGTACTCGTGCAATCTGGCTACATCATGTTCGCACTCTTCGCGGGTTCCGGAATTCACAACAGCTTTTCCTTCATTGTGAATTTTCAGCATCAACTCATTTGCTTTTTCTTGACTGTATCCAAATAGAACTATTAAAACATGTGTCACGTATGTCATTAAATTAACTGGATCATCCCAAACAATAGTGATCCATGGACTATCGGTGCTAAACGCGGCGAGCGCACTGCTCTCTTCAACCTCTGCTGGTGAAATCGCCATAGCTAACTATCTACCCCCATCTATATTTATCTACACTTATCTGCACCTATCGAATCAAAACTGTGAACTCTTCACTTACCTTACCCAGTAAGCGAGGTGAAGGGGCAGTGGTGATTCGATATCTATGAAATCCTCGCGAGGTGCTGGTGGTGTTAAAGAGCACGCTCTCAGTCGATGCCCCCAGAGTTACCTGGTTAATTTGAACCCATTTGCCTTTTACAAACTCCTCTAAATTAAAACTTCCTTCATTTGGTACCGCTCGAACTGAGATTGCGAATTCAGCCCCAACTTTTGCAACGGTTGGAGCATTGATTTCCAAGAGTGGTTTTACTGAAATCGCCATTTCATTGCTGGTGGCCGATAGGCGCTCCCAACTACCGGGTGAGCTTGCTCGCAATCTCATGTTGCGACCCAAAATTAAATCCCACTCTGCGATTCCAGTTACCGAAGTTGTTGCTTCTCCAATTTTTTTCCATTCAATCTCATCCTCACCACGTGCTTCAATCGAGATCGGCAATCCAGCCGCGGGACGTTTATCTGAAAGCGTAAAGAGCGCTGAGATATGTGATTTGTCTGCGTAAGAACTTTCACTCTTGTCACTTGCCAGCGAAGCAATGATCACATCAGGAGAGATGCTTTTTGCATATTCACGAAGTGCTGGGATTGTCTCTGCATCCTCTTGCCCAAGTGTCCATTGAGTCAATCCCCCTAATTTATATTTAGCAACTAACTCCATCCGCGCTAAGTAGGCCCTGCTATTTTGATACCAAACCACTCTGGTTGCGGTACATGATGCACTTCCCTCGTTATAAGTTTTTTGATAAGTAAAAGTTATCTCACCCTCTTTTTCTGAGTAAGTCGGAGTTGCGCCATATGTATTAGCTAATTCGACACCTTTATTTGCAGGCACTACAGCAGCTTTCGCGGTCGTCTTAATTAATGTTGCATAAGAGGCTGGGCATTTTCCGCTAACAGTAGTAATCCAATCACGTCCATACCCGGGAACTCCTAACCAAATTTTTGATGGAGGCATCAAAGTTGCTGCATAGGCAACTGTTGCTTCAGTCCATTCAAGTGGACCGATTGGGCCGGGTTTTGCAATCGAGTAGTCGTAACTCATTATCCGTAAGCGATCAATGTATGGTGCTGTCTCTGGCCAGTTATAAACCCAATAAGAACCTTTGCGTTTCGTAACAGGGTCAAAAACAACCGGCGTAGTCATTGAGAGAATTTTTCCATTTGCGTGTAGTAACTCTGAAAGCTCTTTGATAAACAAAACCCAATTTGGTGAAGTCTTTGCCCAAGAAGATGTTCCATCGGAAAACGCAAAACCTTCTAGATCTAAATCAATTCCATCGTAATTATTAGTCAAAACTAATTTTGTAATTGTGTTAACAACCTGGGAGCGAGTTGATGGTTTTGCAAGTAATCCTGCTAAAACTAATTTTTTGCTTCCGTCAGTAATCGCAGGAATAATTTTCAACCCATTCGCACGTAATATATCTAATTGCGTCTTCATCGGAATTGTTAACTTTGCACTTGCATACTGATCTTTAATTGCTGTGGCACTTGTTAGTGAATACCAAAATGGTGAGACTTCACTCATTAAATCTTTATTTGCAAGAATCGAAACCATTGAATTCTTTACGCTGTAATACGGCATCCAACCAGTTAGTACTTTGCGAGGGAGTTTTTCTTCTTCAGCATTTGC
>Ga0214919_10002105_pt1 | contig 31734 bp, 32 predicted proteins | sample LL1503_MetaG_FD_177994 | JGI IMG/M metagenome (GOLD analysis project Ga0214919, IMG submission 177994) | Freshwater microbial communities from Lake Lanier, Atlanta, Georgia, United States - LL-1503 | ecosystem: Environmental > Aquatic > Freshwater > Lake | place: USA: Georgia | collected... | reverse complement strand
CTGCTCGGGGCGGCATAATTGCTAATAAACTAAAACCGGTGACGTATTGGTGACGTCGGTAGCAATCACACCGGTCGTCCCGCTGACCGTGAAGTTCGGCAATAGCTGGATGGTGCCCGCCATCGGCGCGACGCCCGAGAGCACGACTGCCTGGCCGGCTGCGGCTCCTGAGCCGACCGCCACCGAGCTCGGGGCCATGTTCACGTTCTCAGCCTGAGCCAGGCTGATCGCCGTGTTGTTTGTCTTGATCGAGCCGCCAAACATGTCGATGTTGCCCGCGTTTGATCCGAAGACGCCGACGCCGGTATTGCCCGAGGCGGTGAGATCGACGGTTAGATTATTGAAGACGGCCGTCGAGCCAGCCGCGTTGGTGATATTCACAGCCTGCGCGGAGGCACCGCTGATCGAGACGTCGGTGAAGGTGAAGACTCCCAGGCCGGACGCGGTCGTGGGCTGATTGGTGATCAGGATTCCCTGCGGGCCGGAACTGGTGATCTCGGCCCCCACGACGGTGACATTGCCGACGTTGTTGTCGATGAGGATGCCAGTGCCGCTGTCGGTGAACGGACTGCCGGCGGGCGAGATCAGGTTCACGCTGCCGCCGGTGGTGTTGGCCACAGTGAGCATGTTGCTCGTGATGCCGCTGCCGGGTGTGTTGGCGAGCGGCCCGCTATACGTAAAGGTCGGCGCACCGGCGCCCGCCCCGTCGATCAGGATCGCCGTGCCGGCGGTGTCTTTCGAGATGCCGGGCGTGCCGCCCGGGGCGGTGGCAGAGAGCGAGCCGGCGATGTCGATCGTGGCGTCGCTGTTGTAGACCGAGATGGCGGTGTCGGCGTTGTTCTTGAGCGTGACATTGCCCATGTTGATCGTGCCGCCGGTGTTGTTCCGGATCAGGATGCCCTCGCCACCGATGTCGGCGATCGAGTTCTGCACGGTGCTCGTGGCCGGGGCGGCCCCGACCGCGAGGTTGACCACGCCGCCGGTCGTGCCCTCGACGAGCACGATCGGCCCGGCCACGCCGCCGTTGGTGGCCGTGTCGCTCGTGATCGAGCCCTGGAAGTCGACGTTTGGATCGCCGCCGGAGACCACGAATCCGCCGTTGGTCATGTTGGAGATCGCGGTGCTCGCGAAGGCGATGTCGCCCGTGGTGTTGTCGAGCAACACACCCTGCTCGAGTGCCCCACTGCCGCTGCCGGTGATCGACACGTTGTTGACCGTTGTGGGGCGTCCTCCGGGGAAGGCCGCGGTCGGCAGTCCGTTGAGGTTGCCCGTGGCCTCGATGCCGACACCGGAGCCCGTCATCTGCAGGTTCGCCACGGTGGCCCCGCCCGCCACGGCACCGTCGATAAACACGCTGGCCCCGGCCGGATTGCTGAGGAGCGGCAGAGCGCCCGACGGGCCGGCGATGTTGATCGGGCCGCAGCAGACCGAGGCGAGATAGAAGGGGCTGCCAACGCCGACGAGCGACTGATTCGGCGCGTTGAAGCTGAACTCGGTGTCGTATCCCGTGGACGTGCCGTTGCCGCGGGAGACCAGCACGACATCCCAGGGATTCTTGGCCGCCGCGTCGGCCGCGGCGAGCGTGGTGAACGGCGTCTCGTTCGTGCCTGTGCCCGGGGCCGTGGCGGCATTGTTGACGTGGATCACCCGCCAGGGCGTGTTCGTCGTTGGATTGAGCGCCACCTCCGGCGTCTGGTGGGCGCGGACGATGTGCTCGTTGCGCATCATCGGCTGCTCCATCTGGTCGGGCACGTTGCGACGGCGGCTGCCGCCCATCCGGTAGGTGAGCCTCGCGAAGCCGGTCCAGTCGAAGAAGCTGTCGTTATTGGCCTGCAACGAGAAATCCCAGTTTCGCATGACCGTCATGTCGAGGCGGGTATACACACCGCCGAAGTACGGCACGACATCCTTTCCCGCCTTACTGCCCGCGTTCCAGTTGTAGCGTGCCTGGCCGAAGGTGTAGCCGCCCACGCTGATCATGCCGGCCCAGTCGGCCAGGCCCGGAACATAGGCGCCCACTTCCAGATCGGCGCCAGCCAGGCCCGCGTCGAGGCCGTAGTTGCACATCACGTAGTTCTGGAAGAACACCGATCCCGGATTACCGGCGGTGTAGGCGGTGGTGCCCACCGGGATGTAGCCGTTGCTGCGGAGGTTGCCGTAGTCGGTCAGCCACTCGCCCGACACGCCCACCTGGTTGTAGACGTGGCCAAATTGGCCGAATGTGCCGGTGCCGCATTGGCCGCTTGTCGGATACTGGTTTAAGTCGGCGTCGTAGTCCCAGTAGATGCCCAGGCCGCCGATCGTGCCGCCCAGGAACTGCTTGCGGACGACGCCGACGTTGGAGAAGAAGCCGCCGTAGGTGGAGAGATGGCTGCGGAGATCGGCCGACCAGAGCCCGCCCAGGTCGTCCTCGGCATACGGGATGAAACCGCCGAGCGTGAAGTAGGTGCCGTTGTAGCCGAGGCCGCGATCGGCGGCGTTGACGCCGTAGTAGAGCCAGCCGGGCCCGTTCTCATCGAGTTGCTGAAATCCCGCCACCGCCCGGTTCACGATGCCGCCGGCCGGGGCCATGCCCATCTGGCCGGCCTGGCCGAGCGCGCCGACACTGCCAAGTTGGGCGAATGCCGTCTGCCCGCCCCACATCGCGGCGGCAGCCAGCGATAGGGCTGCAGCCCGGCGGACCCGCGTTTTCCAGGCCTGCGCCCGCCGGCAGAGCGACCGCAACCGGTCCCGGCTCCGTTTCCCAAGGCGTCGTCCCACGTGATTGACGGCTTGCTTGCTCATCGCGGTCGGATCCCTGACGGTGGCCGGCCTTCGGAGCAGGAAAACCCCCGCACCGAAAAATCGGCATGATCGTCATGTCAGATCGACTCGCCGCGACCCGATCCATGAGAATTTCCGGCAGCGGACCCGGAATCGGCACAGTCCACGGAGTCTGCGCAGGTTTCTGCGGAGAAGGCCTTCCAGAGCCGGAGGCAGGAGCCGGCGGGCGTCGCCGCGACTACGGCGCGGGCACAACCTTCGGCGTCTGATGGGCACGGACGATGTGCTCGTTGCGCATCATCGGCTGCTCCATCTGGCTCGGCACGTTGCGGCGACGGCTGCCGCCCATGCGGTAGGTGAGCCGTACGAAGCCGGTCCAGTCGAAGGAGCTGTCATTGTTGGCCTGCAACGACAGATCCCAGTTGTTCACGAGCGTGAGATCGAGCCGCGTGTAGACGCCGCCGAACCATGGCACCACGTCCTTGCCCGCCGCCGTTCCCCCAAACCAGTTGTAGCGGGCCTGGCCGAGCGCGTAGCCGCCCACGCTGACCATGCCAGACCAGTCTTCAAGGCCGGGAAGGTAGGCCCCAATTTCGAGATCCGCCCCGGTGAGCGCGGTGTCGAGCCCGTACTGGCCGACCAGGAAGTTTTGAGAGACGGGCAGGCCCGGGCTGCCGACCGTGTAGGCGGTGCTGCCCACCGGAAAGTAGCCGTTGCTCCGCAGGTTGCCATAGTCGGTGAGCCATTCAGCCGACACACCCACCTGATTGTAGATATGGCCAAACTGGCCGTAGGGGCCGGTGCCTGCGGCACCGCCGGTGGGATACTGGTTGAGATCGGCGTCGTAATCCCAGTAGACGCCGAATCCCCCGACGCTGCCGCCGAGATATTGCTTGCGGACCAGGCCGACGTTGGAGAAGAATCCGCCATAGTTTGAGAGATGGCTGCGGAGATCCGCCGCCCACAAACCGCCCAGGTCATCCTCGCCATACGGGATGAATCCGCCCAGAGTGTAGTAGCTCCCGTTGTAGCCGAGGCCGCGGTCGGCACCGGTGATGCCGAAATAAAGACACCCCGGGCCATTCTCCGAGAGGCTCTGAAAGCCCTCTACGGCCCGGTTGGCGATGCCTTCGACGGGCGACATGCCCATCTGGTTTGATGCAGCAGTCGCCTGGCTGACCTGGGCGTGAGCCGCTGGTCCGCGCCCAAACAGACAGGCCACCACCGCGATCAGGCAGATCAGCCCCGACAAGCGGTTGCCCGCCAATGTGCCGGGGCTTCGGTGGCGGTGGGTGGTAGCTCGCGTGCGCATTACAGTCGGGTTCCCGACGGAGTCGGAAGCCGAGCAGCCGGACGTCTGCTTCAAACAATCGACACGACCCCCCCGTTTGATCGACTCCACGGAATCCGATCCATGAGCTTTTCCCGCACCTCTTCCAAGACCGGGTCAGCCTTCCACGGCTGCGCAGCCTGCCACCCGAGATCGCAGGGAGAGATTCGAGTCGTCAGCCCGTCAGTCGCATGCCTGCAGCATCATGCCACGGCCGGTCGCCGAGTGACTGACCGGGGCTTCCCAGGATTGGTAGTGCCGTCTGACATCGCGGCGAACGCCTTGGACCACGCCTGGTTCAGTGAACTGGCCCCGCCGTTCGACGTGCTGCCGCCCTGCGACTGGCTGTTGAGCCTGCTCGAGGGCTTCACGAAGGTATCGGCCTTCGCGTAGTTGACGACGTAGCCCAGATCCTGCATCGAGCCAACGGTGATCGCACTCAGCGGCATGGCAACTCCCGCCGCCTCGGCATACCCGGTCATGAGCTCGTCGCCCATGACGGACTCGCGCCAGTGCGCACCGGCAGTCCCCCCTCCGCCTCCACTTTCAACCGGCACGCTCGTGCCTGTCGTGCCGAAAATACGGTTGTATTCACGCACGGCATTCTTGCCGATGTAGGTGGGGTTGGTCGATGTTTGAGTTTGCGTCAGCGACTTCGAACTCCAGAGGGTGCCAAATCCAAGGGCATGGCCGAACTCGTGGAGGAGGACGTTCTTCAACTGTGCGCTACTGGCATCGAACGGATCGATGCCGGCATCGGCCTCGTAGGGCAGGCCGTTGGCATCGCTGCGAAATGCAATCGGACCGGCATTGGCGAGCGCACCGCCCTCAGCGTTCGAGGCACCCCCGAGGAGCCCCATCTGGACGTGGATCACGATGTCATCAACAACCGTGCCGTCCGAAAGACGCGCGTTCGGGAGATCGCCCGCAATGACTTGGCTCCACCGTGCAGCGGCCCAGTTACACGCATTGCGGACCTCGCTGGTAACGGCGCCCTGCGAGTCGGTTACATAATCGAGGGTGATCTGGAACTTCGGGGCCTGCGGAGAACCGGTGGTGTCGATGATCGTCACGCCATGCGACCGCTTGAAGATCAGGAGCTTGGGATCATCGGGAGTGGCGGTGACGATGAATGTCTCCCTGCCCTCCACCTTGTCGCCACCGGCGTCCCGGAGCGTGGCAATGGAAAAAGTCTGCGTGGTCTGCCCCGGCGCGAACAGGATCGTTTGCTTGAGGGGGGCAAAGTAATCGACGCCGTAGGTCGCGGTGCCGGGAGTCGTGGTCACGGTCACCCGCTGTGGGACGGTGGATGCCTGCGACAGACTGAGCGTGAACGCCGCCTGCTGCCCCTCGGCAACCGGATCGGTCGGGCCGATCAACGACAGAACGGCGGCCATGGCATGCCGCTGCTCCAACTGCTCGCCGGAAGCAAGAAGCGACCGGGCTTTTCGCGACGAAGCTGACCCGCGACGAGAGGCCTTGGACTGCGTGAAAAAAATGGCGGCGAGCATGGTCGGATGAATCTCCTGACGATTGCGTTGTGTCGCTGAGCCCGATCCTTGAGTAGAACCTGCGAAGAAGTTTACCCCCCGTTTCTATGGTATGCCAGGAATTGGCCAACGCCTGGAATGGGCGGGAAATCACCACCGGACGTATAACCACTCCGACGCCTCCTCCACCCACTCCACCAACCTCTCCCCATGTGGCAGTTTCAAAACCACGACGCGCTCCTCTTCGACTGCGACGGCACGCTGGCCGACACCATGCCGGCCCATTACCGCGGCTGGCGAACCGTGACCGACGCCCACGGCATCCCTTTCGATGAGGACCGTTTTTATGCCCTCGGCGGACGGCCCACGCGGGACATCGTCGCCACGCTGGCAGCCGAGATGGGCATCACGATCGATATCGAGCAGGCCGTGCACGCAAAGGAGCAGGCCTTCCTCGCCCAGCTCGCCCACGTGCTGCCGATCGATCCGGTCGTGGAGGTGGTGCGTCGTTCGCGGGGCAGGGTGCCGATGGCCGTGGTCACCGGCGGCTTCCAGCGGGTCTGCCGGCAGATCCTGGCCCATGTCGGCATCGCCGACGCCTTCGATACGATCGTCGCCAGCGAAGACACCTCGCGGCACAAGCCCGACCCCGACCCGTTTCTGGAAGCCGCCCGCCGGCTCGGCGCCCGGCCGGAGCGGTGCGTTGTCTGGGAAGACAGCGACCTTGGCATCGAAGCGGCAAAGCGGGCCGGCATGGAGTGGATCGACGTCCGTTCGTTTCACAAGCCAGAGCGGCTGACGCCTGGCTGAGCGGATAACCCTGCCAGAGCGGCTGACCTCATGACACCAACAACCGTCACGCTCGACGACATCCGTCAGGCCCACGACCGGATCCGTTCGGGCATCTACCGGTCTCCTTGTCCGCCCAGCATTCCGCTCTCCGACCTCACCGGCTGCAAAATCTGGTGCAAGCTCGACCTGCTCCAGCGAACCGGCAGCTTCAAGGAACGCGGCGCCCGCAACGCGCTGCTGCTGCTTGATCCCGCCCAGCGGGCCCGCGGCGTGGTGGCCGCGTCGGCCGGCAACCATGCACTGGGCCTCGCCTACCACGGCAAGCTGCTCGGCATCCCCGTCACCGTTGTCATGCCGCGGTTTGCACCGATTGTGAAGGTGGCCACCTGCCGCAAACTTGGCGCCCGGGTCATTCTCGAGGGTGATTCGTTTGACGATGCCCGCCGCCGGGCGGTCGAGATGGCCGAACGCGACGGCCTGAACCTCGTGCACGGCTTCGACGACGCCCGCGTGATCGCGGGGCAGGGGACCATGGCCCTGGAGATTCTCGAAGACGTGCCCGACGCCGAGGTGATCGTCGTGCCCACCGGAGGGGCGGGCCTCTTGGCCGGCGTGGCCACCGTGGCCAAGAGCCTGCGGCCCGACATCCAGATCATCGCCGTCGAACCCGCCGCGGCCGGCAGCCTGAGCGCATCGCTGGCGGCCGGCCGGCCGACGCAGGTGCCCACGCGGCCGACCCTCGCCGACGGCCTCGCTGTGGGCAAGGTCGGGGCCCTGCCGCTCGCGATCGCCGCGCCGCTTGTCGATCGCGTGGTGACCGTCGGCGAAGAGGCGATCTCTCTCGCGGTGCTGCGACTGCTCGAACTCGAGAAGACCGTCGTGGAAGGGGCCGCGGCAGCGGCCCTGGCCGCAGTGATGGGCGACCTTGGCAAGGAACTTGCCGGCCGCAGGGTCGTGCTCCTTCTCTGCGGTGGCAACATCGACCTCACGATCCTCGACCGTGTGATCAAGCATGGGCTGACGACCGACGGCCGGCTCTGGCGGTTTACGACGCAGGTGACCGACCGGCCCGGCGGCATCGCCAAGCTCACCGCCGCGATCGCCGCGGCGGGCGCCAGCGTGCAGGAGATCGTGCACGACCGGGCCTTTTCCGGGCCCGACGTGTTTGTGACGAGCGTGGAAGTGACGGTCGAGACCTCCGACCGCGACCACGTGGTCGCCCTCTACGACCACCTCCGCGCCGCCGGGTTTTCAGTGGTCCCCTCCACCGCCTCGGGCGGCTTGCCACCGCGACACGGCGGTTAAGGCTTCTCTGCCACTGTGAAACCCTGCCGGTTGTGGCGACCGCGGCATGGGCCGTCATTTTTCTGAAGCGATCCCTGTGGCCCGGGCGATACCTAGCGATGCGGCGAAGGCCGGTCGCCGCCCAGCAGGCAGGAGCATTGCCAATGATCAGCCACCAAAATGGCCTTCTCTCTTCACCGGCAAACGCGGTTCCATCCGAACAGGAAGCCCTCCGCGAACGAGAGCGTCTTCGGCGCGAACTGCTCAAGCGGATCATCAATCAGGAGACGCGTCGGCAGTCCACACGCGGCACGTCGCGATAGCTGCATGGGAAACGGTGCCAGGCACCTTTTTGTGTTGGTGTGGCTGCTCGCTGTGGCGGCGCTCCCGGCAGATGCCCAGCTGCCGTGGGGCTTTGGCGGGCAGCCGCAGCCCAACGCCAACTGGGAGCCCGAAGCCTTCTCCGACTACTTGCTCAGTGGGCAGACGCCGCACCCGGCGGTGGTGCGGATCGTGGCCGCGGAGAAGGCCGGGGCCTCACTCGGGTCGGGTGTGCTGGTCGATGCCAACCGCGAGCAGGCGCTCGTGCTCACCAACTGGCATGTCGTCCGCGACAGCCGGTCGGCTGTGCTCGTGCAGTTTCCCGACGGGTTTCAGACCGCCGGCACCGTCGTCCGCTGGGACGAGGCGTGGGACCTGGCGGCGCTGGTCATCTGGCAGCCGCCGGCGACACCGGTTCCCCTGGCAGCCACTCCCCCCGCGCCCGGTGACCTGCTCACGATCGCCGGCTACGGCCGTGGACCCTATCGTGCCCAGACCGGCCGCTGCACCGAGTATCTCTCACCGGGCACGGGCTACCCGAAGGAGTTTGTGGAACTGTCGGCCGGGGCCAGGCAGGGCGACTCGGGCGGACCGATTCTCAATGAACGCGGCGAACTCGCCGGCGTGCTCTTTGGTCAGAATAATGGCCATACGATCGGCAGTTGCTCCACGCGGCTGCGCACGTTCCTCGCCAGCGTGGGCTCGAGCGGTTTTACCCCCGCCGCGGCTGCCGCCTATGCGGATGCAAGAGCGGTCGACCACGGCGGGCGTGGAGCCGAACATGCCTCACGGGTCAGGATGGCGGCGGCCACCATCAACAGTCCCGGCCAGCAGTTTCAGCCCATGTCATCTGCACAACCGGGAGCCATCACCACCGCACTGCAACCGCCGCAGGAGTTCGCTCACTATGGAGCCATGCCTCCGGATGCCGCACCATTCGCGTCCGCCAGCCTGCCGCCACCGGCTCAGCCGAGTTGGCTACCCTCTGCGATCAGCCTGCCAACGAGGGACGAACTGGCCGCCATCTTCGACGTCACCACCAACGGCCAGGCGATGTTGTCGGCCGTCGGCGGCCTCGCCCTGACGGTCCTCGGAGTGCGCACCCTCTTCGGCGGCCGACGCAAAGGGCCACCATCGCGAGAAACGTCCCGAGAAGTGTTTCGGGAGGACTGAGCCCGCCAAAGTCCCTCGCCCGCGCGTTGGGCTTGTGGAGACGTTCGGGCCGCCAAGCCCGCCGCCCCCCTTGTGGCAGCGGAGAGACCGTTTGGTGTGACGTGCGGGAAGGAGTTTGCCGGTTGGCCGGGCGGCGTCGATACTTAAAGTTGCATGTCACAGCCTGACCCTGCCGCCGCCCACCACGACAACCTCTCCGGACGAAGCCTCGGAGGCTACCGGCTCCTGCGCCGGCTGGGACGTGGCGCGATGGGCGATGTCTATCTGGCCGAGCAGCAGTCGCTCGGGCGGCAGGTGGCGGTGAAGGTGCTGCGCGGCGACCGCTCACTCCATCCGGGTGCCGTGGAGCGATTCTCCCAGGAGGCCCGCGCCGCCGCGGCGCTCGTGCATGGCAACATCGTGCAGATTCACGAGGTGGCCTGCGTCGACGGCGTTCACTTCCTCGCCGAGGAATATGTGGCCGGTCCGTCGCTGAAGGCGTGGCTGTCGGCCCGCGGTCCGCTTGATGCGATCCAGGCGATCAGCGTGCTGTCGCAGGTTGGCTCGGCGCTCGTGAAATCGGCGCAGGCTGGGATCGTGCACCGCGACATCAAACCCGAAAATCTGCTCGTGACACCGGCTGGTGAGGTGAAGGTCGCCGACTTCGGTCTGGCCCGTGTGCTCGAGGATGATCTGGAACTGACGCAGCAGGGCATGGCGCTGGGCACGCCGCTCTACATGAGCCCGGAGCAGGCCGCGGGCCGGCCGGTCGATGTGCGCAGCGATCTCTATTCCCTCGGGGCCACTGTCTATCACCTGCTCGCGGGCCAGCCGCCATTCAGCGGCCCCACTTCGCTCGCCGTGGCGCTCGCGCATCAGCGGGAGCAGCCGATGCCGCTGGCCGCCTTTCGGCCGGAGTTGCCAGCGGGGCTGGGTCGGATCGTGGAGCAGTTGCTGGCGAAGCGTCCGGAGGAGCGTTGCGAATCGCCGACGGAACTGCTGCAAGCTGTCGAGGCGGTGGAGATGGCGATCTCGACGGGTTCACGGCACGGGCGACTGCCGCTGGCCTGGGACGGGGAGATCGTGGATTGGAAGCCGGCCACACCCTCGACCGGCGTGGCACGCATGGCGGCTCCCACGCTTGCCGGCCGGGCGCAGGCTCAGACCTCCCGGCTGCGTGAGGCGACGCAGCATCTGCAGGAGTCGGTTGATCGGGAGCATCACGAACAGGCGGCGGGCCGCCTCGAGCGGTCTCGACGGGCCTGGCTCATCGCGGGGGCGGCGTCGGCAGCGTTGGCCGTTGGATTTGTGATTGGGCGGTCGCGTCCGCGCCGGTCGGAACTGTTTCGGCCGCGGCCTTGAATCAGGCCGGGCCAATACCGGGAATTCCGGCAAAAACGCGGGGGTTCAAGTCTGCTTGACACCCTATCCGACACTGCTAGAACGTCTGGTGGAAATCAGGCCAATACACGCCCCCATCGTCTAGTGGCCCAGGACGTCGGGTTCTCAGCTCGAAAACCGGGGTTCGACTCCCCGTGGGGGTATCTGAACACCTGTACACCTCGCGATCTGCGGGGTGTGCAGGTGTTTTTGTTTCGGGTGATCGCTCAGGATTGCATCTGACCTGCACTGAGTGGTCCGGAATGTGGTCCGGAGTTCGTGATGCGCGTGACCGCACCCGCGGGGCGACTTCCGCACCGAGTCCCGCGACCCCTTTCGAGGCCCGCTCGAAGTCGTCGTCGGTGACCATGAGGTAATGGTCCTCGGCGACCTCCCTGGAGTTGCCCAGCCACGCGTGCACGACGTGGGCAGGCTCGCTCCGCATCAGTTCCGTCTCGCGGCTGGCCCGGAGGTTCACGAAGAGCTTGGGCCACTGGGCGACGCTCGCACGGTCGAGGATCTTGAACAGGCCCGTGCGGAGGTTGACGTTGCCCGTGCGGCCACGTGGGACGACGTACATGGCCCCCGACGGTGCCTCGGCCCACGCCTGCTCGAGGTAGGGACGTATCTCGGGGAAGATCGGCACGACTCGCGTGCCGTGTCCGTCGATGTGCTCCTTCTTCTTGACGACCACGGTGAAGCGGTTGTGTTCCCAGTCGATTCGCTCCCACGTCAGCTCCTCGAGCTCACTGGGGATGCGGAGGCCGGCGTACCGCGCGAGCACCACGATCAGCCGCCATTCGTTATCCGGGCAGGCCGCCAGGACGGCGTCGATCACCTCACGGCTCACGAAGAACTTCCGGGACGTGTTCCGCTGGGAACCGGCCCGAATCTTGGCGAATGGGTTGTCCGAAATGAGCTTGCAGTCCTTCGCGTACTCGAAGAACTGCCGGGCCCGCTTGACCTCCCGGGCGACCGTGGCCGTGGCGTATTTCTTCGCCAGCCACTCCCGGTAGTCCCGGGCCCGGCCGGCGTGGATCTCCTCGACCGGCTCGTTGGTCCCGAAATGCGTGACGAGGAGCCGCCGGGTCGTCTGGTAGTTCCGCAGCGTGTTCGGCTTCAGCTTCGCCCGGCTCTGGATGTAGCGGTCGATATGGTCGCCGAGCCGGACGACAGTCATCTCGGGAACGACAACCTCTTCCCGCGGAGCCACGAGTCCCGCCTTCACCAGCCGGGCGTGAATCCCGTCGCTCAGCGAAGAAACCCAGAGTGCCGTCTCGCCATCGAGCGAATGGCCGGCGATCCTGGCGGCGACGAGAAGCTCGATCCTCACCTTCGCGCTCTCGGCCGTCCGCTTCGGGATCTTGCCGAGCCGGATCGTGATACGGCGGTTGTCGGGGGCGAGGAAACGAACTCGCCACGTCGACCCGCGGGGGCCGGTTTCAGCATCGAGTGTTGCCATGGTGAACCTCCTCTACAGAATCGACCAGTCAAGGCACTTCGGGTCTTCCACAAGATCATTCTCAGAAAGCGATTGCAAATCCTCGTCGCCGGGGCGGAGCCTTCTCTCAGGATCCCTCGGGGCCATTGTCGTTCGGCTCCGCACCTTCGAGCTTGGCCTTCAGCCAGGATTCCAGAGCTTCCATTGGGTACAGCGTGATGCGGTCGAGCCGGATGCACTTGATCTCGCCGGCTCTGGCGAGACGGTTGAGAGTCGAGGTGCTCAGCCCGAGGGCCTTGGCCGCATCCCGGGGGCGAAGGACCAGGCGGCGGGGCCCGCCGTCGGTTTTGCCGCCGCGGAAGAACGGGTTTTCCTTCGGGGCTCTGTCCGGGCAACGCGGGGAATGAGGCCGATCCGGCGACTCACGGTCTCTCATCAACGACTCCTTTCAGCGGCGTGACACGCGATTCATGATGGTCTATGACGCGTCATGAATCGCTCGTTTTTGAACATGGGTTCACATCCTAAGGGCATGGGTTCAGGTCCCGCAGCACATTTTGTTGGCCCCGGATCCGCCCGCCCTTGCAACCGCGGGGGCAACCATCACCCGGTGGTCGATATGCGGGGTTTCCGGGCCCGTCTGGTGCCACAACTTCGTTTCGCCCGTGTTTGGCGAAGTTGTGGCACCACTCACGATCACCAGCAGCCGGGTCAGCGAGACAGGGGGCAGGGCTGGGCGGATGACGAAGTGGTGCCACAACTTCGTTTTTCCCGTGTTTGGCGAAGTTATGGCACCACTCATGGTTTCGTTTGCAGCGGGCAGGGCACGAGACATGCGCTCGACGCAGACGAGCGTGTGGTGCCATAACTTCGTTTCGCTCGGGTTTCGTGAAGTTATGGCACCACTGCTCCGCGGTCTCGCCGTCCATCTGGGATCGGCTGCCGAGGGGTCACGTGAACCACGTGTGGTGCCACAACTTCGTTTCGCTCGGGTTTGGTGAAGTTATGGCACCGGCCCTTCCCGTAACTGGCCGGCCTTGAGGAGCTGAGCCTCGTCCCAAAACCGAATTCGGGAAAAATTACGGGACCCCAACGTGACGTTTTTCACGCGGGGGGCGGGGGGCGCTCGGGGGGGAGTCCTGGTGCCATGGTGCTGCCCGACTTCCGTTCCCCCCGACGGTTCCCTGCCGCCGACCCGGCCCGCCCGCCGCCGCCGGTCGAGTGCCCCGCCCCCTCTCGCGCGGCCCCCCGTCTGCGGCCCCTCTCGCGGCCCCTGCGGCCCGTCCCCGCCCGCCCCCGCCCCGCGCCCGGTCGCGGCCCGTGCGGCCCCGTGCGCGGCCCGGTGAGCGCACGAAAAAACCCCCTGCCCCGGTGAGGGGCAGGGGGCAGGGATCGGGCCGGGATGGATCGGGAGACTACGCCCCCTTCGCGGCCCGCGCTTCGGCACCCTTCGCCGTCGCAAACTCCGCCCACTTCGTGACGGCTTCCGGGTTTTCGAGCATCCATGCGAGCAAGTACGCGCACTCCGTCGGATCGCCGGAGATGCCCCGCGTCGGATGGTGCCGACCGGAAGCATCCTTCCAGAATCGCTTGTTGTAGGTGAACTCCGCGTACCCCTCTTTGTTCACGACGATCTCGACCGTCTTCCCGTTCGGGAGCATCTCGACGGCTTTCGCATACTCGTACCGTTCGTTCGGCTTCAACTCGACGAAGCCCACTTTCGGCTTCGGCTTCGCCGCTTCGGCTTCCGCTGCGCGCTTCTCCGCTTCCGCCGCCCGCGCTTCCGCCGCCGCCGCCCGCGCTTCGGCTTCCTGCGCCTTGCGCTCGATCTCTGCGATTCTCGACGCGATGTCGAGCATTTTCTGATTGCTCATCGTCATTCTCCGTTCGTGGTTGCTTCGTCAGCCGCACGGCCGACCCGAAGCATCCCTCCCGGCACCCCCCCGACGTCTTTTTCTCTCATCTCTCTCCGTCGCCTGGTGGTGAGTGCGCCGTGTCGGGCCAGTGTTGTCACAGCGCCATCAGTGGGGTGCCGGGATGGGTTTTGCGGCGGGTCGGCACGTTGCCGCTCCGCCACTTTCCTCCCGGAGATTCCTCCCATGCGTTTGCCCAGTTTCATCAAGGCGATCGTCGGCTGCACTGACGCCGAATCGAGTCGCTATTCCCTCGGTGGCGTGAAGTGCGAGAGCGCTGACAACGTCTCGATCATCACGGTCACCGACGGCCGGAAGTTGCTCAACGTCTCCTACGGCGATGAGTGCGATCCGGTGGATTGCATCATCGAAGCCAAGCCGCTGGTCAAGGCGTGTGCCGCTGCCCATGCCAAAGGACGCAACACCGTGTTCGAGATCGTCGAAGGCGCCTCGGGCCAGAAGGCGATGGTCGTCGGCGGTGCGGGTGCCGCCACGGCGCCGCTCATCGACGGCAAGTTCCCCCGGTGGCGGGACGTCTTCGGCGATACGTCGGGCCACAAGCAGATCGGTGTGAAGCCCGACCTGCTCATCGACCTCCTGGCCGTCTTCAAGGCGGCGGGAGTCGAAGGTGTGCGGGTCTACGTCGGTGACGCGGACTCGGCCATCTACTTCGCCGCCACCGCCCCCACCGGGGAAGTGATCCGGGCAGTGCTCATGCCCATGTCTCTCGACGTCACGCCGTTTCCCGGTGAGTTCGCAAGCGAGTCTGCGCAGACCGCCGAACCCGCCACCGTCTGACCCATCACCCATCACAGGAGATTTTCCCATGAAGTTGCTCACCAACGAAGTCCGCAAGGTTCTCCCGCCCCTCTTCTCGCAGGAGGGGTCGGGAGACGACACCACCGTGTACGTCAAGTTCTTCGACCCGTGGTCGCAGTGGACTTGGTACGCCACCGAGTTCGACGGCAAGGACGAGTTCTTTGGGATCGTCGTCGGGCAGGAACGCGAGTACGGCTCGTTCTTCCTCTCGGAGCTGAAGGCGATCACCTATCCCGACGGCAAGCCGCGCATCGAGCGTGACCGGCACTTCAGTCCTCGCAGGGTGGGGGAGTGCAAGTGAGCCGCCACACCGCCACCAACGATAGGGGCCACCAGTTCGTCTACGGATTCGACGAGCCGCTGTCCTACTACTTCCTCGACCGGGTGTATCCCAACGGGCAGTTCCGGCACGTTGTCGGCCTCTGCTCGTTTCCCCCGGTCTACGGCTCGGCGCTCAACTTGCTTGAGTACCTCGACAAGTTCCGCGTCGAGATTCCAGAGGAGCATCGGGATCTCTTGATGCTCGACCTCCCGATCTAGTCGGGAGTCTCTGCCCCGGGGGCGGCGCTCTGCTGCCCCCGGGGTTTCTTTTCCTCCCGGTGGGGTGCCGGGAGGGTTTCCGTGTGGGCCGACGTTCGGCCCGGTTTCTTCCCCGTTTCACGAAAGGGTTTCTTCCATGACCGATGAACCGTCCTATGACGATTGCCCCGATCGCGGCAATGTCGAGAGTCTGAACGAGAGCATCAACTGGCCCAGTTGGTTCGACGACTACCAGAAGCGCCGCGAGTTGGAGCAGCAAAAGCGGGCCGGTGAGTTCCGGCAGCAGACGCTTCCCAAGCTCACCGCTCTCGGCATCGAGAAGGTGGTCGGCGTCTACTCCGGCTACGGCGATTCCGGCGACCTCCACGACCTCAAGTGCGTCGGGTCGGAGGGCAAGCCGGTCGAGATCGACGACCAGCTCCGGGCCACGCTCGTCGAGTTTCTCTACGAGTACTTGCCCGACGGGTACGAGATCAACGACGGCGGGCAGGGGGACGTCACGCTCGACGTCGCCGCGCTGCGGGTCGACGTCGACCACGAGGAGAACTACACCGAGACGCGGAGTTCCCACGAGGAGTTCGACATCTGATGCACCCGCTCCATCACGCCGAGAGTTCGGTGCGCAAGTGGGGTGGCGAGGTAAGGGACTACCTCGCCATCCACGAGTGGTTCGACGGTTCTAAAGCGCACCTGGCCGACTTCCGCCACCGTGCGTTGCGTCACCACTCGGAGGGCATCTTCATGGCCGAGACGGTCTTCGGCCGCTCCATCACCACGAGTACGGGCCGGGAAGTTCCGGTGCGTTTCGTCGGTGAGCAGCACGTGATGGAGGACTTGGGCCGGATCCCGACGGTCGCCGACTGGCTCGGGAACATCAAGCCCGAGACATGGATGGTCGGGGTTCACCGACAGTGAGCAGTGGGGTGCCGGGAGGGGTTTCGTGCGGCCCCGTGTTCCCCCGGAGTTTTCCCATGCGTGACATCCCCAGGTGGGACGAGGCTCTCTCGCCCCACGAGATGCGGTCGGAGTGGCGCAAGCCCGTCGACCGCTGGTCAAAGAAGTTTCTCGTCGTGGTCGGTCGGCTGCTCGCCCAAGAGCTGCTCGACGCGTTCCTCGAGCACCACGACGACGAGCAGGTTCGGGAGCGGTTCCGGCTCGTGATCGAGCGCGCCACGGAGGGGCAGTTGGACGGAGCAGGCCGGAAGTACGGCCCGCTCCAGTGAGTGTAAGCCCGTATAGTACCCCTTTGAAGCAGAGGTTTTTCCCATGATTCGCAAGTTCGATTCGTCCGGCGCCGTCGTGTGCTGGGATTCCCAACGGGTGCTCCGGCAGAACGCCGAGAGCGCCTTCGGTTCGGTCGGCAAGGGCAAGTTCGTGCCGGCCGTCAATCACCTGGCGGCGCTCACTGACGCGGCCAAGTCCGTGGCCAGTGACGGGGGGCTCTCGGTTCCCGGGTTCCCACTCAAATACTTCACCCTCGACCGTAGCAGTACGGGCATCGGCGTGTACCGGGAGATTCGGGGGACGCAGGAGAACGAGTATCAGTTCATGTTCTCCGTCGGTGTGCTGGCAGAGACGGGCCGGGCCGTGTTCTTGAAGCAGTCTCCCAGTTGCTCCCTGTACGTCGGGCCGGATGCCATCAACCAGCTCGAGAGTGTGTACCGGGAGTCGACCCGGTATCTCACCGCCAGCGATCTCACGAAAGCTGTCAACGGTCTGCTCGCGGCGTGTCACGGTGTTCTCCTGCGGGACAACGGCTCCGTCTACTTCCTGCCCGGTGAGTTCATCGAGCAGTACGAGACGGTGGCCCGTGAGTTGGTCGGGCCGCGTCTTCACTGCTGGCAGGTCGATCTCACCGCCAACGACAAGCTCTTGGCCACGCTCCACGACAACGTGCAGGAGAGCCTCATCTCCCGCATGGAGCAGCGGTCGACGGAGTGGGACGAACTCACAACGCGGGGTGGGAAGGCGCGTGCCGACGGCTTGCAGTCCCGCTTCGAGGCGATGGTCGAGGACGCTCGGCAGATCGAGTACTACGAGGAGTTCTTGCAGGTGCGCTTGGATGCGCTTCGCGGTGCGCTCGAACGGCAGCAGGCCATGATCGGCATGGCGCACATGGAGTTGTGGCAGGCACAGACCGTCTAGCGATGGGGTGCCGGGAGGGGTTTCACGAGGGGCCGTGCGGCCCCCGTTTCATTCACACGAAGGGGTTTTTCATGTCTTGTCCGAATGTTTCGTACTTCATCGCCTGCCAAGCAGGTGTCTCGTCGATTGCCTGGGGTGGCGTCGGTGTCGCCAAGAACGCGCTCATCGAAGCGGTGGCGGCGCACATCGGCTACGTTGCCCACGTCTTTATCCCGTCGCAACACGCCCCCGAGGACATCGGCGGCATCCCGTACCACGACACCGCGACCGGCTTCTGCCGGATGGTGCCGATGGAGTGGATGCACGATCTCCTCCTTGCCAAGCGGTGGCTGTTCGTCGACGAGTTGACCAGCGCCCAGACGCAGATGCGTCCACCGCTCTTGTCGTGCTTCAACGAGCGTCGGGTGGGGAGTCTCCACTTCCATCCCACCACGATCGTCTCCGCTGCGGCGAATCCCCCGGAGTTGGCACCCAACGGCTCCCCTCTGGAGCCGTCAATCTGCAACCGGCTGTACCACCACGAGTGGGAGTTTCCATCTGCTCTGTGGCACGAGGGGCTCAAGTCCGGCGGGAACTTCCCGGTGCCGTCTGACTTTCCAGTGGTCGGCGACTACTCTTTCCTGCTTCCCAAGTGGGGCGGGCTGATCTCCGGGCTCGTCCGCAACAAGCCGACGCTCGCCAACACCGAGAAGGTTCACGAAGGGACGCTCGCATTCCCCACTCCCCGGAGTTGGTGGAACCTCGCCAAGTGCCTGGCTGCTGCGGAGAGTGTCGGGCTGCTTGATGACTGTCGCGCGGAGTTGGGTGCCGGCATCGTCGGGACGGGGGCGTCGGCGGAACTCATGGCCCGGGTCGATGCCATCGCCATGCACGACGTCGAGGCGATTCTCTCTGGTGCCGAGAAGGTGGTCGTCACCGATTCGTCGGTCGACCGGCTGATCTCCCTGCCCAGTGCGATCGTCATGCACCTCGACGAACTGCGCAAGGACACGAACGTCGATACGGCGGTGCTCGATCGGGCCGTCGAAGTGATGGTGCATCTGGCGGAGAACGACCTGCCCGACGCCGCCGTGCCGAGTCTCTCGGCGCTCAAGCCCATGTTCCCGCACTACCGGCCGTCGGAGAAGCTCGCCGCCCGGTACGGCAAGGTCGTCTCGTCTGTGATGGGGGTGGCCTGATGAACAAGCACACCAAGCGGATCTTCAAGGCCAAAGACCTCTGCCGGCGGAAGTTCCCGTACCTCTCGGCGCTCGTGTTCTCCATGCCCTGCCGGCCATCCGAGCAGTGCGAGACGCTGGCCGTTGATCAGTGCGGGCGCTGCTACTTCAACCCGGAGTTCCTCGACACGCTCACCACAGAGCAACTCGCCTATGCGTTGCTGCACGAGTGCTTTCATCTGGCCCTGTCTCACCACCGGCGCCGGGCGGTGTGGTGCCCCGAGCCGAGTGAACATGACTTGCGAATCTGGAACATCGCGGCCGACCTCTGCATCCAGCAGACGCTCTCCCGTGACGCCGGAGCGTGGGAACCTGCGGGGATTCTCAACTGGACGCAGTACCGGCACATCCCCGGCATGAGCCACGGGCTCACGACCGAGGGCTACGCCGAAGTCCTGCGGCACAACCTCGACGAGCCTGAGCCGCCGCCGTTCGGTGGATCGTGCGCCGATGGAGTTCCCCGGGATGGTGAGCGGGAAGGGAACCCGATGAGCCTCGACGCCAAGTTGGCCCAGGTGGCCGAGGCCATCGAGCAGCAGGAGTCTTCCAGTCCGGGTTCAACTCCGGGGATTCTCCGTCGGGCGATCGACAAGCGGCTCGGCCGGCAGCCCGATCCGTTCGAGATCCTCAAGTCCCTCGTCGCCAGGTCAGTAGCAAGTCCCATCGGCACGGACGACTACACCTACCGACGCATGTCCCGACGACAGCCGGCCAACTGCGCTCGGATGCGGGGTGTGGTGCGACTGGCTCCGGAGTGTGCGGTGATCGTCGATACCTCCGGCTCAATGTCTCCCTACATCCACCGTGCCGCTACTGCGGTGGCGCAGGGGATGCGGCGGGTGCATCGGCCCCGGGTGATCTGCTTCGACACCGAGGCGCAGTCCGACCGGCGGCTCTCGTCGCTCTCCCAGTTCTCGTGGGACGGGGGAGGTGGAACGCGGATGGATCAGGCCATCGAGTACGCCGACACGCTCAAGGCCGACTGCATCGTGTGCATCACCGACGGCGAGACGAACTGGCCCAAGCGGCAGACGCGGGCCCGTCTTGTCGTGGCGATGGTCGAGGACAACGTGCGGAGTTACCCGCCGCCGGAGTGGGCCCGAATCGTCAAGTGCTGGGAGGGCTCCGAGTATGCGGGCTAGTCACATCGTTCTCGTCGTTGCGCTCTTCATCATCTGTGCATTACTCACCGTAGGGGAGGACTGACCATGCCCAAGTTCACGCGTCTCACTTCGCAGTACGTTCGCCGGGAGTTGCTCAGGCTCTTGCGCCGCAAGTACCTGCCGCTCTTGGCGCGGCACATCTACCGCCAGCCGGCCGACGCCTCAACGTGGCCAGCGCTTGCCCTTCCGATCGACGTCGAGCCGCTGCGGGCGGGGATCGAGGCACTCGCCGCCATGCCGGCCGCCCGCCGGGAGCCGAAGGCGGGGCAACTCTCGGAGTATGAGCGGCAGCTGAAGGCGTGGAAGCGGCGGCGGACGATCGCCCGGACCAAGGTCGCCAAGTATGCGCGGCTCGTGCGCTACCATCGCAAGGAATCATGACAGACCCAAACAAGACCTGCGAACCCGCTCGGCTGACCGTGTCACCATCGCCACGAAAGTCCTGATCCAGCAAACATGTCGTCGGCAGCCTCGTTCAGTCCCACAGCAGCGTGGACGTCAATCTGTACGTTGGGCATCAAGAAGTAGTGGAAACCACCGTGCGAATACGCCTGTGTCGGCACGCCGATCGCACCACTCGGAGCGAAGATCACGAACTCATTGAACAGCATGATCTGTTCGACAAGGTCGTACTCGAAATTGAAGGTCTGGAGGTATTCCGTGTAGTAGTGATCGATGCCTGGGTTTCGACGGCGGTTGACGTTCGTGTTTCCTTCAATCTCGAACCGGTCTGTGACCCGCCATGCGTAGACAAAATTCATGCCCGGCAGCACTTCGTCGCTGCTAATCCCGGGACTCCCCGTTGGTACCCGCATCTGTGGGAAGATCGTCACTTCCGGCAGGATGCCCGACTGGGGAGTGAGCGCAACTTTGGCCCCCAGGTAGAGATCCTCGCTGCCTTGGAGCGATGTCGTCTCGGTCGGGCGTTGTGTCTTGTCGACAAGGTAGTTGTACAGCACACGGAATTCGAACCACTCCTGAAACAGCCCCACCCTGACAAGCGTCTCTGGAAACGAGTGCGTCTGCACGTTGGTTCCGCCGCTACCATCGAGGTAATAGGTGTAGCCATTTTCAACCTGAACGCGACCCAGGCCGACCGTGGAAGCAGCCTCGGCGAGATGCGGCCGATCCGTAACGATACGGTCGCCATACAGATCCTCCTCGCCGTCCTCACCGCGGTCGTCAAACCACGTGAGGAGTTTTTTGGGTTTCGACGACTGCTCCGCGGCAAACGTCTGCAATGCGTCGGTCGATAGTGGCACCACCACCGCGACTGCGGTGAGCAGAATCTCCACGAAGCATGGACGTAACGTCTGCATGATCCGGATCAACGCCAGCGAGCGGGCGGCCAAGCAGTAGGAAGCTGTTTTTCTTTCGGCATATTCAGCAGCCCGAATAAGTTGCCTACCAGCAAAAAAGTCGCGAGGTTACCTGGCTTTTCAATGCGGCTGAGTTTCGGAAGTCTGGGGGGAGTGGAGGAACTTGCGGATCGTCCAACCGCCGTCAATCAGAGATAGGTGGGGTGCCGGGAGGGATGTCGTGTCGGGGCAGCGTCCGGACAGCGTGTTCGGACTGCTCCACGTACTCGTGAAAGGACAGACATGAACAACGACAGCCGCAAGATGGCAGCTAAGAGCGCGATGCTTCTGGCCAAGAGCATCGAGGAGATTCGCAGCGAACTGCGGGAAGATCCTGCCTACGAACGCTGTGCCGCAGACCCGATGATCGTCGGGCTCCTGCTTGTGCTGTGCAACACCGTGATGCACGACTCCAACTGGGAACAGCGGAGCGAACTGTTCGAGGCGTTCGCAGGATGCAAGTGGCCGGAGTGCGTCACCGTGCGCAAGCGGATCGAGGAAGTGCTCGATGGATTGAACCTTCGCAGTGACTCCTGGAGGTTCAACTGATGCGTACGGACACGTTCTGCTACGGGTACGGCCGGCACTCCACCGCCAAGCAGGAGTTCACCCGGGCGGCGCAGCGGGCCAAGGTGAAGGAGTACTGGCGGCAGAACCTCAAGCCCAAGGGCATCCGCTGGGGCGGGTTCTACTACGACAAGGCGGTGCAGGGGGCCGTCGAGTTCTCCGAGCGGGAGCAGGGGCGGCAGCTCTACGCTCTGGCCAAACCTGGGGATCATGTCGTCGTCAGCCGTCTCGACCGTCCGTTCCGGTCAGTCTACGACGGGGTGAAGGTGATCCAGTCTCTCGGTGAGCGGAAGGTGCGGTTCCATTCCCTCGACCTGCTCGTAGACTCTGGTACCCCGATGGGGAAGTTCTTCGTCACCATTCTCCTGGCGGTGGCGGAACTCGAGCGGGCGTTTGCCAGTGAGCGGACGAGCGAGATCATTGCCTACCGCCGGAAGCATGGGCTCCCCGTAGGGCACCGTCCTCCATTGGGCTGGAAGATCGTCGGCACCCGGGCCAGGGATAGCGGGATGAAGCGGTCCACCCGGCGGTTCGTCTTGGATCAAGAGGAGCGGGAACTCTGCGAGATGATCTACGAGTTGCGGCAGCAGGGCATGGCCATCGAGCAGATCGCCCTCTGGCTCATGCGGCAGACCGAGTACCCGTGCAAGCGGCGGCTCGACAACTACAAGGCCGTCGAGTGGGCCATTGCCGCCAAGGAACTGGGGTTCCCCAAGCAGACCGACGGCAAGCGGATGGTGAAGGAGTGGCGGGCCGCACGGTCCTCGTAAGGCCACCGCAGGCCGCGTGAGTGCAATCAGTCGCTACCGCCCACGGCGACGGACGGTCACAGGCTGAGTCGAGTCACCGCCAGTCCCAGGCAAGTTCGCGGCGAAAGCAGCCATCCAACTGTAGGACACGGTGTTAGGCGAACCGACCGGAGCGGGCGACTGCGGAGTTGTTTCGATAGCCGCCGAATATGCACTGACGTCGACGCTCAATCCCGAATCAGCGAGTTCCGCTCCATTACCGGAAGTGCAATCGACAACCAGTGTGCAGAATTCGCGGGCAAGCGGGTAGCCGTCGCACGCAATCAAGACCGGGTCGGTTCCATCATCGAGGGTCGGGTCCGGATTGCCGAACGTCTCAACGATCGGATCAACACCACCAGTCGGAGCGAAGACGCCCGTCTCTGGAACCGGCGGGGCCAGATCGGCGGGGAAGTTCCAAACCACCCAGCCGTCACCCGTGTCTTCAACGGTGGCGGATGCACGCGCTTCACTGTCGCCTGACACGAAGTCGGCAATGCCCGGTTCGCCGTATGAGGCGCACACCCAGATGTTCACCGAACCATCAACGCCAACGCTGTAGTAATACGCCGCCCATCCCGCATCGGACGAGACGAACTGTACGCGGATGTCCACGGGTTTGAACGTCGGCAGATCAGTGATGACTGGATCGACGATGATGGTCGGATCGACGACGGTGTCTTGACCACCATCGACGCCCGGATCCACGGTGGGAGGCGCTATCCAATCCGGATCAGTGATGACTGGATCGACGATGATGGTCGGATCGACGACGGTGTCTTGACCACCATCGACGCCCGGATCCACGGTGGGAGGCGCTATCCAATCCGGATCGGTGATGACTGGATCGACGATGATGGTCGGATCGACGACGGTGTCTTGACCACCATCGATACCCGGATCCACGGTGGGAGGGGCTATCGAATCACCCGAATCACCGAAGTCGGCATCTCCCGACAGGCTGAACGTGGCCGGCGGAAACGTGCACAACAGCAGGCCGCTGTCATCGATCACACTGGACAACGAACCGTTTGCCTCGATGGACTGGTTTGTTTCGATAGCGGGAGTCGGGGCGAGCTGCCCGGAACCGCTATCGCTCCAGTTGGCCACGGGGCACACCAACAGGCTGACGCCACTCGGCAGTCCTATAGCTTCTTGGCTGAAGTCCGGCGAAGCGACCTCGGGGGCCGAATCAAACTCTCCGACGACAACATCGTCGAGAGACCCAACGGTCGCCGAAAGCATGCCCCGCCGCTCAAGCGATTCGACCAGCAGCCGATGTCCGCGAGAAAGGAACGACGCCCTTTGCGAACGAACTCGTCGCCTGACAAACCTTGTATTGGCGTTGGGCATGAAGCACCCGGGCGTTCAGCAAACGGTCACATTCCGCGACCCATGATGAGAACGATGGTAGTTCTCAGCGAGGCACGGCGTCAAATTAGATAGGTTTGTCGGCCTTTTCCGTCGCAAAAAATAGCCCTTGCGGCGTAGGAGGAATGGGTGGGCTAGGGGGCGCTGGTGCCGAGGTTTTCCATAAGCCACGGGGCGGGCGCAAATGCTTTGCCGGCCGGCCCTCCTACCTGTGAAGTCCTTAAGGCAGATCCTTCTCCGCCTCCCGCAGCCGTTGAATCGCCCGGTTGATTCTCTTGCGGATCGTCCGCCGGTCGAGATTCTGCTCCCGGCCGAGCCGCTCGAGCGAAACGCCCTCGATCAAGTGGTCCTCGAGCAGCTGCTTCTCGTAGGGTGAGAGCATCTGCAGCGCCTTCACCGCCCGGTGTTTCATCCGCTCGATGTGCGGATTCAGGTGCGGCTTGGCGATCTCCCACGCCGTCCGCATCCGTCGCTCGTGGTTCCGCCGCGCTTGGATTTCCTTGGAGACAGCCCGGTGGATCGCCACCGAGAAGTACGCGCTGATGCCCGCCTTGTCCGGGTTGTAGGTCAACGCAGCCAGACACACCGCCTGCTCTGCCGTGCCGTTCAGGTCGCAGCGGTTGGCAACGTCCATGAGATCGGGGTTCCGCTTCAGGTACGACGCGATGACGACGCGCGTCAGCGGCATCGCCTGTTCGGCGTAAGCCTGCTGGGTGGTGGACAGTCGGCGTACATTCACTTGCTGACCCTGATCAGCTCGTCGAGCTTGCCCCCGATGGTGTCGAGTTTCTCTGAGTGCTCCTTCTGGCCGCGCACGATCTGCTCGACCACCTCGAAGTGGGCGTCCAGAAGCGGCTTCACCACGTCGGGCCAGCCATCAGCTGCTTGGCAGCATCGGCTTTTATTCGGCGCCGTGACGGCGGACCTGAGCCCGTGTTACTCAGTGAACCCGCCGAGAAGCGTGGGGATCTTCGTGGCCCGAATCGTCGCGATGACTGCCGGGGTTGATTTCCAAGACTCACCTGGCAGTTGCACGATGAGGTCTTGCCAGACACGGCCGAACGCCGCGACTGCCGTATCGTCGTCGAAGCGAACTTCCGCTGGAAGAAGTGGAGTGATGTCCTCCGTGAGGCTCGTGTTGAGCTTGTTCAGCATTCGCTCTTCGGCGACGGCCCGTGTGATCGGATGCCCTTCCTGTTTCATGTACCACAGGAAGCAGTCGATTAACCGGTCGCGGTCGAGGCCGCGCAGGAGCAGAGCCTCATTGAGATCAAAAAGGTCTCGATTCTTGTTCCGCTGCAGGAGCGCCCGCAGTTTCGTGGCGAGCAATTCCTCCGGGTCATAAGACGTGATCTCGACCCGGGCGGGGTGCCATTCACCAGCGACCGTGAACGGATACATGCGGAGCCCGTGCTGACTACCGTGTTCCCGCGTGTTGATTTCGATCTTGAGCTTGCGTGGCTGGTCGCCGGCCTCTTCGGGTGTGAATCTGAAGATGAGCGTCGTCGATCGCTGTGCCAGGGTCCGCTTGCCTCGTCCGAGCCACGACAACGATCGTTGCACCTCGTCGATGACCGGTCCAATCGGTTCGGCCTGAGTCTGGACGAGGTCGATGTCCTCAGAGTAGCGCAGCGGTTTCGGAAACAGCAGTTTGTGGATCGCCGTCCCGCCGCGGAATGCGATCCGATCCCGGAGAACCTCGTTGGCAAAGAGATCGCACAGGGCGCGGGAGATGACGAGGTCCTGTTCTACCTGACGGAGGTCGGGCCAAGGGGCGACGTTTGCCCATTGCTGAATGTGAGCCCGGGGGATCATTCATCGATCTCCACATCCACGTTCACCAAAAGCCTCCATGAGCGGTCCCTGACCCCACGCACGCTCAACTCCTTGGCGGCCGGCCTGGTGGCGGGGTCAAGCGGCGGGAACGATTTTGCCTTGGCCGCAAACGGCAAGAGTGCCCGGGCTTGGCGGTCATGCCCGAAACGCGCAAGCAGGAAGCCGAGCCGCCGTACCGCCGTCTGCTCGTAGGCGCGAGCCGCAGCTGCAAGGATTTTTACGCGTGCGTTGCCGCCGAGATCGTGAACAGCCTGGGCCGCGGCATTGATGCCGCCTGCACGATGGAAGTAGCGGCAGATGTCCAGCAGCGTCAATTCCACGCCGGCGACCTTGGCAAACCCTGCGTCAGTCTTCATGCGATCGAGCCATTCGGGCCGGTTGACAACCGAGAAAGCCTTTTGCGCCTGGAAGATGAATTCGACGCGCTGCCGTCCGATCGTGATCGCCGGCAGCTGTCGCGGGACGATCACCTGGAAGACCATGGCGGCTTGGTGGGCGGCCCCGTGAAAGGCTGCGGCACGGAGGAGCGAGATCCGGTAGTCGAGAGCGAGGTGGCCCATGAGAGGATCGATCCAGCGGGCCGGATCGGGGGCACCGAGCGTTCGATCCTCGGGCCGGAGGATCAGATAGAAGCCTCGGCAGGGGGATACGAGCCGGCCCCTCTTTGCCATGCGGCCGAGGGCGGCCTGCAGGGCCTGCTGCGACCGCTGAAGATCGGCCGCGGCGGCCTCTTTGCAGAAGTAAGCCCGCCCTTTCGCGAGTTGCCGATCGAGAAAATTGTCAAGGCTTGCCATGCCCAGATCATATCAGAAAAACGACGCCAGACGCATTGTTCCTCATATGAACCGGGAGGGGAGAGGATGCGGTCTGCGTCTGACCCGAGAGATTCCCATGGCTCAACGCTCTTTCGCTCGAATCGTTGATTCCGAGGCCGGCCTCAGTTGGCGATCGGGCGGCCGATCAAGCTTGGCGGTTGCTCGTGAGTGGCGACGAGCCGCCCATAAATGAAAGGAGGACACTCGACGCGTAACGGAGCCAGACCGTGCAAAACCAGAATGATCGACGCAGGGCCAGGTGCTTTGGCTATGGGCGGCTTTCGGCCGCCAAGCCTGATCTGACGGCAGACGTCCAAGAAGAGCAGACGAAGGACTACTGGCAGCGGCAGCTCGAGCCCGTTGGCGTCGCCTGGGGCGGGTTCTTCTGCGACACCGCCGCCCGGGGTAGTCAGCTATTTGAGGAGCGCACGCGAGGCGGAGAGGTGTTTGCCCTTGCCGAGACGGGCGATCATGTGGTCGTGTGGCAGCTCGACCGGGCGTTTCAGTCGGCGGCCGACGGGGCTGCAGTGATCCAGGCTCTAGCCGCCCGCGGGGTGCGGTTTCACTCGCTCGAATTGCCAAGCGAGGCCGCTGATTCGCTGGATGGCGGCATCGCCGTCGTGATGCGGGCCGTGGGCGAAATCGGCCGGTCATTCGCCAGCGAGCGGACTCTCAGAGCCATTGCTGATCGGCGTAAACGCGGACTACCCGTCGGCGGGCAAGCTCCCGTCGGGTGGAAGATCATCGGCCTGCGGGCGCGGGAAACGAAGTCCAAGAAGTCCACACGCGAGTATGCGATCGACGAGCGGGAACGCCGCCTTGCCGGGGCGATCCACGCGATGCGTCAGGCGGGCAAGAGCATCGAGCGGATCGCCGTGTGGCTCATGACCCAGCGGGAATACCCCAACAAACGCAGGTTCGACAATTACAAGGCCGTCGAGTGGGCGATCGCGGCGAAGGAGTTGGGCTTCCCGCTGCAGACCGACAGCAAGCAGCTCGTGCGGGAATGGCGGGCGACGAAAAAGCGGTCGATAGCCGATACGTCACGCTGAAAAAATCACGCGTCGAAACAATAATTACAAGCCAACATGTTGATTCATGGGCAATGACGCCAGAATTCCGCCGCATTTCGTGGGCAATCGATTACATTCATTTTTCAAATTCCGAAAATCGTCGGCGCCAAATTTTTCAGGATCAATGAGTTTTCAGATCGGCGCCGTTTTTTCTTCGTCCTTTCCCGAAGACATTCGTTGGCAAGCGGCTCAGAGTCGCAGTCGCCAATCGTTGGTGAGGGCGCATACCGACTCCCCGCGAAGGGAGCCGGAGTGCCAATCGTCGGAGCCGGGTAGCACACCGCCTGCTGCAGTTTGGTATCGGGTTCGCAGGTTTCATCCATTCCCCGTGCGGGAGACCCTCGAAGGGCTTTGGGTCCTGGTCGGAGTCGTGAGCGCACCAGGCTTATCCCGCGTGACCTCGGATTGCCGCGGAATGCGCGGGTCCGAACGTCCTGCCCCCTATTCTTTTGCTCCCGAGGGAGCCCGTCGGCGGGGGGCCGTGCTTCAGGCCGTCTGGCACACAGAGCCTTTGCTGCGTGCAGGGCGTTTATGTCCCTGCGCATGTTTATGGGGGGCTCGGTCAGAAAACGAGCATTCAGCCCGCACAGCGCCGGAAAACAGTGCCAAGATGGGCAAGCAGGGAAATTTGCGCCGCTTCGGCAAGCGACGGCCGAGCGGGGCGGATGAGCGTCGTCGTCGCTGACTCCCCGTGACGCAGGATCTATATCCGGGTGAAGCGGAGCGAGCCGGAGCTGGAGGGCTGTCTGGCGGAAATTTTTTACGCTCGCACTCGCCTTTGGCGGCATCGTGCACTGCGGGAAGCATAAAGGATGGTTCGGGCTGCTGGTTCCCCGAAACGCCACACCCCCCTGCGCTGGCGATTTTCCCGCCCGCTGCGCTGCCCGAGCCTTGCGATCGGCTGGTGGCGAACCGCTCCGTCCCGCGGATAGTGTACGGCCGTTTACTCACGCCGTCCACTCGCCGGTCCGTCCATGGTCGCCGCGGTCACAGGGATTCCCGCGCGAAGCCGACGCCGACCACATGGCGGCCCCGCGCCGTCACGACGCTACGAGCGTCGCCGCCCCGAGAAGACTCCCCTCCACAAGATCATCTCCGAGAACCTAGCGAGTTGGCTCGAGTGGCGGGAAGCTGCCGAGCGGCCCGTGCCGGGCCACGTCGAGGAGGAACTCCGCTGCTATCTCGAGTGCGGCATCCTCTGCTTTGGGTTCGGCCGTGCCCTCTGCACGGGCTGCGGCCAGGGGTTTGTCGTGGCCTTCTCCTGTAAGGGACGGGGTGTGTGTCCGTCCTGCAACGGCAGGCACATGGCCCAGACCGCAGCCCATCTCGCCGATCACGTCATCCCGCCGGTGCCCGTGCGGCAGTGGTTGATCTCCGTGCCGAAGAGATTACGGGGTTTTCTCGCCGATCGGCCTGCGGCCGTCGCCGCTCTCACGAGAATCTTCATTGAGGAGATCGAGCGGCTGCTGGGCGCTGCCGCAGGCGTGACGAGTGACGCCTGCGCCCCCGCAGCCGCTCGCCCACGGCTCGGCGCCGTGTCCTTCCTGCACCGCTTCGGCTCGGCGCTCAACCACCACGTGCACCTGCACGTGTGCGCAACCGAAGGCGTCTTCGTGCCGGCTGCCGACGGAGCAGGGTGCGACGCCTCACCGGCGTTCCTGCCCGCCCGACCGATCAACCAGGCCGATCTGGCCGCGCTCACCGAGCGGGTGCGCCGCCGCGTGATCCGCTGGTTCAGGCTCACTCGCCTGCTCGACACCGCTGCCGCCGCCGACATGCTCACGTGGGAGAACAACGGTTTTTCAGTCGATGCCAGTGTTCGGATCACGCTCATCGACCGCGACGTGCCGAGCTACTTCCAGAGCTTGGAACACCTGTTGCGGTACTGCGCCCGGCCCCCCTTTGCGCTCGAGCGACTCTCTGTGAGCCGCGGTGCAGACGGCCAGATCGCTCGCGTCCGCTACGTGCTGCCGAGACGCTGGGTCATCCTTTGGGCGGCCAACTGGGTCGGACCCAGTCGCAGCCGCAAGTCCACGCGGCCGGGGGCCAATGGCGTCGTCGACCTCTCGCCTTTTGAGTTTCTCGACCGGCTCGCCGATCTCGTGCCGCCGCCGCGCAAGCACCGGCACAGCTATCACGGGGTGTTTGCACCCAACCACAAGCTCAGGCGGGCCGTCACGTCGCTTGCGATCGGGAACGTCGGAAAGCGCCAAGAGGCGGTGACCGGCGGGCATGGGGGCGACGGTCATGCCACGGAAGGATGCTGCGACGCAAATCCGAGTCACAAGCCCCGCTCGCACGACACGTCTCGGATTGCCTGGGCCAAGCTGATGGCCCGGGTGGGTGAGGAGTTTCCACTTGCGTGCCCCACCTGCGGCGGCGACATCCGGCTCATCTCCTTCATCACCGAGCCCGGTCCGATCCGGAAGATTCTGACGCACCTCGGCGAACCGCTCGAACCACCGCCCCTCTCTCCCGCCCGTGGCCCGCCGACCGACTGGGGAGAGTTCGTGCAGGTCCATGACGACCGGGCAATCTTTCAGGGACGGATCTTTCAGGGACGGATAGACGAGCTGCCTGTGATCGACATCCACAGCCTCTGACCGGCGTCGGACGCGAGGCGTCGAAGCCCCGGGAACGGCCGACTGGGACGCGGTCTGCGCAGACGCCAGAAAAACGCCACCGAAGCGGGTGCGGGGCGTTTCGAGAAACCCGCTCCGGACGCCCGGGCCGCTCCTCCCGAGGCTCACGAGTCGCTCATCAGCCCGAAGACCGGTGCGGAGGTGCCATTGACCGGGCTATCCTTTTTTATCCTTTGCCATCTTGGCTCCCTCCAAGGTTCATGTGGACCTTGAAGAGCCATGCGCAAATGGCGTGCCAAATCAGGTTTTGTCAGGGCCTATAACATCCCGGATGGATGAAGACCCGGGGGCGGCGCCAGCGGCCGGGATGATCTTCCAAATCCTTGACAAGAACGCTTCCGGAGGAAACGTTATTGGGGAAAGACATTTTGAGACGATCCGTCTTCCCTCAGGGTTTTCCGCATTGGATGGTGCGGCGTCTGCAGTTCCCTTTTCCAGCCGATCATCTCCAAAAAGTTCAGCAGCTTGATTCACGAATTGGTTCGAGGGAACTGACAATGCGAGCCGAGATGTGACGCCACTCACGCGGAACAACGACATCCCCAATCGCCTTCCTGTCGCATGCCGAAGCTGCCGCAAACCTGGTCGTTGTTCAAGACGCTGTTTCGTCTTCGCAACCGCATCGGGCGAGTGCCCCGTCGCCTGAGGCGTGCCCGCCGTCAGGGATCGGTTTGGCAAGCGCGGATCGCCCCCGGCCCCGCCCTGGGTAGGTTCGAGGGACTCGAGACGCGGGCCATGCTCGTCGCCGACGTGGGCGACATCCTCTCCGAAGCCTTCGACGTCGGCATCCCCGGTGTCTCGTACTCGATAGCGGGCACCGTCGGCGACGGCACGGCGGGCAAAGGCGACGTCGACATCTATCGGTTCCAGGTGCCGGCGGGGAACGCCGCGACGGTGTCGCTGCAAGCGTCGGGGTTCTTCTCCTTCGGGAGCTACCTTCGCATATTCGACTCCTCGGGCGGGCAGCTCTCTGCGAACTTCACGACCGACGCGTGGGGCAATGCCTCCCGCGCGGGTGATTCCCTGACGTTCTCAACCCTCTCGGGCGGCACCTTCTACGTCGGTGTCTCGGGCTACGCCTCGTACGATCCGACGACGGTGACCGGCCGATCCCCGCCCTTCGCCTCTGCGGGCGACTACACCCTTTCCCTCCAGACAGCGGCCTACTCGGACCTCGTGGCGTCGGGTGTCCGGGTCTCCCGCGGCGACGGCGTCGACGCGGCGGCGGTCGCGTTCAGCACGACTTCGAACGCGCCCGGCCAATGGCGATACGGCTCGATGCTGGGCGACTACGGCGCCTTCACCCCGTTCGCGGCCTTCGGCACGCCGCTGTTCTTCGGCACGCCGACGTGGTCGAACAGCTTCGACGGGGCGCACCTGTGGAAGTCCGGCACGTCGGCCGAGGGGGCGTTCGGCGGCGAGTTGATCATGCACCCGGGCAACAACGGCGAGGCCGCCACGCTGCGGTGGACGGCCCCGGCGGCCGGCAGCTACGACATCGCGGGCGAGTTCGCGACCGGCGGCGGCGTGATGA
>Ga0214919_10002104_pt1 | contig 31762 bp, 28 predicted proteins | sample LL1503_MetaG_FD_177994 | JGI IMG/M metagenome (GOLD analysis project Ga0214919, IMG submission 177994) | Freshwater microbial communities from Lake Lanier, Atlanta, Georgia, United States - LL-1503 | ecosystem: Environmental > Aquatic > Freshwater > Lake | place: USA: Georgia | collected... | reverse complement strand
TACAGCAATAGGCAAAGATTGCAGCAGAATAATCGGAACCCTCTCTTCCAAGTGTAGTGGTTTTTCCGTCAGCTGTGCCACCAATAAAACCTTGGGTAATTAGCACTTTTTTTTCTTTGAATTTTGGCAAAATAGTTCTAGAAATAGCTATTTCAGTTTTTCCCCAATCGACATTAGCTTCTTGGTAATTGTTGTCAGTTTGCACCAATTCTCGTGCATCAATCCAAGTTGCAGGAAAATCTTTTTCGCTTAAATAAGCACTTAAAATAGATGAAGAAAGTACTTCACCTAATGAAACAATTTGATCATATTCGAACGAATAATTTTGAGAGGATGGCGAAATAATTTTAGCTTTCAAATTATCAAACACCTCCTTAATTGTGTAATAAATTGGATTTGAAGCTGACTTAAAAAGTTCATTAACAAGCTCAAGATGAAATTTTTCTAACTCAGCTATACTTTTTAGGAAGGCCGCTTTATCCATTGATTGGTATGCTTGATTAACTTCCTCTAGTTTATTTGTCGTTTTTCCAATAGCAGATACCACTACAAGTATTTCCTCATTAGGGAATAAAGACATTATTTCAGACACATTTCTAATAGCTGTCGCATCTTTTACTGATGCACCACCAAATTTGAAGACTTTCATTTTACTTGTTTACAATGACAAAAATAAGGATTCAGAATATGAATTAGGATAATTTGTTCGAAAGCTTTTTAATTTCAAGTGCAGGATTTGCATTTTTATAAATGATTTCATAAACAGCATCTAAAATTGGCATCTCTACTTGAAATTTTTTATTAACTTCCATTAGGCATTTTGTGGCGTAATAACCCTCTGCAATCATATTCATTTCTAATTGCGCATTTTTTACAGAATATCCTTTACCGACCATATGTCCAAAGGTTCTATTTCTAGAAAAATTGGAGTAGGAGGTAACCAATAAGTCACCTAAATAGGCACTTGTTTTTGTATCGCGGTGAACAGGACTTACAACATCAATAAAACGTTCAATTTCTTGTATGGCATTTGCAATTAAAACAGCTTGAAAATTATCTCCATATCCAATTCCAGCAGATATTCCGGAAGCTAAGGCGTATACATTTTTTAAAATTGCAGAAAACTCTGTCCCAAATAAATCGTCAGAAAGAGTTGTTTTTATATAACGACAATTTAATAATTCAGACATTTCTTTCGCAATAAGATCATTTTCACAAGCAATTGTCAGGTAAGACAACCTTTCTAATGCAACTTCTTCAGCATGACATGGTCCACAGATAATTCCGATATTATTATAGGGAGTATTAAAAGATTTATGGATAAATCTTGCTGGAATTGCATTGTATTCTGGAATAATTCCCTTTACTGCTGAGAAAATAATTTTGTCGCTTAAAAGTCCCTCGGGTACATCCTTAAAAAGAGATGTTAAAAAAGCTGATGGAGTAGCAATTATTATAATCTCAGCATTTTGAATAGTTTCAATTAGATTGCTGCTTAGGCTTAATTTTGCAGTGTCAAATTCAATGGATTGTAAGTATCTAGGATTATGCTTAAACTGAAGAATGTGTTCTATTGCCTCTTCATTTCTCATCCACCAGCCAACTTTTGAAAGGTTATTGCAAAAAAGCTTTACGAGTGCTGTTGCCCAGCTTCCTCCCCCAACTACAGCTACTTTCAACTTATTGTTTGTTGTCATTCTTGCAAATTTAAAAAAGAATAAGAGATTTTAGTTATTAATCGCAAAGAGGATTAATTGTAATTCATGATTTCTCCTGACGCAAGTGCTTCAGCAAAAGTATCTCTCATTTTTTCTACTTTAAATTTTGAATACGGATTTCCCGTAAATGCTTCAGATTTCAATTTATAATAGGTCTCTAAAGATTGCCCAAATAAATCTTGTTCTAATTGACTTTTAATTTCCATAATCTTACTGTTAACAGAAAGAAGATAATGTTCTATCTCCTCTAAACGTTTTAATTCATCTGAATCAAGTTCTTTTTTGTTAAGTAATGAATGGTAAAATGGCAGTATTTGGTTAAGAAGAACCATAAAGCTTTCTAATTCTTTATCTAATTGATTTTTTTGCTTATTAAATTCTTCCAATAGTTTGGTTATCTGAGGATATAAATAACAATTTAGATTTACTGAAACTTGTAATTAAAAAATAGGGCAAAAAAAAAGGGCTATAAAGCCCTTTATAAAAATATATAAAAATATATAAAAATTAAAATTTATAAGTTGCTCCAACTGCAACATTAAAAATATTTCCCATTTTATCATTAACTGATGAATTATGAGAAGCATTAACATATAAACTTTGATTTAATAAAAGTTTTGTGGAAAGATCTAAATTAATTGAAATTTTATCATTTAACATATATTGAGGAGTTAAACCAAAAACCATATTAATCATATCATCATTTCCTTTCATTCCTGGATCTGAAAATTCTATACCTGCTGCTTTTTGTGCATCTTTAAATGAAGGATTAGACATTGTTGACAAACCTAAACCAGCATGGAAGTTTAAGCCAATTTTTTCAGGAATGAAAGACATAAATTTCAATTTTTTCAAATTTACTACTGCCTCGATAGAACCACTTATTAATCCTGCCTTATCAGCTGTTAGGGTATCCCAAGTAGTTTTAAATCCATCATAAGAAATACCACCTCTTAAAGAAATTAGCTCACTTAATTGGTAGCGAACTCCTCCATCAATGTGGATTCCAGGTGAAACCTTAGCTTTAGCCCCATTCCCATTGTAAAGACTGTCGGAAACAGCTCCTCCAAAGCGACCTCCAACGTTTACGTCAAGGCTTAATTTCTTAATAAATTGAGCATTACTGAATAAAGCAACAACTGTAAATAAAATTGTAAATAAATTTTTCATAGATTTTTGTTTTAATATTAATTTAGGTACAAATATACTAATTATTAAATATTAACTAAATTTTTTTTTATTTTTTTTTTTAATGAAAATCGCCAAAATATTTATAAATTTATCCGAATTTATTATTTTAAAATTGCTGATATTTTTTTTTAAGTTAAGCTCTCTCATTTTTCTAATGATTAATGTGATTAACAGTGGCGAAGCCATAAAAAAAATAAATTTTTATTTGAATTACCATTAGTTTGTTTCTTATTTTTATTTCACAAAGTACAAGATGGAAGATAACACAAAAGATACTGAGATCTCTTTAAAAGAATTAATCTTAAATATGAATGAATGGAGAAAATATATTTTCAGTAAGTGGTTAATTTTAGCAGTAGCTATTATCCTTGGTGGTTTTCTTGGTCTAGTATACTCAAGTTACAAAAAACCGGTTTACATTAGCACAATGTCCTTTGCTATGGAAGATGATGGTTTAGGACAATCTGCAGCATTAGGATTAGCAAGTCAGTTTGGTTTAGATTTAGGTGGATCATCTGGAGGTATATTTAAAGGAGGTAATGTTCTAGAGTTATTTAAATCTCGCTTAATGGTTCAGAAGACCTTGCTTTCTGAAATCTATTATAATGGAAAAAAGCAATCTTTGGCGAACGCTTATATTGACATTAAAGGCTGGCGAGAAAATCAGCCTAAATACTCAGCTCTTTTTAAAATAGACTTTCCAATAGATGCAACTGCCTTAACTAGAAAACAAAATAAAATTATGAGTGTTATTTATAATGAGTTAATAGCAAACGAATTGGTGGTTTCTCAAAAGGATAAAAAAATTCAAATCTTTAATCTTGAAACAAGTTTTATAAATGAGTCTTTTGCTAAAGTTTTTTCTGAAACACTGGCTGCTATCGTTACTGAATTCTATGTTTCTATCAAAACTAAGAAGTCTAAGAATAACTTAGCAGTTCTTGAGCAGCAAACTGACTCAGTTCGACAGGAGTTAAACAATGCTTTAGCAGGTGTTGCAGTTGCTACAGATCAAACATTTGGTCTCAACCCAGCATTAAATGTTCGGCGTATTTCTACAGCAAAACAAGAAGTTGAGGTTAAAATGAATACTGCAATACTTACTGAGTTGATAAAACAACAAGAATTAGCTAGAATAATGGTGCGCAAGGAGACGCCCTTTATTCAAATAATTGATAGTCCAATATTGCCTTTACCGGTAGAAAAAATTGGTAAATTAACCGCTATTATTCTTGGAGGATTTTTAGCGGCATTTTTACTGATATTTTATCTAATTTTTAAAAGAATAATAGTTAAGAATTTACAATGATGAAAATACTAGTAAGCGGTGGAGCAGGATTTATTGGCTCTAACTTATGTGAATATTTTTTGACAAAAGGTTACAAGGTTGTTTGCTTAGATAATTTTGCAACGGGACATTTACATAATTTGAATGGAGTAATCAATAATCTTAATTTCACCTTAATTGAAGCTGATATTCGTAATTTGTCAGACTGTAAAAAGGCAGTTGAGGGAGTTGATTATGTTTTACATCAAGCAGCATTGGGTTCAGTTCCTCGTTCTATTAATGATCCTATTACAACCAATGACGTAAATATTTCAGGTTTCCTAAACATGTTGGTTGCGGCACGTGATGCGAAAGTAAAGCGTTTTGTATATGCGGCAAGCTCATCCACTTATGGGGATTCTCAAGGATTGCCAAAAGTTGAAGAAGTAATAGGGAAACCTTTATCCCCTTATGCAATTACTAAATATGTAAACGAATTGTATGCTGAAATTTTTAGTAAAACATATGGTTTAGAAACGGTAGGATTGCGTTATTTCAATGTTTTTGGAAGAAAACAAGATCCAAACGGGGCGTATGCTGCAGTAATCCCAAAGTTTGTTCAGCAATTTATGCGTTATGAAAGCCCTGTGATTAATGGAGATGGGTTGCATTCTAGAGATTTTACTTATATTGATAACGTTATTCAAATGAATGAGTTAGCGATGACTACTCAAAATCCTGAAGCGCTAAATACAGTTTATAACACAGCTTTTGGAGATAGAACTACCTTGACACAATTAGTCGGATTGTTAAGGGATTACTTATCTACTTTTGATGTCAAAATAGCCGATGTAGAAGTGTTACATGGCCCCAATAGAGCGGGTGATATACCCCATTCTTTAGCTAGTATTGAAAAAGCGAAGCGCTTATTAGGGTATAATCCTCAATTTTCTATTCAAGAGGGTTTAAAAGAAGCGGTTGCTTGGTATTATAACAATTTGCGATAAATAAAATTTAAAAATAGTGTGATTATAAAATTATTTCAATGAAAAAAATTGCCATTATTGGTTTAGGGTATGTTGGACTTCCCTTAGCGCGATTATTTGCTACAAAATATGCGGTAATAGGTTTTGATATCAATGAAAAAAGAGTCCAAGAACTGAATTTAGGTCATGATAGTACCCTTGAAGTAGAAGACGCCATTTTACAAAACGTATTGGTAAACAATTTATCGGATTCAAGCGGATTGTATTGTACAAATGAATTAGCAGTTTTAGGAGCATGTAATGTTTATATTGTAACAGTACCAACACCTGTAGATAAAAATAATCGCCCTGATCTTACGCCTTTGTATAAGGCAAGTGAAACGGTAGCTAAAGTTTTGAAAAAAGGAGATATAGTAATTTATGAATCTACTGTATATCCTGGAGCAACTGAAGAAGAATGTATTCCTGTTTTGGAAAAAGTTTCAGGTTTAAAATTCAATGTTGATTTTTTTGCAGGCTATTCCCCAGAAAGGATTAATCCAGGGGACAAAGAACACACTATCGAAAAAATTTTAAAAGTTACTGCGGGCTCTACTCCCGAAATAGGAATTGTAGTTGATGAATTGTACAAAAGTGTTATAACAGCGGGGACGCATTTAGCGCCTTCAATTAAAGTAGCAGAAGCTGCTAAAGTAATTGAGAACTCTCAGAGAGATATCAATATTGCATTTGTAAATGAGTTGGCTAAAATATTTAACTTAATGGATATTGATACCCATGCAGTGTTGGAAGCCGCAGGAACCAAATGGAATTTTTTACCATTTAAACCAGGTTTGGTTGGTGGTCATTGCATAGGAGTTGATCCTTATTATTTGGCTCAACGCGCTCAAGAATTTGGGTATCATCCTGAAATTATTTTAGCAGGTCGCCGATTGAACGATAGTATGGGAGAATATGTTGCTTCTCAAGTAGTGAAATTGATGATTAAAAAAGGGATTGCTATAAAAGGAGCAAGCTTATTGATGCTAGGAATTACTTTCAAAGAAAATTGTCCCGATGTGCGTAATACGAAAATAGTTGACGTAATTGCTGCATTAGCTGATTATGGAATTAAAGTTACTATTTACGATCCTTGGGCAAACCCAAATGAAGTAAAACATGAATATGGGTTAAATACCACTATAACTTTGCCAGTTAAAAAATTTGACGCAGTAGTTTTAGGTGTTGCACATAAAGTATTTTTAGAAATGAAATTATCTTCGATGCAAAAAAAGATTAGTATTTTATATGATGTTAAAGGTGTTATTAAAGATGAAGTTGACGGTAAATTATAAATGTTAAATTTTAGTACTTGGATTTAAGAAAACAATCAATGAATGGTGCAATATGGACATTCTTTGATATTTTAATTAATAAAGGAGCTTACTTCATAGCCACAATTATTTTAGCAGGGATATTGGGGCCCAAAGAATTTGGTCTTCTTGGTATGATAATGTTATTTGTATCTATCGGTAATACATTTATTGATAGTGGAATGTCAACGTCTCTTCTTAGGACTAAAAATGTAACGGAAAAAGATTACGCTACGGTTTTTATGACAAACTTACTTATGAGTGTGGCTGTCTACACCATACTTTTTTTTATTGCGCCATTTATTGCAATTTTTTACAGACAGCCAATCTTAGATGACCTTATCAAAATTTATTGTTTAGGATTTGTAATAAATAGCTTCAGAAGTATTCACAATGTGAAATTAATGAAGGAGATGGAATTCAAAAAAATAACAATTCTTAATCTTCCTGGAAATAGTATTAGCGTTATAGTGGCTATCTGGATGGGGTATTCAGGCTTTGGTATTTGGAGTTTGGTTTATTTATTTTTAATAAATCAATTTATCTCTACAATTTTATTTTGGATTTTTATAAAGTGGAAGCCATCATTTGATTTTGATTTTGATAATTATAAATATCATTTTAAGTTTGGATACAAACTATTGCTTGCAGCCCAATTGAACACTATTTTTGAAAATATTTATAATGTTTTAATTGGAAAGTTTTACAGTGTTAAAGCATTGGGGTTTTATGAAAGGGCCTACACATTCAATAATTACCCTGTCTCAATCTTATCTGGAATAATATTAAAGGTATCCTTACCTTCATTGACATCAATAAAAAGCGATGAAGAAAGATTGCAAAAAGCGTATAAAAGCATTATGCAAATGTCTTTTTTAATATCATCATGTGGTTTGGCTTTTGCTGCATTGCTTGCTCATCAAATTGTGAAACTTTTTCTAGGTGATCAATGGCTTGCCCTTGTTCCACTATTTCAAGTTCTTAGTATTTCTTTCATGTTTTATCCTATACATTCTTTGAACATAAATATCCTTAGTGTTTTTGGCAGAAGCGACCTTTTTTTAAAGCTCGAAGTTGTAAAAAAAATCATCGTATTAATTGTTGTTGCCATTTGTTTTAATTTTGGGGTTATAGGTTTGGTTTGGAGCAGTGTTATAAATTCAATTTTGGCATTAATTATTAATACGCATTATAGCGGAAGATTTTTAAATTATCCAACTAAAAATCAACTTTTGGATTTATTGCCAACACTTTCTACAGTTTTAGTCACAGTTAGTGTTGTTTATGGTTTTCAAATGACTATTACATCAACAAATTTAATTTTACAAATAGTTCTATCTTTTGTAATTGGGTTATTAACTATGCTTTTTATTAGCGAAAGAACAAATCTTACGCCATATCTTCACATTAAGGAGCTTATTTTAGAACAAATAAAGAAATGATAAACGTAACTAAAACTTTTTTTCCGCCAATTGAAGAATATAATGCTCAAGTTCAAAGAATCTGGGAAAACCAATGGTTAACTAATAGAGGAGCACTAGTTCTTGAATTAGAGGAAAAATTAAAAGAATATTTGTCAGTTTCCAATATCATTATCATGAATAATGGAACAATACCAATTCAGATTGCTTTAAAAATTTTAGGAAATAGCGCAGAAATAATTACAACTCCTTTTAGTTATGTAGCCACTACCGCAGCTATTGTTTGGGAAAATTGTACGCCAGTATTTGTTGATATTCATCCAGACTATTTAACTATTGATGAAACTAAAATTGAGGCTGCTATTACACCTCGTACTAAAGCAATATTAGCTACTCATGTTTTTGGAAATCCTTGTCATATTGAAGCCATTAAAACCATTGCCCAAAAACATAACTTAAAGGTTATTTATGATGCAGCGCATGCTTTTGGAGTAACTTATCAGGGAAAGTCAATTTTTGAATATGGCGATGTTAGCACCTGTAGTTTTCATTCTACCAAATTGTTTCACACCGGAGAAGGTGGGGCTGTTTTTTGCAATGATTCCATTTTAAGGGATAAAATATTTTACAGCCATAATTTTGGTCATAATGGCCCTCATGAATTTCATGGATTGGGAATTAATGGAAAAATCTCTGAATTGCAAGCCGCTATGGGATTGGCTGTTTTCCCTCATATGGGAGAAATTATTGAAGGTAGAAAAAAAGTTGTTGATTATTATGACTCACATCTCGTATTCACGAAGCTTTCAAAAATTAAAATTAGAGAAAATTCCAAATGGAATTTCAGTTATTACCCAGTAATTTTTGAAACAGAAACGAAATTATTGGAAGTGCAAAAAGCGTTGAATGAACAAGAAATATTTCCAAGGCGTTATTTTTATCCTTCTTTGAATACAATAAATTATGTTGGCATTACTGAAATGCCAATTTCAGAAAGCGTTGCTTCAAGAATTTTATGTTTGCCTTTGCATATGAATTTAGATTTATCAAGTGTAACTAATATTATAAATATTTGTAATTTGATAAATAATTAAAATTATGAAAGTAGCGATAATGCAACCTTATTTTTTCCCTTATATTGGGTATTTTCAATTAATAAATTCAGTTGACGAATTTGTTATTTACGATAATATACAATTTACAAAGAAAGGGTGGATAAATAGAAATAGAATTTTAGTCAATCAGAAAGACGACTTCATATCTCTTCCTTTAAAAAAAGATTCGGATTATTTAAATGTAAATCAGCGATTCTTATCAGATACTTGGTCAGTTGACAGAAAAAAAATGCTGAATAAAATTGTGGAATCTTATAGAAAGGCACCGCAATTTGAATCAGCATATCCTTTGTTTGAAAAATGTTTAATGATAGAAGAATCAAATTTGTTTGGTTTTATTCATCATTCATTAAAAGAGACATTACAATATTTATCCATTTCTACAAAAATTAAAGTGTCTTCAACGATTAATATCGATCACCAATTAAAATCTGAAGAAAAAGTGCTGGCAATTTGTAAAGCACAAAATGCATCAACTTATATAAATTCTAGTGGTGGTATAGAATTATATAGCAAAGAAAGATTTGAACAAAATGGCATTAGACTTCAATTCCAGAATTCCAATCCGATAAATTATATACAGTATAAAAATGAATTTGTACCTTGGTTATCGATTTTAGATGTACTGATGTTTAATACCAAAGATGAAATTAAATCTTTCTTAAGCGATTATCAATTTATATAACAATATGAACAATAAAAAGTTTATTTGGAGTAAAAAAGGATGTCTGTTCGACCCTCTATTACATACTACTCCAGAGTGGATGCAACAATTTGCACAGGCTCCAGCTACTAGAGAGTATGATGATTTTTTAAGAGTCTATTTTTCTTGTAGACCTTTGCCAGACCAAAATGGACAATATGTAAGTTATTCTGGATTTGTAGATTTGGATAAAAATAATTTGTTCAATATAAAAAGAATATCAGAGAAACCAATTTTAACATTGGGCGAACTAGGTTGTTTCGATGAATTTGGAACATACCCGGTTAGTGTAATAGACATCAACGATAAACCAACTGTATTTTATGCGGGTTGGACAAGATGTAGTTCGGTACCATTTAATGTTGCAATTGGTAAAGGAATTAGTGATGATAATGGCGAAACTTTTAAAAAACTAGGGCATGGGCCTATTTTGTCATATACCATGGATGAACCATTTGTTTTAAGTGGTCCGAAAATCAGAAAGTTTAATGATGTATATTATTTGTTTTATATAGCTGGAACAAAATGGATTTTAGATAATGGAAAACCAGAGCCTGTATATAGAATAAAATTAGCAACTTCTACTGATGGTAGAAATTGGACTAAATTAAATAAAAATTTAATAGATACTTTCCTTGAAGAAGATGAAGCACAGGCTAGCCCGGATGTGATTTTTAAAAACGGGAAGTATCACATGTTTTTTTGCTATAGAAAAAGTAAAAATTATAGAGGCAAAGAGAACGGGTATAGAATTGGGTATGCATGGTCTTTAGACCTGATTAATTGGAATAGAGAAAATGATAAAGTAGGGATAGATGTTTCCGATGAAGGATGGGATTCTGAAATGGTAAGTTACCCTCATGTATTTGAGTTAAACAATAAAATTTACATGATGTATTTAGGTAATCAGGTTGGTAAAACAGGATTTGGATTAGCTGAATTGGAAGGAGAGCTAATATGATGAAGTGGGAGAAGTTCGGGAGAATTTTTAATCCAAATGATTATCAGTTACCTGATAATTCAAAAGAATTTGCGCAATCGCCTCAAACATTAGTGTTTGATGATTTTATTAGAATTTATTTTTCAACTCGAGCAGTTGAAAGTACAGGCATGTTCCTTAGTAATATTGCATATGTAGATTTTAGCAAAGATTTGAAAAAAGTAATTGGGGTATCCAATAATACTGTTATTCCATTAGGTGGGCTTGGTACTTTTGATGAACATGGTATTTTCCCGATTAATCCACTTAAAGACGGTGATCACATTTTAGCATATACTTGTGGCTGGAGCAGACGTGTTTCTGTATCGGTAGAGACCTCTATTGGGGTAGTTTACAGTGACGATAATGGAAATACATTTAAACGTTTAGGGGCAGGACCTATTTTAAGTTCTTCCATAAATGAACCAGTATTAGTAGGAGATGGATTTGTACAGAAATTTAACAGCACATATTTCATGTGGTACATTTTTGGTAAAACTTGGATTAAAGCGACAGACAGTGAGCCACCTGCCAGGGTTTATAAAATTGCATACGCTACTTCATTAGATGGAATTAACTGGGATAAAGTAGAAGCTAAGCAAATAGTTTCGGATGTTATTGATGAAAATGAATGTCAAGCTTTACCAACTGTGGTAGAATATAATGGTATCTATCATATGGTATTTTGTTTTAGGCATGCAAGTGATTTCAGAACAAATCCAAAAAGAGGATATAAATTAGGATATGCATATTCTAAGGATTTAAAGAATTGGATAAGAGATGATGAAAAATTAAGTTTTAGTTTGCCAGATGAAGGTTGGGATTCTGAAATGATGTGTTATCCTCATTTATTTAAAGTAGACGATCAAATATTTCTATTGTATAATGGGAATAATTTTGGAAGGTATGGATTTGGGGCCGCTAAATTAGTTTCGATCTAATGCTAATTGTATATAAAATAAATACTGCTTCAAAAGATAGCATATTAACACATTTAAACCATTGCAATAATCAATTTGTACCAGCACTAAGCACTCGAGTTTCACTGGAGGCTTATGCAAAAAAGTTGGCTCATTATGCGATTCTTTTTGAAGCTTGGGTTGATGAAAAATTAATAGGGACGGTGGCAATGTATCTAAATGAACAGAAGCATGGATACATTACTAATGTGAGTGTTTATAATGAATACGGTGGCAAAGGGATAGCAAAACAAATTTTTGTGAATTTAATGGAGTATACTAAGGCAAATAATATCTCTGAAATAAAGTTAGAAGTTAGTGCAATAAATATTGCTGCAATTAATTTGTATAAGAATTTTGGATTTGAAAGTATAGAAGAAAAAAACAACCAAATCATAATGTTAAAAAAAGAAATATAAATATGAAGACAGAAAGAAATTACAACCAAGAATTTAGAGATACTGACAATCATAAGTATTCTTATAATTTCGATTTTGATGTAATGCACCATTACATGTTAAGATCATTCATTCCATTTTTTAAAGAAGGTAATTTTTTAGAATTGGGTAGTTACAAAGGAGACTTTACGAAAAAATTTCTACCTTATTTCCATGACATAACATGCGTTGAAGCATCAGATGAAGCTGTGAAAATTGCCAAAGAAACCATTGGCGATAAAGTGAAGTATGTGAATGGCCTTTTTGAAGAGGTTAGTTTGCCAACTAAATACGACAATATTGTTCTGACACATGTTTTAGAGCACATTACAGACCCTGTTGCTGTGTTAAAGAAAATAAACGACGAATGGTTATCTGATACCGGAAGATTCTTTTTGGTTTGTCCTAATGCAAATGCACCCTCTAGACAAATCGCAGTGAAGATGGGATTAATTACACACAATAGTGCTGTTACCCCGGCTGAAAAAGAGCATGGTCATCAAATTACTTATACAATTGATACTTTAGAGAGAGATGCTCGTTTAGCAGGTTTGAACGTTGTACATAGATCTGGTGTATTTTTTAAAGCATTGGCTAATTTTCAATGGGATCAATTATTAAATACAGATATTATTTCTAAAGAATATTTAGAAGGTTGCTATCAACTTGGACAGCAATATCCTGATTTATGTTCAAGTATTTTCTTGATGTGTGAAAAAGGAAATTAGTATGAAAAAACCTTTGCTTTCGGTTTGTTTAATTACATATAATCATGCTAATTATATTGAACAAGCAATAGAAGGTGTACTTATGCAAAGTGTTAACTTTCCATGGGAATTAATTATTGCTGACGACTTCTCTACTGATGGAACAAGAGAAATACTTCTCAAGTATAAAGAAAAATATCCAAATTTTATAAAACTAATATTACAAGAAAAAAATGTTGGTCCAGGTAAAAATTTTAGTGATTTATTAAATGAACCACAATCCAAATATATTGCCTATTTCGAAGGCGATGATTATTGGACAGATCCTCTAAAATTGCAAAAGCAAGTAGATTTTTTGGAGGCTAATCCGGATTATGGGATGGTGCATACTAAATACAAAATTTTTTTAGAATTAGAAAATAAAGAAGTTTCTATCTCAACACCAAAAGATAATTATAATTCTTTTTTTAAATCAATTTTATTAGGAAATTATGCTATAGGAACACTTACGGTTTGTTTTAGAAAAGAAATTTATTTAGGATATTTAGAAGAAATTTTCCCGCATTCAAAAGAATGGTTATTGGGCGATTTACCTTTATGGCTTTATATTTCACAGAATTCAAAAATTAATTATATTGATGAAGTTACAAGTGTTTATAGGGTATTAGAAGAGTCAGCTTCTAATACACTTATCATTGAAAAAAGAAAATCGTTTGATAAAAGTATAAATGAAATTAGATTTTTTTTTTTAGATAAATACACACCTAAAGATCTTAAATCTAAACGTAAATTAGAATCTATTTTTTTATACAGAAATATTATTACAAATCATTTATTAAAAGGAAGTAAAATTAGTTTCCTTAAATTATTATTTCAATTTTATAAAGTAAATAGAGATATGAAGCTTTTTATTGGTTCTTTCAAACAAATTTATAACAGGTTTTTTTAAATTGATTAATTAGAAATATATTTTGATGATTATAGTTCATGTTTTAAATTGTTTAACAGTAGGAGGATTAGAGAAAGTTGTTGTTGATATTTGCAATACTATTGATTTAAATGAAAACAAAGTATTTATTATTACATTGTCAGATAAAGATTTGACTTTAAGTCCAAAACTAGATAAAGACGTAGAAGTAATCAGTTTGCCGTTTAAGAACGATACTTTACTTAGTTTGTTATTATTTTGGATTTTCGGAATTCCTAAATTGATAAGGATTATCAATGATATAAAACCTGATATTGTACATTCTCATTTGTATTATCATTATTTGTTTTTTTTGTCGTTATCATTAAAATTCTCAAAAATAAAACCATTATCATTCAGAACAGTTCATACTTCAGGGCTTTTTTATAGTTCGAAAGCTTTACTTAATAGGTTTAGATGTCAAATTGAGAAAATCGCTTTAAGAATATACCCAACGTATTTAATAAGTATTTCGAAGACAATTTTCAATAATAATAATACATTGTTCTCAAAAGTTGCTGTTGGAAATCGATTGGTTCCAAATGGCATAAATTTGACCACCTTCTCAAAATTAAATTATACACATATAAAAAAAAATGATTTTGGATTACAAGAAGATAGTATGATAGTTAGTTATGTCTCTCGTTTAGACATAGGAAAAAATCACATTTGTTTATTGAATGCTTGGGTGCAAGTTATAGAGAAGTTTCCAAATTCAATTTTATGTTTAGCTGGTGATGGTGTAATAAAAAACGAATTAAAGGAATATGTTAAAATATTGGGTATAGAGCAAAAAGTTACTTTCTTAGGAATGATTGATAGCGTAGCATCTTTGCTTTCGATTACTGATATTGCTGTTTTCCCTTCACAATTTGAAGGATTACCAATATCATTAATTGAAAAATTAGCTATGGGATTGCCGGTAATTACTTCTGATATTGATGTTTTTAAAGAGGTGATAATAGAAAATGAAAATGGTTTTATCTGTAATGTAAACAATTCAGATGACTATGCTGATAAAATGATATTATTGTTAGGTAATGAAGAATTAAGAAGTTACATCGGAAAAAATGCAATAGAAACGGCAAAAAAATTTGATATTAAAAGAATAGTTAACGAAACACTCCATTTTTATGAGGAAGCATTATCTATTTGATTCTAAACTATATTACTATCTTCTTCACATAGTATTATTTTTTTATATCTATTCTGTACAGTTTATAGGAGTTCCATTCGGAATAGGAACACGTGTTTTTATGGGTATTATGGGTTTTTCTATGTTTCTTTTAGAAATTCTTAAAGTAAAAAAACCAATTGTATTTAACAGACCTTTTTTGATTGTATATTTTGCATTATTTTGCATTTCTTTAGTCTCTTTGCTATCTTTACTATACAATAGAACAACTGATATTGAATTCTTTATAAAATACCCGGTTTCTATTATCATTATTATCTTTTCAAGTTATTTTGTAACGAAATTGGTTTCCTATAAAAGTAAAGATGAAAATCAAATTCCTGTTGTCATGCAACTTTTTATTAATGTTGTTATAATTCAGATTATTATAGCATTGATAATGTTTGCTTTTCAGCCAATTCGAGATATCTTAAATACTACTCAAGTAACTTCCGATCAGGAGTTAAAGGTACTTGAACAAACTCTAGAGTTTAGATTAGTAGGGTTTGGATCAAAGTTTTTTGGTTCTGGTATTGTTAATGGATTTGCTCTTATTTTAATTGGTTCTATTCTTAGATATAATAGCCATATTAAAATAAATGTTTTTAAATATACCATGTCTTTCCTTTTTTTATTTGTTTTTGGTATGATGATGGCCAGAACTACAATAATTGGAGCTTTATTGGCTTTGGGGATTGTTTTTCAGCCAAAAAATAGTTTGGGTTTTAATATTAATCAAATAAAAAAAAATACAAAATTTTTGTTTTATCTTTTGTCAATTCCAATTATCAGTGTTTTTGGTGTTTTCTATTTTTTACCAGAAGTAAAAGAATCAATAGAATTGGCTTATAATTTTGGTTTTGAGATGTTTATAAATTATTTTCAATCCGATTCATTGGAATCAGCTTCTACAAATCAGATGAAAGAAATGTATGTTTGGCCAACTTCTTTAAAGACATATTTAATAGGGGATGGTTTGTTCTCTGATATTGCTACTGGTGAATATTACATGGGAACGGATATAGGCATTTTACGATTGATTTATTATTTTGGTGTATTTGGACTGTTTGCGTATTTGTATTTTCAGTTTCAAATTATTTATGCTGCTTATTTAAAAAATCGAAGATTTAAATATATGTTTGCAGTGATTTTTATTTATTGTTTAGTACTTAATTATAAAGGATTTACAGACTTGTTTTTTTTGAATATTCTTTTTGTTTTAAATAATACTTACCAAGTTAAATCTATCAATGAAAAAAATATTATTTATAACAGCATTTCCTCCAAATAGGATGACGGCTGGTCAAAATTATACAAGAGAATTGTTATCTTCATTTGTGGATAATCTTGAGATTGATTTAATTTTTTTTTCATATCCCAATCATACGGTTGACGTAAATAGCAAAGTGAATATTCTTAAAACATTCAATGTTTCAAAGATATCTAAGCTGGTTAGTTGGTTACAAATGCCTTTAGTTCATCCTTTTTTTGCATTCCGATTTAGACTTGACATGTTGTTGTTTCTATTGAAAAATGCAAAGAATTACAATTTTATTTATTTTGATTTTTCACAGGTTTTTGTCTATTCATTGTTTTTAAAACATCCTCATAAAATACTTATGAGCCACGATGTGATTTATCAAAAAATGAAAAGGAGCAAATGGTTTAAATTAAATCCTGTTAATTACTTATTATATAGTACCGAGAAAAATATATTAAAAACGGCTGAGACGATCCTAACTTTTAGTAAAAAAGATCAGCTTTTATTAAAAGATTTATATGGTATGAACACTAATATCGTTAGTTTTTTTATTGATAAAAAAATTAAAAATGTAAAATACATAGACAAACTGTTTGAACGAAAATTTTGTTTTTTTGGAGCTTGGAATAGACCTGAAAATTTAGAAGGGTTATTGTGGTTTATGGATACGGTTTTTCCATTTACAGGCATAGATATAAAATTTGAGATTATAGGGCCGGGTTTAGATGATACTTTTTTACAGAAATATAAAACTATTGATAGGATAAAATATCTTGGTTTTTTAGAAGATCCATATAAGAGTATTGCCGAATCACTCGCCTTAGTTGCACCGATATTTCAAGGTGCAGGTGTAAAAGTTAAAGTAGTTGAGTCATTGGCTACTGGCACATCAATTCTTGGTACTGAAATTGCTTTTGAAGGAATTGATGATTTAGGAGATGGATCTATGGTTTTATGTAATAACGCAGATGATTATATTAAAGCAATTAATGAGTTTTCTCTAGATGTAATTAATAGAAAAATAAAAACTAAATTACTATTTGACTCATCATATAGTTCAGTTAATTTACTTGATTTACTTGAGGTAAAGTAGCTGCATTTATTACTTGAATTCGAAATAGTTAGATAAGAATGATAAAATAGATGAACACAAAAATAACTTCTTGTATCGTTTTATATAAAAATGATATTGCAATTTTACAGAATGCTATTCAGTCTATACTTAATGCCAGTAGAATGGATAAAATTTTTTTGGTTGACAATTCACCAACCGATGAATTAAAAACAATAGTTACAGATACAAGAATAGAATATACTCATAATCCATCCAATCCAGGTTTTGGTGCAGCACATAATATTGCTATAAATAAAGCTATTGAAGCTGGTTCAAAATATCACTTAGTGCTAAACCCAGATGTATATTTTGAGGATAATATTTTAGAACCAATTATTCAGTATATGAATAAAAACTCTGAGATAGGTAATTTAATGCCAAAAGTAGTTTATCCTAATGGCGAAATTCAATATCTGTGCAAATTACTACCAGCCCCTTATGATTGGATTGGAAGGCGTTTTAATCCTTTTAAGAAAATTGTTGCAAAGCGAAATGAGATATTTGAACTGCGTTTTACAAACTATAATCAAATTATGGAGGTGCCTTATCTATCCGGTTGTTTTATGTTTTTACGAATAGATGCATTGAAAAAAACGGGTTTGTTTGACGAAAATATCTTTATGTATGGTGAAGAAACAGATTTATGTAGAAGATTGATAAAAAATAATTTTAAAACAATATTTTATCCAAAAGTAAAAATTACACATGAGTTTGCTAAAGGATCTCATAAATCTTTTCGTCTAACTTGGATAGGAATTAAATCAGCAATATATTATTTTAATAAATGGGGTTGGTTTTTTGATGCTGAGCGTGGTCGAATAAATAAAGAAACCTTAAAAAAATTAAAATTTTAATTTTCATTATGCAGGATACAATTGTATTAACCGGCGCTTCAGGTTTTTTAGGAAAAATAATAGCAGATGTTTTGATATCGCAGAAAAATGAAATCATTTCTATTGGTAGGCAGTATAGTAATACTATAATATCAGATTTGAGTTTAAATTCTCCCATTTTAATTAAAAAAGAGATAAATACAGTAATACACGCAGCAGGAAAAGCACATTCAATTCCACGCAATGATAAAGAGATTAAAGCTTTTTTTGATGTTAATGCAAAAGGAACAAAAAATTTATTAACAGGCATTGAAAATAGCGGTTCGTTTCCAAATAGTTTTATTTTTATAAGTACAGTTGCTGTATATGGCAAAGAAGATGGCGAAAACATTAACGAAGATTCGCCTTTGTTGGCAAAAGATCCTTATGGGTTAAGCAAAATTCAAGCAGAGCAATTAGTTCTTGATTGGTGTAAAAAAAATAACGTAACTTGCACTATACTGCGTTTGCCATTATTAGTAGGAGAGAATCCACCTGGTAATTTAGGTGCAATGATTAAGGCTATAAAAAAAGGATATTATTTCAATATTGGAGGTGGTTTAGCAAGAAAAAGTATGGTTTTAGCCGAAGATGTTGCAAATATATTGTTCAAAGCTTCTAAAATAGGGGGTATATATAATCTTACGGATAGCTATCATCCGAATTTTTTTGAATTAAGTGATTCAATAGCAAAACAAAATAGAAAATCAAGACTTTTTAATATGCCATATAGTATTGCTAAAAGCATTTCCCTTTTTGGCGATGTGGTTGGATTAAAATTCCCATTAAATTCAAATAAACTAAAAAAAATAACCTCAGACTTAACTTTTGATGATAGCAGAGCAAGAGAAGTTTTAGGTTGGCAGCCAAGTAACGTAATTGATTGGTTTACGAAATAATATATAATTTATGATCCGCTTTTTCGATTTTATTTTTTCTTTTTTTGGCCTCCTTATATTGAGTCCAATTATAATAGTGCTTTTAATCATTGGTTTATTTGATACAGGATCTCCTATTATTTGTCAAGAACGCGTGGGGAAAAATAAGCAACCTTTTAATTTATATAAATTTCGCTCGATGCAAATTAATACTAAATCAGTAGCGACTCATTTGGCAAATGTAAGCTCAATTACTCCATTTGGAAGATTTTTGCGGAAGTCTAAATTGGATGAGTTACCTCAATTGTGGAATGTATTAGTAGGGAACATGAGTTTGGTCGGTCCTCGCCCTAACTTATTCAACCAAGAAGAACTGATAGTGGAGCGTGATACTCGAGGAGTTTATAATGTGCGCCCTGGAATAACTGGCTTGGCCCAAATCAACAAAATTGACATGTCCACACCTCAACTCTTGGCAGAAACCGATGCCAAGATGATTAACCATCTTAACGTGTGGTATTATTTCAAATACATCTTCTTAACGCTATTTGGTAAAGGTTTTGGAGATAGGATAAAGCAATCATGAGTTTAGGATCTTTGCAAGGTAATTTTTATTCCAACATTTTCTAAAATCACATGAAGTTTATTATTTGATTGTTTTTCTATAACACCATCTAGACCTTTAAAAACACCTTCTGAAATTTTTACCGTATCTCCAATTTGGTAATTTTCTATCGTAAATGAGTCCATCGTTTCATGGAGTGCGGTTTTTAGGCTCTCAATTTCACTATCCCTTGCAATTGCTGGTTTTTTCAACCAAAACAAATAACGTATTACGCCAGGCACGTTAAAAACTACATTTCGATCTTTTTCAGAAAGGTTAACAAACACGTAAGAAATAAAAAGTGGAGTTTCAACTATTTTAGACCTGTCTGACCAATTCTTCTTTAATTTAACAAGCGGGCAAAAAACTTCCACTCCATTTTTTTGAAGTAACTCCGCTACTTTTTTTTCGTTACGTGATTTTGTATAAATAACAAACCAAGGCATAGATTTGTATATTATGATTCAGTTAGTTTGCAAAAAAACATTTTAAAACTGAATTATTTAGGGTGTTATTTGATTTATTATCGCAACTGTCATTGCTGTAATAGTTGATAGAATACTTGATAATCCAATGATTTCAGATGTATTCAACTTCTTTTCTTTATCTGATTTTTTAGTCACAACAATATTTGAACCTGCTAAAGGTTTTGGATAAAATCTTAGCCCTAAAAATCTTTTTGTTTGTTTTGCAATTCCATTTGCATAAATCACATATACACTTTTCTTTAAAGCAGTTTCTTTAAATCCACCTACAGCATTGATATAGTATTTTGCGTTTTTAGATCTCCTTAAGGGGATTTCAGATGTTAATTCAACTTCACCAGATATTTTCACTACTTCGCTTAATTGATCAACAACGACAAAATCCCCATCACGAACAATAACATTTGCTTTGCTATTATTATTTCTAACTACTTTTTTGTATTCAATCGGAACAATAATTAATTCCTCTTTCTCCTCTCTATCTAGAGAATCATCCTTTTCTATGATTTTTATCTTTCGTTCAATTCTCATACTATTACTATTTGATTTATTTGTTAGTCCTTCACATCTTTTTATAACATCTGAAATCCTTTCATTATCTTTTATAATACTATATTCTCCAGGATACTTAAATTCGCCTTTTAGAGTAAGTGTTTTCATTACATTGTAATCTAAATTTTTCCTGACTGAAATCATATCAAATGGTTTTAATTCCATGTTGATTGAATCAACCTTATTTTTAGAATAGATAAATCTAAAGATCTCTACTTCTTGATTTTTTAGACGAGAAACTTCAATAATATTTGATGCTGACTCTCTAAAGCCACCAGCTAATTGAACGGCATCTAATAAGCTCATTTTCTTTATATACGAAAAAGAGCCAGGATTTAGCACTTCTCCATTTATTTCAATTGTTTGTTTTTCTTGCATTTCAAAAACGGAGGAAATAATTAACTCATCTCCTTTTTTTAATTCAATATTGTGAGATGAATTAGGATTTTCTAGCGCTAATTTTAAATTTATACCCTTCCCTTCTTTCATTAAATTCTCAGATTCTCTTGTCAACATAACCCAATTTAAATAAGCATCCTCTTTTATCCCTTCGGCCATTAAAACTAGATCTAGTAATTTCATCCCTGAAGTGAATTCATAATTCCCTGGGCGATAAACAGCTCCCTTTATACTGATTTTATTTTCATAAAGTGATAGGACTTTATCAATATTAACCATATCTCCGGATTGCATTTCAAATGTATTGAAGTCTTTTTCTAAGAGTGTAATTAACTTTTTTTGTCCATTTGAATTACGTGTTATAAGTACTTTAGTTGAAAATGCATTTTCAGAAAATCCGGCACAATATTTTAATAGGGCACTAAAAGTTTCATTATTTTTTAGCTCAAAAATACCCGATTTTTTTGCTTCTCCTTCAATTTTTACTCTGTTCACATATCCAGGAACACGAATTATGTCTCCATTTTTTAAATTAATATTTTTTGTAATATCACCAGAACATAAAAAAGAATATAAGTCAATAGACATAAATACACCGCCTTCTCGAATTAACTCAATACTTCTGTAAGAACCATTTTCTCCAGGACCTCCAGCTGCATGTAGTGCATTAAAAACTGTAGAAGTAGATGAAACCAAATAGTTGCCTGGGTTTACAGCACCAATAATTGTTACTTGAATAGATTTGTAATTTATAATTGAAACGGATAATTCTGAACTTCCATTTTTTAAAGTGCTAAAGATTGCACTTGATTTTTTCTTTAATATCTCTTTTAATGCTCCAAACTGAAGCCCGCCAATTTTAATATTTCCAACATTTGATAAGTTAATAAAACCCTCTTTATCTACAATCACTTTTTGAGAAAATTGTTGAGTGCCATATATGTTAATTTGCAATTCATCGCCTATGTCTACTATATACTCTTGAGGTGTAGCAATTGATTGATTGGGCTCAAAGTTAAACTCAGAATTGTTAAAAATTTCATGTCCAAATACTAGTGAATCTTTAAAAACACGCTGCTTATTTGTTATTTTTTGCTTGTTTATTTCAGGTTTAAGTTTATTTGTTTCTTTTAAATTTTTATCTAAGTCATCTTCATCTTTTAAGGGTTGTAATCGAAGAGAAAGATCTTCAAATTGTTTTTCAGTCATGCCCTTTGAATTGAAATAGGACTTAAGATCGTTAAATTTAACATTTCGACTTAATAATTCTAATTTTATTTTTTCTATCTGTTCATCTGTCAGCTCTACCACATTAAGGTTAGAGAAATCTTGAGTAGAACTAATAAAATCTTGAGCAACTGCAGAAAAACTTGAAAGCATTATATAAAAGAAAAATGTAAAAAGAATTTTCATGCTAATAGTTTAAAAAATTAATGTGTAAATGTTAAATCTGCTCCAAATTTAGACTTATTTTTTCTTTCTCGCTAATAACATATTAATTACCCTTACTACTTTCAAACAATTTTTTAATAATTTATTATGCTAATAGATGTTTTAGATCAAACTAGCTTTTCTAAAAAAAAGTCAAGAGTATTTAATCAATCAATAAATAAAAAAAACGCCGAAAACATAGTTTTTGGCGTTTTTAAATTTCTTTATAATTTTTTATTTTATTTCACATTCTACTTTAACACTTGTACCAGATGATGTAGATGTATAGCTAACACATTGTGCAGTATTTTTCATCCATTTTTTTGTTACATGCTCATATTGTGTATCTTCAATCACAGATCCGTTTACCGTGCATTCGCATGTCCTATCTTTAGCGCAAGATGAGATAACAAAGACAAACATTGTCGAAATACTTAATAATTTAATTGTTTTTTTGTTCATGATAGTAGTTTTAGGATTAATTATTTTTTAGTTATTAAATGTTTAATAATATGCTTTAAATAGCATAAATTATTAGTTTATTTCACAATCGTATTGTATAGTTGTTGTATATGGAATCTCAATTCCTGAATTAAAATCATAATAAAAATCATCTCCAGTTTCAGTTTTGCTTACACAACCAGCTGAGTTTTTCATCCATTTTTTTGTTACTTTTTCATATTCAGTATCGTATAAGTATACGTCTGATTGTTGACCTGGTAAGGTACTAGATTCAGTTATTCTGCATTCACACGTTCTATCTTTTTTACAAGAAGAGAAAATTAATACTGTTATTGTCAAAATACTTAAAAATTTGATAGTAATTTTCTTCATGATGATAGTTTTTAATTTAAAATTTTATCAATTATTGACAAATGTAAAAATAAATTGTAAGCAAAGTCAATATTTTATTAATTAGTAACCCAAAGGTAGAAAAATTTTACTTTTTAAGGAATTGGAGAGGCTGATGGATTGGGGTTAATTCAAGAAAAAAGTGTGAGAAATAGAATGAAAAATAGCTAAAATAAAAACGAGAATGTCGCTCTCTCTCACATTCTTACTTTGTTTTTGTGACCTCGCAAGGAATCGAACCCTGATCAAACAGTTTAGAAAACTTCTATTTTATCCGTTGAACTACGAAGTAAATATTATTTTGGTAATTTTTATAAAATTTTTTTAATTTAAATTTCTACTTTTGCTACAGCAATACCCCAATCAAAATACTTTCTTTCTTTGTTGCAAACTTTTAGTTGCTTAATCCTCTCTTATTACTGAATTACTATGCACTAGAGACATTTTTTCGACAATATCATTCACATCAAAAAGAATGCGATAAATAGAAGTATATTGCGAAATTTTTGATAAACACGTTGTATTTACTGCAATAATTGGCATACCACAATTCATTGCTTCAACTAGCTTTATTCCAAAGCCTTCCAAATGACAAAATAGTGCTTGTTAAGTACCTGAAAAAATCTTTTTAATAGAAAAGTAAAAATATTGAAGATAAAATGAATTTTTTTATTGAATTTTTCTTTAAAATAAAATGCAATGAATAGAAATCGTGATATAGCTTTCTAAAATTTTTTAAGTTCAATAAATTTTTTTTGATATACCTTTTTTTAGAAAATTTTAGTGAAAAAAGTTTTTTTTAATAATTATTGGTATATTTGTCGAAATTTTAATTAAAATATTAAACATGAAAAAATCTTTACTATTGTTAACAGCAGTTATAATATTAACTAGCTTTAATTTATTCTCTCAATGTAACCAGACTCCTCCTCCAACAGGTTTATCATGCTGGCAGGCATCAACATTTAACACTACAACATGTGATTGGGATATAACAGGCACCCAACCAGCAGCCCCAACAGGTCTTTCATGTTGGCAAACATTAGGTAGTTTTAACACTACAACTTGTGTTTGGAATGTAACAGGCACACAGCCAACACAACCAACAGGTCTTCCATGTTGGCAAACAGCAACATTCAATTCGACAACTTGTGCTTGGGTAACAAGTGGTACAGAGCCAATACAACCAACAGGTCTTTCATGCTGGCAGTCAACAACATTTAACACATTAACATGTGCATGGGTAACAAGTGGAACACAAGCAGTACAACCTACTATTTCATGCTGGCAAACAGCAACATTCAACACAACAACTTGTGCTTGGGTATTAACTGGTATACAGCCAGTTCAACCTACCATTTCATGCTGGCAAACAGCAACCTTTAACACAAATAGTTGTGCTTGGGTAGTAAGTGGAACAACGCCAACACAACCAACAAACTTATCATGTTGGCAATCACAAGCATTTAATTCGACATCATGTCAATGGATTACAATTGGCGCACAAGCGGCGGCACCAACAGGTCTTTCATGTTGGCAAACAGCAACATTCAACACAACAACTTGTTCTTGGGTTGTAACAGGATCACAACCAGTTGCCCCAGCTACTCTTTGTTACCAAACAGCAACATTCAATACAACATCTTGTTTTTGGGAATTAAGTGGAACAACAGTACAACCAACAGGTCTTTCTTGTTTCCATGTAGCAACCTTAAATCCATTGTCATGTCAGTGGGAAGTAACAGGTAGTCAACCAGTAACACCAACACTAGCTTGTTATGAAACTTTAGGTTCATTTAATCAAACAACGTGTCAATGGAATGTAAGTAGCACCCAAGCAGCACAACCAACCGGTCTTTCTTGTTGGCAAACAGCAACATTTAACACTACAACATGTACATGGGTAACAAGTGGAACACAAGCTGCTGCACCAACCGGTCTTTCTTGTTGGCAAACTGCATCATTTAATACAACATCATGTTCTTGGGTAGTTAGTGGAACACAAGCTGCAACACCAACAAATCTTCCATGCTGGCAAACTGCAACATTTAATACAACATCATGTTCTTGGGTACTTAGTGGCACACAAGCGGCTCAACCAACAGGTCTTTTATGTTACCAAATGGCGACATTCAACACAACAAGTTGTTCTTGGGGAGTAAGTGGAACTCAGCCAGCAACACCAACATTAGCTTGTTATCAGACTTTAGGTTCTTTAAATACTTCTACTTGTCTATGGAGTGTAACTGGCGTAATCCCTTCACCAGCACCAACAAACTTAGCATGTTACCAAACAGCAGATTTAAACTCAACATGTGATGCTTGGATAATAAGTGGACAACAGCCAACACCTCCTGTAGTTTTATGTTATCAGACTTTAGGTTCATTCAATACAACAACATGTTTATGGAATGTATCAGGTACACCTCCAACTCAACCAATTCTACCTTGTTGGCAAATAGCAACATTAAACACAACAAACTGTCAATGGAACATAACAGGTATTCAGCCTGCTCAACCAACGCTTGCATGTTACGAAACAACAACGTTTAACACAACAACATGTGTTTGGAACGTAACAGGAACACAACCTGCAGCACCAACAGGTCTTTCATGTTGGCAAACTGCAACATTCAATACTACAACATGTGCATGGGTAACAAGTGGAACTCAAGCTACAGCACCAACAGGTCTTTCATGTTGGCAGACTGCATCATTTAATACAACATCATGTTCTTGGGTAGTAAGTGGAACACAAGCAACACAACCAACTCTTGCGTGTTACCAAACAGCAGCCTTCAACACTACAACATGTGCCTGGGTTGTAAGTGGAACGCAAGTAGCTCAACCAGCAATTGCATGTTTTGAAACTGCAACATTTAACGCTACAACATGTTTATGGGATGTAAGCGGAACACAAGCAGCTCAACCAACAGGTCTTTCATGTTGGCAAACATTAGGTTCTTTTAACACAACCTTGTGTATTTGGGAAGTAACTGGCATACAAGCAGCACAACCAACAGGTCTTTCTTGCTGGCAGACAGCAACATTCAACACAACAACTTGTGCATGGGATACAATTGGAACTCAGCCAGCACAACCAACACTACAATGTTATCAGACTATAGGTTCTTTTAGTTCAAATACATGTTCTTGGAACGTATCAGGTACACCTCCAACTCAACCAATTTTATCTTGTTACCAAACAGCGACATTGAACTCAACATGTACATGGGATGTTTCAGGTACTCAGCCAGTTCAACCAACTGTAGCATGTTATGAGACTTTAGGTAACTTCAATACTTCTACCTGTCAATGGACTGTTACAGGCAATCAGCCAGCACCACCTTCAGATCTTTCTTGTTTTAATACAGCAATTTTCAACAATTCATTGTGTGCTTGGGTTGTAAGTGGAACTCAGCCAGCTCAACCACAAATTGCATGTTATGAAACTTTAGGTTCATTCAATACAACAACTTGTGTATGGGATGTAACTGGTTCACAACCAACACAACCAACTATTGCATGCTACGAAACAGCAACATTCAACACAGAAACGTGTGCTTGGTTAGTAAGTGGTTCACAAGCAGCGCAACCAACAGGTCTTTCATGTTGGCAGACAGTAGTGTTTAACACATCAACATGTGCTTGGGATGTAACAGGAACACAAGCAGCACAACCAACACTTGCATGCTACCAAACAGCAGAATTCAACACATCAACATGTGCTTGGTTAGTAAGTGGCACACAAGCTGCAGAACCTACAGATCTTGCGTGTTACCAAACAGCAACATTTAACACTACTTCATGTTCGTGGGATACAAGTGGTGCTCAAGCCGCAGAACCTACAGATCTTGCGTGTTACCAAACAGCAAGTTTCAACACCACAGAATGTGCTTGGGTAGTAAGTGGCATACAAGCTGCACAACCAACAGGTCTTTCATGTTGGCAAACGGCAGCCTTTAACGCTACAACTTGTGAATGGGATTTAAGTGGAACACAAGCAGCACAACCAACAGGTCTTGCGTGTTACCAAACAGCAACATTTAACACTACTTCATGTTCGTGGGATACGAGTGGGACACAAGCTCCACTTCCAACTGGTCTTGAATGCTGGCAAACAGCAACATTTAACACTACAACATGTGGATGGGATGTAAGTGGAATACAGACACAGAATATAGTTAATCTACAAGTAGAAACCTCAAATTCTTATACTTGGTCTAATGGTCAAACTTATACGTCGAATGGTACATATTCTTATTTTGATACTGTAGCTTGTATTCTTCGAATTTTAAATTTAGAATTTACGATGGGTTTGTCTGAAGAACTATATAATTCAATTACTATATTTCCTAATCCAACAGATGGAAGTGTTATAATTACATTACCTTCTAATGATCACGGTAAATTGAGTGTTTATAATTCTCAGGGACAAATAATTTTTGAAAATTCTTTTCTTAATAATGGAGATTTAGTAAATCTTTCTGAATATGAAGCTGGTTTATACATATTTAAATTGTCAGTAAATAATCAGTTATTTACAAATAGAATTGTTAAAAATTAAAAAATTAAAACATTCGTAATAGTGTCTTAATTTTTTATTAAATTTTATTCTAAAGGTATCTCATAACAGGGATACCTTTTTTTATTTCAATATTTGTGTGACCTCGCCAGGAATCGAACCTGGATCAAAAGTTTAGGAAACTTCTATTCTATCCGTTGAACTACGAAGTCAGTATTATTTTGGCAATGTTTCTACTATTTTTTTAATTTCTACATCAACTTTTTTTGCAGCTAGCTCCCAATCAAAGTAATTACTGCGTTGCAAACTTTTAGTTGCTAAATCTTCTCTTATTATGGAATTACTATTAACTAACAACATTTTTTCAGCAATATCATTCACATCAAAAGGATTGCAATAAATTGCAGCATCTTTTGCAATTTCAGGTAAGCAAGTTGTATTTGCAGCAATAATTGGTATTCCACAATTCATTGCTTCAACGAGTGGAATTCCAAAGCCTTCAAAATAGGGGATATAAGTAAGAGCGAGAGAAGACCCCATAAGTTTTGTGAGTTGTGAATTTTCAATATGCCCTGTAAAGATAAGTTGTTTTCTAACTTCATCGGAAATTACTAAATTATTCTCTTTCCACATGTCGCTTCCTACAATGACAAGTTTCATGGACTTATTTGAAACACAAAAAAGTTCAAAGGCATAAATTAAGTTTTGTATATTTTTCCGAGGATGCAAAGAACCCACAAAAATAAAAAAATCATTTCCTGCAGTAAATTCATTTTTGGTATCACTTATTTCTTGTTCTGTCAATTCCCGAAATGCTGTATTAGCAGCATTGTAAATCACTTCAACTTTTTCCTTCTTTATTCCATAAGTAGCACAAATATCCTCCTTTGAATACTCAGAAACCGTTATAATTTTTTTTGCTTTTCTTGCAAATTTTGGAAAGAAAAAACGAAAATAGTGGGAAACAATCCATGGTAAATCTTTGGGATTGTGTTCAAAATTTAGATCGTGAATTGTAATAATATGAGGAACAGAAGAATTTAAGCAGCTAAAGCCATCTGGCGACCAAAACACGTCAATTTTTTCTCTTTTTAGAGCATTTTTCAAACGCCACTCAAACCAAATTATGTATAGAATAGGATGCCTTGTTTGGGGAGAAACAACCACGGGTTTTACATTATCCGAAAAAATAAATTGTAGGTCGTATGGTCGATCAAAAAACAAGATGAATTCGTGTTGAGGATTTTGCTCACAAATCCGCTTGGTTATTTCAAGTGTGTACTGACCAAAACCTTCTAGTTTTTTAGCCAATAAATTACGAGCATTTATTCCAATTCGCACTTCAGTTAATATTGATTGATATAATTATACTTCTTTTCGTGCCCAATTGTTGTGTTTGGGCCATGTCCGCAATAAACGATTGTTTCATCGGGATATTGGAATAAAATATTAAAAATTGAATTTTTTAATGTTGTTAAATCTCCACCAGGTAAATCAAATCTTCCAAAACTTTCTCTGAATAAAACATCACCATTAATAATAAAATTGTCTGCTTCAAAATAAAAAATAACGTGTCCTGGTGAATGCCCTGGCGTATGGCGGACCTGAATTTTAAACTTGCCAATATGAAGTTCTTGCCCGTCTTCCAAATAATTTTCTGGTAAAGCTGAAGATTTATACCCTTCAAATCCATAAACATGTGCATAGTTTGCAACGGAAGTCCAGGTTATATGATCTAGAGGATGTAAATAGGAGGTACATTTATATTTTTCACGCACAAATTCGGCTCCTAAAATATGGTCTATGTGAGCATGCGTATATAAAACAGCGCAAATAGTTAATTTATTTTTCTCAATAAAATCACTAAGTAAGAGTTCTTCTTCACGATTATAGCAACCCGGATCAAAAATTAAGGTCTCTCCACTATCATTTGAAACAAGATAGGTGTTTTCCTGAAAACCATTGAATTGAAATACATTCACTATTAGTGCCATGAGGCAAAGTTAGCGCAAAGAAAATACTATCGCAATAAATTAACGTGACCTGTGATTTCTTTTTTCCTATATGCGAAATCACTATAGACTATTTTCCATACATACGTTCCGTCTTCACAATACACATTGTTATAGGTTCCATCCCAATAGTCAGATATAGATTTCATTGTATAGATTAATTCTCCCCATCTGTTGAAAATTGTCATTTCAAAGTCCTTGAAATTTTCTCCAATCGCACTAAACCCATTATTAAATTGATCACCATCAGGAGTGAATGTATTTGGCACATAAAAGAATGGATCAAAATAGATACTTACTTGACTTGTTGCTTTACAACCATTTAGGTCGGTAAAATATATTGTATATGTTGAGTTTTGCGAGGTGTTAACACTCGTATTTTGGCAAGTAGCACAGGTAAATTCAGCTGAGGGTGTCCATAAAAAAGTACCTTGGCCGCTTGATGTTGCAGCTAAATTAATTGGTTCTCCAATAAGTGCATAAAAATCTGACCCTGCAAATACAAAAGGTTGAGGAAAAGTACTAATAAGAACATAAGTGGTGTCTTTGCATCCAAAAATATCCGTGCCAATAACCCTATAATTTGTCGTTGTTTGGTTTTGGACAATAGCTTGACTTCCATTTGAGTTGCTGGAAATTGGAGATGGAGACCAGACATAAGATGCTGCACCACTTGCATTGACTGCAGCTGTATTATTTGGACAAACGATTGTATCATTTCCTGCCAGAATTTGTGGAATAATAATTTCTACCCAAATAGAATCTGTAGTTGTCCCGCAGCTATTTGTGACATCACAGTAATAATATTGCTCAGTTGGAGGACTCAGAATAACGCTAGTATTATTTTGCCCGATTAAATTATTGGTTGGAAACCAAAAATAACTTGTTCCACCAGAAATATTTACAGTACTAGAAGAACCACTACAGTTTAAAGTAGTATCATCTAATACTGGATTTGGCAAATCAAAAAATACTTGAATAGTGATTGAATCTATTGCTGAACAACCATTAGAAGAAACAACATTCGCATAGTATTTAATGCTTGAATTTGGTGTTGCAGTTGTTGTAAATGTATTGGTATTTGTTAAAAAAGTACTTGGGCTCCATGTAATTGCGCCCGAGCCATTTGCAATAAGATCGACAGATTCTCCAAGGCAAATAGTTGTATCATTATTAATTGAAAGACTTGGTGCAGAAACATCAAGAATTACTTGAGTTGTTATTGATCCACAAGAATCTGATATTGAAACATTAAATGTAGTTGTAGAAAAAATTGTTGCAATCGGATTTGCAATAGTAGGATTATTTAAAACATTAGCTGGACTCCAAGAGTAAGTAGTTCCTCCATAAGCTTCTAACTGATATGGATCACCGGGGCAAATTGAAGCAGATGGCTGCACAGCTCCAGCTGTAAATGCCCCTATAGTTATAGAAACATTTACCGAATCAGGGCTAAAGCAACCCGTAGAATCAAAAACAATTAATTCTACATCATAGACCCCAGGTGTTGTATATTGATGTATAGGCTCTTCTAATGTTGAGCTTGTGCCATCTCCAAAATCCCAAATATATGAATTACCGTTTGTACTATTATTAAGAAAATAGACCGACTGCGGAATACAGATTAAAGGAGCTGGTTGCGCTGCAATTGCTTCAATTTCACTTAATTCAAATTTGAAAACTGCTAAATTACAGTTCGGACTTGAGTTTTGCGGCGACCAACTTCCAGGCGTGCTTGTAAATCCAAAATTATTTCCTCCGCATGCACCGCAAACTGCATGATAAATTCTTCCAGAATTAT
>Ga0214919_10002103_pt1 | contig 31767 bp, 25 predicted proteins | sample LL1503_MetaG_FD_177994 | JGI IMG/M metagenome (GOLD analysis project Ga0214919, IMG submission 177994) | Freshwater microbial communities from Lake Lanier, Atlanta, Georgia, United States - LL-1503 | ecosystem: Environmental > Aquatic > Freshwater > Lake | place: USA: Georgia | collected... | reverse complement strand
GATCCGTTCTTACGGACCGTGATGACGACCGGCTCGCCGGCACTGCTGACGACGTCGCTCATGCGCGGAGGAAGTCGGCCTGCCAGTTCGTCACGGCCTGCTTGCACGCCTTGCCGTTGGGCAGTTCGCCCTTGAGGCAGCGCTCAACCAGAGCAGGCAGTTCGGCGTCGCTCGCGAAGCGCAGGCCAATCAGCTGACCCGTGGTGATCTCAGGAATCCGCTTGGCGAGTTCTGGCGAGAGCAGGTCGCGGAGGCGAAGACGCATCTCGAGACGAATCACACGATTCTGCACCACGAGCGTCTCCGTGCGCGCGGCGAACAGCCCCAGCAGAAGGCCGAACGCGAAGATCGCGCCCCACACGGTGTGCGTCGACGGCGCCTGATACACGTGCCGCAGTTCGTTGAAGAAGTTGATCGCGAGAATCGGAAAGGCGCCGTAATGCCAAATCGGATGAATCGCGGCGTGCGATGCAAAGCTTTGCGTGCGTTGTTCTGCCATAGTCGGGTTCCGGAGAGGCGAAGGGGACGGGTCACAGTGTAATCTGGGCCACGGCGCGCCAATACGGCAGAGCGCACACTGTTACCTGGCTGGTTAACGCCTGTGCGCCGTGCTTCCGTTCCCCGTGCTTCCGTTCCCGGCGGGGCAGCGTCCGCCCGACTGCGATGCCCGAGAAATCCTGATAGCGCGCGGGGCGCCCATCCGATAAAATCGATGGTATGACTTCCTTTGCTCGTCTGCTCCGCGCGCCCCGCCGCCGTCACGCGGCCACGCTCCCTCGGTTTGCGACGTTCGCGACGTTCGCGACGCTCGCGGCACTCGCGCTGGTGAGCTGTACCCAGGCCGCCAGTACAGGCATCGAGGCAACGGGGACACTGGAAGTCGTCGAATATTCCGTATCGCCGAGCGTGGCCGCGCGCGTGTCGCGCGTGCTCGTCGCTGAAGGGGCTGTCGTGCGTCGCGGTGATACCCTCGTCATGCTTGGCACGCCAACGCTCACGGCGGATCTCGCTGCCCGTGCCGCGCGTGCGCGCGCCGCCGATGCGGCCTCGGCGGAGCTCACCAATGGCGCGCGTCCCGCCGAACTTGAGCGCGCGGAGGCAGACCTTGCCGCCGCCACCGCCGAAGCCGAACGCGCGGCCGCCGATGAGCAGCGCCTGCGCGGACTCGCGCAGCGTTCCGTGGTGAGCGCCCAGCAGTACGACGCAGCGCGCGCCGTCGCGGCAAGCACCGCGGCACGCCGCGCCTCCGCAACGGCCGCACTGCAACTCATCCGCGACGGGGCGCGTCGCGAACGGCGCTCAGCCGCCGCCGCGGCCGCCGAGGGCGCTGCTGCTGGAGTGGCTGGCCTCGAAGCACTGCAGCATGACTTAGTCCTCGTGGCGCCGGTGTCGGGCATGGTGATGTCGCGCACGGCGGAGCCGGGAGAGATTGTGGCGCCAGGGCAGGCAGCGCTCGTGATCGGCGAAACCTCACGGCAAACCGTGCGGGTGTTCGTGAATCAGGGAGCGCTCTCCCGTGTGCAGCCCGGACAGGCGGTGCACGCGCGGCTCGATGCCTTTCCAGGCAAAGATTTTGCTGGGCATGTTGTGGCGGTCGGTACCAAGGCTGAGTTCACGCCGCGCGTCGCGCTCACGGAGAAGGAGCGTGCCGACCTGCTCTTTGCGGTGAAGATTGAATTCACCGACACCACGGGCATGCTGAAAGCCGGACTGCCGATCACCGTGCGTATTGACGCGCCGGCTCCCACGCCGTGACCGCTCCCGCCACACAGGGCCCCACGGTCGTCACTGAGGGGCTACGCAAAGTCTTCGGCAGTCTGGTCGCGGTCGAGCGTCTCGACCTCACGATCAACCGCGGCGAGGTCTTTGGTCTCCTCGGCCCAAACGGCTCGGGAAAGACGACGACCATTCGCATGCTCTGCGGGCTCATGGCGCCCACGGAGGGGCGAGCGACCGTCGTGGGGTTTGACGTTGAACGCGAAGCCGAGGGTGTCCGCACGCGCATTGGCTATATGTCGCAGCGCTACGGACTGTACGACGATTTGACCGCCTACGAGAACATGCGCTTCTACGCGACCGTGTACGGCCTGCATGGCCGTGCACGAGACGAACGTCTCGAGCAGCACATTGCCGAGATGGGACTCGGCGAGCGCCGAAACCAGCTCGCCGGCACGTTGAGCGGTGGCTGGAAGCAGCGACTCGCGCTGGGCTGCGCGACGGCGCATGAACCCGAAATGCTCTTCCTCGACGAACCCACGGCAGGGGTTGATCCCGCGGCACGTCGTGATTTTTGGGCCAGTATCTACGCGCTGGCAGCGCGTGGCACGACCATTCTGGTGACCACGCATTACATGGACGAGGCGGAGCGCTGTCAGCGCTTGGCCTTCCTGTCGCGCGGCAAACTGATTGGACTTGGCACAGTAGACGAGATTACCACGCAGTTCGGCCAGCCGACGATCGAAGACGTGTTCATTGCCCTGCAGCGGAAGGACGAAGGAGCGCACGCGTGAGCGACACGCCGCCCTTCGTCGATCGCCTGAGGTATTCGCGCTTCTGGCCTATGTTGTGGAAGGAGTTCATTCAAATCCGGCGTGATCGACTGACGCTCGGAATGATTCTTGTGCTTCCCGCCGCGCAACTCTTGCTGTTCGGGTACGCGATTCAGACCGATGTGCGCCACCTCCCGACGGTGGTCCTCGACGAATCGCGCACGAGCGAGAGTCGGGCGTTGGTGACGACGCTCATGAACAGTGGGGTCTTTGATCCAGCAGGCGAGGTGGCAGATCGAGCGACAGCCCGCCGCGCCCTCGATGCGGGAACGGCAAATGCCGCGCTGGTGATTCCGCCGGAATACGGGCGCGAGGTTGCCGCCGGACGCACGGCCACGGTGCAGATGCTCGTCGATGCCGCCGATCCGCAAACGGCGGGTGCGGCTATTTCTGGTGCACAGTTGGGCGCCCAGGCGCGCGCCACGCAAATCATCGCCGAGCGGGTGTCGCTCGCCAATCCGCTGGACATGCGGGTGCGTCCGCTCTACAACCCCGCACAGCGCAGCGCGGTGTTTATCGTGCCCGGGGTGATTGGGGTGTTACTCACCATCACCCTCACGCTGATCACCGCGACGGCGATTGTGCGCGAGCGGGAGCGCGGCACCCTTGAGCAGCTCATTGTCACGCCGATCGGCAAGACGAGCTTGATGCTTGGTAAGCTCGTGCCGTTCGTGATCGTCGGCTACGTCCAGATGACCGTGGTGCTGACCATGGGCTGGGTGTTCTTTCGCGTGCCGATTGTGGGGAGTCTTCCGCTGCTCTATCTGCTCACGATTCCGTTTATCATCGCGAGTCTTGGTGTCGGGCTCCTGATCTCAACCGTCGCACGCAGTCAAGCGCAGGCCATGCAGCTCTCATTTTTCTTCATGCTGCCGAACATCCTGCTCTCGGGGTACCTCTTTCCGCGGATGTCCATGCCGTTGCCGGCACAGGTCGTTGGATTGGCGCTCCCACTCACGTACTATCTAAAAATTTTACGCGGCCTCATGCTCAAGGGTACGGGTTTCGCCGATCTCTGGCGCCCGACCGGATCGCTCGTCGTGCTGGCGGTGCTGCTCTTTACGATTAGCGTGCGCCGCTTCCACAAAACGATCGAGTAGCTCCGGCCCCGATCAGCGCGCGCGGGCGACGGCGAGCACGTTGTCGGAGAAGCGGCGTCCACCCAACAGCCCCAACGACAGCGCCTGCCAGCTCGCGCGCGCACCGGGGAGCAGGCCGTGGTTGGTGTACGACAACGCGATGTCTGTGAACCCGGCTTCGTGGAGCACGTGACCAATGTCCGCGGCCGCGAGTGCGCTGATGTGCGACGGATACGAGGGCACGCGGAAGGCGGCGTGCTCACCGCGCACGGCAAACGAAAGCATCGATCGCCACGACTCGATGTTCGGCGTCGACATCACGAGCACACCGCCTGGCACGAGCACGCGCCGCCACTCGCGTGCCACCGCGCGTGGGTTTTCGAGATGCTCAATCACTTCGATCGCGGCGACGACATCCACCGACGCATCGGGGAGGGGCAGCGGCTCGTTCAGGTCGGTGGTGACCCAACGCACCCGCGGGAGCGTGGCGGCGTCACCCGCTGGCGCAAGATCACATGCGATCACTTCTGTTATTTCAGGCTCTGCCGCCAACCGACGCGTCAGTGTTCCCGTGCCGGCGCCGAAGTCGAGCACGCGGCCACGTATCACGGGAGCAAGTGCGCGACCGAGCACGTCCCATGCTGCGTGATAAATGGGACCCGCAGAAATCCCCCCGGTACGCTCGGCGCGTGCGGTGCGTTCACGGCGGAGCGAATCAGTCATCGCGGGAGGGCGGTGGCGGGAGGGCAGTGGCGGGAGGGCATGCATCGGCGAGCGTCCGCAGAGCATAGCGTCCCGCGCCGAGTCGTGTCCACTCCGGGCCCGGAGCGTCCGGGAGGCTGTCTGACACGGCGAACTGCGCGCCGGCACGTTTCAGCAGGCATAACACATCGGCGCGCGCAGAGTCGGAGGCGGCCCAATAATGCACGTCGTCGGAGTTTGGCGATTCGGCCACCATGCGGAATCCCGCGAAGTGTGGCCAGTACATCCAGCTCCCCGTCGAGCCAATTCCAGCGACGAGCGTTCCCGCGGGATATGTCGCGAGCAGTTGCTGGGCGACCGCGACCTCGTCGTCGTCGCGCCAGTGCTGCCCACTGCCTGCGAGACTTTCGCGCGCGCGGAACTGCCACTCGCGTGCGAGATGCCCGGTGACGAGCACTCCGACCACCCACCAGGCGCACAGAATTCGGCGACGCTGTGCGTCCGTGGCGTGCAGTGCCCACGCCAAGAAGACGCCGAGGTAGAGCAGCGTGGCTGCCGCGGCGACGTAGCGCGTGTACAGGGCGATCGAGGCGTAGATCGCATAGGTGAAGAGTCCCGGCACCGCGAACGGCGCTACGTCTCGGAGCCACGCGTGCGTGGGGCGCGGCACGGTGCGCGTGAGGAACAACAACAGCAGGATACCCACCGCGAGTTGCCAGAGATGCTTGGAGGTGCCCCGCATGCTGCGATTGGCACGCGCGAGCATCGTCGTCACGGGGACGCTGTTCACGACGCCTTCGTACCAGTACGACGCATCGTACCAAGGCGCGTAGCTCACAGTGAATGGCGTGGCGAACTCAAAGACCTCGGGGTTCCGTCGCAGGCGTCGCGTGGGATGTTCCGGTGTGCCGAGTCCTGCCTCGTCTCCCTGCCAGTGCTGATACGGCCGGATATTCGTGTTGTACCACACCACATTCAGGCGTCCCACGTCGCCGAAGGTCGGGCGTCCCTTCACGCTCGAGAGCAGAATGATCCACGGGGCACAAACCACCAGGAACACGCCGAGCGCCACCGCGGCGGGACGCACCCCAGACCGCCAGGCATACACCGCCAGAATCGGGAAGGCCACCACAAAGAGCACGGCTTTGTTGAGGTACCCGACGCCGAGCACGAGGCCCAGAAGCGCCGAGCGCCGAGCGGGTGTGCTGGAGGCATCGCTGAGCACGAGTGCGGTCGCGGCAAAGATGGCGGCGGCCACACCGAGGTCCGGCGTGATTTCCGCGATGCCGATGTTGCGCACGCAGGTCCAGATAAAGATTGCGTAGGCAGGAACGCGCCACTGCCATTCGTGTGCGACGCGGCCGGTGGCACGGAGTCGGTCGAGCCACGCCGTGACGAGCATTTCAAAGGCGAGCGCCGCCACAAACACGCAGACGAGATTCGCCGAACGCGCAATGACCACTTCGGTGGCGGGCGTCGCGCGGAAGAGCGCGAGGACGGCGGCCACGAAGGTCGCGTAGAGCGGACTCCAATACCCGACGATGCCTTGTCGTTGCCCCGCAAGCAGTGCGCGACCGACCTCGATGTATGCGACGCCGTCGGGATTGATCGACGCGGGGTTGAGGACGAGATCAATAATGCCGGCGAGCGCCGTCGTGACGGCGAAACCGATCCGCGCGACGGTGCGGGCGGATCGGGGCTGCTGTGCCTCGGTCACCGGGATTCGGTGTCGACGCGCGGTACGGCGGTCGCACCGGCGCCGTGGGCGCCTGCGCCGTGGGCGCCTGCGCCGTGGGCGCCTGCGCCGTGGGCGCCTGCACTCTGGGAGAATGTGCCTGGAGTCACGGCGCCTTGGGCGAGCGAGATCCGCTCGCGTTCGAACTGGGCCAGCGCACCTAGCAGAATCATTTGACGCGCATCGAACGCGGCGTCGACGAGTGCGGTATCAATCCGTAGCACGACCTCAAACTCGAAACCAGCGGTGGTGACGGCAATCAGATGTGCGCGCTCGAGCGTGGCATGCGGCGCCTTGGCTACCTGTTCGGCGAGAATCTCGGGAATGCGTGGAAGCGTCGCCGCTGGTGTGTCGAGCCCGACTGAGAGGGGGATGGTGAGGCGACGGCTCGAGCGGCGAGTGAGGTTCCGGATCCGACCGCGCATCAAGTCGGCGTTGCCAAATATCAGTTGCTCGCCGGTTGCCGCACGGAGACGCACGCTCTTGAGTCCAATCTTCTCGACGACGCCTTCGAACGTGTCTGCGGCGATCGTGTCGCCAACAACAAAGGGCTTGTCGAGCATGATAGCAAGCGCGGCCAGCAGGTCGCTGAGGATGCTCTGCACGCCAAGCGCGAGGGCAATGCCGCTGACGCCGAGTCCTGCGAGCAGTGTGGTAGGACTCTTGTGGAAGTAGCGCAGCGTTTCGAGGCCGATGATCACCCAGAAGGTGATCCGAACGGTGAACGTGATAATCGTGACGGCGGCGCGATCCACTGCCGCTCCGTGCGACTTCTCGTAGTTCGCGACCCAAAAGGCCACCGTTATGTTCACCCAGCGGAACGCCTGCATGACTATCGAGAGCAGGAGCACCCACCGGCACACCAGCACCGATCCAGCTGGAAGCTCGAGCGACAGGAGTGCCCACGCCATCGCCGACAGCACAATCAGGGTGGGGCGGAGTGACTGGAGGAGGACGACGATGTAATCGTCCACGAAGGTCTCAGTCCGGGCGCTCGCGGCCTCGAGTCGGCGCAGGAGCGAACTGCGGAGCACAGTCACGACGCCGATGGACAGCAGCACGCTTCCGGCGGCGACTAGCCAGTCGGCGACGGTATTGCCAAAGACATGGTACTCCAGCCAAGCAGGCATCATCGGGGCGGGGGCGAAAACGGCGAAAAAGGGGGAGGAGCGGGAACTTGGGCCACGCTTTATGTATAATAGAACCTGTCCTCTGCCGGAGCCGCCCATGCTGATTCGTCGTGCCACCGACCTCCCCTCGTCCGAGCTCACCCCCGAAGGGGTGTATGTCAATCGCCGTGCCTTTATCGCTGCCGCCGGCGCCGTTGGGCTGGGCGCGATTGCTGGCGGACTCTCGCCGCGAGCACTCCACGCCGCCGTGTTGCGTGCGCAGGAGCCCCAAGTGATTGGTAAGCCCTACGGGCTCCAAAGCGACGACAAGCCGACGCCCTGGTCGGATGTCACGAGCTACAACAACTTCTACGAGTTCGGCACGGGGAAAGACGAGCCGATTGAGATGGCCAAGAACTTTAAGCCGAAGCCGTGGACGGTGAAGGTCGATGGGCTCGTGGGGAAGCCAGGCGACTACCAGCTTGAAGATTTCCTGAAGCCCAGTGCGATCGAAGATCGCATCTACCGGCATCGCTGCGTCGAGGCCTGGTCAATGGTGATCCCGTGGCGCGGAATCCCGCTGGCGGATGTGATCAAGCGTGCGGCGCCGACGGCCAAGGCCAAGTACGTCGAGTTCACCACGTTGTACGATCCCAAGCGGATGCCCGGGCAACAGAGCGGCGTCCTCGACTGGCCGTACGTGGAAGGGCTCCGACTCGACGAAGCGATGCACCCGCTGACCATGCTCGCCACGGGTGTCTATGGCCGTGATCTGCCGAACCAGAACGGCGCGCCCCTCCGACTCGTCGTGCCCTGGAAGTACGGGTTCAAGGGGATCAAGTCGATCGTGCGCATCCGCTTCGTGGAGCAGCAGCCCCGGAACACGTGGCAAATCGCAAATCCACCCGAGTACGGGTTCTTCTCGAATGTGAATCCTGAGGTCGACCATCCGCGGTGGAGTCAGGCCACGGAACGGCGCTTGGGCCTCACGGGTCTCGACAAGCTCCGCCGTCGCAAGACGTTGATGTTCAACGGCTATCTCGATCAGGTCGGCTCGATGTACGCGGGGATGGATCTCCGAAAGAACTATTGATCGTGTTGCAGCGACCATGCGCCGAAGGCCTCACCACATGAACTGGCGCGAACTCCACGACCGCGTACGCTTGCTCCGGGAACCCTCGTGGTTCCCGGTCGGGCTGATTGTCGCGTCGTGCATCCCAGGACTCGTGGCGATCGGCGCGCTGGTGTCGGACGTCGTCGGAAGCACCAGCTTCCTTGGGAGCAACCCGGTCAAGGAGACGGAGCACTTCCTTGGCGAGTGGACGCTGCGATTTCTGATCGCGACCGTAGCGGTGACGCCGCTGCGCCAGGTGCTCGGATGGAACTGGCTCGCAAAGCATCGCCGCACCGTGGGACTCTTCGCCTTCGGGTACGTAATGCTCCACTGGATTGCATATGCGCTCCTCGACGTGCAGTTCGACTGGAACGATCTCGTGAAGGACTTGGTGAAGCGTCCGTATATCATGATCGGTATGGCGGGGCTCGTCCTGATGATTCCGCTGACTGTCACCTCCACCAAGGCGATGATTCGTCGTCTCGGTGGGAAGAACTGGAGTCGCTTGCATTCACTGATCTATCCGATCGGAATCCTCGGTGTCGTGCACTACTGGATGTCGGTCAAGAAGGATATTGAAGAGCCGGCGATGTTCGCCGCGTTCTTTGTGGTGCTGTATGCGTACCGCATCTGGAAGTGGCAGGTGAAACGCTCCGTGAAGCAACCGGCGGCGGCTTGACCGCGCCGACGCGTCGCGAATGTTTTGCCTCGGTCGCGCCGGGGCTCGAACACATTGCCGCGACTGAACTGTCGCAGCTCGCAGTGTCGGACATCAAGGTCACCGAGGGCGGCGTCACCTTCACCGCCGACGATCGCGCGCTCCTGCGCTGCAACCTTCGGCTGCGCAGCGTGTCGCGTGTGATTGTGCGCGTGGCAGAGTTTCGCGCGACCGCGTTCAGCGAGCTCGAGCGCCTCGCGAAATCGGTGATGTGGGAGGAGTTTGTCGCGGCCGGCGACGCGGTGCGGCTGCGCGTGACGTGCAAGAAGTCCATTCTCTACCACTCCGATGCCGTCGCGGAGCGTGTGATGGGTGCCATCACCGCGCGCGTCAAAGGCGTGCGCGCCGCGAGCAATGCCGACGAAGACGAATCAGACGAGAGCGAGACCGGACCCGCCCAGCTCTTCGTGGTGCGCTTCCTGCGCGATGTGTGCACCATCAGTGCCGACAGTTCAGGGGAGCTGCTGCATCGTCGTGGCTATCGTTTAGCGACGGCCAAGGCGCCGATGCGTGAAACGCTTGCTGCCTCCATGTTGCTGGCGCTGGGCTACGACGGATCCGTGCCACTGGTCGACGCGATGTGTGGCGCGGGCACCATTCCGATTGAAGGCGCGCTCATTGCGCGCCACATGGCACCGGGGCTCGGCCGCACCTTCCGGTGCGAGTATTGGCCGGAGGCCGGCAAACGTCCGGGTGCAGCGGCTGTCCGTGAGAAAGCCGCCGCGCTCGCTATTCCGCTCGCGCCACAGCCGATTCTCGCCTCTGATCGTGATCGCGGCGCCGCCGAAGCAACTCTCGCGAACGCGGAGCGCGCGGGGGTGGAAGGTGATCTGCGGATCTTCCAGCGGGCGCTGTCGTCGATCGAAGTGCCCGAGGGGCCAGGACTCCTACTCGTGAACCCGCCGTACGGCGGCCGAGTGGGCGACAGTGAGGACCTGCGCAACCTGTATGCGCAGCTCGGCAATATCGCGCGGGAACGCTGTCGCGGGTGGACGATCGGCGTGCTCTCCGCTGATCGAGCGCTCGAGCGACAGGTCGGACTTGAGTTCCGTGAGGTGCTCACGTTCCGGAATGGTGGCATCCCCGTGCGGCTCATTGCGGCCCTCGTGCCCTGATGACCGCTGCCCGGGTGGTGTCGATCAACCGGTCGGCTGGCGGAGTCCCCAAGCTCCCGGTGTCCGAAGTGACCATTACGCGCGACGGCTTGATGCTCGACGCGCATGTGTACTACCGGCATGGCGGGCCCGACAAAGCGGTGTGTCTCTACGCCTTGGAGCGTATCCAGGCGCTACAAGCGGAGGGGCACCCGATCGACATTGGGACAACGGGGGAGAACCTGACCGTCGAGGGGCTCGACTGGGACGCCGTCGGTCCTGGCCTGCGGATTGCGATTGGGAGCGTGGAGCTCGAATGCACGGAGTGGGCGCAGCCGTGCGCGACGATCGCGGGATCGTTCCACGACAGACGCTCTGCGCGCATCTCGCATAAGACGCACCCAGGATGGAGTCGCATGTACGCGCGAGTGACGGTTGCAGGGACAATCGTGGTCGGTGCGCCCGTGCGACTGATCCCGACGCCGTAACGTTTGCCATGGAACATCCCCCCATGAGTACCACCGCTGATCCTGCGGCCCGTCGCTGGGCGGTGGGCAGTGTGTCGCTGGGGTTCGCGCTGATGGTTGGGTTGCTCTGGCCGCATCGCAGCATCGTCCCGTTTTGGGACGGGTGGGTGTACGCACGGTGCTTGGCCGATGTGCCGGCGACGATCGAGCGCTGTGCCGCGCACATGTCGCTCTCGTGGACCGTCCCGATGTTGCTCTCGCGTCTCGGCTCGGTGCCGGGGGCGATGCCGCTGTTTGCCCCGCAGCTCCTGCTCGGACTTGTCGCGATCGCAGGGTGGGCACGGCTGCTCAATTCGGTGCTTCCGTCGGTAGAGGATCGACAGATCCGCGCGATGCTCGTGATCGCCCTAGCGATCCATCCGGCGGTGCTCGCGGCGGTCTTACAGCCGAATGTCGACACCGCGATGCTCGCGTGGGGGATGTGGCTCCTCAGCGGACTCGAGCGGCGCAACGTGCCTGAGATTGTGATTGCCGGCACCTTGCTCGCGTTCGCCAAAGAGACCGGCGTGATCATCTACGCCGTGACCGCGACCATCTGCTGGTGGAGTCTGTTGCGCGAGCCGGGGGTCGTGCGACGCACGTTCCTCTTTGCAATTCCTGGATGCATCTACGTCGCGGTCATGTTCGGGCCCGGATTCGTCAATCCAGCCCACGCCGTGCCGATCTGGGGCGCAGCACAAGGGACCTCGGGGCTGCTGCGAAATTTCCACCCGTTGGATCTTTGGAGTCGGCAGCTCCTGAATCAGGCCCTCTTGGTCACGGTGCTGCAGTTCCAGTGGTGGCCGTCGCTGGTTGCAGTGGTCGGTGCCTGGCTCGCCGTGCGACGTCGGCACTGGCAGTGGTCGGATCTCGCTCCCACCACCGGCTGGCGCTGCCTCACGTGGACCTTGGTGATCAGCCTGTACGTGATCACCTCGTACCGCACCTACAGTAATCTGCGGTACTTCACCGTGTTTCTTCCCTTCGTCATGCTGGGTGCGCTCGTGGCGCTCTCGCAGGCAGGCGTATCACGCCGATGGCGCACGGCGGTGGTCGCGCTTTGGCTTCCCTGCCTCCTCGCGTCGGTGCGTTGGTCGTTCGATCCCGTGACACGACTGGCCATGGGGACATTCTCGATCGGCACGGAGCAGATGTTCCGCGTAACGCGCATCTCGCACGAGTGCTGCGGCAACGGCCTTGATGCCCTCGCGTACAATCTGCAGTACACGGCATTCGCTCGCGTACTCGACAAAGCCATGATGACACTGCAGCCCGGTGATTCTACCATCATCGTCAAGACCCGGTGGCTCGGCTGGGCGTGGCTCACGGCGCTCGATCCTAAGACGTCGCGGCGAACGCTCGACGAGCAGCACGGCTATCTGCCGCGAATGATCGAAGCCGAATCGCTGCTGGTGGACGGGTCACGGCCCGCTCGGGTGTGGTACCTCTGGGCGCCAAACGTCCCGCTCGCGCTGGATTTTGCCTTCCCCGCGTATCGCGTGGGCGAACATCGGACGGTCACCGCGAGCGGCGCCACGTTGCAGCTGACTGAGCTCATCCGGAATCCATAAGAACAGCGAGGAGTGGGTGACCGGGCCTGTCCCTATCCCCCAAAATCGTCGACTGCCGTACCCATGATCGCTGGTTAGATTTCACGGATGCCCGAGCCCGTCGCGTCCGTCTTTAACGACGCCTATATCGCCGAGCAGTACGAAGCGTGGCGTCGCGACCCAAATTCTGTTGACGCCTCGTGGCGTCAGTTCTTTGCGTTGGCCCAGCAGTTCGGAGGCGGTTCCGCCTCCGGCGCTGCGGATCCTGACGCGGAGCGCCGCGCCGTTAGTGCGTCGCGCTACGTGAATGCGATCCGCCGCTACGGCTACCTCGCGGTGCAACTTGATCCGCTTGGATCGCCACCACCCGGCGCGCTGGAACTCACCCCCGAGTTCTATGGCATCACCGACGCGGATCTCGATCTCGTTTCGGGTGCTGCGCTGGGATTCCCGCACCTGCAGTCGGCGCGCGAAGTCGCCGACCGTCTCAAGTTTCGCTATACGCGCAATCTCGCCGTGGAGTTCGTGCACTGCCGGACGGAAGAGGAACGCCAGTGGTTCCGCGCGCTCTTCACCGCCGAACAGCTCACGCGTCCATTGGAGCCTGAGGAGAAGCGGCAGCTGCTACAGCGCCTGACCGAAGTCGACGGACTCGAGCGGTTCCTTGGGCGCGCCTTCGTGGGCTACAAGCGATTCTCGCTCGAAGGGACCGATGCGCTCGTGCCCATGCTCGACACGGTGGTCGAAGAAGCCGCCGCCGCCGGCGCGCGCCATGTGGCAATCTCGATGGCGCATCGCGGACGCATCAATGTGCTCGTACGCGTGTTGGGGAAGCCGGTGGAGCATATCTTCGCCGAGTTCTCTGGTCGCCATGACCATTTGCACGACACCAGCACCGGCGACGTGAAGTACCACCTCGGCTTTGAAAGCGAACGCGCGACGAGCGCGGGCCGCACCGTCCGGATGTCGCTTGTGCCGAATCCGAGTCACCTGGAGATCGTGAACCCGGTGCTCCAGGGCTACGCACGCGCGCATCAGCGCGTGCCGGGCGAACCCGGTCGGCGCGACGAACAGTCGGTGGTCCCGATCTGCATTCACGGCGACGCCGCATTCCCGGGTGAAGGGATCGTGGCCGAGACGTTCAATCTTGCGCATCTGCGCGCGACGGACGTCGGCGGCACGCTGCATATCATCGTGAATAATCAGGTCGGCTTCACCACGAACCCCACAGATTCGCGCTCGACGCGCTTCGCCAGCGATTTGGCTAAGGGTTTCGAGATGCCGATTATTCACGTCAACGCCGACGACGCCGAGGCATGCGTGATTGCCATGCGGATCGCGGTGGCGTATCGCACGGCGTTCGGTCGCGATTTCCTGGTGGATCTCGTCGGGTATCGCCGGCACGGACACAACGAGGGCGACGAGCCCACGTACACGCAGCCGCTGCTTTATGAGAAGGTCAAGGCGCATCCGACACCACGTCAGGTGTGGGGCGCGCGTCTCGTGAAGGAAGGGGTGGTCACGGCCGGCGATGTGGACGCGGTCGATCAGGCAGTGGCCGCCGCTTTGCAGGCGCGATACGAAAAGACAAAGTCGGCGCCGCCCGCGGCTGACGAGCATCACACCGACTTCGAAGGGGCTGAGGCCTCGCCGACGCCACCAGTGACGGCGGTTGCGTCCGCGAGGCTCCACGGGCTGAACGACCAGCTGCTCCGCTGGCCCGCCAGCTTCACGCCGCACCCACGACTCGCCAAGCAGCTCGAGCGTCGTCGCGAAGCCATGGGCGATGCCGGTGGCATCGACTGGGGGCACGCCGAGGCGCTCGCTTTTGCGTCGATTCTTGGGGACGGAAAGTCGGTGCGAATCACCGGGCAGGATGTCGAACGCGGCACCTTCTCGCACCGCCACGCCGTGTTGCACGACGTGACGAACGATGAGACGTATGTGCCGATGCGCCATCTCGATGGCGTGACAACGGCATTCGAGATCTACAACTCTGCGCTGTCCGAGATGGCGGTGATGGGTTTCGAGTACGGCTACAGCACCGCATCCGCCGACACACTGGTGCTGTGGGAGGGGCAGTTCGGCGATTTCGCGAATGTGGCCCAGCCTATTATCGACCAGTTCCTCGCGGCAGACCGCGCCAAGTGGGGACAGGACTCCGGACTCGTGCTGTTGCTCCCGCACGGCTACGAAGGGCAGGGCCCTGAGCACAGCAGTGCGCGTCTCGAGCGCTTTCTGCAAATGTGCGCCGAAGGCAACATGCGCGTGGCGTATCCGTCCACGCCGGCGCAGTACTTTCACATCCTGCGCTGGCAGGCGTCGCTCACCGAGCGGCGCCCGCTGGTGCTGATGCAACCCAAGTCGCTCCTTCGCTTGGCACAGGCCGCGAGCAACGTGAGCGATCTGGCGACCGGCGGATTCCAGCAGGTGATTGACGACGAGCGTGGCGCGGTAATCGCCGCCGGCGTGAAGCGCGTGGTCTTCTGCAGCGGGAAGGCGTACTACGACCTCGTGGCCAAGCCGGTCGCGGACGACATCGCCGTGGTCCGCATTGAAGAGCTCTACCCGTGGCCACACACGGCGCTTTCGGCGGTGCTCGATCGGTATCCGAAAGCGACTGAACTGGTGTGGGCCCAGGAAGAGCCGAAGAACATGGGGGCGTGGAGCTACGTGGCGCCGCGTCTTCGTGGATCCGCGGGCAACGCAGTCGTGATCCGTTATGTGGGTCGTCCTGAGCGGGCCAGCCCCGCCGAGGGCTATCCGCAGGCGCACACCGAGGAACAGGCGCGGATCGTGGCCGATGCCACTGGGCCAACCACGCGGCCAAGCGGCGCTCGACGCACCACCGGAGTGATGCGCGCGCTGTAGTGTGCTCGAGACCGTCAGCTGAAAGGGGAGGTCCGTGAAGCGATACGTCCGCCGCACTCTCGTGGCATTGCTCGTGCTCGTTGGGGTGACGGGAGTCGCTCGTGGTCAGGAACGCGGAGCGGCCGCGGTTGATCAACTCGTGCGGTCACTGTCCGTCACGGGACGCGTGCTCATGATCGCCGCGCACCCCGACGACGAAGACACGCGCGTGATTGCGTGGCTCACACGCGGACGCGGTGTGGAGACGGCCTACCTCTCCCTCACGCGCGGTGACGGAGGACAGAACCTTATCGGCAACGAACTCGGCGAAGCACTCGGCGCTATTCGGACCGAGGAGTTGCTTGCCGCGCGCCGTGTGGATGGCGGGCATCAGTATTTCACCCGCGCCTTCGACTTCGGATTTTCAAAGAACTCCGCTGAGACTTTCAAGCATTGGCCGCACGACTCGCTGCTCGGCGACGTGGTGACCGTGATTCGCGCCTTCCGGCCACAGGTTGTGATTTCCGTGTGGAGTGGCACAGTGGCGGACGGGCATGGGCACCACACCGTCGCGGGCATACTCGCCAAGGAAGGGTTCGACGCGGCTGGTGATACCGTCCGCTTTCCGGCCGCGAAGTTCGGTCAGCCATGGGAGCCAGCGAAGTTCTATCGGACCACGGGGTTCAATCGTGTGTCGCCAACCATGCAGATCAACGTTGGTGAATTTGATCCGGTACTCGGACGCAGTTACGCGGAGATTGCGGCGGAGAGCAGAGCGCAGCATCGGTCGCAGGGCTTTGGCGGCGTGCAGCAGCCCAAAGGGATAGTGATGGCCGGACTGCGTCGGGAAGCGACTCGCGTGAACGCGGCAACCCCCGCCGAACAGGAGCGCTCGATGTTTGACGGTGTGGATACGACGTTCGCGCGGTTCGCCATGCGGAGCGAGAATGATCCCACCGCGACGGCGCACAACGTAATGCGCGCTGTGCAGCCAGCGCTCGACTCCGCCCGCCGTGCGCTCGATGTGCGGAAGCCAGGGGAGCTCGTGCCGTTGCTCGCCCGCGCGACAGAAGCGGTGCAGGGTGCACGGGAAAGTGTGCCGCGCTGCGGATTCCCACGTCGGAGCACGGCGTTGCAAGCGGGACAGTCGCCCGCGCTTGGTTGCTCCAGTGCGCAGCTTGACTTCGACGCGGCGCTCACGATCCTCGCGCGCCGCCTCAGTGAGGCCACGGTGAACGCGGCCGGTGTTGCAGTCGAGACGGTGGCGCCGAAAGAGCTCCTCGCCTTCGGTGACTCGATGCCCGTGTCGCTCACCGTGTACAATCGAGGGAACACAAAGGTCTCACTCAAGGACGTCCGCCTCACGGGGCGTCGCCCGACCACGATGGACGAGCGCGCCATTTTCCCCGACAGCGCCGTCCGTATCATCGGCAGTGTTATTGGGCTGGTGGACACACGACCCTGGTGGCTCGGCGGGAAAGCCGACGACATGTTTGCGCCGCGCAGCTCGCCAGCGGATGGCATCGCGCGCGTCTCGACGGGCCCATCGACAGACATGGTGCCGGGTGTTGCGCTCGCCGAAGATGTGCGCCGCGAGTCAAATGTGGTGGTGACCTTGCAGGTCGCGGGCCACACGATCGCGTACAATGCGGGCACGATCATCTACAAGCTTGCCGATGCAGTACTAGGACAGCAGGACCGCCCCGTGGGCGGCGTCCCGCCAGTGACACTCTCCTTCGATCGCAATCTGCAGTATGTGGTGAGTGGAAAGCCGACTGAACAGACGCTCACGCTCACGTTACAATCGTACTCTGACTCGCCGAAGACATTCACCTTCCGGACGGTCGTCCCACCGGGACTGCGCCTCGACTCGATTCCGGTGTCGGTTACGCTCGCGCCCAACGAGCGCCGGCAACTCTTCCTGCGCCTCCGCGGCTCTATGAAGTCCGGACGCCAAGAACTTGGTGTTGTGGCCGAATCCGAGACGGGCCGCAACGACCTCGGCCTCACCAGCGTGGAGTATTCGCACATCCGTCCCGTGCGGTTGTATCGCGCGCCGGCTATGTGGGTGCAGGCGGTGGATATGACGGTTCCGGCGACGCTGAGCGTGGCGTATGTGCAGGGGGTGGGTGACGCCGTCGCTCCGTTCCTGCAGATGTTCGATATTCCCGTCGCCGTGGTGAAGCCGTCCGAACTCGCCGTGCTCAATCTCTCGCGCTTTAGCACTTTAGTGATCGGCCCGCGTGCGTATCAGGCCAACAAGGAACTGCTGGCGAACAGCGCACGCGTGATCGACTTCGCGCGGAAAGGTGGTACGGTCGTTGTGCAGTACGGCCAAACGGAAATGGCCACCACTGGTGTGCTGCCGTACCCGATTGCGCTCGCGCCCTCAGGGCCCGCGGCGCGCGTCACAGAAGAAGACGCTAAGATCACTGTCCTTGATGCGAAGCACAAACTGTTGAATTGGCCCAACAAAATCGGCGATGCCGATTGGAGCGATTGGGTGCAGGAGCGCGCCCTGTACATGCCGAGCACGATTGATGCGAAGTGGCAGTCCCCGCTCGAGATGCATGACACGGGCGAAGGCAATCAACGAGGCGCGCTCTTGGTAGCGCCGGTTGGCAAGGGGATATTCGTGTACACCACGCTTTCGCTCTTTCGCCAGATTCCCGGCGGCGTTTCGGGTGGACCGCGCCTGTTCGTAAACATGCTCTCGGTTGGCACCGAGCCCCCGCTGAAGAAGGTGCAGCCATGAATGACGCGAGCACGCCGAGCACGCCGAGCACACCGAGCACGCCGAGCACGCCGAGCACGCCGAGCACGCACCCGCGCTTTCGCGTGTTGCTGCTACGCGTGCTTGGCGCGGAGCTAATGGTGTGGATCCTGCTTTGGTTGCTCCAGTCTCGCTACGCGAGCTGAGGGCGCTATGCATTGGATCAACTGGGCGATTGTCATAGCGTGGCTGTTGTATGTGTCGATCGACGGCATCCGTCGATCGCGCGGCACGAACAAGCTCGAGGGCTACTTCCTCGGCGGGCGCTCGTTGCCCTGGTGGGTGGTCGGACTCTCGGTAATGGCCACACAGCTATCGGCTGTGACGATGATTGGCACCACCGGGCAGGGCGCCGTCGACGGCATGCGGTTCGTGCAGTTCTATTTTGGCCTGCCCATTGCGCTCGTGATTCTCGGGGTCACGATCGTCCCGTTCTTGCATCGCGCGAAGGTCTACACCGCGTATGAGTTCCTCGAGCGGCGATTTGATGCAAAGACCCGATCATTGACGAGCGTGCTGTTCCTGGTGTCGCGCGGCCTGTCGTGCGGCACGATCATCGCGGCGCCCGCGGTCGTCTTCTCTGCGATTTTTGGATGGCCCGTGGGATGGTCCGTCGCGTTGATCGGCGTGCCGACGGTGATCTACACCATGATTGGCGGCGTGCAGGCGGTGGCCTGGACCGACGTCAAGCAGATGGTGTTGGTGGTCAGTGCGTTGGTTGCCGTGGTGATTGTGCTCTTGCTCCGGATTCCCGTCAGCCCTGATGCCGCGCTGCACATTGCCGGTGCGGCGGGACGTCTCCGGGTGTTCGACTTCAATTTCAAGTTGAGCGAGACGTACACATTCTGGAGCGGCATCATTGGCGGCACCTTTTTGATGCTTTCGTACTTTGGCACCGACCAGAGTCAGGTGCAGCGGTATCTCACCGCAAAGTCCGAGGATGAAGCGCGTAGCTCGCATTTGATCAGCGCGTATTGGAAAATTCCGCTGCAGGCACTGATTCTGTTGGTTGGCGTGCTGGTGTTCGTGTTCTACATTTTTGTTTCGCCGCCGATGTACTACAATCCGGCGCAGGACCGCGCCGTGCGCGCGGCGGATCCGGCCGCGTATGCAGCACTCGACACGCGCTACCGTGCGGCGTTCGACGCGAGACAGCAGGCCGCGCGTGTCGTGGCCACACCGGAAGCGACAGCGGAAAATCGCACTGCGTTTGCGTTGAGCGAAAAGGCGATGGTCGCGGTACGTACCGAGGCCCTCAAGAAGGCGGAAGCGGTCACTGGGCAGCCGTCGAAGGATGTGAACTACATCATCCCGCACTTTGTGCTGTCGGAGTTGCCGATCGGGCTCGCGGGGTTGTTTATCGCAGCGGTGATTGCGGCGGCGATGTCGGCTGTGTCGGGGGAGCTTGCCTCACTCTCGAGCACCACGGTGATTGACCTGTATCGCCGCTGGATCGCCCCCGACGCCGATGACACGCACTACCTGAAGATTTCCCGCGCGGCGACCGGCCTCTGGGGCGTATTCGCCTGTATCGTGGCCACCTTTGCGGCGACCCTTGGGTCGCTGATCGAAGTCGTCAACCGCTACGGATCATTCTTTTATGGCTCGATCCTTGGTGTTTTTATTCTGGCTATGGTTCCCCGCGCCGGAGCCAACGGTGCGTTCGTGGGCCTGATTCTTGGGATGAGTGCGGTGGCGGGCGTGAACCACTGGGCACCCGAGGTCGCGTTTCTGTGGTATAACGTGATTGGGGCAGTGACCGTCGTGACGGTTGGTCTGCTCATTGGTGGCGGCAGTGCGCAGAACAGCGACGCTCGCCCCGTGACTATTTCCGAGTGAGCGATATGCAGCGTCCCCACATCATCATCCTAGGTGGCGGCTTCGCCGGCCTTGCCGCGGCACGTGAATTCCGCGAGGCGGCCGTCGATGTCACGCTGATTGACCGCACCAACCATCACCTGTTCCAGCCGCTGCTGTATCAAGTTGCGACCGCATCGCTCGCGCCAAGCGACATCACAGTGCCAATCCGATGGGTGTTGCGTGAACAACGCAACGTCACGGTTCTGCTGGGCAGCGTGATGTCCATTGACGTCGCGCGCAAAGAGATCAATCTCAGCGACGCGGTCGGTGCGATTCGCTACGACTACCTCGTGGTCGCCACCGGATCACGTCATGCGTACTTCGGCAACGATCAGTGGGAGCGCCACGCACCTGGCCTGAAGAGTCTTGAAGACGCGCTTGAAATTCGCCGCCGCTTTTTGATCGCGTTCGAACACGCGGAGCGCGCGGTGAATCCAGTCGAACGCGACGCGCTCATGACGTTCGTGATTGTCGGTGGCGGCCCGACGGGCGTGGAACTCGCCGGAACGATTACAGAGATCGCTCACAAGGCCATTCAGCGCGACTTCCGGCGGATTGACACGAGCAAGACGCGGGTGATCCTGGTCGAGGGCGGGCCCCGCGTGCTCCCGGGATTTCCAGAATCCCTCTCGGCACGTGCGACGCGCGACCTCGAGCACCTCGACGTCGAGGTGCGCACCAACTCGATCGTCACCAAGATCGATGATCATGGGGTGCACATTGGGAACGAGTTCATCGCGTCCAGCGGTGTGTTCTGGGCGGCAGGAAATCAGGCATCACCCTTGGCCGCTGACTTGCGCTGCAAGTTAGATCGCGCTGGGCGCGTGCTGGTTGAGCCTGACTTGTCGGTCCCTGGGCATCCCGAAGTCTTCGTGGCCGGCGATCTGGCCGCGGTCCGCCGTGGTGAGAACGACTGGGTCCCCGGAGTGGCGCCTGCCGCAAATCAGGAAGGGAGCCATGCGGGGAAACAGATTCTGAAGCTGATTCGCGGGTCCAAGACGGAGGCGTTCCGCTATTTCAACAAGGGCGATCTCGCGACCATTGGTCGGAACCGGGCGGTCGCCGTGTTCGGTGGGCTGAAATTTGCGGGGTACCCCGCATGGCTGCTGTGGGCCTTCGTCCACATCTTGTACTTGGTCGGGTTCCGCAATCGCATTACGGTTTTAGTGCAGTGGGCGTACGCACTCGCGACATATCAACGCGGGGCGCGACTCATCACCGAGGCCGAGAATCTGGCCAGTCCCGTGACTGGCGAGTGGGAGATTCCCCGCCCGTAGTCAGCCGACGCCCTTGGCCGGCACATGCTTCTCCATGCCAATGCCAAGGCTGATCGTCGCGAGCACCACCCCAGCGGCGGTGAAGTACGGCACGCCGTGGCCAAGGTGGTCAAACGACCAGCCGGCGTAAATCGGCGCGATAGACCGCGCGGCTCCGCCGAAGGTTTGTTGGACCCCCATGTAGAGCCCACGCTCGTGCTGAGGCACCATGCGCGACAGCAGCCCCGTAACACACGGGAAGGTGAACGCTGTGCCCAACGGGATCAACGCCACGCTGACGGCCAGCCACGGGATACTCGGCATCAACGGCATTGTGCCGAGTCCAACGGCGAGCAAGACCATGCCAACACGCGACAGCTGTGGCTCTCCGAGCCAATCCACCATCCGGCCGAGCACCAGCGCGCGCGCAAAGATCGAGATCACCCCGACGTAGGTAAAGAACCAGCCGATCGTTGTCTTATCCACGCCGAACTTCGAGCCGAGGAACAGCGCGAGAATCGTATTCATCCCCTGGAACGCACCAATCGTAATCGCGTAAATCCAGATCAGTCGTGAGGCCGGCTCGCGCCAATGCGATACCACGCGGCGCACGGCGACGCTCGACTTCGTGATCACTTTCCCTGCAGCCCGCACCGCATTGGTGTCGTGCGACTCGCGGAGGTAGGTCCACGCAAAGAACATATTGACGCTGGCCAGCGCCGCGGCCGCCAACCCTGGCCCCCGATCGCTGAAATGCGCAGCGGTTGAGCCAAGCACGGGGCCGAGCGCGACGCCCGCATTGGTGGCCGCGGAGAGCCAGCCCAGCGCCTTGCTGCGATCCTCAGGCTTGGTGGCGTCGGCCACGTAGGCCTGAATCACGCCGACGGTACCGCCGCCTGCGCCCTGGACGATACGGAGCAGGAACAGCAGCTCAAGCGAATTCGCGTAGGCAAACAGAACGTACGCGATCGCCGAGGACCCCAGCCCGATCATCAGCGCCGGTCGGCGGCCGTATCTGTCGGAGAAGCGACCCCAGAGGGGTGCACTGGTGAGTTGGGCGACGGCAAACATTGCCACCAGCAGCGAGACCACGACGCCTGGGCCACCGGCCCCAATCGCATTGAGCGCCGTCCACAGCGGTCCATGGCCGAGAAAGCTCTTCGCCACGAACGGCAACAGGGGCAACACCATCAGGTTGCCGACCATGTCCACAAACGCGGTGACCATCAAAACGACGAGCTTTCCCAAACGACCTCAGAATACCAGGGGGAGGGGCAACCCATACTGGGCGGCCGGACGCCAAGCGAACGACTAGAAAGATGCCGCTCGTGGCGCGTTACCGTAACCCGTGGTGAGCGCTGAAATGAGGTGCGAGGCTCGTCGGCCGAACACACCGGCCGACGACGCAGGGCTAGTCTTCGGTTCGGCCCAGCGCGGCAGGAGCGCGCGAACGCCCCACCACGCCGGCGACAGCAATAATCGTCAGCACGTAGGGGATCATCGCGACAAACTGCGACGGAATCAGTTGCGCCGCTTGCAGCTGGATCTGCAGCGTCTCGGCCGCAGCGAACAGGAGACACGCGAGCCCTGCGCGGAGCGGATCCCACCGTCCGAAAATCACCGCCGCGAGCGCAATGAACCCGCGCCCTGCGGTCATCGAGTCGGTGAACTGATGCTGGTCGAGTGCGAGATACACGCCGCCCAGTGCGGCGAGCGCACCAGAGGCGAGCACGGCCACATATCGCACGCGATTCACTGGCACGCCGACACTCGCGGCAGCCATCGGATGTTCGCCGACCGCACGCACGCGAAGGCCGAACGTGGTCTTCTGGACAATCCACCACACGACAGGCATCACCAGCACGCCCATCCAAATCAGCGGGTTTGTGAGGAATCCGGCGGCACCTGCAACCCCGTCGCCACCGAACCCAGCCACGCGGGGTGAGTTGGAGCTCGACCCAAAGGCGAGCTGGAGGAAGAAACGGGTGATGCCGACCGTGAACAGGTTGATCGCCACGCCGACAACAATCTGGTCGGCCTTGAAGCGAATCGCCGACACCGCGTGCACGGCAGCGAGCCCCAGCCCCCACGCCACACCCACCACGAGCCCGATCCATGCGCTGTGTGTGTAGTACGAGCCAAGCACCGCGCCAAAGGCGCCGCCCAGCATGAACCCTTCGAGGGTGAGGCTTACCACCCCCGCCCGCTCAGCGAGCGCGCCACCGGCCGCCGCGAAGAGGTAGGGAATCGCAATGCGAACCGTCTGTGCAAAGAAGAGCAGGGCGCCCATCAGTGCTGCCCTCCAGATTTGGAGACCGCATTGCGCAGGATTCGCCGTACTTCAGGGACCGACGTCGCCACCGCGACAATCACGATGCCCTGCAAGGCTTCGACAATCTGCTTGGGCACCATCGCGTTGATCGCCAATCCACCCTGCGAGAGCGTCGCAAAGAACAGCGCCGCGATCACGACGCCAAGCGGATGATTCCGCCCGACGAGCGCGACCGCAATGCCAAGAAAGCCAGCGCCACCGGAGAAGCCATCCTCGTAGTAGCCCTTGTAGCCGAGCACAAAGTTGATGCCGCCGAGTCCGGCGAGCGCGCCGCTCACGATGAGCGCGTTGCGCCAGGTGATCCCGACGTTCACGCCCGCGTATTCGGCGGCGTCCGGCTGGAGCCCAACCGCCCGTAGTTCGTAGCCCACACGCGTCTTGAACAGGAACCACCAGGCGGCGACCGCCGCGAGTGCGACGATCACGATGGTCCAGTTCGCCGCCGACCCGTGAAACACGCCAATGAGGTTTGAGAGGCGCGGAAGCCCGCCCGCATGCACTTCAGGGGTATGCAAGGTCTCAGGGACGTGGAGCTTGGCCGAGACGAAATAGTTGAGCAGGGCAAGCACAATAAAGTTGAGCATGATCGTCACGATCACTTCGTGCGCGCCGAACTTTGCGCGAAGCGCTCCCGGGACGGCGCCGACCAGTCCGCCACAGAGCATCGCGGCCATCACGCAGATCGGAACGGCGAGGAACGCCGGTGTGCCGGCTGGCAGTGCCAGCCCCGCGAGTCCCGCTCCAAAACCACCGGCGGCGAGCTGGCCTTCGGCTCCGATGTTGAACAGCCCGGCTCGTAGCGACATTGCCACCGCGAGTCCAGTGCAGGTGAGCGTCGTGGCTTTGTAGAGCACTTGGCCGAAGCCGTACGCATTGCCCCACGTGCCATCGATCAACAAGCGCCACACCGCGCTGGGTGCTTGGCCGTAGGCGAGAATCAGGAGATCGCCGACAATCAGCGCCACGACCAGCGCGACGAGCGGCGGCAGCACCGCCTCTTCGATGGTGCGTTTCAGGTTGGCGTTCATGCGGTTACCTCGCGACGTGCGCCCGTCATGAAGGGGCCAAGGATTTCTTCGCTTGCATCGGCGCGGTTGAGCACCGTCACAATCTTCCCGCCGTACATCACGGCAATGCGATCCGACAAGCTCAGCACCTCTCGTAACTCCGCACTGACGAGGAGTACGGCTTTGCCGGCCTCGCGCGCTTTGCGAAGCTCGCCGTGGATGAACTCAATGGCACCCACGTCCACACCGCGCGTCGGCTGGGCCGCAAGCAGCGCAACGAATGGCTTCGACATCTCACGGGCAATCACAATCTTCTGTTGATTCCCGCCAGACAGGGTTCGGGCCGCAAGCAGCGGATCGGTCGGTCGGATATCGTACTCCGCGATCTTGGACTGCGCATGCGCCATCACCGCCGCTCCGTCCATGGCGGCGCCGCTCGTGAAGCGATGCTGCTGTCCCAGAATCAGGTTGTCGGCAATGGTGTAGTCGAGAATGAGCCCGCGACGATGCCGATCCTCAGGGATATGCGAGAGTCCAGCGTCGCCGCGATCGCGAACGCTCAACGCCGTGATGTCGCGCTCGCCCAGTGACATCGCGCCACTCACGGCGGGACGCAATCCAGCGAGCGCTTCGAGTAGTTCGGTCTGTCCGTTGCCTTCGACGCCCGCGATGCCGAGGATCTCGCCGGGCTGGATGGCGAACGAGACGTCGTTCACGGCGCGTTCCACACGAGCGCCGCGAACCACGAGATTTTTCACGTGGAGCGCCGGCGCACCCATTGCGCGTGCGCCACCATGGGCGACCTTCACGCCGAGGTCGACGTCGCGGCCGACCATCGCGTTCGCGATCCCTTCGGGGCTCGTGTCGCGCGTGGCCATACGGGCCACCGTTTCGCCTTGGCGCATCACCGTGATGTTCTCGGTGACGTTCATGACTTCGTCGAGTTTGTGCGTGATCAGGATGATCGTGGCGCCACCATCGCGCACGCGTCGCAAGACGTTCCAAAGCTCGGTCACTTCCGGCGGCGACAGCACCGCGGTGGGTTCATCGAGCAGTAGGATGCGTGCGCCGCGATACAGCGTCTTGAGGATTTCTACGCGCTGCGCTTCGCCAACTGAGAGGTCGGCGACCAGACGGTCCGCCGGCACTTGGAGTCCGCTCTGCTCGCAGAGCGATTCGACCTCACGAATCGCGCGTGCGGCATCAAAGGTCGCAACGCTCACCGGTTCGCGACCAAGCACCACATTTTCCGCTACCGTCAGCGTCGGCACGAGCATGAAGTGCTGATGCACCATCCCCACGCCGGTACCAATAGCCTGGGCCGTGCTCCAGCCGGTCACGTCCCTGCCGCCAACCTCAATTGTGCCACCGTCGGGCGCGAACATCCCGGCGAGCATCTTCATCAAGGTCGACTTCCCCGCGCCGTTTTCTCCCACCAGCGCGTGGATCTCCCCCTGACGCGCCTCGAGCGATGCGCCGCGGTTCGCCCGTACGGGCCCGAACCGTTTATCGATCCCGGTCATGCGGACCGCCAAGGCCTTCGTGTCGTTCGGGGCGCTCCAGGTGGCGCTCAAAGGGGCGCTCATCGGCTGCTCGGGACAGAGATACGGCCTGCGACAATATCGGCCTTCAGCGCCTCAATGCGCGCGCGCACCGCGTCAGAAATCAGCGCCTTGTTGTTCGCGTCGTACACGTAGCCCACGCCGTCCTCGGCGAGCCCAAAGTTGTAGATGCCCCCAGTAAACGACTTGTCCTTCACGCGCGAAATCACGTCATACACCGCGTTGTCCACGCGCTTCACCATCGACGTGAGTACGCGTCCCGGCGCTTCTTTGTACTGATCGGCGTCCACCCCGATGCCGTACTTATTCAGCGTACGAGCGGCTTCGAACACGCCGAGTCCGGTCGAGCCGGAGGCGTGGTAGATGACGTTCACCCCCTGCTGATACTGACTGAGCGCGAGTTCCTTGCCGCGACCAGGATTCCTGAACGCTTCGGGCGTCACGCCGGCGTACTGCGCAATCACCTCGCAGTCGGCGCACACGGCCTTCACACCCGCCCGGTATCCAGCCTCGAATTTATGAATCAGGGGCGAGTCCATGCCGCCCACGAAGCCCATCTTCTTGGAGTTGCCTACCAGCGCTGCAATCGCCCCGACCAAGAACGACCCCTGCTCCTCGCGGAACTTGAGCGCGGCCATGTTCTTGGGCGGCTGCACGACCTGGCCGTCCTTGTCGATCGACACGGCGTAGTCGACGCCGGCGAACGCCACGGCGGGGTATTCCTTGGCCAGCTCGGTCAGGTCATCCGTAAAGATGAACCCGACCCCAATTACGAGGTCCATTCCCTCAGCGGCGAGCAACCGAAGCCCCGCCTCACGGTCCGACCCTTCGCCAGGTTCAACAAACCGCACGTGCGCCCCGAGCTTCTCGGCGGCCCGCATCGCCCCCACGTACGCCCCGTCATTGAACGACTTGTCGCCACGGCCGCCGAGGTCGAAGACGACCCCCACGTTGAGGCCTGTGCCCGTGGGAGGTACCGCCGCACCCGAGGGGCGGACGAATAACAGCGCGATATGGACGGCGAGGAGCACGCCCACGACCGTAAGGATTCGACGCATAAGAGGGATACGTTCGCTGATTTCGCAGGGGTGTGCAAGCAGTCCGGACCCGAAACTCTCGCTAGATTTCAGGGGCGATGCCACCGATGCGTTCGACCGCCACCACCCGCCGCCTGCCCGCCCCCTCGGCGGGGCGCCGCGCGACTCTCGCCGCTCGGGCGTTGGGACCCGTAGTGGCCCTGGCGTTGGCCCTGGCGTTGGCCTTGGCGTGCCTCCTGACGGCCTGCAGCCGCTCGGACAAGCCCATCCCGCCGGCCGCCGACTCCACCGCGGTCGCGATCGCCCTGCCGCGCCCGTCGTTTACGCTGACCACGACCGACGGTCGCCCCTTCGAATTCCAGAAGGAGACGGCCGGCACGCTGACCTTTCTGCTGTTCGGGTACACGCATTGTCCCGACGTCTGCCCAGTGCACCTCGCCAACATGACGGCGGCGCTTGAGAAACTGACCACCGCCGACCGGGCGCGGACGCGGGTGGTGTTTGTGACCGTCGACCCCGATCGTGACTCTGCCAGCGTGCTCCGGAAGTTCTTAGATGCCTTCAATCCGAGCTACGTAGGGCTTACGGGCCGCCGCTCCGCGATTGATAGTGCCCAGAAGCGCGTCAATTTTGCCGCGGCCATCCTCTCCAAGGACTCGGCCGGTGCTCCCGTCGTGACCCATTCGGCGCCGGTGGTGGTGTTCACCGAGGATGACAGCGCGCACGTGATGTTTCCGTTCGGCACTCGCCAAACCGAGTGGGCGCGTGAGATCCCCAAGCTCCTCGCGCGCGGCACCGCCGCCGCCACGCTTTCGGTGGAGCGCGCGTATCTCGTGATGCCGATCGGCGATGCGCCCGCCGCGCTCTACTTTACCGCCCGCAACCGTGGTGCCACCGCCGACTCTGTCGTCGCGGTGCAAGTCCCGGGCGCAGGCGTGGCCACGATGCACGAGCACCTTCACGACATGGCCTCTGGCGCGATGCGGATGGTTGCGACGGCAGCGTATCCGCTGGCCGCAGGCGCTACGATGCGCCTCGCCCCAGGGGGCGCCCACGTCATGATCGAGAAGCCGGCCCGCGTCTATACTCGTGGGGAACGCTTTCGACTGCTTGTGCGCTTCGCTCATGGCGGAGTGGTGACCACCGAGGTCTCGGTGATCACCTATGCCGATCTCGACACCGCCACGGCAGCGCCCGTGCGCCGATGACTGTCCCTTCCCGCGACTGAGAACGACTCGCATGCAATGGTGGTGTTCCGCACAAGGCACGCAATGGAGCTGGCGCTGGGTCGCATACCCAGGCGTGTGGCTCTTTGTCGCGGCCGCAATCGCAATCGCGGTGTCACTGGTACGCGGCGAGCCCTGGCGCCGGATGTCCTTTGGGCACCGTGCCGCACTCATCGGCGGGCTGGCCTCCCTCTGGGTCGCGCTCGACTGGCCACTCGGACCACTCGCCGCCGGGTACTTGTCGTTCGCCCATGCCATTCAGTTCCTGATGACCGCGTTGCTCGCCGCGCCCTTGCTCCTCTATGGGCTCCGCATCGCTATCATCGAGAAAGCGGCGCGTGCGCCCTGGTCAGGACTACCCGCAAGACTCGGCCGCCTGCTCACAACGCCGCTGGTCGCTGCCATCCTGTTCAATGTGATTGTGGCGGTCACGCACACGCCAAAGGTCGTGGACGGCTACATGAAGTACCCGTTCGGCGCTTTTGTCATCGACAGCGCATGGCTCGTGGGCGGGTTGCTCTTCTGGTGGTCGATTATTGTGCCCGTGCCGAATCACGGGAAGTTCCCGTTGCCGCTGAAACTGCTCTATCTGCTGCTCGGCACGCTCTTTCATACGCTGGTCGCGATGATTCTCGTCTCGGCAGAGTTCCCGCTGTACGGGATCTACGAGATGGCGCCGCCCTTCCCGCTCATTGATGCCCTCTCCGATCAAAAGCTCGCCGGAAGTGTGATGGAATTGGGTGGACTCGGCCTGATTTTCTTTGCAGCCACGATCATTTTCTTCAAGTGGGCCAACGAAGATCGAAAACAGGTCCCGCAATGACCGAACGTCTCCGCACGCGGTTTGTGGTGATCGGGACCGGTGTCGCCGGACTGCATGCGGCCTGGCGTGCGTCGGCGCATGGCGACGTCACGATTCTTACCAAGGCGTCGCTCTTCGATAGTGCCACGGCCTACGCGCAGGGCGGTATTGCGGCGGCGCTCGGGGCGGGAGACTCGCCGCAGTTGCATCGCCAAGACACCCTCGCGGCTGGGGCTGCACTCTGCGATTCCGCCGCGGTGGAAGTGCTCGTGGCAGAGGGGCCTCAGCGCGTGCGCGAGCTGGCGAGCATTGGCGCGCGGTTCGACACCGATACGCGTGGCAAGTTGTCGTTGGGAAAGGAAGCGGCCCATTCTCGCCATCGGATTGTGCACGCGCAGGGCGATCAAACCGGTGCAGAAGTTGCGCGTACGCTCATCGAGCGCGTGAAGGCGACGCCGAACATCACGATCCTCGAGCGTGCACGCGCGCTCGACCTGATTGTGTCGGGGACACGTTGCATTGGCGTGCGCGCGAGTGTCGCTGGGCGCGCGGTGGAAATCATTGCCGATGCCACCGTGATCGCCACGGGCGGTTGTGGGCAGGTGTACCGCTACACCACCAATCCGGTCGTCGCCACCGGCGACGGTTTCGCGATCGCGCATCGCGCCGGCGTGCGACTGGCCGACATGGAATTCGTGCAGTTCCACCCGACGGCGCTCAACACGCCGGAGACGCCGCTGGCGCTGATCTCCGAGGCGGTGCGCGGCGAAGGGGCGATTCTCGTCAACGAGCGCGGTCAGCGTTTCATGACGCGCCGGCATCGGCTCGCTGAGCTCGCACCGCGGGATATCGTGTCGCGTGAGGTGTTCCGCGAACAGATGGACGGGTCGGCGGTGTATCTGGATGCGCGGAAAATGGCACGTGTGTTCTCGCGCCGGTTTCCTGGGATCTTCGCCCTCTGCCGTGCCCGCGGCATCGATCCGCGGAAAGATCGCATTCCCGTCACTCCGGCGGCGCACTACATGATGGGCGGGATCATCACCGATCTCGCCGGGCGTTCCTCTCTCGAACGGCTCTACGCTTGCGGTGAGGTGAGCTGCACGGGCGTGCATGGGGCGAACCGGCTGGCGAGCAACTCGCTGCTCGAGGGGCTCGTCTTCGCCGAACGTGTGGCCAACGACATGATTGCGATGCCGCGGCTTCCGCGCCTGCCACGTCTTCCACAGTGGTCGGTTCCGTCGCTTGATGATCGCGGGGCCGCACAAGTCGCGGCCGACCGTATTCGCGAAGTGATGTGGATTGGGGCAGGGATTGCGCGCACTGCCAAGGGGCTGCGTAAGTGCATCGCCGAGCTCGACGACATTCGGTCGCGTATCACCCCTGGTGCGACGGAAGAGCAGAATCTCCTCGACACGGCTCACCTGATTGCAGAAGCCGCGTTGATGCGCAAAGAGTCACGTGGCGGCCACTTCCGTCAGGACTTTCCGCGCGAGAAAAAGAAATGGCGCGGAAAGCATATCGAGTGGTGATCGGCAGCTAGCGCAGTCCGGGCGGCTCGGTCCCCACGAGCATCCCCGTCACCGTCAGCACAATCGCGGCGAAGATGCACTCCCAGAGCAGCGTGCCGGCCACTTGGCGCGCGCCCTTCGCGCGCGCGCGCGCCGGGCCCTTCCAGCCGTGGAGCGCGCCGAACAGCAGCACCATCGCCACCGGCGCGATCTTCCAGAGCAGAACGTCGGCGTAGACACTTGGCCACAGATCGCGAAATGGATGCGGCACGCGAAGCCAGAGGCTCAGCACGCCAGTCGTCACGACCGCACCGGCGCACACGAGCGCCACGTTGTGGAACGCCTCAATAAGCACTGCCGAACGCTCGCCGCCTGCTCTCGCGGCCGCATCACGGCGGACCTCGAGGGTCAACACGAGCAGCGTGCCAATCCATCCGCCAGCCGCCAGCACGTGCACCCAATCGCTCGCCATCGATACGATGGTCCAATGCTTCTCCGCGATCGCATGCCCGGTGAGCGCGGGCATCAACGCCAAGCCGAGCGTCGCGACCACCGCCATCGACCAGCCGTTCGCTTGCGTGCGCCCCGAACCGAAGCGCCCCACGACAAATCCCGCCGCGGCGCCGGTCGCTGTGATCCCCTGCGCAATGACGGCCATCCCCCACGCAGTCGAGGCCACGGCCCCGAGCATGGACTCGGTGCCATCCCCAAGGGCCTGTGCCTGAACCACGAGCCGAACCGGTGCAATGAGCGCGGCCAGCACGGCGCCGATCAACCCGACCCACGCCACGGAGGGGAGTTCGCGGTGACTTACCCGTAGGGTGGAGTCCGAAAGTCGTTCAGCCACAAAGAGCCGGAATGCCAGTGCCCCCACTGTCAGGGTGATCCCTGTCAGTGTGACAACTCGTGTGGCGACCGCCGCGGTTCCGCCGGCACTCTCGAACAGATCCATAGGTGCAATAATCGCGGACCGTGCCTTTGGAACGCTACCCCTTGGGAACGCTCCCCCTTGGGAACGCGATCCCTCAAACCGGCGTTCTCACCTGCCACGCCCCCCCGTTGTGACGCTATCATACAGGATGCCTTTCCCACCCGCCCCAGCGGCCCCGTTCGCCGAACTCCACGAGGAGATCCGCCGGGCCGCCCGCGAGCGCAACGCCGTCATTCTCGCCCACAACTACGAACGTCCCGAAATCCAGGACGTGGCGGACTTCGTCGGCGATTCTCTCGGTCTCTCGCGCGAAGCCGCGCGGACCACCGCGGACACGATTGTGTTTTGTGGCGTGCACTTCATGGCCGAGACAGCGGCCATCTTGTCGCCGTCCAAGACCGTGCTCCTCCCCGATCTTGCCGCGGGGTGCTCCCTCGCCGATACCATCAACGCCGAACAGCTCCGCG